>Ga0164241_10001348_pt1 | contig 31003 bp, 24 predicted proteins | sample OricomyardsoilBY_FD_108780 | JGI IMG/M metagenome (GOLD analysis project Ga0164241, IMG submission 108780) | Backyard soil microbial communities from Emeryville, California, USA - Original compost - Back yard soil (BY) | ecosystem: Environmental > Terrestrial > Soil > Unclassified | place: USA... | reverse complement strand
CGTAAACTCGCTACCGTTTCCGACTTCGTTGCGAACTTCGATTCGACCGCCAAGGAGCGCGATCAAATTTTTCACGATTGCGAGGCCAAGACCAGTGCCGGAGTGGCGCTTGGTCTTCGTCGCCTGCAATTGTCCAAACTTGCGAAACAGATTCGGCAGATCCTCGACGCCGATGCCGAGCCCCGTATCACGGACGCGGATCGTCAGCCCGGCGCTCGTACCGTGCGCGATGAGCGTCACGCTGCCACGATCGGTGAACTTGACGGCGTTGCTCAGCAGGTTGGTGAGCACTCGGCGTAGCAGCACCGGATCGGTCACGATTTGCGGCGGCAGCTCTTGGTACTCGCGATGCAAGTCGATCGGCCGCCCGTCACTGAGGTAGCTCGCCGCGTCGAGGCAATCGTCTAGCAGTGAGCGGAGCTCCACGGGCTCGAAGTAAGGCTCGACATCGCCTGCTTCGATACGGTGCATCTCCAAGAAATTATTAACTATTCCGAGCAAATCGCGGCCACGAGTGAGCAGCATTCGCACGTCGCGGCGGCGGACGTCCGGAATCGCCGGATCGCCCGCGAGTAGATCGGCAACACCGAGCATCGTGTTGAGGGGCGCACGCAGCTCGTGCGTCATGTTGGCCACGAACTCGCCCTGCAAACGGTTCAACTCGTCGAGCGTGCGGTTCTTTTGCGCGAGCACTCCGACTTCCGCCATGCTCTGTATCAGCAGATCTTTGCTGTGTGCCATCAGTAGGCGCATCGAGACGAGGCCATAGTAGCCGCCGTCGTCCGTCAGCACGATGTCGTCGTAGATGTGCTCGGGTTCGCGATGCACCGCGGTCGTGATCACTTGCACCGGGTCTTGGCGAACGTCACACGCCAAGAAGTCACGCTCTGCAAGTAGGCGGATCGGCCTGCGCGCATAGAGCGCATAGCCGAATTGCCGTCCGAGCGTGCTCGTCAAACGCGAACGCACGACCAAGCCAAAGTCGCGCTCACCCGCGACCACCGCGATCGCATCCAGATCGGCCGTCTGCTCGAAGCGCGCGGCAACTTCACGCACTTCTGCGTCGGCGTGCACGGATTCGCGAGTGTAGGCGAGCTCTCCGATGTGCTTCGCCTTACTCGCCAACATGTCCATTTCGTCGGGCTGAGTTTAGCTCGATAGCACTACGGCTTGGTGACGGCCGGGTGAAGCTTCACCCCTGAGGGTGTTGTGGCAGCGGCTCGCCGCGTGACCGTGGCGCGGTCGCAATACGTGTAGTTCTGCTTGGTTGCGGCGACCGTCAGTGTCTTCTTGACCAATGTCACACTGTAGCCGACCCCGGGCAAAGGGCGCTCGCACCCCGGATCGTCCGGGCGGCACGTCCGCTTGAGCGTGACGGGCGTCGAGCTCACCGTAGTCACTTCGACGCGATCGTCGGAGTTTGCGCCCGCGAAAGCTTCGCTCAACACTCGTCCGGCCGGCGCGTGAAACGGCAGCGCCAGCAGCTTTGCGACGGTGGGCGCAACATCGACATTGCCGCTCGGCGAGCGATCCTCGAAGCCGACTTTGAAGTGCGGGCCCTTGGCGATGAGCACGTTGTGCACGTCGCGTGGGCTGAAGGAACCGTGCATCCCGCGATAGCGCTGCGCGCTCGCGTACTCGGTGCCCGGTACTGCAGCGTTGCCGCCGGTGACGCCCGAGTCGTCCCACTCGAAGCCCACGATCACATCAGGCGTGGGCGGAGAATCCTGCCGACCTTCGCCGTGGACCGCGGCGAGCGGTAAGGTGCCGGGGATCGCACCATACGAGCTGCGTACGAAGATTGCTCCGTACTGATTGCGCTCTTGGAACGCGCGCACCAACGCGGCGATGGTTTTGGGCGAATGATCGAGCACATAGTAGTACTCAGAGCCACCGTTGGCCGCGATCACGATCGAGTCAGTGGGAGCTTGCTCGGGCACCCGAAAAGCGGGCAGCGAATATTGCTGCCCCGGCGTGGGCGGCTGCTTTTTGCCGGTGGGAGTCACGGGCGGAACGGAAGAGCAGATTCCGGTGCGGTCGATACGCGTCGGGTACACCAGCGAACCGTCTTTGCGAATGCCCGTCAGGACCGGATCGAGCAGACACCCACCGCCGTCGTAGACGTGCTTGAAACCCGCGCGCGCGAGCACATCCGCGCTGCGGATCTCGCCTGAAACGGAGTAACCCTGGGCGTCGATGTCGCCCACTTCACCGCGGCCGTCTGCTTCACCTTTCAGCGCGCGCAGGGGAAAAATCGTTGGATCGCCAGCAACGGTGCTGTGGCCGTGATCCGAGACGACGATCAAATCCGTGCTCTCGCGCAGCCCGAGACCCTCTAGCCTGGCTTGCAGTTTGCCGAGCAGCGCGTCTTGATCACGCAGCGCGTCTAGGTAATTGGGCGAACCGGGACCGAATTGGTGCTCGGTAGAGTCAGGATTACGCAGCCAAACGACCGAGAGATCCGGCTCGAATTTCGGCAACACGTACTCGAGGAAGACCCGCATCAAATAGGCATTCGCCGCGTTGTGCGCCGAACCTGCGCTGGCACGCGGGTCCGGCGTCGCGCCGTCGGCGAGCCGAATTTGTCGCTCGCTCAGGGCGGCTGTAGGTTTGCCGTTCGAGTCGGCCAAGGTCAGCGTTTGCCCCGGGGCGTACCCGTAACGAACGGTGTTTGCCGGCAGCGCGAAGTTTGCCGCTTGCAGCTTTTGCGCAAAACCAAAGGGCAGCGCGATGTTTTCGTCGAGCACCACGCTCAGGGCGTCGTCCGGGCGCACGTCTTGTATGAACACCGGTCCGATTTTGCCGATGGCGGCCGTGCGCAAGCCGGCCGCGTGCGCGGACTCGAATAGCGTTTCGACGGCGAAAATTCCACGGCCGCCGCGCGCGCGGTAGAAGCTATCCAACGCTTGCAATACACCGTGATCTTCGGTGAAAACCGGCTGTGAAAAGTCGATCGGCTTGCCGTCGGCGTTTTGCCCAGTGGGACCGGGCTGATACTCGGTGTTGCCGTAGAAGCCGTGCTGCTCCGGGTAGGCGCCGGTCGCCAAGGCTGCGGCATTCATCATCGTGAACGTCGGATAAACCGAGTGATGATCGCTGAAGTTCACGCCCTCGCGATCGCGGAGCCGGGCCAGGTTCGGCGTCAGTTGCTCGCTGATCGAGTCAGGGCGCAAACCGTCCCAAACGCAGACGATCACTTTGGGTTTGGCCGCCTTCGGCTTTTCCGCAGGCACGGCCGCGCTCGGCGCCGGCGCGGACGGGGCGACTGTCGGCACGGGTGAAACGGCTTCATTGCCGCCACCCGCGCACGCGCACACGGTGACGCTCAGCCAAGCGAGCAGCGAATAGCGCACGTTGATTTGCATCCGCGCTCTTGACGCAGTGAGCGACGCCCGCGATCTGAAAGCCATCATCGAGCAATACGATACTCTGGCGGATGCGAATGTGACAGACTGGTGTCGCGTTCGCTCGCGCACGCCCGCGAATTTTCGGTAAGATGACGGCAACGTCGCAATGAAGAAGCAAGAGGTGGTTCACCAGGCCTTGCAGGCCGCGCTCGACTCCTGGAACTGGCGCCCTCCTGCAGCGCATGGCGCCCCACACGGTCCTGAACCCGTCGCCGAACCCGGCGTGCAGACCGAACTATCGACGACCGTGTTCAGCGGCGAGGCCAAGGAGTGGCTGCGCTATTTGAGCCTGCCGACGAGCACTCGTTACGAGCCCGATATGCGCGTGCGCGTGCACTTTCAGGGTGATTTCAAGATGGTCGCCTTCGAGGCGGAGAATGACGAATCGCGCTGGCTCGCCGATCTGCTCGCGCTCGGCCTGCGCCGCGCGCGCAAACGCCTAGAAGAGAAGCCCAAGGTCCTGCAGGTGTTCGAGGACTTGTTGTTCGGCAACGCGCGGCGCGGCGACCGCACGGTGACCGTGCGGCTGAGCCCCGACGTACCGAGCGATGGCACGCGCGAGGTGCCGCGCGATGGTATGAACGGCCACGGGGAGACGCGCATCGTGCTGCACTCGCGGCTCGCTCGCTACGTGCAAGAAGCGCTGATCGCAAAATCGCGCAGCCAGGATGAAGTGCTCGGGTTGTGCTGGCCGCTGGTGTCACGCTTCGTGTCACAGCTCGGTTATCCCGAATGGCCGCGCGATCGCTTCGTCGAGAAGATCGACGTGTTTTCGCGGATCACGTTCATCTCCATCAACGTGCTCTACGAATCGCGCAAATCGGGGCACCTGATCCCGTCCACCATGGGCTGCATTTTCGAAGACATGGTGAGCGAATCGAGCGGAATTCCGCGTCCGGAATTGATGGATCGCCATCCGTATTTCCGCATGCTCAACAAGCTCGGTTTCTTGCTGCGCGGGCATGGCTTCGGCGGTGATGCCGCCGAAGTTCGAGTCGCCGCCTGTGAATACCTCGATACGATCTATTTGCGCCTGAGCTTGGCCGGCGCCATGCCAGAGGTTGCGCCGGCCATGGCGCCCATGGACTTCGAACGCATCGGGCGCAAAGTTCGCACTGCGAACCCGCAAATCGGCTCCTTCGGTATCTTGGACAATGAAGATCTGGAAGCCTGGAAGACGGTCGCCGATCCGTTCAGTGATCTCGGCTTCACGCTGCTTCGCCAGCTCGGAATGGGCGAGTTCGGTCGTGTGTACGAGGCGCTCAACGACAATAGCCCCAACTACCCTGGCCGCGTGGCGCTCAAAGTCGACCGCATCGTGGGCAAGAAGAAAAATGCCATCTTGGAGGCGGAAGCCGCGATGTCGGTCGGGCGCGCGCTGGCCCGCGCACCGCACCTGATGCGCCTGTACGACACCGGCAAACTCAAAGGGCAGCGCTACACGTATCACGTGCTGCAGCTGATCAACGGAGACACGCTCGACAACTTGGTCGGCGTGACCGGGAGGGAGCACGCGAGCGTCAGTCGTCCACCGAGCGCGCGCGCCTCCGAGCTCGAAGCGCGCGCCGAGTTCGATCGCGCAATCAGCCTACGCAGCAACGAACTATGGCGCCGGCAACGCATGGCGCTGCCCTTCACGCATGCGCTCTCGCCAGCCATGGTCATGGATTTACTGACGAGCGTGCTGCTCTGGATGGAAGCCGTGCACGACATTGGCTACGCGATCAACGACTTGAAGAACGGCAATTTGATGATGAGCCGTCGCGGGCAACTCAAGGGCATCGACCTCGATTCGTATGCGCCCGTACATTCACCCAAAGACAAAGTGACGGACTTCATGTTCCTCGCGGTGTCGGTGATTTTGCTGCTTTTCAGCGCTCCGGTCGCCAACCGCGGCCGCAACGTGCCGTGGGAAGGGCTGATCGAGAGCGAAGCGCGGCTGCGAGAAGGCCTGAGCGAAGCCTGGCCGTTCGGCAACGTCGAACAACAGAGTGACGGCCGCGTGTCCCGCGAAGAGTTGACCAACGTGCTGGTCGATCTCGTGCACCGCAGCCGCCACTTGATCTACACCAAGCGCCCCGAGCTATTCGCCGAAGACATCGCGCGCATGGTCGGCGTCAAACATCGCCTGCTCAATGAAGAGCTCGTGATCGACTAACCGCCCACTCGCTTCGTGAATGTTGGCTGCCCCCGTTGCGGTGCGTCGCAGCACGGCCTGCGCGCTCCGCGCGCAGGGGTCCACCAAGCGTCCGGGCTACGCCCGCCCGCGGGGACCCAGCGACGAGAAGCGACGCGCGCCGCGATCGAACAGCGGGGGGAACCTTGGCGCACCGCGCGGTGCGATGCCGGCTCGCGATCGCCCCCACTCTCAAAATCTCACAAAAACCAGCCGATTTTGAGGTTGAACGTCGGGAGCGGCGTGCGACCCACGGTGTTCAGGGTGTGGCGCACCTTTTCGTCGTTCGGGTTGATGTACCTGGTTCGCACTTCGTCTTCGAGTTGCGGGGGAATGCCCGCGGCGACGGTGTTGAAGTCGACTTGACTGGGAGCGATCGGAATTTGCGCGCCCACGTCGAAGCCGATCGCGAAGCCGACATCGAAGATTTTCAGAAATCCGATCTGAGGTGTGAGCACGAGCGTGCGCACGGTCGCGTTGCTGGTCACGTCCACGTTGCCAGAGAGCCCCGGTTGCTGCAGCGCAGAGAGGTTGAAGCGACTGACGAGGATGCCGTCGATTTGCGCGTAACCGACGCCTGCGCCCAGGAAGAACGAGCCACCGAATGGGTAGATGTGCCCGTACGCATCGTACTCTTGGAATTTCTGCTGCGCTTCACCGTAGTAGTTGATCTTCACCGTTGGAATGAGACCCACGTTCACGCCTGCACCGAAGAAGCGCGTGAGCTTCAATTGCGCGCCGAAGCTCACGACTTCGGGCAAGCCGGTTCCGAGCAGTACGCCGATGCGGAATGGGCCGAGTAAGCCGCCGCCGGAGTCGTCATCGTCCTTGGAAGATGATTGCGCGGATGACGACGCGGCAGAAGCTGACGCGGCAGCCGGTGCGGCGGACGCGCTGCGCTGAGAAGTCGAGGGAGGCGTCGCGGGCTTTGCGGTTGCTTCTGGAGCTGGTGCGAAGGCCGCGCTGCTGCCGGGCGCCGCGGCGGGCGGCGGCGAGTCTGCGGGCGCAGCGGGCGTCGGTTCGGGAGTGGGCTTGAGCTCAGTGGGTGCCGGCGTCGGTTCAGTCGTTGCAGGCGCTTGGCTGGGGGGCGCCGGCTCACTCGGCGCGGGCGCAGGCGCGTCGGGCGCGGGCGGTGAAACCGCCGGTTCGTTGGGCGCGAGCGGTGCTTGCGGCGGATCTGCAACGGTCTGCGCAACCGCGGTCCCCGCGCTCCAGGCGAGGAACACGCAGCCGGCGAGCGAGGCACTGAGTCTGTGCGAAGCGAGCAAAAAGCGACCACTCATGGAGGGGTCTGAGTGTAGTACCCCTCGAGCCTCGCCGCGGGAATTGAAACGTCAGCTAAACTCGCCGCGAATGTAGGCTTTGGTGCGCTCCTCTCGCGGGTCCTCGAACAATTCCGCGGAGGGCCGATATTCGATCAGGTAGCCGGTGCGACCGCCCGCGCTGGTGTCCACGAACATGAACGCCGTGCGATCGGCGACGCGCTGCGCTTGCTGGAGGTTGTGAGTCACGATCGCAATCGTGTACTTCTCCTTCAGCTCGATCATCAGGTCTTCCACGCGGCGCGTGGCGATGGGGTCGAGTGCGGAGCACGGCTCGTCCATGAGCAGCAACTCGGGTTCGACCGCAATGGCGCGGGCGATGCACAAACGCTGTTGCTGACCGCCGGAAAGCGAGAGACCGCTCGTAGTGAGCTTGTCCTTCACTTCATCCCAGAGGGCTGCGCCGCGCAGAGCCTTTTCGACGCGTTCGTCGTAGTTACCCTTGAAGTTGTTGAGCTTCAAACCGAACGCGACGTTCTTGTAGATGCTCATCGCGAACGGGTTCGGCTGCTGGAAGACCATGCCGATCGAGCGACGCACGGCAACCGGATCGACGTGCTGCGCGTAGATGTCTTGACCGCGGTAGTGAACGGAGCCGGTGAAGCGGAAGCCGTTCACGAAGTCGTTCATGCGATTCAAGCTGCGGAGCACGGTGCTCTTGCCGCAACCCGAGGGGCCGATGAAGGCGGTGATCTCGTTCGGCACGATCGGGATGTCCGTATCGCGGACCGCGAGGAAACTGCCGTAGTGCAAGGTTTTGATACGGCAATCCATCACCACACCCGGATCCGAACCGGCTTTGAGCACCGGCACGGTCCCGCTGGTGGTCGGGATATCGGAGTCACGCTTGGAATCAGTCATGGCGGGAGACAATTGTTGAGCGGTCATGGACACATCCTCGGCTCGCAGATCGCGGGCAAAACTCAGTGTTCCTCGGGGCGGCGTGTGACGATTTGGGCGATCACGTTGAGCACCAAGACAATCGTCACCAGCACGAGCGACGCGGCCCACGCCAAAGCGATCTGGTGTTCGAACGGGCTACCGGCAAAGTTGTAAATCAACACGGAAAGCGAGGCGATCGGCTTGAGCAGCTCGCCCCCGAACCAGTAGTCGCTGAAGAGCGCGGTGAACAGCAGCGGCGCGGTTTCACCCATCGCGCGGGCGAGCGCCAACATGACGCCGGTCAAGATGCCGGGGATGGCGGTCGGGATTACGATCTTGGTCACGACTTGGGCGCGCGTGGCGCCCATGCCGAACGCGGCCATTTTCATCTTGCTTGGCACGGCGCGCAGCGCCGATTCCGCCGTCAACATCACCGTTGGGATCATCAACACGGCCATGGCCGCGCCGCCCGCGAGCGCGCTGAACGAGCCGGTGGTCACGACCACCATCGCGTACGCAAACACGCCAGCCAAGATCGAGGGCAAACCGGTCAGCACTTTGCCGCAGAAGCGCACCACGACGGCAAGCTTGGATTCACCGCCGTACTCAGCCAGGTACACGGCGCCCATGAAACCGAGCGGCAACGCCAGCACGGTAGAAACCGCGACGACCACCAGGGTGCCGACGATGGCGTTGCCGATGCCGCCGCCTTCCATACCCGCGCCGGGCGTGAGCTCGGTGAACAGGCTGAGGCTGAGCTGCGTCGCGCCCTTCGCCAGGAGCATGTAGAGCACCGAGAATAGCGGGAACATCGCGAACACGCTGAATAGCAGCGCGAGCACGGTGAGAGCCGTGTTCACCAGCGTGCGCGGCTCGCTCAGCGACTTGCGAAAGGAGCTCTGCTGCGCCGGAATTTCCTGCGGATTCGTCGCCGCGTGTGCCATCAGCCGAGACCTTTCAGTTCGCGTGTCGCGTGCAGCATGATCCACGAACCGAGCGCGTTCACCGCGAGCGTGATCAGCATCAGCACGAGGGCCGCGTACATCAATGCGCCGACTTCGACGTTCCCGGCTTCGGGAAAATGATTCGCGAGGAGAGCGGCCAAGGTGTTACCGGGTGAGAACAAAGAGAAACCAAAGACGTTGGCATTGCCGACCAACATCGCCAGCGCCATCGTTTCACCCAGAGCGCGACCGAAGCCGAGCACGAGTGCCCCGAAGATACCGCCGGCAGAAGTCGGCAAGGTGACATTGAAGATCACTTCCCAACGCGTGGCGCCGAGACCGTATGCGGCGGCGGCCAAGCGCTTGGGCACGGCTGCCATGGCCTCACGGGAGATCGCCGTCACCGTGGGCAAAATCATGATCGATAGCACCAGCGCCGCGGGCAAGATGCCGGGGCCGCTCAAGCGCGTGGAGAAAAACGGAATCGACTCGAAGTGCTCGTTCAGCCAACCTGCCGGGCCGCGCAGGAGGGGCACGAGTACGAAGATGCCCCACAAGCCGTAAACCACGCTCGGGATCGCAGCCAAGAGCTCGATGACGTTCTTCATCGCCAGCTCGACCTTGCGAGGCACGAAACCCTGGCTCAGCACGAGCGCTACGGTAATGCCGAGAAAACCGCCCATGCCGAGCGCCAAAATCGAGGTGTAAAGCGTGCCGAGGATTTCCGGTAAAATGCCGAAGTCCGCCCGGTTTGCGTCCCAGGTCGAGGTGGTCAGGAACTTGAAGCCGTAGTCAGCGATCGCCGTCTTGGCGTGACGCATGACTTCGAACACGACGCCGCCCAGCAAGAGCACCACGCCCGCGCCGAACGCGTGAGCGAGGTACTTGAAGGCGACGTCGAAGTTCTTTTGCCACGCGCTCGGAGGTCGAGAAACCGGGGAGCGAAAGGCTTCCGTGAGGTCAGGACCTGCTTTCATGCCAGTGCTTGCCATGTTCATCTCCGAGCGCTTGGACTTTTATCGGGCGCTCATTCGATCGTGTCGACGGCCTTGAGCACGTTGCTCGCGACCTTTTCCGGGAGCGGCACGTAGAACAAGCCCTCGGAGAGCTTCTGACCGTCCTGCAAGCTCCACTTGAGCACGCTCTTGAGCGCGGCGCTCTTGGCTTTGTCGTCGTACTTCTTGTGCGCGAGGATCCAGGTGTACGTGACGATCGGGTAGGCTTCGTCTCCCGCCGGGTCAGTCACCCACGCGCGCATGTCGGCCGGCAGTTCCACCGCTGCGAGCGCAGCAGCCGAACCTTGCAGCGACGGCGCGACGAATTTACCAGCCTTGTTCTCGAGCAATGCGCTCGGTTGCTTGGTGGTCGCGGCGAAGGCGTACTCGATGTAGCCGATCGCGCCCGGGGTTTGCTTGATCTGCGCGGAAACGCCGTCATTCTTGGCGCCGCCGACGCCCACGGGCCACTCGACGGACTTGCCAACGCCCGGACCCGACTTCCACTTCTCGTTGATCGCGGCCAAGTGCTGGGTAAAGACGAAGGTGGTGCCGCTGCCGTCGGAGCGGTGCACGACCGAGATGTCGATCTTCGGCAGCTTCGCGCCCGGGTTGGAAGCGGCGATCTTGGGGTCGTTCCACTTCTTGATCGTGCCGAGGAAGATGCCCGCGTACACTTCACGCGTCAGCTTGAGATCGGTTACGCCTTCGAGGTTGTAGGCGAGCACGATGTTGCCGGCCGTCATCGGCAGCAGGATCACGTTGTCCTTGGCTTGCTTGATCTCCTCATCGGTCATCGCTGCGTCGCTCGCGCCGAAGTCGGTCTGGCCTTCGATGAACGCCTTGATGCCGGCGCCGCTACCCGTCGATTGGTAGTTGACGCGGACGTCTTTGTTCTTCTCCCCGAACTCACGGAACCAACGCGAGTAGAGCGGCGCGGGGAAGCTCGCACCAGAACCCTGCAGGGTGACGGGGCCTGCCGCAGCTACCGGAGCTGCAGACGCGCTCGGAGTAGTCTCCGCAGGCGGCGCTTCCTTCTTGCTGCAAGCCAGGGAAAAACCAATCAAGCCGATGAACGCGACGGCTGTCGTCGCAAAGCGTGTAACCGAGATCATGTGTCGACCTTCCTCGTCACTAGAAACGTCAAATTTGCTGAGTGGGTGGTACGCGATCTCGCGCGACGAGTCATGGCGTGAAGCGCTCTGCCATCAAATCGTTACACAAGAGCTCGCGGCGCATGAGAGCACTGTCCGTTCAGTACTCGTGCACGTGTCTCAGCGGGCCGAACGAAAAGCTATGGACGTGAGCACGACGCCACCAGAAGCCGCAACGATGCGCGACTGCAGCGCACGAAAATGTATCTAGTTGTGTCTCTCAGGCGACCGCGCGTTTGGCCTCGGAGGGTTCACCTTTGAGCATGATCCCGAACTTCGTACCAACTCCGGGTTTGCTATCCACTCGCACGCTTCCGCCCATGGCCTCGACCATGTGCTTGACGATCGAGAGCCCGAGTCCAGTCCCGCCGATGTCGCGCGAACGGCCAGCGTCGACGCGGTAAAAGCGCTCGAACAAGCGCGGAAGGTGGCGAGCTTCGATGCCGGGCCCGTTGTCTTCCACCACGAGTTCGACGTTCTGCTCGTGCGCAATCGCGCGCAGCCGAATCGTCGAATTGGGACAATACTTGACGGCGTTGTCGACCAAATTCGTGAGCACGTGCTCGAGCGCGCGGCGATCGGCCATCACCCGCGGCAGCTCCTCCTGGGCTTCGTTCTCGAGCACCGTGCCGCGCTTGGCTGCGCGCTCGCTGAACAAGCTCAACACTTGATCGTAAACGCGATCGACGTCGAGCGCCTCGATCGTCAACTTGAGGCCGCGCGATTCGATGCGCGACAAGTCCAACAGATCTTCGACCAAGTCGTGCAAGCGCTCGGCGTTGCGCTCGATGATGCCGATGAATGCGCGCGCCGCGACCGGATCGTCCGCAGCGGCGTTCTGCAAAGTTTCCGCCGCCGAGCGCACCGCGGTCACCGGCGTGCGCAGCTCGTGCGAAACATTGGCCACGAATTCGCGGCGCATCGACTCCAAGCGCCGAACCTCGGTCACGTCCACGAACACCGCCAAGAGCCCACCTTGATCGCCCGGCAGCTGCGCAGCACGCACCAAGAGCCGCCGCGGTTGCAGCGAACCAAAATCGATTTCGCGCGTGACCGGCTCGGGCGAGCGACGACCTTGATCGAGCAGCTCCTTGAGCTCCGTGTGACGCACGACCTCGAGCACCGTCTTGCCTACCGAGTCGGGCCCGACCAGCAGCATCTCGCGTAGCGAGGGGTTCAGCACGTAGATGTGCCCGGCACGATCCAAGAGCAGCACCCCCTCTTGCATACCAGCCAAAATTCCGCCCAGGCGATCGCGCTCTTCGCGCAACTCGCCGAGGGTGCGAGACAGGTTCTTCGCTAGTTGATCCAGCGCGCGCCCGAGTTCGCCGAATTCATCATCGCCGGTTTGACGAGCGCGAGTGGTCAGGTCACCGCCAGCCATACGGCGCGCAACCTCGGTCAGCGAACGCGCGGTGCGCGAAGCCAACTCGGCTGCCACCGTGGAAACGACGATCGCTGCCGCCAACGCCAGGGCGGTCGCGACGCTCAACGTCTTCGTTAGTTCGGCGCGAGCTTCGTCGACTTCCGTCAAGGGCAACGCGACGCGCGCGACACCTGCTACTTCATCGGCGCGCGAGAACGGCACTGCGACGATCAAGGTGTGCCCGTAGACGACGGACGCGAAGCCTGGCGACGCTCCTCCGAGCGCGAGCGCGCCGCGCACCGCGCCGTGATCGACGAACGGGACCGGCTCGTCTTGTGGGTGCGAGTCACCTAGGATTTCCCCGTTCCTGCGGAGCAAGGTCACTTCGGCGTTGGCGCGTTGGCCGAGATCCCGCGCCACTTCGTGCCAGCGCGGCTTGTCTTCCCAAAGCGCGTATGAAGACTCCGCCCCCAACGCGACCAGCTTGGCGCGGACGATCAACTCGGCGCGCACGCGGTCAGTCAGCTCGCGCTCGAGGCGCGAGCTCGAGTACGCGTAGGCCACCACCACCGACACGATGATGACCCCGAGCGAGATCAGGAATAATTTGGCGCGGATCCCGAATTTCAAGTCGTCGCCTCGTCGGGGGTGCCGACGAAGCGATAACCCACGCCACGCACCGTTTCCACGTAGTCACGCGCGGCTTCCAGCTTTTCGCGCAGGCGTTTGACGTGGGTATCGACGGTGCGGGTAGTAATGTCGGCCTGAATCCCCCACACGTCGTCGAGCAGCGTGCTGCGCGTTTGGACGCGGTTCTTGCGATCATACAGCGTGACCAGCAGCTTGAACTCGAGCGCGGTCAGCTCGATCTCCAAGCTCTCCACCCAAACCCGGTGCGCTTCGCGGTCGATCTTCAGTTTGCCGAATTCGACCGTCGCCTCCAGATCCTTGGCTTCAGTCTTGCCGCGGCGCACGATGGCCTGAATGCGCAGCAGCAGCTCGCGCACGCTGAACGGCTTGGTCACGTAGTCGTCGGCGCCGAGCTCGAAGCCGACCACCCGATCGATCTCCTCACCGCGAGCCGTGAGCATGATCACGTTGATGCCCTTGGTGGCGGGGGTCTCTTTGAGCTGCTTGCACACCTCGGTCCCGGCGATATCCGGGAGCATCAAGTCGAGCAGTACGACTTCGGGCTTTTGCTCACGCGCGATGCGCAAGCCTTCCCGCCCCAGTTTGGTCACGAACACTTCGTGGCCAGCTTGGCGCAGGTTGTACTCCAGCACCTGCTGGAGATCGGGTTCGTCTTCGACGATCAAAATGCGTGTCATCCGAGAAACCGGGTACCGAGAAATTGTGACGGTTGCGTGGCAGACGGGTAGCACTCCTGGATACTCGGTCCAGATGCCAGGCATTCTAACCCCAAACTGGCCGCCCGGGCTGTAAAGGGTTAGGCCCGAGCGACAGCCGGCTCGCGGCTCGTTTGACGGTGATCGGGGTAAAGCCGCGACCCCTCACCAATCAACATCGCGTGACCGCGCCAGTTGACGCGGCGGCGGATTGCGCCGGCTAACCAGACCCCCCACATCCCGATGTCCTTGAGCAGGATCAGGGGCAACTCGGATAGCCGTGGGAAGACGCCGTTGATCAGGCGCACAATCACTGCGTCCGATAGGTATTTGCCGGCCAGAGCCAAAAGGCTCAGTCGCACGAGCCAGGCATTGCTGAAGAACGGAACCTCGGCTCCGGAAGCGAGCAATGCGAGCACCAAGAGCAGCAGCGGCCCCGGATAGAGCAACGGCTCTCCCCAGTAGAGCCGCGTGAGGCGCCGCCGCATCTGCGCCCAGCGCACGTGACGTGCTGCAAACTGCCCCAGATTGCGCTTCACGTTGATCGTGCGAACGACGTGCGAGGAGAGTGCCACTCTGAGGCCGGCCGCCTCGAATGCTTGGCCGAGCACGTAGTCCTCAGCGAGCACGTCACGCACGAGCGCAAAACCGCCGACTCTCTCCAGGTGCGAACGCCTGAAGAGCATCGATTTGCCGATCACGCAGGGATGAGCCGCCAGTACGTCCGCGCCGCAAACTGCGCGCGCCACGTAGGTCGCCAAATGCAAGTTCTCGAGTCGTGCTCCGAGGCTCTCGCCCCCCGTGCCCGAGAGCACGCTCGAAACCAAACCGACGCGCGGGTCGGCGAGTTCCGCCACCAGAGCCCGCAGGTACGCGGGATCGGGGCGGACGTTCGAATCCGAGATCAGCAAGAGGTCGTGAGCTGCTCGTTCGCTCAACGCGCTCAGATTGCTGACCTTGGGATTCATACCGACAGCGGGCATTCCTGCCACGATTCGGATCTTCACTTCGGGGAAGTCGCGGCGGATTGCGCGCGCAACGTTGAGCGCGGGATCTTCAGGGTCCTCGGCTCCCAGAAGCAATTCGAAGTCGGGATAGTCTTGGCGGGCGAGCGCGGCCAGGTTCTCGTACAAGCCTTCATCCACTCCGCACAGCGGCTTCAATACGGAAATGGGCGGGGTTGGCCCGCTTCGGCGCTTGGCTCCGCGAGCGTTCACGCGTTGCACGGCCACGTGCGTCGCGACGGTCATGAAGACCGAGAAGCTTGCGAGTAGCAACACGACGAGCAAACCCCAATCCGGGATCGACATGCGGGTTACGTCCATTTGCTCTGCCTCCGCCGTAAAGAGTGTGCTTTGGCCGGTATCTTGAGGTCGCCACGCCCGCCGATTTCGACTTTTGGCTTCGTTTTCGCTGCGGTCCGATGCTCACGTACGGGCGTACGTTCCGCTTCGGTCCTCGCGAAAGCCTCGCCAAAAAGCCGAACTTAGCGAGCGGGCGAGCCTTGAGGTTCTGGCAATGGAGAGTGTGCAGAGCGCGCATGGCAAACCGGCAAAGGTCGCGCAACAAGCCAGCGAAGCCGCGCAACGACTTGGTGGCGCCGCGGCTCGCGTTCGAGCCATTGCGCCACAGAACTTCGTTCAATGCGGCTGAGTGCGAGACGAAACGCTTCGGGAACTAGCGCGCCTCGCGAGGTGCGTGGCTGGCTCGCGATCGCCCCTGCTTCGACCTCGCAACCACGCTCGTTTGGGCGGCGATTTCGCTGCGGCGACTAACCGACGTCCAACGCTTCGAGCATTGGGATCTCGGCGAAGCGATAGCCGACGCCGCGCACGGTCTCGATATAGTCGCGAGCCGCGCCCATCTTTTCGCGCAGGCGCTTGACGTGAGCGTCGACCGTTCGCGTGGAGATCTTGGTGTCGATGCCCCACACTTCGTCGAGCAACGCGCCGCGCGATTGGACGCGATTACGGCGTTCGTAGAGGGTGACTAGCAATTTGAATTCGAGCGCGGTGAGTTCGACTTCTTCACCCTCGACCCAAACGCGGTGAGCCGCGCGGTCGATGCGAAGATTGCCAAATTCGATATTGGGACCGTCGCTTGCGGGCAATTCGCGGCGGCGCAAAACCGCGCGAATGCGCAACACCAGCTCGCGCACGCTGAACGGTTTCGTGATGTAGTCATCCGCCCCGATCTCGAAACCCACCACGCGGTCGATCTCTTCACCCCGTGCCGTCAGCATCACTACGGGCAGAGTGCGAGTCGTCGGATTGTCTTTGATGGCTCGACAAACTTCGGTGCCCGGCATGTCCGGAAGCATCAAATCGAGCAGCACGAGGTCGGGCTCTCGTTCACGCACCAGCCGCAAACCATCGACCCCTCGAGCAGCTTCGACCACTTCGTGTCCGGCGCTTTTCAAGTTGTAGTCGAGTACCTGCCTAATGTCGGACTCGTCCTCGATCACCAGAATTCGTGCCATCGGTCGACTGCGATTAATCGAACGATGTGACCGCAACGTGACGAGTTAGTAGCAGCTCCGTTCTGAAGCTTTCGTGCCGTAGCTCAATTTGCGTCGTCAAAGAGGCCGGTCGTTCGCGCCGGGGCGGCAGCGACGGGCTTCGCATCCGCGACGACCGCGCGTTCCACCGGTGCTGCGGTAGCAATGGGTTTGCGCGGCGCTACGGGCGCAATCGGATGCACCGGACGCGCGGGGGCGATCGACGGTGCAACGGCTGGGACGGTCGAAACAGCGATACCCGCTTGCGGAATGGCGGCCACTGGTGGAGTTGCCACTTGCGGTTGCTGAGCAACAGCGATTGGCGGTGCCGCGGCCACCGTGACTGCGGGAGCCGGTTGTAGTGCAACTGGCTGTTGCGCGGGCACCGCAGCCTGAGGCGCTGCCGGCAGTGCAGCTGGAGGTGAAACGTTCGTCAAACCGGAAGCCGGGAGTGCCGGTGACAAATCTGCAACGACGGGCCTCGGTGCGACCGCCGCTGCCAGCGCTCCCTCCATCGTGTGCACCGCAAAGAACACGCCGAGCGCGCCTGCGGTGGCGAGACCCGCGCCAGTGAGCACGAGTTCGACCCAGCGCCGTGCGTGGGTGTTGCTCGGCGGCGGCAGGGGCGCGACTGGCGCTTTGGCAGCTCTGGCCACGTGCACGATCGCGTTCGGATGCGCACCGGGCAGTGGCGGCGGCATGGAACGCGCGGCGCGTCGACCAAGCGCCTTTGCAATGCGCGAAATGGACTCTTGTCCTTCCTCGGATGCGAACGGGCGAAGCGCCTCGGCGAACTCGCCAATATTCGAGTACCGGGCCTCGCGATCTTTGGCGACTGCGCACAAGATCACCGCTTCGAGTTCGAGCGGCGCATCGGGTCGCAGGTGACTGAGCGGCACCGGTGAGTCGGCGGCGATCATCGCCAACAGGGCCGGCGTTGCCTGAGCCTCGTGCAGTCGGCAACCCGTCAACATCTCGTGCAAGATCGCGCCCAGCGCCCAAATATCGGCGCGCGCGTCGACCGTGGCGGGCTCGCGGATCTGCTCGGGCGCGAGATACGAGAGGGCCTTGGAAGCGCCGTGAGTGCTGCCGAGGTTGATCGCGATATCGCTCAACGGATCTTCCGACACGCCGAAATCGAGCACCGCAACTCGACGTACGCCCTCGCGGCGCGTGAGAAATAGATTCGTCGGCTTCAAATTGCGATGGACGATGTTGTGCGCGTGAGCCTCTGCCAGGCCTTCACACGCTTGCAGCATGAAATCGACGGCTTCAGAGATGGGCAGAGAATCGCGAACTTTCAGCACGCGATTCAGATCCGAACCACTCAGCAGCTCAGCGACGATGTACGGAGCACCGGACTCCAGACAGCCTACGTCGATGATGCGGGCGGTATGCTCGTTCTGGAATTGGACCGCCAAACGGGCCCCGCGGAGAAAGCGCGCAGCCGCCTCAGGATAGGCTTTCGAATCAGCAGACAACAGCCGAACGGCAACGCGCTGCCCGAGCTGGGTATGCAGTGCCTCGAGTGTCAAACCGAGTGCGCCGCGTCGGTGCACTCGCTCCACGCGATATTTCCCCACTAGCAGGTCGCCGACTCGCACCTGCTCGGGGCGCGACTCGCGGCCGACCAGGTGCATCAGCTCACGGCGAGGGTCGACCGAAACGCGCGTCGGCGCTGAATCGTCGAGGAACTCATCGTCGAACACCATTTCGCCATGACTCGTCAGCTCGTCGTCACTCGCCTGGGACATCGTGCGACTGCGTGTATCAGGCGAATGTGGCGATTCAGAGACCGAATGTAGGCGTTTATTCCACCTGGAGTTGGAAGCTTTGCCAGGCAGTCCCGCCGCGTGCATCGCGAAGGACGACCCACATGAACACTAGGCCAGGGGTGGTAGGCGCTTGCCAGGCGTTCTCGCTCGAGGTCTTGGTGTAGTCGTCTTCGACGATTCCCGTGTGATCGTCTTCGAAGGAGCCCGTGGTCGAGAACCAGGCCACGCGCATGGATTCGTGCCGAGGAGACAGCTCGCCGGTCGTCGGATTGACGTAGCCGTAGGCCTCGGAGCCCGTGCAACCCACCGGATTTCTGCCGCAATCATCGGCGCAGTCCTGCGAGGTCTCGCCAGACGTGCACATGCCATCGCCGCACACTGGCTCGGTCGGGCAAGTGGTCCAAGACGTACTGAAGACGACGCGAGTGCCAACGGGCACACTGAGCGGGCCGTCGACCGCGCCGTCGCTGAGGATCGCGTTGTCCAGGTTGACGGCGGTGACGGCCTCGATCTTCGGATTCTCGTTGATCTTGGTCGCTTTGCGATAGGCGTCGATATCACCAGCGCCGTTGGCTAGCCCGCAGGTGAGCCGTGTTTCTGCCAAAGAACTGATGTCCACCTCATCGGCGTGGACCGCCAGGATCACCGGCTGATAGAAGCCACCGCTCGAATCCGGATCCGTCGGGCGCCCTGGCGGTTGGCCAGGCGCGGTTTTCGGGATATCCGGGCCGAATTGCGCGCAACCACTCTTGGGTAGTTTGCCTTTGACGTCACTCCCGGAGCCAATCGGCTCGATGAAGTCGCCTTCACCGAAACACTCCGACGCGCCGTCATTGAGCTCGTTGAGCGGCTTGGCCTTCGTGCAATACGACCAATCGACGTCGGGGGCCTCGACGTTGCCTTCGTTGTTTACGACGAGGACTTCATAAGAAACCGATGCGCCAGGAGCGGCCTCCGCGGGCAGCGCGCGTACACCGAGCACGCGCGGCGCGTCGACGGTCGAGGCGCGATTATCGAACTCTGGAGCGCAAGCCACGAGCAGCGGGAGCAGGCATGCGAGCTTGGTCAGGTGTTTCATACTCATCACCACTCTAGACGCGCACCGGCGACCGGCAAGATCGGCAGACCGGTGATGTAATTCTTGTGCGCGTAGCGGTAGTCGTACACGATCTCTTCCGGGTTGCTGTGGTTCGTGACGTTTTGCACGTCGACGTAGACCTCGGCCTTGCCCCAAGACATCGTGAAGCGCTTCGACACGCGGGCATCGAGCTGCACGAAAGCCGGTATGCGAATCGAGTTCTGTTCACCGAACAGCGGTTCGTACAAGTCGCGACGGGTGCTGACGAAGGAGCCGACCACCGGCGTTCGGGGAAAGCCAGTAGCATAGCGAAAACGCGCGCCGACCTCGAAGCCCGCGCCGAGATCGTACGACCCGACGACCGTCGCGACGTGGGTTTGATCGTAGTCGAACAGACGCCAAGCGCCTTCGTGACAGATGTTCTGCGGAGCATCCGCCGCCGTTTCACCGGGGACGTTCTCGATCGTCGCGCACTTGTCCCTGCGCTCGCTGCGCATCAACGTGTAGCTCACCCAGCCGAAGAAGCGACTGGTGAGCTCGTGACGGAGCAGCACCTGGACACCGTACGAGCGCCCTTCACCTTGTTGCACCAACGCTTGCGCCAATGCGGGCGTGTCGGATGCGGAGCGGGTGACCAGGTCGTTCGACTTCGAATAAAAGAAGACTTCCTCGAACGAGATCTGGTCGGTCAGTTTGAAGGTGCTGCCCGCCAGTGCGTGAAACGCCCGTTCGATGCCAAGCTTTGGATTGCCGAAGACGGCGGACAGATCGGACGGCTGGGGCGACTGATGATAGAAGCCGACCGCTGCCTTCAAGCCGAGACGAGGGATGACTTGATAGGTGGTCGAGAGACGAGGCTCGACCTCGGTCGACTGTTGCGTAATGCCGATTGCTGGCGTGGCGCCGACGACCGGAGTCTGACGGCTCGCGCTGGTAACGAACGGCTCGATGCGCAAGCCCGGCACGATGTGCAGCTTGTCCTCGAGCAGCCCGATGTCCATTTGGACGTAGGGAGCCACCGTCAGATTGCTGGCATTCCAATTGTCCGCGTTCACTTGGTCCCCCGGAGGCTGGCCAAAAACCGACAGATCGCCTTCGCGTGCCGGCAGGGTGACCGAGCCGCGCCGGGACAGCGCTGCGAAGTTGCCCTCGACGTCCAAACCCACGGTCGTCACCGTGTGCGCCGAGGTTCGGCCGCGGTAGGCCGCACGAAAACCGAACGCGGTATTCTTGGTATCGAGTTCGGTGGGAGAACCGCCGAACGAAGCGCGACTCGTCAGGTGATCGCGACCGAACCAGGGCGTGATCAAGACGTTCGAGCCGTCGTTGAACTGGCGCTTGTAGGCAACGCCGATGCGGTTGAAGTCGGTGAGCTGATAGTCCTTCTTGATCTGGGCAGGGTCGGCGTTCTGCAACGTGCGCGTCAACTCGTCGCGCGACATCAAGCCCATGACGTCGATTGATTCGTTCGCGCCCAGATCGTGGGTGACCTTCACCTGCGCGTCGAAGTAATCCGGGATCGGGATGTACGATTGGACGTCGCGATCCGTTACGACATTGATGGCGCGATCGAGGTAGCTCTTTCTGCCGGCGATCGCGATGCGCGTCGACGAGCTGAGCGGCGCTTCGATCATGCCTGAAGCGTCGATCACGTCGGCAGCGACGAAACCGTGCACGCCGGTCGGGCGCAGCGCGCGCGAATCGACGGTGACGAGGCCACCCAAGCCGCGACCGTACTCCGAACCGTATCCGCCGGGCGCCAGGTTGATCGAGCGCACCAAATCCGACGAGAACACCGAGCGCAAGCCACCGCCGTGATAGAGCAGCGGCACGTGCATGCCGTCGATATACACGCGGGTGTCTTGCGGCGCTGCACCCCAGACCACGAGCTGACCTGAGCCGAACGAGGCGCGTGCCACGCCGGGCAAATTCTGCACGACCTTCAGCGTGTCACCCTGGGTACCCGGGACGCGCCGGCCTTCTTCGGCCTTGATTTCGGTCGAGACGACTTCCTTCTGGATCTTCGGTGCGACGACCACGATCTCGAGGTCGGCCTCTTCACCCTCGGGCACTTCTTCTTTGGGTTCGAGCGCGTATTTGACCGAGAGCTTCTTGCCCTTCTCGAGCTCCTCCTCGGTGGTGACGGTGGTGAGATTCGGACCGCTAATGGTGATGACGTGTTTGCCGAGCGGCACTTCCTTGAATTCGAAGTGACCGTTCTCGTCGGTCGTGACTTCGCCCATGCCATCGACGGCGACTGTCACGCCCGGAATCATTTGCTTCGTGAAGCGATTCTTGATCTCACCGTCGAAGTTGATCACCGGAGTCGGCGGCTCGATCTTGAGCACGAACTCGTAGCGGTAGGTGATTTTGACCGGCGCGGGCTTGTTGTCGATTTCTGCCGGATCGAATTCGAACTTGCGCACGGCTTCGAGTGCAGCAGCGTCGAACGCGGGGCTCGCCTTCTCGATCACCACGGCGTCTACGACCTTGCCTTTGTCGTCGATCGCGATTTGCAGCACGACCGACGCCGTCTTGCCGGCCTCCTTTTCGGAGTCCGGGTACGGCGCCTCTTCGAAATGCACGAGCTTCGGTAGCTTGGTCAGCTTCGGCTGATGCCCGGGAGTCTCGCCGCTCGAATTGGCCTGAGCGAAGACCGCCCGAGGAACGCACAACGACGCCAATAGCAACGTTGCGCCCAGAAACTTCTTGACCACCTTACTCTCCAAGCACGAAGCGCATCGAAACCACGAACGTGGACTTCACCGATTTGCCGCAGCGAGTTGCCGCGTTGAATGCCATGCGCTTGGCCGCGTCGATCGCGGATTCGTCGAGGCCGTGGCCGAGGCCAGAGACGACGCGTGCGCTCAGCACCTTGCCGGTTTCATCCAAAGATACTTCGACACGCACGCGCCCTTCGATGCCGGCAGCGCGCGCGTCATCCGTATAAGTCGGTTTGACGAAGCCTTGCGGCTTGGCCTTGACGAGATCTTCCGCGCAGTCATCGCCCGCAACCGCAGGGCGCTCGGCCGCGGCGCCGAGCACTTTTTCTTTTGGCTTCGGTTGCACGCTCGAGGGCGTCGCGCCACCGCCCGTCGGCACGGCGATGCCACCGCCTGGTCCGCCCAGACCTCCGGACAAATTGATGCCGAAGTCGGGCATGGCCGCGAGCGCGGGATGCGCCGCAGCGACGGGATCGGGCGGGGGTGCAGCGGGCGCCGGCGCCGGCTTTGGAGCCGCGCGCTGGGTGGGATGCTGCAGCATCTCCTTCGGCGCCTCGACCGGCTTGGGCGGCTCGGGAGGCTTCTCCTTCGCCTTGGGCTTCGGTGGCGCGACCATCACCGCCACCGTCTTCTTCTCCGGCTCCGGCTTCTTCATCGCACTGAGGCCACCGAACGCCACCATGTGAATGGTGATCGTGGCTGCAGCCGCCCCAATGTATGCAAGTTGGACCCGGGCCATGGCTCAGTTCTGAAGCTCGACGTTGATGGCAAACTTGGTGATCCCCTCGAGCTTTGCCAGATCGATGACGTGCACGACCTTGCCGTGGGGGACTTCCTTGTCGGCGCTGACGATCAGATTCAATTCCTTGTTGCCCGCGATTGCAGACTTGAAGTGACTGATCAGATCGGGTTCGCTGATGGGCTCTTGGTTGTAGTAGGTCTTGCCGTCTTTCGACAACGTGACCGCCGCCACTGACGAAACGGCGTCACTCGCGCTCGCTGCTTTGGGCAACTCGACCTTGATGCTCTGCGAAACGATGTATTGCGCAGAGACGATCATGATCACGAGCAACACGAGCATCACGTCGACCATCGGCGTGACGTTGATTTCGGCAATCGGGGCGCGACGACCGCCGCCAGATTTCGTGGTTCCAGCCATCGACGCCTCCTTCAGCCCAGCTCGGGTTCGCCAGCGACTTCAGCCGCGGGCTCTTCTTCCGACACGACGTCAGAGAGTGCCGCGAACTGCTCGATCAGCTTCGGGTCCGCCTTGAGCAGTGCCAAGATCTGCCTGCTGATGACGGAGACGTTATTCTCGATCGTGCTGACCTTCTTCTGCGACAAGTTGTAACCAACGACCGCGGGCAGAGCGACGATCAAGCCGACGCCCGTAGCGATGAGTGCATCGGAGATCGCGACGATGACGTTGCCCATCGCGGCCTGGTTTGCGCCGGCATTGCTCGAGCCGAGCATGTGGAACGCCTGAATCACGCCGATGACCGTGCCGAACAGACCGACGAAGGGAGCGTTGTTGCCGAGGGTACCGAGAGAGGTCAAACCGCGCTCGAGCTCCGCGCGCTTTTTTACCGTCGAGCTCTCGAGCGCTTCGGCTACGGACTCCGCGCCGCCATCGAGCCATTCCATCGCGGGCAGCAGGATCGCCGCTTCCGTCGACTTGCTGCCCTGGAGCAGCGCAATCGCGCTCCGACGATCGCCACCTTTCAAGAGGCGCAGCAGCTCGTTGCCGAGCGCTTCGACGTCACCCGAGTGACTGCGGAAGTACAGCGTGCGTTCGCAGATGATGCCGATCGAGAAGATCGACATGGCGAGCAAGAGGTAGAGCACCCACGAGGCGCCCATCAGAGCAAATTTTTGTAGTGCGCTTTCGATCATGTGTGACTCCGTTGGCTAAAGCGTAAATTGCGTGACGTAGAGACCGGGGCCGGACCCGTTGTCTGCGTCGACGTCGAGCAGCACTCCGGCTTGGTGCTCGCTCTCGACGGGCTTACCGTCGATGTACAGGTCGAAGACGAAACTGGTCGCAGGGCGACCGCAGGAATTGAATGAGTGCACCATCACCGTGTAGGTGCCTGGCTCTGGCGGCTCCGCCGCGTCACTCGCCCAAACGACGTTCTCGTTGCGACGGCCATCAGGCACGCAGTTGGCGAGTGAGTCGCGATCGAGCGTGCCGCCACCGGGGAGCGGCGCCATCGTGTCTTCGTCGATGGCGGTGGTGTTCAAATGCTTCGGGTCGAGCTCCTTGCCGCTCGGGCTAATCAAATGCAGATCGAGATCGGCATCGTTTCCCCAGGTGAGCGACGCCACGACGTGGCCCTGCGGCAGGAATGGAGTCGAGGTGACGTCCAACACGCGCTGCGCGCCGAACTTGCCGTCGCGATTGGCAGCCGCGAACAGCAGCCGTTGCGGGCCAGCTGGCAAGTCATGCGCGAAGTTGCAAACCATCTTCCACGTCAACTCGCCCTTCGTTTCTTGGTCCGGCGCGCCGACCGGCGCGACCCAGTATCCGGTTCCCAATCCGTCGAGCTTGACCGCGACCGACAGCGCACCCTCGGCGGCGTTGCCACCGATGCTCTTGGCGACGGTGCCCGCAGGGATAATCGTGCTGCGGAAACCTGACGTGGAAGTCACGGCTGGTCCGCCCTGGTCAGCAGGATAGCCGCCCTCGAAGAATTGCCCGTTGCTGACGGTCAGCGGCTCGTTCAGGCCGGAGTTGGCGCTCTCGGAGTCACCACAACCAATCACGCCGCAGGCCAAGATCGAAGCGCCGAGCAGTGACAGGGCGCGCTTCACAGCTCCCCCTGCAAGCGGAGGGTCAAGGTATTGTTCTTTTTGTCAGTCGGCACGCCCGCCGCGTCGCGCGCGAGCGCGTCGTGGACGAAGTCGTACTGGAACACCAAGCGCGCGCGGTGCGGGACTTGAAACCCAACTACAGGCGAGAATGTGCGCACGGTCTGGCTGGTCGGAACCAGCTTGCCCGCCTGCGAATCCAAGAAATCCGAGTTCGGGTTGTAGCTGTCGAATCGCAAACCCGCGATCGGACCTTTCGGGAACTCCTGCACCACGGCGATGTAGTAGCCAACTTCACGTTGATCCAGCGCGGTGGTGACCGGGTCGGCGATGAACACGTTGCGGTCCATGTTCGAGCCGATGCTCAACTCGCCGGCGATCAGCGTTTTTCCGAACTTGGAGTCGAGATTGAAAGCGAGGTCGGCACCGACCAACCAACGGTCGAAGTTTTTCGACGGTGTGGTCGCTACGCCGGGCACGCCTTGGAATTCGCCGGGATTGAACTGCCCGTTCTCGTCGATATCGCGCCACACGATGGTGTTCTTCGTGGCGTCGCTGCCAGAGTGAAAGCCTTTGCCGTTGAGCACGGACACACCGGCGTTCACGCGAAACGTCGGCTTGATGTCGACCGCCACGCCGACGCGGCCGAGCACGTCCTTGTGGTTATTGGGATCTTGCAGGATGAAACCAGTGCGATCGCCGAGCGGTTGACCATTGACGACCGCGACGGAGTAACGAAACCAATCCACCTGTCCGGCAGCGCGCAGCCCGAGGTCTGGCTCCGCCGGAAAGAACGCGCGCGACGCGAACGAGCGCTCCATGAATACGCGCTCACGGGGTGATTCGAGCACCTCACGCCCGAACGGGTTGTCGAACAAGCCGAGGGTCAACGAGGTCAGCGGAGTGTGATCGGGATTGCGGTAGGCGAGGGTCGCTTCAGCGTGTTGGATGCCAATCGCCGGTCCGCGCACCGTATTGGCGTCGAGCTCGATCATCACACCGCCGTACTTCCAGAGGCGATCGAGGCGCACGCGCGCGCGGCGAATGAGAAATCGATTCTGATTGAGCGGGGTACCTCCCGCCAACAACTGATCTTCCGAATCCTGATGGGATTCGAATTGAGCCTGTACGTAGCCTCGGACCTGCAGTGACTCGTCCAGAGGAGCGATGGCAGGCGGAGCTGGTTTGGTCGCCGTGACCTTTGGCGTGGGCGGAGTTGGCGGCTGTTTGAGTGCTTTGAGCGCTTGCTCGAGCTCTTGAATTCGTGCGTCTTGCTCGTCGATATCCGCTCGTTGCTCGGCGATCTGCTTTTCGAGCTCCGCAGTCGCGGGGGCCGCTGCAGGTGCAGGCGGGGGCGCTACCTCCGGAGCCGGCGCGGCTGCTGGCGGTGTTGCAGGGGCCGCAGCTGCCGGTGGTGCCTGGACAGGCGCGGGCGCGGGCGCGTTTTGCGCCAACGCGGGATGAGTCGACCACGCCGCGGCAGCGGTCATGGCAATCGCCGAGAGATGCCTATTCACGTGAGCTCCGAGCTACCAGTTGCACAAGAAAGAACCGGGGCGCTGCGCACGGCGAGCGCCCCGGAATTTATGTTTCGACTCTTTGACTAAGAAGGAATCAGGGCAAAGGCGGAAGCTCGCCGCCGTTGTCCGTGATCGCAGTGAGCGTGCTGTTGTCGAAGGAGTAGTCGCACGGCGTTTCACCGCTGCCGCCTTCGCCGCCAGCGCCATCGATTTGCCCTGCTGCGCCGCCTTCGGGTTTGGGCTCTTCTTCACCGGCCGCGCCGCCTTCACTGGGCTTGCCAGCGCCACCGGCGGTGTTCTTGCCGCCAGCTCCCGCGTGGCTCGCGCCACTCGAGCCGCCGCCGCCCGGCGTGTTCTGCTCGTCGGAGCTACAACCCTGGAGGGCCGCAGCGCTGAGCACCAAGGCACCCACGAGCGCGATTGCGAGAGAGTTATTCTTGAACAAGGACATCACTTCACCTCGCAGTAGCCGCGGTTGCACGCCGGAGTGCTGCCCGAGCAATCGTCATCCGTCTTACACTCACGATCTTCACAGGCTTTGCTTGCGCCGCCGGTCTTCGACTCGAAGTAGCAGCCACAGCCGTTTTCCGGAACGAACGCTTTGGGGGCGCCCAGTTCGGTGGTGCGCTGCACGTTCATCGCGCATTGCGGCACCGTGTTGTTGTCGATCTCGGCCTGGACCGGATCGACGCCGTCAACTTCCACCGTGCCGAGCAGGATGTCGAGCAACTGCTTGGCCTTGGGGTTGGTCGGGGTGTTCGAGCCGTTGACCTTGGCCAACATGTGCACGGGGCCCCAGACTTCATATAGGCCGTTGCGCACGTTGAACTTGTCGAGGCTGGAGTAGGAAGAATCAGGGTACAGCGCGCATTTCTCGCCGTATGGCTGAAACGCCAAGCGCTTGATCGTGAGCCGATTTGCGGCGATGTCCGCCTCGGTGGAGGCGAGAATGCCGATGCTCTTGTTCGGGCTGGTCGAGGTGGAGATCGCCGTGACGACCGCACCGCTACCGCCCTTGTCCACGCCCAGCCACTTGTTGGTCGGAACCTTGATCGCCTTGGCGAGCATGGTCTCCGTGCCAGACTGGAAGTTGCGGATCGCGTACAAGCTCGGAGTATCCCAATCGGTCTTGCCCTCTTCACCCAAGCCGAAGGTGAGGTAAGCGGCTTCCGCGCTAATGGTGGTGTGGGTAGCGGCAATCGGCACCACGAAATTCATCGCCTGGACGGGGCCGGCGAAGTCGCCGATACCGTTCAACGATGCCGTCGTGATGTCGGGACAGCTCGTCGGGAAGACGTCCGACATGCCGATGTCGATGGCTTGGCCACCGGCTGGCAAGGTGCAATCAGCCAGCGTGCCGCTGGTGGCGAGGGCGTATTTGGCGCCCGCGGTCACCTTCAGGTCGGACGTGATGGTGTTCACGCCGTCGCACGAGCCAGTCGACACGTAGACGATGGTCGATGGCGTTGCGCCTGCGGCGAGCTTCGCGCCGATGGTCTGCAACAGCGGACGAATCGCGCTAGAACCAGAGACGTAGATCGGATCGGGGAGGCTTGCGCAGGTTGGGGGCGCATCTTGCGCGGCAGCTTCTTGCACGTGGACTACGCCGAAAGCGGCGAAGGCGACGGAAGAAACCACTGCGAGCCTAAGTAGTTTTCGCATTTTTTTAACTCCGAAGCCGTCCCTGGGTTTGAACGGCGACGGGGCGGAACCTAGTGGCTATCCGTGGCGAACTCGTGAACGCGCCGTAACGATTTCCGCCACCGAGCTTGTCGTCGATTATCCGACACAGCCGGAATCTCGCAGGAAAAACCAAGGAAACGATCCGCCACGGAGGCTACGCAGGTTTACTCAGTGACAAACTCGCGACGAGAGGTGCGCACTCCCCTCTACTAATGAGTGACATTGAGGAGGCGCGCAGCGCGTCAAAGCGAAGGCGTCTGTGCCTTCACCAAGATGTTGTCGAAACGAGCACTGAAAGACTCGGCGTTGAACGCCCTCGACAACCCAAGCTTCACGAGCATGGACTTGGTGCTCAAGCTAGTGACTGAGCCTGCCTTGAGTTCGAGCCAGTGATCCAAGCCGTTGGTGTCGATCGGTTGAGGCGTAGTGAAGCTATTGGTGAACGCGCCCGTACAATCTTCGCCATCGAAGAAAAACACCACTATTTGAGCGCGTCCGGCCGAATCCGGCTGGCCCGCCTCGACGAATGCCTGCGCATAGGCCGTGACGAGCAGCGAGCCGCCGACCGAAACGCACTGGCTTGCAGCACGCAATGCCGAGTTATCGCTATTCGGGTCGATCACCCCAACCGAGCTGACGAAAGCGGAACCCGACGAGCCGTCTTTGCTGGATGCATCGTGCTCGTCCCAATCCAATGTCGTGCCGGACTCCGCCATCCACATGCTGACGTCGGCCGCGAAATCTGCGTTCTTGAGCAGTGTCTCGTGGCAGTCTCCGGTACCGTTTCGGTCAAGATCGACACAGCCGTCGATGACTGGCGGCGCGTCCTGAACCGTTCCGCCGCTACCACCAGCACCTGCCCCACCGCCACGGCCACCGGCACTGGGGCGCCCTGCGCTTCCGCTCGGCGCGCCCGCTGATGGCGAGCCTGCGGCCCCGCTCCCGGCATCGGTGCCCTCCGGTGCAAGCTCGAGATGGCGAGAATCGATTGAGCAGCCCGTCGAAGCAGCGACACAAACCAAGCTCACGAGAAGAACCGACCGAAGTCCGGATCGTTGCGAGAGCAAACTGGCCCGCGGCACGCGGCGAGGTGTAGCCAACTCCCTTCGCACACGCAATCGAATCCGACTGTCGAGTTTCGCCGTGTGTCTCAGTGCCGAAGCCCAAATCGTAACAGGAATAGCGTTGAATGGTCTTGTATCCGCTTCACTAGTGACAACTCGCGGGCCACTTCGCGACATCTCCGCGATTGCCTTTTTGAATCCATGCAATCGTAACAGAGGAGTCCAGTGTAGGCTGTTATAAGCGAAAGCACCGATGAACGACAGTCTAGCCGCTTGTGTCGAGTACCCGGAGATTGCAGAAATCCCGCGCGCCCCCGCTTCGGTAGTGAACGTCAAGGAAAGCGGTTTCTGGCTCGGTTCGACCTACCCCGCCTCTCCGCTCGACACCACTTCGGTCGCCACCGTTGCGGACAGTACGCCTCCTCCGCCACCGGTTCTGCGAACACCACGCAAAGTCGCCAACGCATCGCCCGCGATGCGCCGAGTGTTCGAGCTGCTCAATCCGCTCGCGCGTGCTGAGGTCACGATCACCCTCACCGGCGAAACCGGAACGGGCAAAGACGTCCTCGCGCGCACGGTTCACGAGCGCAGTTCTCGTCAAGAGGGCCCGTTCGTCGTGTTCGATTGCGGCGCGGTGGCCGCCAATCTGGCGGAGAGCGAACTGTTGGGACACGAGCGCGGTGCGTTTACGGGTGCGGTCTCCGCGCACCGCGGCGCTTTCGAGCGCGCAACGGGCGGTACCCTCTTCCTGGACGAGATCGGTGAATTGCCGCTCGATTTGCAGACGCGCCTGCTGCGGGTGCTCAGCAACTCCTCAGTGCGCCGCGTTGGCGGAACGCGCGACTTGCCAGTCGACGTGCGCGTCGTTGCGGCGACCAATCGTGACCTGCGCGCCGAAGTCGCCGCCGGTCGTTTTCGCCAGGACCTGTACTTCCGACTCGCCACTGCGGTCGTGCACGTGCCGCCACTTCGCGATCGCATCGACGACATTCCGGTGCTGGTCGCGCGCTTGCTCGAGGATCTGGATCGCGGCGACGTGGAGGTCTCCAGCGGCGCCATCGAATTGTTGAGTTCACGCACGTGGCCCGGCAACGTCCGCGAACTGAAGAACAATTTGGCCTTCGCGCTGGCATTTTTGGACGGTCCAGTACTGGAGGCCCGGCATTTGGTGATGCCGTCAATCCCAGACACCAAGACTGACCTGACGCAGCTTCGCTTGGGTGGGATCAAGCTCGAAAGCATCGAGCGCGTCGCTATCGAGCAGACGCTCGGCCAGACCAACGGCAACAAGACGCGCGCCGCTCAAATGCTGGGCATTGCTCCCTCGACTCTCTACGAAAAGCTCAAGAAGTATCAGCAGGCGAGCGATCGGTGAGCGGAAGCAGCCCGGTGGCTGCGAGCGCCGAGCCGACGGCACGGCTCGTGCCCAAACTTGGAATTCGCTTCGCAGTGACGTACGCGATCATCGCGGGCGTTCTGTTTTCGATCTACGGTTTTCCGTTCGAGCTATTCGGAGTGCGAGGCGACTGGCTCACGCACTACCTCGAGGCATACGCGCACCTCGCCGGAGGCGTATTGCATTGGTTCGATCCCCAAGTCACCGTCTCGGGCACGCGCATTGACGGCCGCTTCGCGCTGCAAATCGTGCGCAATTGTGACGCGATCGAGATCAATATCTTGTTTGCGAGCGCGGTGCTGGCCTTCCCCGCTCCTTTGCTGCGCCGCGGAGTCGTGCTGCTTCGGGGACTGTTGATTCTAGTTGCCGTCAACGTGCTGCGCATTGCGAGCCTGTATTTCATTGGGGCCCATTCGGCGAGTTGGTTCGTCGTCGCTCACGAGGAGATTATGCCGCTCGTGCTCGTGACCGTGACCGCGCTGCTGTTCTTATTCTCAGTTCGACAGCTCGGTGGCAAGCGCACGCCGTTACCTCCACTTCAACATGCCGCGTAGCGGCGCTGCCATGACGCAGGCAGAAACGAGCGCAGCGCGCGCCGGTTCCCGGCGCCAGGTCGTCGGCTTCCTGGCTGCATTTCTGTGCGTATTCGGCGGACTGGCATTGCTCCACGGTGCGGGCCCGACTTACACGCGAGCGCACGCAGCGCTCGGCAACGCCCTCTTCGGCGGCCAGCTGGCGTCTGGCACGACACTGCAGTTCCGAGCCACGGACGACCAGCTCGCGACAGATCCCTGGCATGCGACGTTGCGTATCGAGCCTCCGGGACCGGAGCGCTCGTTGGATATCCCGATCGACGTCCGCTCGTTG
>Ga0164241_10001347_pt1 | contig 31011 bp, 25 predicted proteins | sample OricomyardsoilBY_FD_108780 | JGI IMG/M metagenome (GOLD analysis project Ga0164241, IMG submission 108780) | Backyard soil microbial communities from Emeryville, California, USA - Original compost - Back yard soil (BY) | ecosystem: Environmental > Terrestrial > Soil > Unclassified | place: USA... | reverse complement strand
TCCCAGTTGATCTTGGCGCCGTTGCGCAGGAGGTAGGCGTCGAAGGGGCGGCCTTTTTTGGAGGTGAAGCCTTTGATGAGGTCGGACTTTCCTTCGCTGACCATCTTGATGGCGTCTTCGCGGGTGATGGCTTTCTGGCACATCAGGCGGCCGACGCTGAAGGCCTGCGTCCAGGCGCCGTCTTGTTTCTCGCGGAGGACGTAGCTGGTGGGCGCTTCGCAGAGTTCGGCGCCGGTCTTCGGGTCGGTCCAGAAGGGAGTGAGTTCGTTGATCTCGAACTTGTTTCCGAAATCGAGTTCGACCTTCCGCTTGCCCTCGTTTTTCACGTCGTCGACGAGGCGGAGTTTGGCGGGGAAACGATTGCCGGTGCGCGGTGACACGAAGCCATCGAGCGGGCCGATCTCGCCGACGGTGACGAGTTCGCGGATCTCGGTTTCCTCGAGTTTGCGGCCGGTGACGACTTTGTAGACGGCGAGGACGCCGTCCTGTGATTTGTAGGCGCGCAGGGTTTCGAGCATGGGCTTGCCGTCGGTCGGCGAGACGATGTCGGTGACGCGGGAGTTGGATTCGTCCTCCTCGAAATTTTTGGTGCGGTCGACGATGCCTTTGGTGACCTCGACGATCTCGTCCATGAACTTCGGACGGGCGTATTTGTTGTGCTCCATCAAGCGGAGCTTGTGCTCCCACTGGCCGGTCATGTCGGGCTTGGTGAGGGCCTCGGCTTTGACGGCGACGAGGAACTCGAGGAGCGACTCGGCTTTGGGTGTGGGCACGAGTTCGCGCTGGGCGCGCTCCATGTATTTTTGATTGATGAGGCCGTCGATCGTGTCGGCGCGGGTGGCGGGCGTGCCGAGACCGCGTTCCTTCATGGCCTCGGCCATCTCTTCGTCGTCGACGAGTTTGCCCGCGCCTTCCATGGCGGAGAGGAGCGTGGCTTCGGTGTAGCGTGGTGGCGGCTTGGTGAACTCGGCGTGGAGCTCGGCGGAAACGGTTTTGGCTTTCGGCGGCTGGCCGTCGGTCGCGTCGAGCGCGGGAAGGGTTTTGCCGTCAGAGGCGGCGGTGCCGGATTCGTCCTCGACGACGGACTTGCCGTAGACGGCGAGCCAGCCGGGAGCGGTGAGGACTTTGCCCTCGGTTTTGAACTGATGGACGGTCGCGACGGTGCTGATACGCGTGGTGATGTCGAACTCGGCGGCGGGGTAGAACGCGGCGACGAAGCGGCGGGCGATCATGTCGTAGACCTTGGCCTCCATCTCATCGAGGTTCTTCATTTCGGAACCGGTCGGGATGATCGCAAAGTGATCGGAAATCTGGGCGTTGTTGAAGATGCGCTTGTTGGGGCGCAGCCATCCTTCGGCCAGAACTTTCTGTCCGTGCGCGGCGAGGTCGCCATCGAGCGAGCCGAGCGTGGCGCGAACCGTTGGGATGTAATCCTCGGGGAGCGCGCGCGAATCGGTACGCGGGTAGGTGATCATCTTGTGGCGCTCGTAGAGGGCTTGCGCGATCTGGAGCGTGCGGCGGGCGGAAAGGCCGAAGCGGTTGTTGGCCTCGCGCTGGAGCGTCGTGAGATCGTAGAGACGCGGGGAAGCCTGGGTGGAGGATTTCTTTTCCTCGGTGACGACGGCGGGCGGCTGACCCTGGCAGGCGGCGAGGACGGTCTCGGCGGCGGCTTGTTCCCAGATGCGGTCGATGCGGTCGTGGTCGTCGCCCTCGGCTTTTTTGAAGTTGGGGCGCTGATACACGCCCTCGTAGTTACCCTTGGTGACGGAGAAGTTGGCGGTGATGCGCCAGTAGGCGCGGGGCTTGAAGCCGCGGATTTCGAGTTCGCGCGCGACGACGATGGCGAGCGTGGGTGTTTGCACGCGGCCGACGGAGGCGACGTTGCCGGCGCGGGAGCCGAACATGCGCTTGGTGAGGGCGCGGGTGCCGTTGATGCCGATGAGCCAGTCGGACTCGGAGCGGCAGCGGGCGGCGTCGCCGAGGCCGGCCATTTCTTCGGCGGTGCGGAGATTGGCGAAGGCTTTCTTAATACCGTCGGTCGTCATCGTCTGCATCCAGGCGCGTTTCACCGGGAGCTTGGATTTGGAAAGCAAATACAAGTTATCGAAGATCAACTCGCCCTCGCGGCCGGCGTCGCAGGCGTTGATGACCTGATCGACGTCTTTGCGGGCGAGGAGTTTTTTGAGCTGCGTGTATCGATCTTTTGAATCCTCGATGGGCTTCAGTTCGAATTTCTCGGGGATGATCGGAAGCGTCTCGAGGCGCCAGAAGCCGTATTTCTTCTTGTCGATGTCCTCGGGCATGAGGAGTTCCACGACGTGGCCGACGGCTGATGAGATGACGTATTCGTCGTTCTCGTAGTGGTCGCCTTTTTTAGGAACTTTGCCGAGGGCGCGGGCCAGATCGGCCGCCACCGATGGCTTTTCCGCGATGATGAGAGACTTCATGTAGAGGCGAGCGGTTAGGGAGCGCCGCTGGCGATTTCAAGGATTAGTTTCCGCGGATGCGGGGGAAGTGAGGAGAAATCGCGTGCGGGCGGTTCGTACGGCGCGCGTGCGCGGGCGGAGGAAAAAATCGGCGAAGCGACTCGTTGATTTTTTCCAAAAACGGCGCGCTAGTGGTGCGAACTCTCCCTTCATTCACCCCACGCGATGGCCACCGTACTGGTCGTAGAAGACGACAAACTTTCACAACGCATCCTCGGAAAAATTCTGAGTGCGTCCGGCCATGATTCACTGGTGGCAGAGAGCGTGGCGAAAGCGTGGGAGACGCTTCGGAGGCATCCGCTGGTCGATCTGGTGGTCCTCGACAATCAACTCGGCAAGGAGTGGGGCTGGGAGTTTTTGCAAGGACTGCGGGCGGATCCGATTTTCACCGCGCTGCCGGTGGCGGTCTATACGGCGCACACGGAACGCAGCTCGATCATGCGTTACGTGGAGCTCGGCGTGCAGGCGATGCTCGTGAAGCCCTACAAGGGCGAGGTGCTGTTCGATGAGTTGAAAAAAGCGGTGGCGGTCGATTGGAGCGGGCGGTTGTTGGAACGGCCGGCGGTGGCGTGCGCGCGGCTGAAAATTTCCGAGAGCGATTACTACAGCACGCTCAGTGCGGCGGCCTCGGAGCTGGAGAAAAACATCGAAGCGTTGCGCACGGCGATCGCGGCGAAACGCGAGGATCAAGCGTTCCGGGAGCCGGTGCAGAACATTTTTAATCAGAGCGCGGCGCTCGGCATGCCGGTCTTGAAGAGCGTGACGGAAGGTCTCGTCCGGGGAATCGGCTCGAAGTACAACGTGGCGATCCAAGGCGGGCTGCGCTCGCTCGATTCGCTTCAGCTGCTGCTCAGGTTGCGTTCGCTCGAGTTCATGGGAGCGAAGGAAATGGCGGCGACGGGCGACGTGCCGCCTGCCGTGAAGCGGGCGGCGGCGGCGTACGAAACGGTGGTGCCGGCGGCGGCTTCGCAGGCGGCGGCGTTTTGCCGGCGCACGGCGGCGTCTCCAGTTTGGGCATACGGCAGCGGGTTTACGCGGCTGGAAGGTCGCGAGCTTTTCGAGAAGGGCGAACTCGCACGGGTGGCGGCGAAACTCGTGGGGATTTCGCCGCTCAAGGAGATGGTCGATGCGCATGGTTTCATCGCGGGCGCGCCCAACGCGGCGCTCGACGACGTGCTCGGCGCGGTGGGCTCGCTGCCGCGGTTCAAGGCGTTGTATTTGAAAATCGCCACACGTCTCGCCGGGGGCACGGCGGAGACATCGCCGCCGGTGGAGCTCGATGCCGACGCGCTGGCGGAAGCGGATGAGCAGGCGGCGAGGCAGGCGCTGGACCGGCTGGGCGTTTACCGGACGATGGTGCTGGTGGCGGCGGGAAGCGTGGCGCAGGCGGCGCGGGTGAAGTCGCCGCTCGATCTCTCGATGTTGCTGGAGCACACGCTGGCGGTGGCGATCCTGTCGTACGAAGTCGGCCGCATGTTGCGGTTGCCGGACGAGCATCTGCCGGCGGCGGCGGGGATGGTGCACGATGCGGGCAAGTGGTTGTTCGCGCTGGCGGAGCCGGGATTGTACGCGCTCGTGCTCACGCTCGCGCATGAAGGCGGACAGGGTGCGTGGCGGGCGGAGCAGGGGATTTTCGGGGCGACGCATGAAGAGGCAGGCCGGCTTTGTCTGGAGGCCGCGCATGCGCCGGTGTTGTTACTCGACGCGGCGGTGGCGCACGAAGATCTGGCGCGCGTCTCCAAGCCGGAATCGGCGCCGGTGGTCGCGAGTGTTTTTCTCGCCAATCATCTCGCGTGGGCGGCGGTGGCGACGGAGGAGGCGCATGCGAAGGCGATCCGCGACGGGCTGTTGAATCCGGGGAATCAAGTCTGGGCGACGTTGAAGCAGGCCGGTGTGAGGCTGCCGCTGGATGTGCCCGAACTGATCGAGGCGATGACGCGCGTGTCGAAGACGAGTGCGTGGATCAGCGCGGAGTTGGTGGAGTGGGCGGCGACGACTTGAGCCGCACAGCGGCCAGGAGAGGAATCAGAGAGGCGGATTTCCTCGCAGCCAGACAACCTGCCGCTGGCCGTTTTCGAGCGTGAACACGATGACGCTTTCGTTGGTGAGCGCGGCCAAGAGATCTGCGTCTGTGGCTATGTTGCTTCGAGGAAGATGCGGCGTCGCGCTGGAAGTGGCGGGGCTGGATTTTGCGATCTGCAGCTTATCCCGCGTACGCGGGTGGAAGAACGCGATGCTTGCGACTGCGAGGACAGCAACGGCTGTAACCCTTGTCCGGATGCGGCGGCGGAGTCGGATGCGCCTGGCCATTTGTGCGGGCAAGGAAGAGCCAGCCGGGTCTTCGTAGACGTCGTTCAGGAGCTCATCACGGCGGTCGGGTGGCGGCTGGCTCATGGGGTGTCGGTGTGTTTTGCGGACGCGAGAAGAGCTCGAAGTTCTTCGCGGGCACGGGTGAGGCGTGACTCCACGGCTTTGGGCGTGAGCGAGTGTTCGCTGGCGAGCTGGACGACGGATTTTCCGTGGAGGTATTTTGACTCGATCAGCGAGCGACTGGCGGGAGCGAGTTGGAGGAGTGCGCAGTCGAGCGCGGTGAAGAGCGCGGATTCGTCGGCCTCGGTGGGAGCGGTGTCGGGTTCGGCGGCGCGGCGGAGAAGGCGGTCGGCGAAGGAGCGGTCGCGGCGGCGGGCGTCGCTGAGGGCGGAGTGAGCGACAGTGCGGAGCCAGCCGAGCCACATGGCGGGTTGATCGCAGAGGCGGACATGGCGGGCGATGCGGAGGTAGGCGCGCTGTCGGGCTTCGGCGGCGAGATGCGGATCGCCGCGTGTACCCGCAAGCAGGATACGGAAGAGCAAGGGGCCGTACTCGCGGTGGAAGGTTTGCCAAGCCGCGTCGTCGCCCGCGGCCATGCGGCGGGTGAGACCGGCCAGCTCCGCGGAAGCGGCTGGGTTTATTTCCATCCGTGGGGAAAGGGCGGAGAGAAATGTGGCGGAGCGAATCAAGGCTTCGGGGTGATGACAGGCGCGGGTTGCGAGGCGAGATGTTCGAGGAACTCGGCTTGTTCGCGAAGACTTCCGATTACCTGGTCGGCGGTTTTCAGGGCGGATTCCTCACGTGAGGAAACGAGAAGAATGCCCGTGGCGGCGTGGTATTTGAGTTTTAGATCTTCCGATTTATGGGCGGGATCGAGTGTCCACGCTGTGTTGATTGCTTCGATCACCTGGTTGATGGGGATTTGGTTCAGCACGTATCGATTGATGGGATAGCTCATGAAGCGCTCGGGCTTCGGCCTCTCTGGCTTTGGTTCCGTCCGGTGGGAGGGATCAGCGCGGATCGTGAAAATCGGCGTGCCTTCGCGTTCATATTCTCCCTTGGGGAAATCGATGAGGTAACCAACCAGAAGTTGGTCGAGAGCGAGTGCGAGGTTGTGAGGGCTGACGTTACGAACCGAAAGCTGCGGCACGGTGAGAGCGAGCGCGTCACTGGGAGCGATCATATTGAAGGGCTCAGAGCCGGACTTGCTGAGGGCAACGAGGAAGTCAGCGAGTGAGCCGCCCGGAAAATCGACGCTGATGCTTTTGGGGTCGACGAGTGTGGCGACCATTTCGACGGTGGGACCATTTTCTACGCTGACGGTACTGCGAACGCCGGGACGGTTTTTGACGGAGGGGAGTTGTATTTTTTTCGAAGGTTCGCCGTCTGGGCCGACGATGGTTAGCTCAGCGCTGGTGGTGATGTTGTTCTGCTCGTCCACGGAACTGCGAAGGCCGATCGCAAAAGCCCCGCTGGAGAGGCTGGTCTCCTGACCGGCTTGGGTGATGAGCGTGGGGGCGGCGAGGACATCGAAATCGCCGTCGGCGTTGGGCGTGAGCAACCGGATTTCGGTGCGGATGATCGGGCTCTGGGTCGAGACAACTGAACCGTTTTCGTGATTCGATCCATCGTTGGAGGTGCGCGCCGCCCGTTTTTTCCTGACCTCGGCGTTTACCTTCTCACGCTGTTTCTCGTGCTGTTCTCGTTCCTCATCGATGCGACGCTGGAGCTGAGCAATGCGCTGCTGTTGTTCGACCGCGCCGGATGAGGTGTCGGTGTGACCGTCTCCGAGCGCGGCAAGTTCGTTTGGGGCGTGTTGGGGCGTCCCGGTTTTCGCATCCTCAGCAGCTCGCGTAAATGAACTGGGAAGAGCGAGAAGCGAGGCGACGGCGAAGGTGAGGTATTGTGCGAGGTGACGGAGGAATTTCATAGGCGGCGTGAACAATACGCGGGCTCAGCGGAAATCCTTCGCGGGCGAGGGAGGAAAAATGAAGAGGCCGACTCGGAAGAGTCGGCCTGAGCGCGGCAGATGCGGGAAAGGGAATCGTGATTGGACTCGGGTGGGCGATAATTAACCGGCGGGTTTTTGGTCGAGCCAGATTTCGCGGATGTAGCGGATGAGGTTTTCGCGGTTGGTGTCGCGGTAGGCGGCGTAGTCTTGCGCGATGCCTTTGTCGGCGCGGTCGAAGAGGATGAAGGGTTCGAGAAAGCCGGCGGCTTTCAAGCGGCGCAGAGTCGCGACGGAATCCTTCCACGTGGCGAGTTCTTCCTTGGCCTCGCCGGTCGCTTCGTCGGCGAAGGTGAGGACCGCTTCGAGGCCGGCTTTTTCCTCGGGCAGGCTGTGGCGCGGAGTGGCGTCTTCGCCGAAAAAGGCGGCGCGTTCCTCGGTGAGCCAGTTGACGCGGGCCAATGCGTAGAGGAGGACGACCGGACCGGCGGCGGGATCGATTTCGATGCTGGGTTTGCCGTTCTTCAACTCGACGGACACGGCGGGCATCTGGAAGGGCGGGCGGTTGATGCGCGCGCGATTTTGGGCGGCCCAACGTTTCAACATTTCGAACGGGAGGCGGCTGTACGGTTCGGCGACGAAGGCATCGACGTATTTGCCGAGGGCTTCGTCGTTGCGGTCGAGCTTGGAGTAGGCGTCACCACAATAGCGATACGGGGTCTCGAGGTTGGGCTGGAGGGCGCTGGCTTTGTTGAACCAGTCGATCGCGGCGAGGTAGTCGCCTTGGTTGAAAGCGATATCGCCGATGAAGAGCGTGGCGGCGGCGTTTTTCGGATCGTGCTCGAGGGCTTGCAGGTAGAGGACGCGGGCGTCGTCGAGGTTGCCTTTGGCGAACGCTTGTTCGCCGCGATGAACGAGGGCCTGAGCCTCCGGGTCGGCGGAAAACGTTGAGGTGATCTGGTGGCCTTTGGCGTCGAAGGAGGCGAGCAAGGTGGCCAGGAGCGGATCGTCGCTGCCGGATTTTTTGGCGCGGGTCAGATATTCGTAGGCTTGCTTGGCGAGCACGGCGGAGCGCACGCGATCGGACTCGGCGCTGGCCTGAAGGGATTGGTTATAGCCGGCCCGGAAAAGCACGTCGGGATCGTCCGGGTGGGTCTTCAGCCACTTCGCGTAGATCTTCGCGGCGGCGGCGAATTTGTGATCGTGGCTGAGGGTGTATGCTTGCTGAAGATCGTCGGAGCTGAGCGGATGCGATGCAGCGTGCGCAAGCAGGGGCGCAGCCGCGACGAGGATCAGAAGTAACCAGGGGCGGAGGATTTTTTGCATGGGGTAAGCGGAACGGGTGAGCGCCAGAGAGGAACCTGCGGACGGGCTCGATACGATCTTCCTCTGTATTTCTTTCGATTCGGGAAAGAAAAAGCCGCGCCGAGGCGCGGCTGGGGAAAGCGGCGTCGAGCCGCCGCACTCCATAACGATCGAGGTGCTCGAAGTGCGTGGATCAGGCGCAGGCGTCGCGCGAGCGCGAGCCGTACGCGTCAGGAGGCGAGCTTCGGCGTTTCGGCGAGCGCGGAGTCGAGGGCGGCGATCAGGGCGGTGATCGTCTCTTGCGTTTCGTCGCCCATGTTGGAGATGCGGAAGGTTTTTCCCTTCAGCTTTCCGTAGCCGCCATCGATCACGAGTTTGTGCTTCGATTTCAGAATTTTGTTCAACGCGGGGAGGTCGATGTTGAGGTTGTTCTGGAAGCAATTGAGCGCGAGGGAACCGTACTTTTCCTCGGGGAAAAGTTTGAAGCCCTTGGAAAAACCCCAGTCGCGGACGCGCTGGTTGAGGGCAGCGTGGCGGGCGTAGCGGTTGTCGAGGCCCTCGGCCTTGATGTCTTCGAGTTTCGACTTGAGCGCGTAGATGAGCGGGATGACGGGCGTGCTGGGGGTCATGCCGTTTTCGTGGTTCTTCAAGAACTCGAGGAAATCCACGTAGTAGCCGCGGTCGCTTTGGGTGGCCGCGCGATCGAGGGCGCGTTTCGAAACGGAGAGGAGCGAGAGGCCGGGAGGCAGGGCGAAGGCTTTTTGCGAGCCGGTAATGAGAACGTCGATACCGAGCTCGTCCTTCTTGATTGGAAGAACGGTGAACGAGCTGACGGTGTCCACGATCGAGATGACGTCCGGGAATTCGCGAAGCACGGCGGCGAGCGCGGTGAGGTCGCTCATGGTGCCGGTGGAGGTTTCGTTGTGGATGATCGTGACGGCGTCGTACTGACCGGTCGAAAGCTCCTGGCGAAGGGCGTCGGGATCGACGGGTTTGCCCCAGTCGAATTTGAGTGAGCCGGCCTGTTTTCCGCAGCGCTGCGAGACGTCGAACCATTTGTCCGAGAAGGCGCCGTTCATGCAGTTGAGCACCTTCTTTTTGACGACGTTGCGGATGGCGCCTTCCATCGACCCCCACGCGCTGTTCGTGGCGATGAAGACGGGGTCTTTCGTGTAGGCGAGCGCCTGGAGTTCGGGCTGGATGGACTGGTAGAGCGCAACGAAATCGGTGCTGCGATGACCGATCATGGGCTGAGCCATGGCCTGAAGCGTTTTTTCCGAGACGGCGATGGGGCCGGGGATGAAGAGTTTATAGCTCATGGAATTTGGGAAAGGCGGATGACTGTTTAAACAATGTGGAACTCAGGAAGGCGGGAACGGAGTCGGAAGGAACGGAAAAAATGAGTGATGGGTGAGGGAACGCCGGTGGGATTTTCCCGGGATTTTCTGAGTTCGAGATTCTCTATGGCGGGAGACTGGAGCCGAGAAACTAAATGCGGAAAATCAGGAAGGCGGGAACGGTGAATAAGGAGGGAAGCGAGGTTAGTATTTTTCCAGGTTTCCCGAGTTCCAGATCCTTATTTGTGCGAAAGCTTGATGACCTTCCGGTTCGCTTCGCCGAGGACGAGGACGCTCGGCTGCCAGGAGGCGGCCTCTTGTTCGTCCACGACGGCGAACGACATGATCGTGATGATGTCGCCGAGTTTGCCGAGGAGCGCGGTGGCGCCATTGAGGGAGATGGTTTTCGAACCGGCGGGCGCGGGGATCGCGTAGGTCTCGAAGCGTTCGCCATTCGCTGTGTTGCTGACGAGAATACGCTCGTACTGGCGAAGCCCGACTTGGGCCATGAATTCGGTATCGATCGCGAGGCTGCCTTCGTAGTTGAGGCTGCTGTCGGTAACCTCGGCGCGATGGATCTTTGACTTGAGTAGATTGAGTTGCATGGCGCGACCAGCGTCGTGATAGAAAACCGCCAGCGAAGTCGTCCGCCGCCTTTATCGTCAATCTCCAATCCCGCCGCCTCCTCCCGCATGTCGTCGCCCTGGCTGAAGACCAAGCTCAACCGTTTTGAGCAGTTCGCGATCGATGTGATTTATGGACGGGCGGAAGGAATTCGCGCGACGTTGTTCGCGGCGGTTTTGCAGGCGTTTTCGTATCTCTTCAGCGGGATCGCGCAGGCGCGCTACTGGCTTTATCGGAAACGGATTTTGCACGATCAGCCGCTCGGCTGCCTCGTCGTCGTGGTGGGTAATCTCACCGTCGGCGGCACAGGAAAAACGCCTGTGGTGGAAAAGTTCGCGCGGGCGCTGCAAGAGCGCGGGCGGAAGGTCGCGATCTTGAGCCGTGGATACAAAAGCAAGTCGGCGCCGTTTTGGAAAAAGTGGATCAACTGGGTCACGCATGTGGCGGAGCCGCCGCCCAGAATCGTGAGCGATGGTGAGACGGTGCTGCTCGATTCGGAGCTGGCGGGCGATGAGCCGTTCATGCTCGCACGGAACCTGCCGGGCGTGGTCGTGCTGGTGGATAAAAACCGCGTGAAGTCCGGCACGTATGCGATCCGGAAGTTCGGCTGCGACACGTTGATTCTCGACGATGGGTTTCAGTATCTGCCGCTGAAAGGCCGGCTGAATTTATTGCTCGTCGATAAGACGAATCCGTTCGGGAACGGCCATTTGCTGCCGCGCGGGATTTTGCGTGAACCGATCAAGCATCTGAAGCGGGCGAGTTATGTTTTCCTCACGAAGTCGAACGGGCAGCGCGACGCGGAGCTTGAGGAGTTGATCCAGGAAAATAATCCCGGCGTGGACATTATCGAGTGCACGCATCAACCGAAATACCTGCAACGATTCGGGTCGGACGAGCGGATGCCGCTGGAGTTTTTGAAGGGGAAAAAAGTCGGCGCTTTCAGTGGAATCGCGACGCCGGAGAGTTTCGAAAAATTCCTGAAGGACCTCGGAGCGACGCTCACGTTTACGCGGCGGTTTCTCGATCACTACCGGTTCACGAACGAGGACTACGTGTCCATTTTCAGCGAGGCGTTGGGCAAGCGGGTGGCCTTCATCGTGACCACGGAGAAAGACGCGGTGCGCCTGCCGGTGGATCTGCCGTGCCCGGTACCGGTTTACTACCTGAGATTGGAGATCGAGATCATCCGGGGCGCGGCGGATTTTCAGGAAGCGGTCGGGCGTATTTGTTTTCCGGAGGACGGAGCGGTGACGGCCGGGGAGGAGTGAGCGCGCGCCGGGGGGCAAAAGGAAAACGCTCAACGCTCAACTTTTAACGCTGAACGCTCAAATGAATGGACGGTGCGTGGCGAGATGGAGGGAGAAAATTCGGGCTGAACGAGCGTTGAGAGTTAAGCGTTGAGTGTTGAGCGTTCTCCCGACCGCCGCCGTTTTCCCTCTTGCGGGCGCGCGGGGCGGGGCGGTTAGCTTTTCGCACAAATACTCATGATCATCGATTCGCGTTTTCACGACCTTGCCGCCGGGCTCGTCAACTTTTCAACCCAACTTAAACCAGACGAACGGGTGTTGATCGACGCTTTCGACATTCCCGACGCCATGATCATCGCATTGATCCGGGCGACGCGCGCGGCGGGCGCTCATCCTTACGTGAACATCCATCGCGCGCGTGTCACGCGGGAGATGATGCTGGGGGCGGCCGAGGCGCAGTTCGAGCCGCACGCGGAAGTCGAACTGGCGCGTATGCAAAAAATGGACGCGTACATCGCGCTGCGCGGATCGGATAATATTTTCGAGGCGTCCGATGTGCCTCCCGAGCGTGTGCAGATGGTGAGCAAATTCATGAAGCCGGTGCTCGATCATCGCGTGGGCAAAACGAAGTGGGTCGTGTTGCGCTGGCCGACGGCGTCGATGGCGCAGCAAGCGGGCATGAGCACGGAGGCGTTTGAAGATTTCTATTTCCGCGTCTGCACGCTGGATTACGGCCGCATGGTGCCGGGCATGGAAGCGCTGAAGGAGCTCATGGTGGCGACCGACCGCGTGCACATCAAAGGCCCGGGCACGGATCTGCGTTTTTCCATCAAGGGCATCGGCGCGCAGCCGTGTGGCGGGCTGCGCAACATCCCGGACGGCGAAGTGTTTTCCTGCCCGGTGAAGGACTCGGTCGAAGGCTTCGTGCAGTACAACGCGCCGACGGTTTATCTCGGCCAGTCGTTCGACAACATCCGCCTCGGTTTCAAGCGCGGCAAAATCGTCGAGGCCACGTCGAACAACACGAAGCGGTTGAACGAGATTCTGGATAGCGATTCTGGCGCGCGTTACATCGGCGAGTTCGCGCTCGGTTTTAATCCGCACATCACCGCGCCGATGCGCGACATCCTCTTCGACGAAAAGATCGCGGGTTCGTTTCACTTCACGCCCGGTCAGGCGTACGAAGGTGTGGGCAACGGCAACAAATCGCAGGTCCACTGGGACATGGTTTGCATCCAGCGTCCGGAGTGGGGCGGCGGCGAAATCTGGTTCGACGACAAGCTCATCCGCAAAGACGGCCTGTTCGTGCCGAAAGCGCTGCATAAGCTGAATCCCGAGTATCTGCTGGGGAACAAGGCCAAGGCGAAGTGAGTGAGATTAAAGCAACGTGAGTGACGCCGTTAGCGAAGAAAACGCGCGGCGTTTTTCTGGCGGCGTTGAAAGTCGGATGTTGAGCGTTGTGCGGCGCGCGCGCGCGTCCTTGGATTCGCGGCTATGTTAAAGCTTTTGTTCATCGGCGATGTAGTGGGACGGCCAGGACGCGATATCATCGCGTCGCGTTTATCGCAGTTTCGCGCGCAGCACGGGATCGATTTTGTCGTCGCGAACGCTGAAAATGCGGCGGCCGGTTCGGGCATCACCGATGTGATTGCGAAGACGCTTCTGGGCTGCGGCGTGGACGCCATCACGCTGGGCGATCACGTGTGGGACCAGAAAGGGTGGGAGAACGACATCAAGAGTTTCGAGCGCGTGTGCCGTCCGGCGAATCTGCCGTCCGCTTGCCCGGGCCGCGACCATGTGATCTTGCAGGCGAAAGGATTTCGGCTGGCGATTTTCACGGTGCTCGGGCGGCAGTATCTCGGGATGAAGGCGGATTGTCCGTTCCTGACCGCGGATCGGATGCTCAAGGAAATCGGCGACAAGGCGAACGGGGCGTTTGTCGAAATCCATGCGGAGGCGACGTCGGAAAAACAGGCGATGGGCTGGCATCTCGATGGCCGCGCGATCGCGGTGCTCGGAACGCATACACACGTGCCCACGGCGGATGCCTCGGTGCTGCCCAACGGGACGGCGTTTATGTGCGATGTCGGCATGACGGGCCCGTACGCGTCGGTGCTCGGCCGCGAAGTGAAACCGGTGATCGGGCGTTTTCTGGATGGGATGCCGCGCCGGTTTGAAGTCGCGGAAAACGACGTCCGCCTGTCGGCGGCGCTCGTGACGTTCGATCCGTTGGAAAAGCGCGCGACGAAGTGTGAATTGATCACGCTCCGTTCGAATGCGAGCGGACCGCGGGCGAGTTTGTGAGCGTGATCGTGTGAGCGCGCGGTAGCCGCGCGTGTGAAAGCGTGGCTTGGTGAGCGCGCCGCGGAGGGTCACGTTCTTGCGAGCGCGGCTACGGGGGGCACGCGGCGGCGAAACACGCGGCTGCGGGGGAACGCGATGGTTGGGCCGGAGGTCCGGCGCTACGCGTGGGCGACGCCCGCTTCCTCGTACACGCCCAAGTGGCGGTAACGATTATAGCGGGTGTCGAGCAGCGATTCTTCATCGAGCTTGGCGAGCTCGTTGAGATGTTTGAGGAGCGCCTTTTTCAACGACTCCGCGGCGGCGGCGTGGTCGGTGTGCGCGCCCCCGAAAGGCTCGGGAACGACTTCGTCCACGGCGCCGAGTTTTTCCAGATGGTCGGCGTTGAGTTTGAGCGCCTCGGCGGCTTTCGGTGCGGCGGCGCGATCCTTCCACAAGATGGCGGCGCAACCTTCGGGGGAGATGACGGAGTAGTAACTGTTTTCGAAAATGAGCACGCGGTCGGTGACGCCGATGCCGAGGGCTCCGCCGGAGCCGCCTTCGCCGACGACGACGGCGATCGAGGGGACTTTGAGCATTGCCATCTCGCGCAGGTTGACGGCGATGGCTTCGGAGACGTGGCGGGCTTCGGATTCAATTCCCGGATACGCGCCGGGTGTGTCGATGAAGGTGATGACGGGCAGGCCGAATTTTTCGGCGAGTTTCATGAGCCGGAGCGCCTTCCGGTAGCCTTCGGGCTGGGGCATGCCGAAGTTGCGGAGGATGTTTTCCTTCGTGTCGCGGCCTTTTTGCTGGGCGACGATCATCACGGCGCGGCCTTGGAAAAACGCCGTGCCGCCGATGAGCGCGCGGTCGTCGTTGAACTGGCGGTCGCCGTGCAGCTCCTGAAAGTTTTCGAAGAGGGCGCGGATGTAATCGAGCGCGTAGGGGCGTTTCGGATGCCGGGCGAGCTGGACCTTCTGCCAGGAGGAAAGATCGGAGTAGATGTCGCGGCGCGTGGACTCGATTTTGCGTTCGATGGCGGAAATTTCCTTCGCGAGATCGACATTGTTTTCGAGCGACTGCTGGCGCAGTTGATCGAGCTGGCTGCTGAGTTCGCGAAGCGGTTTTTCGAATTCCAACGAATAGATCGGCTTGTCCATTTGCGCGGACGCTAGGCGGCCCGGCGGAATGCTGTCAACGGGCGGGGGCGAACGCGGGGCGGTGTTAAGATTACGAAATGAGAGAAGGTCATTGTAATATGCACTCTGCCGCATATCTGCGATGGTCATCCGCGTTGGAGGAAACCCCATGACAACTCTGGCTTTCATCGATCAGATCACCGGCTGGTGGGATGCGCTCACCCTGGCGAAACAGATTTTCTACGGCATCGCGCTGACGGCGGGAGTCGTCGCGATCATTCTCATGGTGATGGCGGTTTTCGGGCTGGAGCACGACGACGCGCTCGATGCGCTGGCGTCAGGCGGCGGGGTCGATCACGACGCGGGGGGCGGGATTTTCTCCGTGAAGCCGCTGACCGGATTCTTTCTCGGCTTTGGCTGGATCGGAGGATTTTCGTTGGGCCACGGAGTCACGCTGTGGGTGGCGCTGATCCTCGGCTGCATGGCGGGCGTGGCGATGATGGCGGTGATCGTGTTTATGTTTCGCGCGATTCTCGGTATCCGCAGCGATGGTACGGCGCGGATCGAGGATGCGGTCGGAGCGGTCGGCACGGTTTATCTCACACTGCCGGCGGCGCGCGGCTCGGGCGGACAGGTCATCGTCAACTTCCGCGGGCGACAGGAGACGTACGGCGCCCTTCAAGCCGGCGGGACGGCGATCGCGAGTGGCGACAAAGTAAAGGTCGTCGGATTGATCGACGCGCGCACCCTCCTGGTCGAGCCGCTCTGAGCGGGCGAGCGGCCGCATACGGCGGGACGACGCACCGGAGGCCCGGCAGGCGTTTTGAAATTTTTCCTTAGCTTCAACTCACAATAACCCATGGAAATCGTAGACATCCTGCTGGCGGCGCTCGTCGTCGTCTTTGTTCTCATTATCGCGATGACGCTGGTTGCGCGTTATCGCATGTGCCCGCCGGATAAAATCCTGGTGGTGTACGGCAAACTTGCGAACGGGCTTTCGTCGCGTTGCTATCATGGCGGCTCGACCTTCGTCGTCCCGTTTTTTCAGAGCTACCAATATCTTGATCTCACCCCGATCACGATCGACATCGAGCTGAAGGGAGCGCTCTCCAGCCAGAACATCCGCATCGATGCGCCGGCGTCGTTCACGATCGGCATTTCGACCGAGCCCGAGGTGATGCAGAACGCGGCGACGCGCCTGCTCGGGCGCTCGCTCGATGAAGTTCAGCAGCTGGCTTCGGAAATCATCATGGGCCAGATGCGCGTGGTCTTTGCGTCGATGACGATCGAGGAGATCAACAACGACCGCGAAAAGCTGATCGCCGCGATCACGAAAGGTGTCGAAGTCGAACTCCACAAAGTGGGGTTGCGGATGATCAACGGTAACATTCGCGACATCCGGGATCTCTCCGGCTACATCGACGCGCTCGGCAAGGAGTCCGCGGCGCGCGCGATCAACGACGCGCAGATCAAGGTCGCGCAGGAAAATCAACGCGGTGCGATCGGGCGCGCGGAAGCGGAACGCGATCAGTATGTCCGCGTCGCCAATGCGGAAGCGGAAGCGCGCAAAGGTCAGAATACCGCGCAGGTGATCATCGCCAAATCGACGGCGGACCTAGCGGCCGAGCAAGCCGAAGCGAAACGCCGCACCGAGGCCGCCCAGAAAGTCGCCGAGGCGCGCGCGCTCCAGGAATCGTACAAAGCCCAGCAGGAAGCCGAACTAGCCCGCGCCGCGCGCGAAAAAGCGCAGCAACAGGCCGACCAGATCGTGAAGGCGGAGATCGACAAGGAGCGCGTGCGCATCGACGCGGAGGCGAAAGCCGCGCAGACGAAGATCATTCAAGAAGGTCAGTCGGCGGCGTATGTCATCCAGAAGGACGCGGAGGCCGAAGGTGTTCGCCGCGTGGCGGAAGGTGAAGCGGCGGGCATCCGCGCCAAACTCATGGCGGAGGCGACCGGTATTCAGGCAAAACTTACGGCTGAGGCCGAAGGCACGCGCGCGATCCTCGATGCGAAAGCGCAGGGCTTCGAGAAACTCCTCCGCGTTGCCAGCGATACGCAGGGAGCGACGCAGTTGCTCATCGCGGAAAATATCGTGCGCATCGCGGAGATCCAGGCCGGCGCGATCAAGGGCCTGCAATTCGAGAAAGTCATCGTCATGGGTGGCGGCGCGGGCGGACAAAATGCCGGGCCCGGGCAGTTCGTGCAGGATCTCTACAAAGGCGTGCTGCCGATTCAGGAACTCGCGAAAAGTGTGGGGCTGAATCTGCCGGCGTTTCTCGGAACTCCGGCACCGGACGAGCCGGCTGCGACGGGCGAAGCGGCGCCATCACCGGCTCGGGCGGCCAAGCCGGCGACACCGCGCGTCGATCCGAAGTCCGGGATCTAAACGCGGTCATTGAAGCGGGACGCCGTGAAGCGGCGGCGTCCTGAACTCACGAGTGCGGGTCAAAGGTGATGGAGAAAAGAGCGATGTTTTATCGAAGAAACCACGGCGGACGGTTCACTGTATTCGCATTCCTGGTACTGGGTGCGCTGGCGCTGCCGGCGGCGGCGAAAAACAAGTGGCTCTACGCCAGGACCGAACATTTCGAAGTGTTGAGCAATGCGAAGGCCGTGGAGGCTCGCTTGCTCGTGGCGAGACTGGAACGGTTTCGCGCGAGCTTCCTGGCGATCATGCCGGGGACGCCGTTTCGCGAGCCACGGACGACGGTGGTTATTTTCGATTCGGACCGGGACTTCCTGCCGTACAAACCACTCTATAAAGGGAAGCCGCAGGAGGATATCGCCGGCGTTTTCCAAGGGAATCCCGATGAGGTGGTGATTGCGCTGTCGGCGCAGCGAGACATCGATGAGACGATCCCGGTCGTTTATCACGAGTACATCCATCTGTTGATGCATGCGCGCGGGTTCCGGCTTCCGCCGTGGTTGAACGAAGGGCTGGCGGAGCTGTACGAGACGATGGAGTTTGAGGGGAACGTGGTGAAGATCGGGCGGGACAGCCCGTATCATGTCGGGCTGTTGAGTCGGTCGCGGCTGATGCCGTTGGCGCAGCTTTTTGCGGTGTCGCAAATTTCGCCCGACTATAACGAGACGAACCGGCGGTCGATTTTCTATGCGGAGTCGTGGGCGTTGCTTCATTACTGCCTCACGGCACGGGTGAAAGGGCGGCAAGTCGGGGAGGGATTTGACCGGCTGCTGACGCTCATGCAGCTCGGGTATTCGCCGGAGGAATGCATGCAGGCGGCGTACGGATTGGGTCTTGATGACATGGAGGAGGAGCTGGGCGCGCATATCCGCGGCGGGCGGTATGTTTTAAAAAACTACACGTTGCCGGCGGTGGATTATGCGGCGGGCGTCGTTTTTCGCCCGGCCACGGACTTCGAGCGCGAAGTGGCGTTGGTAAATCTCCAGTGGCACATCCAGCGCAAGGGCGATGCGACGTACCGCTTGCTGGAACTGGCGGAGCATTATCCGACCTCGCCGAGACCGCACGAAGTGCTTGCCGCGATCGCGGCGTCGGAAGGCGAACGGAAGCGGGCGATCGATTGCTGGACCACGGCGGCGGGGCTGCAGACGTCGAATCCGTATGTGTATGCGAAGCTCGCGGAGGATTCGCTGCGGCAGTACCTGGCCGGCGCGAACCTGAATTTCCGCCTCTCGGAGGCGGCGACGAAGGAACTGCGGGGATGGCTCGATCGCGCGATTGTGCTCGATCCGGGTTATGCGGAAGCGTGGGACTGGCTGGCGTTGACGGAGGCGTACGCGCAGAAGCCGAGGCAATCGATGGTGACGCAGCTATTGGCGCAGCGGCAGATTTTCGGCAACCGGCCGCGCTTGCTGGCGGGTTTCGCGGTGATCGCGTTGCGTATCAACAATACGGATTTCGCGGAGAATCTCGCGGACGCGTTGCTGGCGATGCCATCGGTGATGCGGGTCCCGGACCGGCGGCGGACGATTTCGTCGCTCGCCGTCGGGCTGAGCGGGGGGAACGCGATGTCGTGGGCATTGCAGCCGGAGTATTATCCGGACGTGCGCGCCATCGCGAAGGCGGTGAAGAATCGCGTGAAACCCAACCCGGCGGGGGACGATGATTCCGCGCCGGTTGAGTTTGAACTATCCGGTTACTAAGTCGGCGCGACGGAGCGGAGGGGAGGATTTTCAGCGCAACGGAAGTGCGAGGCGGGCCCGGCTCAGGGCTGTTTTTTCTGCCAGAGGGCCCAGCGCCGGCATTGTTCGAAATAACCGTGATTGCCCCAGATGGACACGATGGCTTCCTGGCCGTCGATTTTTTTGAAGAGATCGCGCGCGAGGTCGCGGTCTTTCACGCGGCAGGCGAAGTAGGCGTAAGCCTGGAGGTTTTGAGCGGATTGGGGCGTGGCGGCGAGCAGTGCTTCAAAGCCGGCTTTTGTCTTTTCCCAGCTGTAGCCGCTCGTGGCGAAGAAGTCGCCGGAGTAGGCATGGATCTGAGACCAGACAATGCGCGCGTAGATCTCCATCCCGCCGGGATGAAGACGGGTGGCTTCGTCGGCGAATTGCGCGGCTTCTCCGGGCGCGCCGTACCCGTGAGCGAGCAAGTAGTGCGCTTTTCGGAAGTAGGTCGTTTCGTAGGAATGTTCGAGCTGGATGGCCTGGTTGAACAGGTCGTCGTAGGCGGCGCGGGGCCAGTTTTGGGCGATAGCGATGGTCTGCATGGCGGCGTACCAGTGAATGCAGCGCGTGGGCTGGCGGGCGGCTTCGTCGAGGATCTGTTTGGCGCGCGCGATGCGTTCGTTGAAAAGCGTGCGACCATGGTCGTTGACGGTGGAGGCCAAGCCATCGCGGCGGGCTTTCCACGCGTAGGTGGTGAGGATGGTGGCTTCGGCGACGGGGCGGGTGATGGACGCGGGAAAGGCGGCCTTCCATTTTTGCATGAGGGCGAGTTCGGCTTCGAAATCGGCGTCGACGGCGTCGTTGCTGTTGATGTGCGCGGCTGGGTAGAGGAGTGAAATTTCCCAGAGGCCGTCGATGGCGCGTTTTTTTTGCGTGCGCAGTCGGTCGGCGAGTTTCTCGATGGCGGCAAAATCCTCCTCGGCGAGGAGTTTTTGAAAGGCATCGGACGTCGTCGTGCGATCATCCACGAGGCGCGATGCCGATGCCGCGAATGCGGGGACGGCCGGGGTCAGCGACGCGAACAGCGCGAAGAGCGCGCAAGCGATGGCGGAAAATTGGCGGGTCATGGCGTGGTGATTTTCGCGGGCGGGCGGGTGGTCATTTCTTCGGGTAAGGCGGCGGGCAGGGACGTGAGGTCGAACTCGGGATCGTCGAAGGCGATTTTGAATGACTGCCGGACTTTCATGGCGATGCGCGCGCCGTTTTTGAGGGCGGGCAGGTAGCGTGCTTTTTGAACGCCGTTAACCGCGATCTCGGTCAGGGCGGGGTGATCGGAAGAGAGCACTTCGATGTTTTCGACGAAGCCGGCTTTGGTGACCATAAACTGCAGAGTCACGTTTCCTTTGAGCTGCTTGAGTTTTACGGAGTCGGGGATGACGAGACGCGGGCGGTCGATGATGCGGGGCGGAACGCGGTCGGCTTTTTCCCAGCTCGCGAGACGGTTTTGGCGGGCATCGGTTTCGCGCGTTTGGCGGGTGGAGCCGAGCACGTAGCGGAAGGCGTCGAGCAGCGAGGAGCCGTCCGCGTGTTTTTTGAGCACGGTGGATGCATCGTAGGAGAGAAGGCCGTGGTGCGCGGCGGCGGATTGTTTGAGGAGTTGTTCGGCGCGCTGGAGTGCGGCGGGATCGTCGGGAGCGCGCGCGACGCAGAGGACGGCGAGGACGTAGGCGGCGGCGGCGTTGCCGTTTTCGACGGCGAGTTCGAGCCACCGGGCGGCGAATTCGCGATCGAGATCGGTCGCGCCGGGTTTCAGGAAAGACTGCGCCATCGCGGTCAGAGCCTTCGTGTAATCTTGTTCCGCGGAGAGCTGATACCATTCGCGTGCGAGGCGGATATCGGGCCGGATGCCGAGGCGGCCGGACTCGATCAGTTTCCCGAACCTCACCTCGGCGGCGGGATCGTCTTGGGCGGCGGCTTTTTCGGCCCAATGGCGGGCGGCGGTGGGATCGTGGGCGACACCGATTCCGGTGAGGTACATGTCGCACAGCATGAGTTGCGCGCTGCGCAGGCCGGCATTGGCGGCGGTCTCGATGAGCGAAGCCGCGCGGGCGGGATCGCGCGGCACGCCCCAGCCTTCGAGATACAAGCGACCGAGATAAAAACTGCCCTCGGGAACGCCGAGCTGCGCGGCCTGTTCGTAGAGGCGGCGGGCGTCCTCGTACTTCGGCGAACGCCCATCGCCTTTTTCGGCGGCGAGACCTTGCGCGATCAGCGGGTGGAGGACGGGCACCGACAAGGCGGTGGCGGGCGGCGGCCCGGATGGGTGAGGCGAGGAATTTTGCGCGAGCAAGATCGGGGCAAGCGCAGGCAGGACAAACAACAGGGTAACCTTCCGCATGAGGCCGACAGTTCGAGCCGGCGGACGCGTGATCAAGTGCAAAGGCGGCGTAGCCGGGGCGGAGAGCAAGGACCAAAAAAAGCCCCGCGGTCGTGGAGGACAGCGGGGCGGGAATTTTTTCGCGATTGTTCGCGCGGAACGTATTCAGCTTGCGGGGACGAGCGTGACACTCTCGAGGACGACGCGTTCGACGGGCGTGCTTTTTTCGCCGCCGCCGCCGCTCTTCGTCGGGACGTTGGCGAGTTGTTCGAGGACCTCGTCGCCTTTCACGATCTGGCCGAAGGCGGTGTATTGGCGGTCGAGAAAACGGGCGTCGCCGTGGACGAGGAAGAACTGGCTGCCGGCGGAATCGGGATGCGCGGAGCGGGCCATCGAGATGACGCCGCGGACGTGGGGCTTGGCGTTGAATTCGGCTTTGACCTGATAGCCGGGGCCGCCGGTGCCGGGCATGCCGGACTGGCCTTCCTTGGTGTTGGGGCAGCCACCTTGGACCATGAAGCCTTTGATGATGCGGTGAAAGGCGGTGCCATCGTAGAAGCCTTCGCGCGCGAGCTTCTTGAAGTTCTCGACGGTCTTCGGCGCGACGTCGGGCCAGAAGGCGATCGTGATCTCGCCGCAGGAGGTTTTGAGCACGGCGTTTTCGTTGGCGGCAGGTGTGGAATTACTCATGGAACGTCGAGCAAAACGGCGCGTGTCGGCGAGTCGCAAGAACCAATTTCTCCGCACGTGTTTGCTGAGCGCGAGCAGGCGGGGACGTGACGAGTCAGGCGATTTCGCGCCATGCCGGTACCCGCCCGCGCGGCCGGTCCAAAGCGGCCGTAGAGATCACCTGCCGCACGGAAGTCCGCGTAGAACGACCTCCTGGAAAATGGCGGGTTGTCATCCATTAGATGACATCCGCCGGGTCGCGGCGCGACGGTGCGGGCTGAGAGCTTTGTCATCTAATAGATGACAACCGGGTGGCGCGTTTTTTTGGGGGACCGGTGCTGCGCGGAAATGGTGTGACGTGCGGAGGAGCGGCGAAGGAGAAGCGAGGAGCGAAGGCGAAACGGGAAGCGGAGGCGAATGATGATGAGAGGTGACGCGTGGGGCAAAGGCGGGCGAAGGTCGGCGAAGGCGAAGTGAGGGACGAGGGCGGACGAAGGGGAATGGTGGTGAGGGCGAAGCGAGGCTCGGCGATGGGTTCGCGGGGAAGGACGAAAACCGATTTGCAGCGGGGGCGGGCGATGTTCACGTTGGCGGGCTATGTCTTCCGCAGCACCTGCTCCGCTCGACCGTTTCTCGATGCCTGACGCCAACGGCCATTTCGGTCCGTATGGCGGCGTGTTTGTGCCGGAGACTTTGTGGACGGCGCTGAAGGAGCTCGGCGTGGCTTACGAGGCGGCGCGAAAGGACACGGGATTTCTGGACGAACTGCGGCATCACTTGAAGGAATTCGCGGGGCGGCCGACGGAGCTTTATTTCGCAGAGCGGCTGACGGAGCACGTGGGCGGCGCGAAGATTTATTTGAAGCGCGAGGACTTGCTTCACACCGGCGCGCACAAAATCAACAATGCGCTGGCGCAGGCGATTCTCGCGAAGCGGATGGGCAAGAAGCGCATCATCGCCGAGACCGGTGCGGGACAGCATGGCGTGGCGACGGCGGCGGCGTGTGCGAAGTTTGGACTCGAGTGCGTCGTGTACATGGGCGCGCACGACATGGAGCGGCAGGCGTTGAATGTTTTTCGCATGCGGCTGATGGGCGCGGAAGTGCGCGGCGTCGAGGCCGGGCAGAAGACGCTCAAGGAGGCGATCAACGAAGCGATGCGCGACTGGGTCACGAATGTGCGCAGCACGCATTATATTTTGGGGACGGCTTATGGTTCACATCCGTACCCGATGATGGTCCGCGATTTTCACCGCGTGATCGGACTCGAGGCGAAGGAGCAGATTTTGAAAAAAGAAGGACGCCTGCCGGATGAGATGGTGGCATGCGTCGGTGGCGGCTCGAACGCGATCGGGCTCTTCTTCGAATTTTTGGAGGATCTCGAGGTGAAGTTGATCGGTGTCGAAGCGGGCGGGCGCGGCATCGCGCGCGGGGATCACGCGGCGCGTTTCGCGGGCGGGCGGCTCGGTGTGTTGCAAGGCTGCAAGACGTTCCTGTTGCAAGACGCCGACGGGCAGATCGAGCTCACGCACTCGGTGAGTGCGGGGCTCGACTACGCGGCGGTGGGGCCGGAGCACGCGTTTTATCGGGATCGCGGGCGGATCGAGTTCGCGTATGCGTGCGACGACGAAGTGCTGGAAACGTTTCAACTGCTCTCGCGGATGGAAGGCATCATCCCGGCGCTGGAGAGCACGCATGCACTCACGGAAGGCATCAAGCGGGCGAAGGCGTTGGGGAAGGACAAGATCGTTGTAGTGAATTTGTCAGGACGCGGGGACAAGGATGTGCAGCAGGTGCAGGCGATGCTGGAGAAGGTCCAAGGTCCAAGTAACAAGTGACAAGATGAGTGCGACCGGCGGGAGGGATTTGGTGGAGCGAACCTATCGGTTCGCGAGAGATGTGCGGCTGTTTGTGAACAGGCTGCCGCGTGTGCTTTCGAACTATGAAGATGTGCGACAGGTGGTGAGATCGTCCGGCTCGGTCGCTGCTAATTATTTAGAATCGCAGGAGGCTCTTAGCAGAAAGGACTTTTTTTACCGCATCAAAGTGTGTCGGAAAGAAGCGAGGGAGTCGGGGTTGTGGCTGCGATTAGTGGATGTCGGAAGCGAAGGGATGCCGCTGGAATCGATGCGGTCGTCTTTGATCAGCGAGGCGGAGGAGTTGAAGAAAATATTCTCCTCGATCGCGCAGCAGGACGACACGCAAGATTGATGCGGCTGATTTCTTGTCACTTGGTACTTGGCCCTTGTTACTTGGCTTATGAAAAGCATGACCGGTTTTGGGCGCGCGACGGCGGCGCTCGGGAATTATACGCTCACGGTTCAGGTGAATTCCGTGAACCGGAAGACGCTCGATTTAATGGTGTCGCTCCCCGACGAATGGGACGTCTTGGAAGCGCCGGTGGGCGATCTAGTGCGCAAGTACGCGCTGCGCGGAAAAATTCATGTGAGGTTCGAAGTCACGGGCAGCGAGACCGCTCAGGCGGCGACGTGGGACGAGGCGACGGTCTCGGCGAACTTGGAAAAACTGGGGGGATTTGCGGCGAAGCAGGGACTGAGTTTTGCGCCGACCGCCGAGTTGATCTGGCAGATCGCGAACGCGCAGCGGAAGAGCTCGCAACTGCCGTCGGTCGAGGAGGCGCAGGCCGTGGCGCTGGCCACGGCGGAGGCGGCGTTGAAGGCGTTTTCGGCGATGCGGGCGCAAGAGGGCGCGGCGTTGATGGAGGATTTTCAGACGCGGCTGGCGATCTTGCGCGTGCAGGTGGCGATCGTGGCCGAACGCGCGCCGGCGGTGGCGCCGACTTATCGCGAGTTGTTACTCAAGCGACTGCGCGAAGCAGGGCTTGAGTTGAGGATCGATGATGAACGCGTGCTCAAGGAAGTGGCGCTTTTCGCGGATCGCGCGGATGTCACGGAGGAGCTGACGCGGTTGAAGAGTCACCTGGAGCAATTCACGACGTTGCTGAAGAGCGAGGGTGAGATCGGGCGGAAGGCGGAATTTATTTTTCAGGAGATCGGCCGCGAAGTGAACACGACCGGCGCGAAGGCGAACGATCTCACGATTTCGAAGGCGGTGATCGAGCTGAAGAATGAACTCGAGCGCATCCGCGAGCAGATCGCGAATGTGGAGTAAGCGAGCCCCTTTTTTATTCCTGACTTTAGTTTAATCGCAAAGACGCGAAGACGCTAAGGGCGGAACAAAGCGTCGGGAGCGTGGTTGAGGCACATCCACGTGAGCTCAAATTTTCTTCGCTGAGTACAGGGCGACGAGGGCGGCACCGATGGCTTGGGAAAGGTCGCCGAGGGTGGCGGGGACGATCTTGATGAGGTCGCGTTGCGCGGGAAAAAGATAGGGCCAGGCGGACTCTTTAAGGATGCGCAGGTAGCGGGCGCGGAACTCGGGCGTGGTGGATTCGGGGTCCATCAAGCCGCCGCCGATGACGACGAATTCGGGGTCGAGGGCCATCGCGAGATTGGCGACGTGCAGGCCCATCGCGCGGGCTTGAAAGTCGAAAATCTCACTGGCGAGAGCATCGCCTTTTTGCGCGAGCGTGCGGAGTGCGAAAACTTTTTCCTTCGATGGTTTCGTGGATTTCGCGAGTTCGTGATTGGGGTGATTCGCCAGCTTTTCTTCGAGGAGCTGAGGCAGGCCGGAAAGTGTGGTGTACGCTTCGACGCAGCCCCAATCGCGTCCGCAGCCGCAGCGAAACGGGCGGATGCCGCCGAGGAGATGGAGGGGCGACGGCATGTGTCCGGCTTCCATGCCGGCAAGCGTGTCGCCATCGAGCGGCAGGCCGTTTTTGTCGATGAAGGCGGCGCCGAGTCCGGAGCCGGGAGCGAGCATGAGCACGGAGGCTTTTTTATCGCCGCGCACGCGCTGGGCTTCGCCGACGCCGCCGTAATTGCCGTCGTTGCCGGAGACGAGCGGGATGGCGCGACCGGCGGCGGCGGCGAGGGCGGCGGCGTAGTCGTTGTGGAAATCCCAGCCTTCGAAGCTCGCGGGGAGATTGGCGGTGCGATCGAGAACGCCGTAGCGTTTATACGGGCCGGGAATGGCGAGGCCGACGCCGCGGACTTGGGACCAGGCGAGTTTGTTTTCTTCGAGGAAGCCGAGGACGCCTTGTACCCAGCCGCCGACTACAGTGGCGGTGCCGGCCTGGGAGTTGGTGGAACTCTGGCGAAGGTGTTGGGAAACGGGCGTGCCGTCGGCCCAGACGCCGCCGGTTTTGGAAGTGGTGGCGCCGCTGTCGGTGCCGAGAAAAACATCGGGAAGAGACATGAGAGTGGAAATGAAAGGAACCGCGCGGGATCGCGAGACGCGGGGCGACGTATCAGTAGAATTGGAAGTGGACGGGGACGAAGCCGAGTTCGTGGAGTTCCTCGATCACCTCGAGGATGCCGATGATCCAGATGAACCAGAGAGCGCTGAACGCGTGGCGGCGGAAAAGCCGGGGGTTGACCGCGCAGGTCTCGGGCTCGACGGGGCCCAGGTGCCGGGGGAAAAAGCGGGGGACTTTTGCGCAATACGCGGGGAACGTATCGGGAAAATAACCACGGAGTTTATTTTCCTCCCGCCGGATCACCATCGGATAGTAGAGCAGGAAGGCGACGCCGAGGACGACGGGAACGGTCATCGTTTCCGTGGCGAAGCCGATGCCCATCGTGCCGATGAAACTGAAGAGATACAGCGGGTTTCTGGAGAGGGAGTAAGGGCCTTCCTGGATAAGACGGCTGTCTTTGTGGCCCGCGATGTACACCGAGCACCAGAGGCGGCCGAGCGCACCGATGCCCGCGAGAACCATGCCGGTGCAAAACAGGGCGGCCGAGACCATGGGCTCGCGCGTTTCCCAGCGGCTGGCGGTGAAGAGGAGGATGGCGAGAACGACGAGAGCGAAAGCACGAGTCACTAAAATGCGCATACGGCGGAAGCGGGAGAGTTGAGCAGGAGGAGTCGAAAGCGAAGGCGATCAGTGGCGGCGGGGCGGAGGTCCGGGGTTTCTCCATGAGTGCCAGAGATAGAGGACGACGCCGATGCAGATGCCGCAGTCGGCGATGTTGAAGGTGGGGTAAATATAGCTGCCGAAATGAAAATCGATGAAGTCCACGACGTGGCCGTAGCGGACGCGATCGAGCAGGTTGCCGACGATGCCGCCGCAGAGGAGGCCGAAGCTGATCTGGCCGGCGCGCACATGCAGGCCGAGCGAGCGGCGATAAAGAAAAATGCCGAGCAGTGCGCCGAGGGCGAGCAGGGCGAGAAGGGTGCTTTTTCCCGACAGGATGCTCCAGGCGGCGCCGGTATTGCCGACGTGGATAAAGTAGAAGAAGTCGGGGATGACGACGATGTCCTGGATACCGTCGTGGTCGTGGTAGGGGTTAAAGGGAATCGCGCTGACGACCCAAAATTTGGTCAGCCGGTCGAGGGCGAAGAGGCAGATGCCGATGATCCAGAGCAGCTGGTAGGCGCGGATGCGTTGCCAGCGGGTGCGCGGGCCGCGGTTGGAAGGGGCGAAAACGGGAGGCTGGGACTCGGTCATCGAAAGAGCGGAAAGGCGGACACGAAAGCGGAGTGTGCGGCCGGAGGGGAGGACGAAATTGAGGTGATGTTTCCGCGAAGGTGTTTGGGAAACGGCCGCTGAAATGCTCAGGCGTTTTCGTCGGCTGAGCTGATATGCGAATAGCGGATAATGTCGTCGCGACGTTGCCAGCCGCGCCGCGACCAATAGCGGAGGGCGAGGTCGTTGGAGGCGAGGACTTCGAGGTGGCTTTTGACGATGCCTTCGGCTGTCAGCGCGGCGAGGCAACGCGTGACGAGTGCGTGGGCGATGCCCTGGCCGCGGTGGTGCGGATCGACAACGACGTGTTGCAGATAACCGCGCCGGCCGTCGTGGCCGCTTAAGGCTGAGCCGATCACGTTTCCCGACAAATCCTGCGCGATGAAACTGAGGCCGGGATTGCGGGCGAGGTAGCGAGCGATCGCCGGGCGTGAATCGGCTTCGCGGATACAAATGCCGGGCGTGCGTTGCCAGAGCGCGAGCACTTCGTCGTAGCGGTCGATGGCGAACTCGGAGAGGGTCATGGGGCGGGGAGGAGAGCTGGAAGATCGGAACTGATTTCGGATCGGGGCATTCCGGCCGTTTGAGTAAAACGGTCACCGGATAACGAGGTTTTCGAGCCGTGGCCGGCGGGCCGCCGGCCACCACACGCGGGCCGCGTGTGCTCCCCGGACCTTCAGCGCGGCTCCAAGGAGCTTCGGTGTGCTTCCTGGACCGGGGAGCAACCGGATGGAGGATGAACAAAAGAAGGGCCGGCTTGCGGCCGGCCCTTTGGGTGAAAACGAGAGAGGCGATTATTCGTCGTCGCCGCCGCCGTCGTCGGACATTTTTGGCGCGCCCTCTTCGCCCATTTCGCCGAACAAGCCGGCGGCAGAGCGGGAGCGGAAGCGGTTACGTTCGATGTCTTTTTGGGCTTCGGCCGAATAACGCGTGAAGGGGACGGCCAGCAGGCGTTCCTTGGCGATGGGTTTTTGCGTGGCTTCGCAGATGCCGTAGGTGCCGTCGTGGATACGCTTGATGGCGGCGTCGATCTCGGTGAGCGCTTCCTGCTCGCTGGAGACGAGGCTCAGCGCGAAATCGCGGTCGAAGGTGTCGGTGCCGGCGTCGGCCATGTGCTGGCCGTAGCTGGAGAGATCGCCGGAGTCGTCTTTGGAGGAGCGTTTCAACGTTTCCTCGGAGTGCAGTTCGATCCCCGCAGTGAGGTGGGAGCGGAGTTCGAGGAGGAGTTTATAGTAGCGGCGGAATTTTTCCGGGACGGCCTCGGGGTCGATCGTGTTGGTGGGTTTCTGGGCTTTCTTGGGATTGAAGCCGAGGATGTCGGCCAGCGAGGCGGCCTTGATGTGGTGCGGCGTGGCGGGTTTTTCGAGTTTTGAGAGGTCGACCTTCGGTTTGGCGGGAGCGGCGGCCTTTGTAGGTTTTGCGTCGAAAGGCGCGGTGGTCGCGACCTTGGCGGTCTTCGCGATTTCGCGGACCTCATCGAGGCTGAACGCGATGGGCTTGCTGGCTTTTTTCGAGCCGAGGATGCGGCTGCGGAGCAGATCGCGGGCGCTGGTCTTGCCGCTTTTGCCGGCGGCTTTGGCGGGAGCGGACTCGGATTTGCCGGAAGAGGACGAAGCCGTTTTGGCCGAAGCGACCGGCATCGGCGGACGGGATTTGCCGGCGTCGGCCTTTGTAGGAATCGGCGAGGTCGATTTCGTGATGGGTTTGGCGGCGGCTTTGTCGCCGGATTTGGAAGGAGAATGGTCTTTTTTGGCGGGCACGTGTGTTACTTTCTTGGATACCGTTTTAGCGGGTTTCGACGGCTTCGCAGCCTTGGCCGGTTTTAGCGGCTTGGCCGATTTTTTCGGCCTGGCCGGTTTCAGCGGCTTCGAGGGCTTGGAAGGTTTGGAGCGTCGGGCGGGCTTGGACGGTTTTGGTGACGATTTCTTCTTGGCTGCAGGGGCTGGTTTTTTGTGCTTGGCCATGAGGTGGATGGGTTTGTTTGGGGATTTCTAAGAAAATTATGTTTTCAGGGCCTCGGCGCAGCGGGGGCAGACGTCACCTTGGCCGGTGGCTTCCAGGGCCGGGACCCAGCGCCAGCAGCGCGGGCAGCGGTGATAGCCGAGCTCTTCGCACTGTTTCACGGTGATTGTGAGCGGGGGCCGCTCGCTGGCGCTCGCGGCTACGGGGGCAAGGGTGACGTGGGAGACGATGAAGAGTTCGGGGAGAAAATCGCGGTGCTTTTCCAAGACGCTGAAGGCGGCATCGTCTGACGGCACGGAAAGGGCGAGGGCGGCGTCGAGGGATTTGCCGAGTTTGCCAGCGGCGCGGTGAGGCTCGATGGCTTCGTTGGCGAGGGCGCGGGCTTTGAGGAGAACGGCGACGTCGGCTTCGATATCTGGGTTGGTCCACGCGGCGGGGGCGACGGGCCAGTCCTGGAGATGGACGGAGTCTTCGATGTATTCGGAATTCGACGTCGCGAACGACCAGGCTTCGTCGGCGGTGAAGGTCAGGACGGGCGCGAGGATTTTGACGAGGGTCTGGAAGATGTGGTGGATCGCGGTTTGCGAGGAGCGGCGGAGGGGGCTCTGGGTGCCGTGCGTGTAGAGACGATCCTTGAGGATGTCGTGATAGACGGCGGAAAGGGTCGCGGAGCAGAACTGGCTGCAGAGCTGATAGACGCGGTGGTATTCGTAACTCTGGTACGCGGCGGTGCAGTCGCGGAGGAGGGTGGCGGTCTGGTGGAGCGCCCAGCGGTCAAGGGTATCCATTTGTTCGAGCGGGACGGCGTCGCGGGTGACGTCGAAGTCGAACAGGTTGGAGAGCTGATAGCGGAAGGTATTGCGGAAAAGCCGGTACGCTTCGGAAGCGTTGTTGAGGATTTTCTCGGAGAGGGTGATGTCCTGCGTGAAGTCCTGGGAGGAAATCCAGAGGCGGATGACGTCGGCGCCGTATTGGGCGATGTAGTTGTCGGAGGTCGGAGGTTTCTCGTACTGGCCGGACTTGGAGATTTTTTTGCCGTCTTCGCCGACGATGAAGCCGTGCGTGAGGACGGCTTTGTAGGGCGCTTCGTCGAAGGCGATGATGCTGGTCCAGAGGGAGGATTGAAACCAGCCGCGGTGTTGATCGGAGCCTTCGAGGTAGAGATCGGCGGGGGCGCGCGTGGCGCCTTGATGATTGCGGAGGACGGCGGCGTGCGAGGAGCCGGAATCGATCCAAACGTCGAGCGTGTCGCGGCCGCAGGTGAGTGCGGACGGTGCGGGCCAGTCGGCCGGGAGCGTGATGCCTTCGAGGATTTGGGCGGGCGTGGCGTCGTACCAGAAATTGGTGCCCCGGGTGGCGATCTTGGCGGCGACGGCGCGGATGACGGCGGCGTCGATGAAGGGCTTTTTGTCGTCGCTGTAGAAAGCGATGATCGGAACGCCCCAGGAACGCTGGCGGCTGATGCACCAATCGGGGCGGGATTCGACGGCACCGCGGATGCGGTTTTCGCCCCAAGCCGGAACCCATTGGACTTTGCCGATGGAGGCGAGGGCCTCGGTGCGGACGTTGTTCTTATCGAGCGAGACGAACCACTGGTCGACGGCGCGGAAGATGATCGGGGTCTTGGAGCGCCAGCAGTGGGGGTAACTGTGCGTGAGCTTGGACTTCGCGAGCAGCGCG
>Ga0164241_10001346_pt1 | contig 31027 bp, 32 predicted proteins | sample OricomyardsoilBY_FD_108780 | JGI IMG/M metagenome (GOLD analysis project Ga0164241, IMG submission 108780) | Backyard soil microbial communities from Emeryville, California, USA - Original compost - Back yard soil (BY) | ecosystem: Environmental > Terrestrial > Soil > Unclassified | place: USA... | reverse complement strand
TCGAGCCCATCGGCCATGTACCGCCGGCGGAGTTCGAGGATGCCTACTATCGTCAACTCGCCGAGTCGGCCACGTCGGCCTGACTCACACCAACGGGCCTCCACGAATCCCGGTGCGGTTCAGAATGACGACGCCGGCGACGAGCAGGGCGACACCGTAGGACTGCAACCACGTCGATGCGCCAGAGCCACACCCGCACCCAGGACGGCCGCGCCCAACCCGGACGCAATTTCCGCAGCCTTTGCGTGCAAAGAGCGGCAACCGGGGTTCATGTCATTGCGGCTTGTCTTCCCTGGAGCCAGCCTGCCGGTGACCCTCATGCTCACCGTGGCCATGCCCGTGCCCGAAGAGGTGCATTAACGGGCAGGCCAGCAGGGGGAGGTACGGAATGGCTTGCCCGACGTGTGTAAGGTGCTCGGTCAGGAGGTAGTAGATGCCCACGGCACCGGCCACGAGCGTGAAGGTGCCCGTTGGCGAACGCCAGCGTGGCATGGGACCCCGTTTGTTATCCATGCAAGCTCCGGGACATGTGTCCACGGAAGCATGAGTCGCCATACCTCGACGCGTATTGACGCCCGTCAATCGGTTCCGCGGTCAGACCGCGCACCTTCAATGGCAACTGCCGCAACACCCACCGGCGGCCTTCGCCGGCTTGGCGTCTACGGTAGCGGTCTGGACGGGCACCGGCGTGTACCCCGCTTCGGCAATAGCCTCGCCCAACTCGTTCGCGTCGGCCTCGGTGGGTTCGACCATCACCAGATGCTTGGCGAGGTCGATGGTGACCTTGGCGTCCTTGTCCGCGCCTTTCAGCGCCTTGGTGATCGTGCTGACGCAGTGGCCGCACGTCATGTCGTTGACTTCGAAGGCAATCATTGCTCGCTCCAGCGGGAACTGTTGTTGACGAAAGCACTTTCGTCTTTTCCACTGTTGGAAGGTCAAGGGGGCAAACTGAGTAACCATGCAACCAAGAAGTCTTGTCGACTCGCACTTGACATTGCCATTGTTGGAAGCTTGAAGATCCGCGGCATCTGAAGCAGATTGCATGTCGAGGAGCTGCCCCATCATCGACACGCTGGAGTCAACAGTCCCTGTCAACGGGGAAGGCCACCGCCAACACGGGCACGCACACCCCGGCCTGCAGCCCGGGCGGCTGCGGGCACGAGCGAGCAGCTAGCGCCGCTTTGCGCTTGACCTTGCCACAGTGACAAGCTTTAGAACGGTTGAAGAACGTCCCTCCAAGCTGGTCTCTACCTCGGTCTGATACCCTTTTGCTCGTGAAGCCGTTTCGTGTCTGGCTCCTGGTGTTGCTCGCAGCAATGCTCCCCGTTCGGGGTGCGATTGCGGCGGCCATGCTGTGCCCGCCCGCCAGCGTTGGTACGCAGGGCGAAACGCATCAAATGGGCCACGACGGGGCTGACCACATCCACGGTGAGGAGGCCCATGCCGATCATCAGCACGACGACGGGACCTCGCACGACCACGTCACGTCCCATCAAGATAAGTGCAACCTCTGCTCGGCCTTCTGCTCGCTGACGCCTTTGCTGAGCGAGAACCCTGGCATTCACGAACCGCGTGGTCTCGGCCACGCGCCGTTCCCCTGCCTTTCTGCTCCCGCCCCGACGTCCGAGTCGGGTCGCCAGGAGCGACCGCCACGAAGCATCTGACCTGGTAAGGCCTCCGCGGAAGGCCAGTTCGGGCTCGTGCGTCCCCAGCACGAGCTGGTTCCGACTCCCTGCACGTCGGCACTTCAGATGACTTCGACCCATGAACAGACTCTTTTCCAGGCTGGCGCCTGCGTTGGCGCTGAGCCTGCCGTTGCTGGCGTTTGCCCAGCAACGCCCTGACGCGGCCAACGCCAGAGGCCAAGCGACCCCGCTGCGGTACCTGTCCGCCTTTGCGGACTACAGGCCCTGGCAAGACATCAAGCCAGGCAACTGGCGGAAGCTGAACGACGACCTGGTGGCAGGCGCCGGGAGCGCCGGCGCTCACGCTACGCATGGCATGCACGACGCTGCGCCTGCAACTCCGGCCAAAGCTTCCGCGCCCACCGCGCCAGCTCACCAAGGCCACCAGATGCACCAGATCCAGGGGGGCAAGCAGTGATTCGCCTCACCATCACCGCACTCGCCTCGCTGGTGCTGGCTGGCTGCGCTTCGTTCTCTCAGGATGGCGGGTTCACTTCCGTCGACGAACTGACGCAAGAGCGAGTCGGCAAGTCACCCTCATACCAACGGACGCCCGAGCAGGCCGACGCCGCGAAAACCCGCGTCGCGGAACTGCTCAAGGCACCGTTGACCGCGGACGCCGCCGTTGAGGTGGCGCTGCTCAGCAACAAGGATCTCCAGGCTGGCTATGCGCAGCTCGGCATTGCCGAGGCCGACCTCGTGCGCGCGGGCCGGTTGGCCAATCCGTCGTTCAGCTTCGGCCGCCTGAGCGGGAACGGTGCTGTCGAGATCGACCGCGCCGTGCTGTTCGACGTTCTGGGCCTGTTCACGATGCCCGTCGCGCGGCAGGTGGAGCAGCGTCGCTTCGAGCAGTCGCAGCTGCAAGCAGCGTTCGAGACCGTCGGCGTTGCGGCGGAAGCCCGCAGGGCCTTCTTCGAGGCCGTCGCCGCGCAGCAGCTCGTGGGCTACTTCGCGCAGGTCAAGGAGGCGGCCGACGCGTCGAACGAACTGGCCAGGCGCATGGTTGCGGCCGGCAACTTCAGCAAGCTTGCGCAGATGCGGGAGCAGTCGTTCTACTCGGACGCGACAACCAGCCTGGCGAAGGCACAGCACCAGGCTGTCGCGGCGCGCGAGCAACTGGTGCGCGCGCTGGGCCTCGCGGCAGACCAGCTCACGTTCAAGCTGCCGGAGCGCTTGCCTGACCTGCCGTCCGCGCCTGTGGAGCCGGCCGGCGCCGAGCAGACCGCGATGGAGAAGCGCCTCGACGTGCTGATGGCGAAACGCTCGACCGAAGCGACTGCGAAGTCGCTGGGCCTGTCGAAGACGACGCGCGTCATCAACGTCCTGCACGCGGGCTATCAGAACAAGAGCGCCACCGGCGAGTCACGTAGCAACGGCTACGAAATCGAGCTCGAGCTGCCGCTCTTCGACTTTGGTTCCGCTCGGGTCGCGCGCGCCGAGGCCACGTACATGCAGTCGGTGCATCGAACCGCAGCGGTTGCCGTCACGGCGCAATCCGAAGTACGCGAGTCGTACTCGGCCTACCGCACGGCGTACGACGTCGCTCGCCACTACCGCGACGAAGTCGTTCCGCTGCGCAAGCGCATCTCCGACGAGAACCTGCTTCGCTACAACGGGATGCTGGCCAGCGTGTTCGAGTTGCTGGCCGACGCCAAGGACCAGATCGTCAGCGTCACTGGCGCGGTGGAGTCGCTGCGCGACTACTGGGTTGCCGAAACCAACCTGCAGACGACTCTGACCGGTCGGTCTCCCGGCGGCAGCAGCGGCGTGGGTGCAGCCAAGGCGGCCGCTGCGAGCCAGGCCGCCGGCCACTGAATGGACACCACCATGACCCATCGCAGAACATTCTTCAAGGCTGCCGGCGCTACGTTCCTGGGCGCGGCCGCAGTCGGTCGTGCAGGCGCTGCGCTGCTGCCGGAAGCCGTCATCCAGACCTCGGCGGCCACGCAGCTGCCACCTCCGCCGCCCAATGGCCGGCCGTTCCTGCCGCTCGTCACGCTGAACGGGTGGTCGCTGCCCTGGCGCATGAAGGACGGTGTCAAGGAGTTCCACCTGGTCGCCGAACCGGTGGTGCGCGAGATCGCCCCGGGCATGAAGGCCAACCTCTGGGGCTACAACGGCTCGAGCCCGGGCCCGACCATCGAGGCGGTGGAAGGCGACCGCGTCCGCATCTTCGTCACCAACAAGTTGCCCGAGGTCACCAGCGTGCACTGGCACGGCGTGATGCTGCCCTCGGGCATGGATGGAGTGACCGGCTTGACCCAGCCCCCCATCGCCGTTGGCAAGACGTTCATGTACGAGTTCGTGCTGCAACGCCCGGGCACCCACATGTACCACCCGCACGCCGACGAGATGGTGCAGATGGCGATGGGAATGATGGGCTTGTTCATCATCCACCCGAAGGATCCGAAGCAGTTCAAGGTGGACCGCGACTACGGCTTCATCCTGAACGCGTACGACATCGAGCCGGGCAGCGCGACGCCTAAGGTCAACACGATGCTCGACTTCAACCTGTGGACCTGGAACAGCCGCGCCTTCCCTGGCATCGACCCGTTCGTTGCGCGCACAGGTGAGCGCGTACGCATCCGGGTGGGCAACCTCACGATGACCAACCACCCCATCCACATGCACGGACCGCACTTCGAGGTCACGGGCACGGATGGCGGCTGGATTCCGAAGAGCGCGCGGTGGCCGGAGGTCACAACCGACGTGGCTGTTGGCCAGATGCGTGCGTTCGAGTTCGATGCTGTCGCGGGCGATTGGGCCATCCACTGCCACAAGAGCCACCACACGATGAACGCGATGGGGCACGCCGTGCCGACCATGATCGGCGTCGATCACCGGGACGTCGTCCAGAAGATCACGAGGCTGGTGCCCGACTACATGGTGATGGGCGACAAGGGCATGCACGACATGGCGGAGATGGAGATGCCCATCCCGGACAACACGCTGCCGATGATGACCGGCGCTGGGCCGTTCGGACCTGTCGGAATGGGCGGCATGTTCAGTGTCGTCAAAGTCCGCGACGACATCGCTCGAGGCGACTACAAGGATCCTGGGCCCTACAAGCACCCGACCGGCACGCTGGCCAGCGAGTACACCGCGGACATGCCTGAAGTGCCACGCGCCATCGCTCCCGGATCCGATGCCAAGGCCCTCAACGTTCGCAAGCCTAGCGGTCACAAAGGCCACTGAATTCGTCTCGTCAATCCATTTTTCAGAGACTCACATGAAGACCAAGCTCGTTCCCATCGCCGTCGCCACGACCTTGCTCGCGCTGTCGCCCCTCTCCTGGGCGCACGGCGACGAGGAACACGCCAAGCCGCGTGTCTACGACCCGAAGAAGGTCGAGGCGACCGCATTCGGCCAGGAGGGCAACCCGAAGAAGGTGGCACGGACCATCAAAGTCGACATGGCCGACAACATGCGTTTCTCGCCGGCGGACCTGACTGTCAAGAAGGGCGAGACCGTCAAGTTCCTGGTGCACAACAGTGGTCAGGTCCTGCACGAGATGGTGCTCGGCACCAAGGAAGCCATCGCCGAGCACGCCGCGCTGATGAAGAAGTTCCCGGAGATGGAACACGCCGACGCAAACATGGCTCATGTCAAACCGAGCAAGAGCGGCGCGATCGTCTGGCAGTTCACACGGGCCGGCGAGTTCCAGTTGGCGTGCCTGCAGCCAGGGCACTTTGAAGCCGGCATGGTCGGCAAGGTCACCGTCAAGTAAAGGAGTACGCCATGAACGTCACTCAAGTCATCGCCGCTGTCAGTGTCGCTCTTGCATACGGCGCGCAGGCGCAGACCGCCGCGACTCAGGAACATGCCTCGCATCACGCTCAGGCGTCCGTGCCCACCTCAGGGAACATGGCGGACGGCGAGGTTCGCAAGGTCGACAAGGAGCAAGGCAAGGTGACGCTGAAGCACGGTCCCATCAGCAACCTCGACATGCCGGGCATGACCATGGTCTTTAAGGTCACCGACCCGAAGATGCTCGACGGCATCAAAGAGGGTGACAAGGTGAAGTTCTCAGCGGACCGATTGAACGGTGCCATCACCGTCACGACTATCCAGCCCGCAACGTAGTCTGCGTGACGGAAGTCGGGCCTGACGAGACGCAAGGTCCGGCTAGGCCATGCTCATGCTGCGCCGCCGCACTCGCCGCCTGACCACCGCGATCCCTCGTGGGGTTGTCGCTGCTGTTGTCCCAGCTGGCGCGGGCGGCCTATGTCTGCGCGGGTGAGGTTGCCTCCGGTGCGGTGGCGGCGATGATGGCCGCAGCTCCCTGCCGGCACTGGCCGTTACAGAGTCGATTTCCTTTGAACAGGCGCAAGGCCTCGATGCTCAACGTTCGGAGGCGGCCCGCGCTGGTCGTGCCGCCGGTGCCGGCGCGAGCGAGTCCGCCCGTGCGGCGGGGCAGCTTCCCGACCCGATGCTGCGCGCCGGCGTCGAGATCCGGGTACGAACTCTGAGCGACTGCTTCTTCGGCGCGGGAGAGACCGCTTTGGGTCGAGTCCGCCAGTTCGCGCGAGCAGGCAGGGAGCGTTCAGGCGCACCCGCACGAAGCGTGCCGGCAAGGCCTTTGCTCGAGCGGCTCGGCGAATCATGGATCAACCCTTGATCTCGGCGTCTCGCGCAATGCAGTCACGAGGCAACGCGGCCGGTTACGCGGAATCATGTGCGCGCGGGGGCATCTCCCACAGCCGCGTCAATCGGGCCCGCAATACGCAGGCTGTAGCGATGACGCATCCTTATCAGCACCGTCAGAGCCACTGCAGCCGCCACCAGGCCCGGCACGCTGGGCATGGTGGCCACAAGCGCGACGGACAGCCAGCCCGCCGCATTGACTACCCGCCAGTGGCACCAGCGCGCGCCGCCGAATAGGTAGGCAAATGCGATGACGAAGACCACGCCGCTGAGCGCCGCCTCCACAAAGCCGGCACTCGGGCCTGGTTTCAGCATGGCGGGATACAGCAGGAACAGGAAGGGGATGACGTAGGTCACCGCGCCCAGCATCACCGCGTGTCGCGCCACGGCCGTCCAGCGTTCACCCGCCAGCCCGGCCGCCACGAAGACACCGACACACACCGGTGGCGTGATGACCGACAAGGTGGCGTAGTAGAAGACGAACATGTGCGCCGCCAGCGGTGCGACGCCGACCTTGACGAGTGCCGGTGCCAGCGTGGCCGCCACCAGCACATAGGCCGCCGTGGTCGGAATGCCCATGCCCATCACCATGCAGACAAGCGCGACGATGAAGCCGATCACCAGCACGGGCTGCTGGGCGTCACCAACGATCATCGACGACAGCGTCACGCCGACGCCTGTGAGGTTGATCATCGACACCAGGATCTGCGCCCCAGCCAGCAGGATGCCAACGACGATCAGACCAGTGGCGCCTTCGTCAAGCGCCGCGCGCATGCGTACCGCGAGCGAACGCGCAATGCCCTCGCTTTCGGCAGCGCTGCCTCCCGACGCGGGGGCGCGGCTCATAACGGCCGCGACGAGCATGCCCGCCACGGCACCGACAATGCCGTAGAACGCGGCCGTCTGCAGCGACGCGCCGCGCAGGATGCCTATCGTCAGGCCACCGAGCGACAGCACGATGGACGCCAGCCGGTCGATGCGCAAAATCGCGCGCCACGGTGGAATCTGGTCTTCGGGCACGCGCCCGAGATCCTGCTCATGGGCCGTGACGTGCACGGTGAAGAACACGCCCAGGTAAAACAATGCGGCCGGCAGCGCAGCAGCGATGGCAATCGTGACGTAGTCGCTGCCGATGATCTCGGCCATGATGAATGCCGCTGCACCCATGATCGGTGGCGCGAGTTGTCCGCCGGTCGACGCGACGGCTTCCACCGCACCCGCCACTGCGGCCGGGTAGCCCAGCCGCTTCATCAGCGGAATCGTGAACGCACCCGTCGTGGCAACGTTGCCCACCGCGCTGCCGCTGACCATGCCGAACAGCCCCGACGCGATGGTGGCGATCTTCGCCGCGCCGCCGGTCGAGCGGCCGCTGACGCGCATCGCGATATCCATGAAGGTCGCGCCGCCGCCGGAGTGAAGCAAGAAGGCGCCGAAGAGCGAGAAGACGGCGATGAGCGTGGACGCCACACCCAACAATGCGCCCCAGATGCCAACGTCGCTCATCAGCAAGGTCTCGGTGACGAAGTGCACGTCGAAGGCCCGGTGCCCCAAGCGCCCAGGCAGATGCTGGCCCAGCAGTGCATACGCCAGGCCGATCACGACCATGCTCGGGAAGATCAGCCCGATGGCACGACGAGAGAGTTCGAGCACCGTCAACACCAGCGCGGCGGTCATCACGACCTCCAACGACCCGGCGGTCGGCAGGCTGTCCATGATGAGGTCGGCGTGCCGCGTGACCCACAGGCAACTTGCCACCGCGCTCAGACCGAGCGCGGTATCCACGACGATCCCGATCGGTCGCCAGCGCGTGCCGCCGAAGAGGGGGTAGCGCAGCAAGGCAATGGCAACGATGAACGCCAGGAAGATCGAGCGCTGCACCAGCGCATCGCGCGCGCCGAACACGGCCGTGCCGAGCACGAACAGGCTCAGCGCCAGGGTCAGGCCGATGGCAGCACGGGAACGCAAGGTGTCCATCACATTCGCCATGCCACTCAGCCCATAAGGCGGGCAGGAATCGTCAGGCCGCGTTCCTTGAAGTAGCGGATGGCACCCGGATGCAACGGCGAGGCAGCGTACTTGACAGTCAACTCCGCGAGATCGACGCCCACCACGTCGGCGAACGCGGCGGCCTGCATCGCCTTGTCTTCGCAGACGGCCTTGACGATCTTGTAGGCAGTGTCCTCGTCCATGTCGGTGGTGGCCGCAGCACCCACGCCAAAGCCCCAGGTGGTGTAAGCCGCCAGACCCAGCGCAGGGTCGGCGGGCACCGTGATCATCGAGAGTTCGGGCATCGCCTTGTCGATCTTGGTCTGCTGCTCGGCGGTCAAGCCCAGCATGCGGATCGGCGTGAAGGTGGCGACCTCGCGCGTCGACGCGTCGAGCTTCAGGCCGACGCCGGACTTGATATAGCCGACGGCACGGTTGTCCTTGACCGCATCGACGATCTCGCCCGTCGAGCCACGCACGACATCGGGCTTGATGCCCAACAGCGCAAACACCGCGTCGGCAGTCTTCTCGGTGCCCGAGCCCTTCAGGCCGGTATTGAACTTCTTGCCGTTCAGCGCGACCAGGCTGTCGATGCCGGCGTCCTTGCGCACGACCACGTTCTGCGGCGCGATCGAATAGATCCACAGCAGACGACTGTGATCGGGCTTGCCCGCGAAGTCGCCCGTGCCGGCGTTGGCGTGATGGATGATGTTGGTGGTGACGATGCCGAAGTCAATCTGCTTGCGCACCATGCGTCGCAGGTTGTCGAGCGTGGCGCCGGTCTCCACCACCGAGGTCTCGATGCTGGGCACCTTCTTGTTCAGCAACTGCGACACCGCGACGAAGTAGGTGTAGCTGCTTGAGGACGACGAAGTCGTGCCGATCAACAGCTTTTTCGCTTGCGCACGCGCCAGACCGGGCACCAGACCCAGGCATGCCGCTGCTGACGTTGCCGCCAGCACCGAACGGCGCGAAATTGAGGACTGCATCGTGTGACTCCTTGCTGTGTTCAGCCATTGCGGCCGGCGTCGTGGAAGGGGATTCGATCGTTGGCCGATGCGGCCGGCGTGTCGTCGGGGCCGATCAACAAGGGCGCCCATTCTTCGGGCACACGCACCGGCAGATCGAGCAGCAGAAAACACAGGCTCTTGCCATGGCTGTCGAGGTTCAAGGCGCTGGTGACACCGCCGTCGAGTATCCCGTCGAGCACGACGTTCACGGCGTGCAGATGGGGCAGCAGGTAGCGCTGCACCGTGATCGGCCGCCGCGTGGCAAACAATTCAGTCACGACGGCCTCGTTCACCTGTTCCACCAGCGCCGGCCAGAACTCGGGGCGCCATGCGATCACGCTAATGTTGGATCGGTCGCCCTTGTCGCCGGTGCGACCGTGGGCAATGCGGTACAGCGGCACCGTCAACATGCCGTCATGCCTCTACGAAGACGTGCCGCGCACGCACGCGCTCGCGCGCAACGGCGACGCTGTGCAGGCCCAGTCGTGGCCGCAAATTCGTGCGCACGCCGCCGCCGCCGGCCGGCCCGCAGGTGTACAGCGCCGTGACCTCACGCGTCAGCCGTTGCGCGGACTCGCGCTGCTCGTGGTTCAGCGCCACGCGCAGCCGCACATCCCGCGCGCTGCCGGGTTGCACGCTGTGCAAGGTGCGTCCACCGTCGTCTGCCAGCACGCTCATCACGCCGATCAGGTCCACGCGCAGCGTGCCGAGGCCGGCCAGGCGTTCGCGCAGGATGTCGGCAGCCAGACGCGCACGCGCCTCGGCGCGCGCACCGGCATAGGAAATTTCACCCTCGGCCAGCCACCCGTTCTGATGGCAGAGGTGGACCTTCAGGGTCGCCGGGCGCGCATGCCCGCGCACGCCCGACAAACGCACACGGTCGGGGCCGAGTTCGGTGACGCGGGCCGAAGTGATGTCGGCCACGACGTCGGGTGTCACATACGCGCCCGGATCATGCAGTTCGTAGAGCAATTGCTCCTTGACGCTGTGCTCGTCGATGCGTCCACCGCTGCCCGCCGGCTTGCCGATGACGCAACTGCCGTCGGCGTGGATCTCGGCGATCGGATAGCCGATGTGGGCCATGTCCGGCACGTCCTTGAATCCCGGGTCGGCGTAGTAGCCCCCGGACACCTGCGCGCCGCATTCCAGCAAATGGCCTGCCATCGTCGCACCGGCCAAACGGTCCCAGTCGGTGAGGGACCAGCCGAAATGGGCGAGCGCGGGCCCGAGCACCAACGAAGGGTCGGCCACCCTGCCACAGACGACGATGTCGGCGCCCGCCCGCAGCGCGTCGGCGATCGCTTCTGCGCCAAGGTAGGCATTGGCGCTGACGAGACCGTGCATCGCCGTCTCGGGCGTTGGCAGCGAAATGCCCTCGGCCAGCAGGTCGTCGCCCAGCACGACGGCCACCCGCGGCCGGCGCAGGCCCTGCGCGGCGGCCATGCGATGAATGAGCTTCGCGGCCGCCATCGGGTTGGCGGCGCCGAAGTTGCTCACCACACGCACGCCGTTCGCGAGACATTTCCCCAACACCGGAGCGAGCAGTTCGTCGAGCAAGGGCTCGAAGCCGGTATCCGCATCGACGCGCCGGGCCAGCTGCGCCAGCGCAAGGGTTCGTTCTGCCAGCGTCTCGAAGATCAGCACGGCGGGGCCGCCGGCTGCGACCAGTGCGTCGACGACAGGTTCCGCGGCGTCCAGACGGTCGCCGGAAAAACCGGCCCCACAGCCCACGCGCAGGATCTTCTCCATCACGCCGCCCTGGCATGCGGGCCGAATCGACCGAAGGCGCGGCTCGCGTGCGGAGCCTTGCCCGCGCCATCAGGCCTTCCGCCTTCGACTCCCAGCCGGTAGTGCAATGCAGCCCCTTTCACGGCCGACCATCGACCTGAAGATGCAGCCGAAGTTCGACTCGAAGAGCCCAACTTCCATCCAGAATGCATTCTATATTTTGTACCGAAGACCGGTATTCGGGTTTCACTGGAGACGATGCGCCTGTCGAGGGCGCGACAGCTTGCGGATGCAGTTGCCCGGAGAGCCCAGGCGCACGAGGTCCGCCGAATCCGAGAGCCTGGGCGCGTGCGAATGACGGGAGACGAGAAACGAGCGGCCTACGCCGCTTTCGCGGTAGCCGTCTTCAAGACGCCCCACCCTGACTCGATATGTTTTCTCATCGCCAGCATGGCCGCCGAAGGATCGCCGCTGGTGAACGCGTGCAGGATCTCCTCGTGTTCCTCGACTGCCGAAGCGCCACGACCTTCGGCCGCATTGATGAGGTCGAATGGGTAGCGCGCCCAGAGTATCTGCACGAAGTGCAGGGTTTGCGGCATGGCCGCAATGTCGTAAAGACGGCGATGAAACCGGTAGTTGACGCCGCGTGCAGTTGCCCGATCGTTCCTGTCGAATGCCTGCTCGAATTCCTTGGCAAGACCTCGCAGCTCTTCGATGTCCTGCGCCGTGACGCGTTCCAGCGCACCTCGCACGAGTTGCGCTTCCAGCAGCAGGCGTAGTTGCAGGATCTCGCCCGACGCGGCGGCGTCGAATGGCACGACACGAGCGCCGCGGTACGAGTCGCCATTCACGTAGCCTTCCGCGGCCAGCAGCTTCAGTGCCTCGCGCACGGGGGTGATGCTCAGATGCAGTTGCTCTGCGATTTCTGCCTGCTTCAGGCGCGAACCCCGGGGGTATACGCCCGAGATGATGCGCTCGCGCAGATAGTCCGCGACCTGCTCCTCCTTCGTTCGATATTCCATAAGCTGCGGTCCGATGGGGCGAGGTGCCGGGGCCAAAGCATGGATTGTGCATGCAGGCACCGTGGCGGGCTGCAGCACCCGCCTTCGCCTCGGCGCGAGTTCAGGGCGCTTCGGCACCCGCTTCCTCAACGACGTGCCGCGCGCGCTCGACCACGGGCTTGTCGACCATGACACCGTCGACGGACGTGGCGCTGCCTGCACTGGCCTCGAAGGCAGCCAGCACCCGCCGTGCCCACTGCACCTGCGCCGAGTTGGGCCGAAATGCTGCGTTGACGGCAGACACCTGCTTCGGATGAATGCAGAGCTTGCCCCCGAAACCGAGTTGACGCGAACGCAGCGCGAAGCCGCGCATCGATGCGTCGTCATCGAAGCCCAAGCTGACACCATCCACGGGTGGCGCCAGACCGGCAAAACACGATTCGAGCACGATCTGCGTGCGCAAGGCCGTCATCGCTTCGCCCTCGTCGGCAATGCCGGTTTCGACACCAAAGTCGACGCTGCCGAACGCGATGCGGGCCAACCCCGGCACGCCGGCCAGCTGACGCAGACCCACGAAGCCTTTCACAGTTTCAAGCAAGGCGATCAGAGGTCGCCCGGGAAGCGCCTGGGCTGCTTCGGTCAGCGATCTCGAATCGGCCTTGGAGAGCATCAACATGGCGGCGGGCATCGCCCGCACCAGAGCAAGGTCGTCACCGAACCGGTCGGTGTCGGCGGCGTTCACGCGCACCACCGCGGGCTTGCCGGCAGCCAGCCAGGCGGCCACCGACGCTCTGGCGTTCGCCTTGGAGGCCGGCGCCACGCCATCCTCGAGATCGAGAATGATCTGATGGGCGCCGCTGGCAGCTGCCTTGTCGAAGCGATCAGGTCGATCGCCCGGCACGAACAGCAGGCTGCGCGCAACGGGCCCGGCGTTCGGCGCCTTCATTCGAAAACGACGTCGTTCGAATTCGTGAAGCGGGCAAAACGCTGCAGGCCCCTGATGGATGCATCGTGCTCTTCGGCCGACGTGGCGCAGCAGCAGTCTTCAAGCACGACGATCTCGAAGTCGCGGTCGTGCCCTTCACGAGCCGTCGCCTGCACGACCGCGTTGGTGGAGATGCCGGAACAGTAGATCCTGTCGATGCCTTTCGCGCTGAGGATGGCGCCGAGGCCAGTGCTGTAGAACGGGCTGACGCGGTGTTTCACGATGTCGAAGTCTTCCGGCCGCTGGCCCAGATCGGGATGCACCTGCGTGCCCCATTCACCGAGCTTGAAGATGCCGTTCTTGCGCGCGCCCGAAAAGATGGGTGAATTGGGCGGGCATTCGCGGTAGTCCGGCGAGAAGCCCACGCGCACGAAAGCGATGGGCACACCGGCAGCACGCGCCTTGTCGATCGCCCTGCGCGTGTTCTCGAGCACGCGGCGCGCGCGCACCTGCTCGCCATATGCCGCCTTGCCATTCGGCCCGTCGGCGTGAACGAGGTCGTTCTCCATGTCGAGCACCAGGTAGATCGCGTTGCTCATGTTTGGCGTCCCTTTTCGGTCTGTTGCAGTTGATCGATCCGCGGGTCGTGATCGTTCAGAGGATGACTTCACGCTGCTCGAGATCAGCGCGTTCGGCCGCGCCCAGGCCGAGCAATTCGCCAAAGACGTAGTCCTCGTCCTGGCCCAGTGTAGGCGTCAGGCGGCGAATGCCGACGCCTTCGGAACGCGAGAATCGGGCCGGTGCGCCGACCGCCAGCCGCGCCGGAATGTCGGCGCTGCTGACCTGCGTCAACGCACCGCGCGCAAGCAAATGCGCATCGTCGGCGATGTCCTGCATGTTCCATGAGACATGGGCGCAGACACCGGCCTGCTGCAGCCGCTGCGCCATGGCATCGGCATCGCAGTCCGCGAGCCAGTCTGCCATCAGCACATCGAGCGCTTGCCGCTGATGCCAGCGTTGCGACGCGCTGGCAAAGCGCTCGTCGGCTGCGGCAGCCGGCTGATTCAGCACGCGCGCCAAAGCCTGCCATTCGGCGTCGTTGCGCACGGCAACCGTCAGCCAGCGATCGACCCCAGCCGTGGCATACACGCCATGCGGCGCCATCGCCAGGTCGCCGTTGCCGGGGCGTGCCGGCTCAGCGCCGAGACTGGCCTGCACGAGCGCGTCCCCGATCATCGCCGATGCGACCTCACGCGCGGCCAGGTCGACATGCTGCGGGCGTCCGGTGCGCCGACGCTGGTGCAGAGCGGCCATCAGTGCGGTCGCCGCGTGCATGCCGGCCGAGTGGTCCATGACATGGCGCATCTCCACCGGCGGCCCGTCGGTGTAGCCGCTCATCCAGCCCAGTCCGCCCCAGGCGCCGAAGAGCGGCGCATAACCTGCGAAGTGAGAGTCCGGACCGCTCTGGCCGCAGGACGACAGCGAAAGCATCACAAGGTCGGGCTTCCCCAGCAGCAGGTCGTCGAAACCCAAGCCCAGACGCTTCATCACGCCGGGGCGAAAACTCTCCGCAGCGATGTCCGAAACGGCCACCAGCCGCTTCGCCAGCGCGACGCCCTCGGCGCTCTTCAGGTTCAGGCGCACTGAAAGCTTGTTGGCCGAGACCTGGTCGAAGGTTGCCGCCGCCATGCGACCATATACCGCGTGCGGCTTGCGGAAGGCGTCGGGGCGCGTCTTGCTCTCGATCTTGATGCACTCCGCACCCAGCTGCGACAGCACGTGGGTGCAGAACGGGCCCGCAGCATGGATGGTGAAATCTGCAATGCGAACACCGGCCAATGGCGATTTGTGTGCAGCTGCTGTGGTCGTCTTGTGCGGTGCATGTTGCGTGCTCACGAGATCGTCTCCTCTGCGTTTGCCGCACGGCCCATCTCGCCCAGTGAGGGCACCGCACTCGGCCGTTGCAACGGCGTGCTGCTGAACTGGAACGGCGCCAGCAGCACCTGGGCCGTGCGGCCATCAGCCAGCGCCACCGGTACGAACAAGCCGCGCGCGCCTTCGTGTGCGCCGCCCAGCACGTCCGCCGGTGTGCGGTAGCGCGCCGCCGGCACGCCCAGTTCCTGGGCACGGCGCACGATGTCCTCCACGTCATGGCGCGCCATCCAGGCGCGAACGTGACGGTTGATCTCGTCACCCCGTCGGCTGCGTTCGAGCGGGTCGCCCAGAGCCGGGTCGTCTGCCCAGCCGGGCTCGCCCAACAACCGCACCAATGCGCCCCACTGGCGGTCTTCCAGCGTCAACAACTCGATGAAGCCGTCGCGCGCCTCGAACACACCGCCATAGCGGAAGCGCCGAGTGGTGCGATGTTCCAGCGAACCATCCCCCAGCCGCTGCAACGCAAACGCACCGACGGCGAGCACGGCATCCTGCACCGAGACGTCCACGTATTGACCGCCGGTGTCGGGCACCGCCCACCAAGCCGACAACCCGGCCAGCGCGGCGGCGCAGCCGCCTTGATAGCCCGCGAAATGTCCGTAGATCTTCAACGGTGCCCGCTCGGGGAACAGTTCGTTGGACAGGCCGTTGGGAAGCAGAAATCCCTCGCCGCCGGCGTGCAGCAGATTGACCTCTTCAGCGCGCCAGCCGGCCTTCGGCCCGTTGCTTCCGAACGGCAAGACGCTGACGTGGACCAGCGCTGGAAATGCGGCTGCGAGCGCCGCCGGCTCGAGCCCGAGGGCGTTGCGTTCGTGAACGGGCGTGTCGTCGATGAAGATGTCGGCTTGCGCCAGTTCGCGCTGCAGAAGTTCGCGCCCCGCCGGGATTTCAAGATCGCACACCACGCTTCGCTTGCCCAGCGCGAGGTAGGTGAAGAGCGCGCTTTCACCGCTGCCTTCCAGCAGCGGGGGCGCCCGGCGCAGCGGCGAGCCCGCCGCAGGCTCCAGCATTACCACCGTTGCACCCATGGCCGCCAATTGGCGGCCCGCATAGGCGGCGGCAACGCTGCTCGCGTGCTCGATGACAAGACAACCGGACAGCGGCAGATCCGGGACAGGCGAGGCGTCGTTCAACAACATGGGCGCTCTTTCGCAGAGTGAATCGACGCGGACGCTCAGCGCACGAGCGGCAGGTCGAGATCGACACCGCTGCCGTCGATGAACGCCGGCAGGCTGACATCCCGCGACGGCAGGGCCACCGTCGCGATGCCCGGCGTCGTCACTTCGCCGCGCTGGTTCTCGGCGGCGATTTCGATGTCCACCAGCGCCACCTTGTCCTTGACGTATTTGCGCACGACCCTGCCCTTGCAGAACGTGGTGTCGCCGACGATGTTGAAGCGGCGCATTTCGGTGCGCACACGCTTGATGACCCCGGCGTCACCCATCCAGTTCGTGATCAGCGTGCACATCCACGACGAACGCTGCGGGCCGTAGTCGTAGGTGCCGGGCACACCCACTTCCTTGGCCACCGACTCGCGGTGGTGGCCGATGCCGGTGTATTCGACGCCTCCACCCGCTTCCGGATTGCGGAAGAAGTGGCCCGGGTGCTTCACCGCCGCCTGCAGCACGACGCCGTGCGTGTGCCCGCGCCCGCAACCCACCAGGAAGCCCATGGTGTCCATCAAGGACAGCGGTCCGCGCGCGATGGTGGGCAAGGCTTCGCCTTCCTGCACCTCTTCCCAGTAGCGCACCGCGGCACCGCGCACATTCTTGGGCTCATCGATCACCATCTGGTCGATGCGATCGTGCTCTTCGTTCGAATATTCGTGCTGCTCGATTTCCTTGTATTTGCCGGTGTCACGAGCCGCTTTGCGCTCGTGTCGCGTACACGTACCGAGCGCGCGCGCCAGCAGTTCACTGCGCTGGTTGTAGTAGCAGGCTTCCACGTACTGCAGCACCAGGCGGCCCGAAAACTTGCTTTGTTTTTCCTCGACGCCCACGACGCGCTCGATGGCGGTGATGCGGTCGCCCGGGCGCACGTGGCGGAACAGTTCCCAGTCGTTGCCGGCATAAAAGCCGTGCACACCCGGCAGACCCCAGCGCGTGCGGCCCAGCCAGCCGAAGGCCATGGGAAACATCGGATGGGCGAGCATCGAGCCGTAGCGCGTGGCGGCGCCGTAGCCGATATCGCGGTACAGCGGATTCAGGTCACCGATGCCGTTGCACCAGTTGCGCATCGTGTCGGCCGTGGCGTCCTGCAGGTAGGGTCCCTCGGGCCGCAGATGCAGGCCGATCATCGCCCGGGCCTCGGCGATGGCCTGGTCTGTGATCAGACCTTCGGCCGGGGCGTTGCCGACGTCGTTCTGCTGGGCGGTTGCGGTATTGCTCATGAGGTTGACTCCATTGGTTGATTGAACACAAATGCAGAATGCATTTTGAAAATGGACGGATCTGTGCGGCCGGCAAAACGTGGCTAGGCCGACAACGCCAGGCCCGGACGAGGCCATGACGCAGCGAGGAGCTGGCCGTATCCGGACAGCGTGATGAAGGCAGTGCGCCGGTCGGCGCCGCCGAAGCAGATGTTTGTGCAGTAGCCCTCGGGAGCCTCGTGAAACTCCAGCAGTTCACCTGCGGGCGAGAACACGCTGATACCGCCGTTCACGAGCGTGGCGACGCAGATGTTGCCGCTGTCTTCGACCGCCAGCGAGTCGAAGCGCTGGTAGCCCGGCAGACCATGCACGAGGCGCCCGCCGTTGGGCGATGGCCAAGGTTCACGCCCGATCTCTCCGGGGCCGGTAATGGGGTATGACCACAAGCGGGCAGTCTCGGTTTCCGACACATACAACGTGCGGCCGTCGGGCGACAGGCCCACGCCGTTGGGCGTGAGCACCGGATGGGCGGCGCGACGGATGTAAGCACCGTCGGTGCGCGCGTAGTACACGGCACCTCGCAAGATGCGGTCCTCGAAGGTCTTGCCGAAGTCGGTGAACCAGAAGCCGCCCTGGGCATCGAAGACGATGTCGTTCGGTCCGTGCAACTTCGTGCCGTCGCAGTGCGCGTACAAGGTTTCGACGCCGCCTGTTGCCAGGTTCACACGCTGGATGCAACCGCCAGCGTAATCGGCCGCCGCGCCGGTGGGCCGAGTGAAGCCCTCATCGGTGCGCCAACTGAAGCCGCCGTTGTTGCAGACATAGCAGTGGCCGTCGGGCCCCAGTGCGGCACCGTTCGGGCCACCGCCGAGTTCGGCCACCGTCGTGATCGTGCCATCGGGCTGCACACGCACGAGACGGCGCCCTTCGATCTCCACGAGCAATACGCTGCCATCCGCCATGGCAATCGGGCCTTCGGGAAATCGCAGACCTGTGGCGAGCACACGGCCCTGCAGTTTCATGCGCTTCTCGGTCATGCCGCTGCTCCAGTCGAGGTTGCTTCGCGCGCGCCCAGGTAGGCATCGATCGCCTTCTGGCGGCCTTCGCGGCTGCGCAGCGCGTCGGCGCCGAGCTGGCCGACGAGGTGGCCGTGCCGCATGACCCACGCCTTGGAGGCCAGCCTGGCGGCGGCGTGGAAACTCTGTTCCACCAGCAGTGCCGAGAGCTTCTGTTCACGCTGTATGACGGCCAGTCGCTCGTAGACGCGGGCCACCAGCAACGGCGCCAGGCCGAGCGACGGCTCATCGAGCAGCAGCAGCCGGGGCGCCGACATCAAGCCGCGACCGATGGCCAGCATCTGCTGTTCGCCGCCGCTCAGCAGCCCGGCCGGCGAACGCAGCCGATTGGCAATCTCGGGGAAGAAGTCGAGCACGACCTTGCGCCGTTGCGCGCGCAGCTTCGAATCGACGAAATACGAACCCAGCGTGAGGTTCTCGTCGACCGAGAGATCGGCCACGATGGCCCGACCCTCGGGCACGTAGACGATGCCGGCGCGAAAGCGCTGCGCTGTCGACAGCCGGCCGATGTCCTGGCCGTCGAACACGATGCGACCCGACGACGGCTCGAGCCCGGCAATGGCGCGCAAGGTGCTCGACTTGCCGGCGCCGTTGGCCCCCAGCAGCGCCGCCACCGTGCCCGCAGCCATGGCGATCGACACCCCGTGCACCACAGGCCCGGCGCCGTAGCGCACGCTCAGATCATGCACCTGCAGCAGATCGGTGGCGCGCTCACTCATCGTCGCCACCCAGATACACGCGAACGACGTCGGCGTTGTCGCGAATGGCCTGCGGTCGACCGGACGCCAATACGCGCCCGACGTTGAGCACATGGATGGTGTCACAGACTTCCATGATCAGGTCCATGTCGTGTTCGACGATCACCAGCACAAGTTGCGGCGAACGCAGCCGTGCCACCGCCGCGGAAAGCTCGCGGGTCTCAGCCGCGTTCAGTCCCGCGGCGGGTTCGTCCAGCAACAGCACGCGGGGCGTGCCGGCAATGGCGCGTGCAATCTCCGCCAGGCGAAGCATGCCCGGCGGCAGTTGCTGCGGCGCCTCGTCCGCCAGACGCGCGATGCCCAGCCGCGACAGCGCCGTCATGGCCAGTCCACGATTTCGCAAGCGCTCAAGCCGCCCGCGCGGCAGCGGCAGGAAGGCGGCCAGCCAACCCGCGCTCGACTGGCGGTCGAGCCCGACCATCACGTTCTCGACCACACTCAGCTCGGGACAAAGCGCCACGTGCTGGAAGCTGCGCGAAAAACCAAGGGCCGATCGGCCGGGAGGTGCCAAACCGTCGAGGCTCAGATCGCCAAGGCGGATATTGCCGGCCTGGGGCACGTACAGCCCTGTGAGGCAATTGAAAAGGCTGGTCTTGCCGGCGCCGTTGGGGCCGATCAGGCCGGTGATCTCTCCCGGTTCGAGACGCAACGCGATGTCTTGCAGCACCTGGATGCCGCCGAACGACAGGCCCAGGCCCTGCACCGTCAGCGGCGCGTTGAGCACGCCTGCACCGGCGCTCATGATCGACCGCCTTGCAGCCGCGCCCGCATGCGCGCCGGCAACGCGTTCAGGCCCAGCACCACCGCCAGCAAGGCACCGCCGTAGAGAATGGGCACCCAGTCGCCGGCACCGGCCAACAACAGCGGCACCAGCGTCAGGAAAACACCGCCCAGCACGGCACCGAACAGCGACAGCGAATACAGGCTCACCACCGAGCCTACGAGCAGGAAGATCGACGTGCCCAGCGTGAAGCTGTTCGGCGATACCGTCGACGAACTGAACGACAACAGCGCGCCCGCAATCGCTGCGATCGCTGAACTCAGCGCCATGCATGACAGCCTTGCCCAACTGCGGCGCACGCCGAAGGACTCTGCTGCATGCGCCGAAGTGCGGATCAACAACAACGCCATCGCCTGCCGCGAGCGCCTGAAGTGGCGCAACAACAGCACGACCACGACGAGGCCTGCCAGCGGCAGGTAATAGCGTTGCATGGCGGTCGAAACGCCAGGCAACGCGTGGAGCTTCACGTAGAGCCCTTCGTAGCCGCCTGAGACACCCGAAAAGTGAAGCAGCAACTCCGGCAGCGCAAGCGCCAGCGCCATCGTGGCCACCGCCAGATAGATGCCGGCGAGGTGGCGCGTCGGATACGCGAAAACGATGCCCAACACGACACCCACCGCTGCTGCCAGCGGCAGGCTGGCCCACAACGGCAGGCTCAGGTACTTCTCGGCGAGCGCGACCGTATACGCCCCGGCGGCGACGAAAACGCCATGGCCGATGGACACCTCGCCGGCATAGCGCACAAGGAAACTCACCGAGAGAATCGCAATGGCGTTCGCGAAGCACACGCCGAGCGTGAAGATCCAGTAGCCGCCCCCCACCAGCGGCAGTGCAGCCAACACGAGCATGCCCAGCACCGACACGATGGTGGACACATCCCAGCGCCGCGACACCGTCGGGACAGCTGGATCGGGTGACACCGCAACGCCGCCGGGGCCACCGAGAGGCAGGCTAGACACGGGCACCTCCCCGCACCGACAGCAGGCCTTTGGGGAAGACATTCAGCAGCGCGAGCATGGTCAGCAGCAGATAGGAGTTGTTGAACTCCGCCGAGACGAAGAAGGTGAGCAGATTCATCAACACCCCGACGAAGATGCCGCCGATGACAGCGCCGGGCAGGCTGCTGAATCCCCCCACCACCGCAGCGACGAAGGCCTGCAACATGAAGGCGGAGACGCTGGTCGACGAGAGAAACGTGGTCGGCACGATGAGCAGCGACGCGACCAGGCCGAGCAAGCCCGCGAGGACCCACGAAAACAGATGCACGTGGCGGAGATGCAAGCCGCACACGCGGCTGGCAAAGGCGTTGGCCGACACCGCACGGAACGCGATGCCGATGCGTGTGCGCTCGATCAGCAGGAACAACGAGCCGCTGACCAGCACCGTCACGCCGAGCACCGTGAGGTCATAGGACGACACCAGCAGCGGCCCGAGATGTGCGCGCCAGTGCGGGATCGGGAGTTCGAGCGAGACGACGTTGGGGCCGAACAGCAGTTGCGTAGCGCCCTGCACGATGAGGCCGACCCCCAGGGTCGCGATGGTGCTGGTCAGCTCCGACTCGAAGACCAGCGGTGCGATGACGAAATAGGTCACGGCCATCACGGCCACCATCAACACCAGCGTCAGCAGAACGGCGGGGCCCCAGGCCATTTGCGCGAACGTGCCACCAGTGAAGCCGAAGACCAGGAAGGCTGCCAGCCCCGCCAGATTGCCGTGCGCGAAGTTGACGACGTTCGAGCTCTTGTAGATCAGCACGATGCCCATCGCGCCCATGGCATAGAGGCAGCCGCTGACGATGCCCGCCCAGACGAGGCCGACCAGATCGCTCATGAGCGTCAGACCTTGCGATCGGCCTTGGCCGCGGTCACCGTTGCGGGTCCGATGCCGCGATCGACGACCTCGATCACGGCCGGGAAATAGCGGCCGCTCCAGCCGCGTTCGGCCGTCGATGCGTAGTAGCGCTTCGCCAGTTCGGCGACATGCGCGGTCACACCGGTCTGGCCCGCTAGTTCGAGCACGCAGCCGATGTCCTTCAGCACGTATTCCGGCGGAAACGACTTCTCGGGAAAGTGGCGCGGCATCATCGCCTTGCGGCCGTGATTGCGCAGCACGAAACTGTCCCCCGAACCCTTCGACACCGCGTCCAGCAGCGTGGCCGGTTGCACACCGGCACGTTCGCCGATGACCATCATCTCGGCCAACGCGACAGTGCTCTCGAACACCAGCGCGTTGTTGATGAGCTTGACGACCTGGCCGCAGCCGATGCCCCCGCAAAGGGTGACGTCCGATCCGATGTGGCGCAGCAAGGGCTCGATGCGCGCGAACAGCGCTTCGTCCGCACCGACCATGATGCTGAGTTCACCGCGCTGCGCCGCTTCACGCGTGCGCGCCACCGGCGCGTCGGCAAAGGCCACGCCCAGCGCCGCCAGCCGCTCTCCCACGGCGCGCGCCGCCGCCACCGTGGTGGTGCTCAGATCGACGATGACATCTGGACGGCGCCCGCCGCTGGTCAGGCCTTGTGCCCCCAGGCAAACCTGCTCGACCGCCGGACCCCCCGGCAGCGACAGGAAAACGACATCGGCTTGCGCAGCCAGATCGGCCAGTGAACCGACTCGGCGCGCGGACGTGTCTGCCAGCAACTCGAACGCCGCCGGGTTGCTGTCAAACGCCAGCACTTCGCTCACATGCTTGAGCGCCATGTTGCGACACATCGGGCCGCCCATCACACCCAGGCCGACGAAGCCGATCACGGGTTTTGCATCCGTTGCCATTTCAGTCGTTCCTTGCCGTCAGTCCATCCACATGCCGCCGCTGATATCCAGCGACGTACCGGTGATCCAGTTCGATGCCGGCGAGCACAGGAAGAGCGCCGCCTGGGCAATGTCGTCGGCATTGCCATATCGGCCGAGCGGCACGGTGGCGTTCGCGGCCGGCGCCACGTTGCTGGTGACGTTGGCCCACATCGCCGTCTCGACCGGTCCCGGCGCCAGCGTGTTCGCATAGACGCCGTGCGGCGCGCCGGCCTTGGCGATCCAGCGCATCATTCCGTGTACCGCCGCCTTGGACGAAACATAGGCCGGGCCCGAAGCCACGCCGCCGTTCTTGGCGGCGATCGAGCCTGCGGCAAGGATCTTGCCGAAGCCGCGCTGGCACATCAGTGGAAACAGCTTTCGCGTGGGATTCACGACGCCCCGCACGTTGACCGACATGATGTCGTCCCATTCTTCGTCGGTGCTGTCCCCCAGCGGCGTGCGGGCGATGATGCCGGCGCACAGCACCAGGATGTCGACCTTGCCGTGCTCGGCGATCACGGCGTCTATCACCGTGTGGGTCTCGGCGTTCGACGTCACGTCGTATTGGCGGTACTGGATGCCGGAGCCGATGTCCTCGTGCGCGGCGCGATCGGTGGCCACCACCTTCGCGCCTGCGATCTTGAAGGCAGCTGCGATGGCGCGCCCCATGCCTCCGGCGCCGCCGGTGATCAATGCCACCTTTCCTTCCAGGTTGGCAGGGCCGCTCAAATGTTGTGCCATCGTGATTTGCTCCGTCTGTTGATGTGAGTCATAGCGAGGTCGCGCAGCGCGCTTTAGCGGAATGCGGCGGTCGCCGCCATCGCCAGTTCGCCGGCGGGGCCGCGCGCCCACAGCTGGAGCGCGCCGTCTTCGCCTTCGCGGCCCTCCAGCCGGAAGGCCTGGTCGACAAAAAGCGGGCTCACGCCACGGAAGTCGAAGCGGGCCAAGCGCCGTCCTGCGCCCTGCTCCACCGCCAGCTGCTGCAGCAGCGTGGCCGTCAATGGGCCGTGCACAACCAGGCCGGCATAACCTTCTTCGTCACGTGCGTAGGCCTGGTCATAGTGGATTCGGTGGCCATTGAAGGTCAGCGCCGAATAGCGGAACAGCAGCGTCGTGTCGGGCCGGAAGTCGCCACCCCAGGCCGCCTGCGTGGCATAAGGCTCGAGCACGGCCGCTGCGGCCCCCGCCGGCGTGGCCTCGCGGTAGACGATGTCCTGCTCTTCGACGATGCAGATCTCGGCGCCGTTGAGCGTCGTGTGCTCGACCGTGACGAACCACAGCGAACCGCGTTTGCCGACCTTGTTCTCAATCTTCTGAATGCGGCTGCGGCGGGTCGCCCCAGCGCCCACCGGCAGGTCCGCCAAATAGCGGATGCGGCTGCCCGCCCACATGCGACGCGGCAACTTGATCGGCGGCAGGAAGCCCCCTCGTTGCGGATGCCCGTCGACGCCGAGGACGCTGCGGCGCACCACCGGATTGAAGAACAGCCATTGCCAGCCCGGAGGCAACGGGTCGCCAACGCGTGGCGTCGCTTCGATATCCAGCGTGGCGGCCATCGCCTGGATGGCAGGCAGCGCGATGCACTCGATGCGCTCTTCTTCACGGCCGACCCAGGCCTCATAGGCGTGCACCATGGCCGGCGTCAGGCCTTGGCGTCGAAGACTTCGGACGGGTACGGCCGGAAGTCGTTGACGAGCCTGAAGCTGCCGTCGCGCATCGCCTGAATGATGCCCTCCTGACGCGCACCGCGGTGGTCGCCCGGCTTGAAGCTGACATTGCGCGCACCGCCGACGTCGACGTTGTGCATGGTCTCCATCACGTCGACCAGGTTGGCTCGCGTCAGCGCCTTGCCGCTGGCCAGCAGCGTCTGGAACCCCTTGACGAAGAGCGCCGCATTGCTCCAGCCGTTGAGGCCGAAGACGCCGACCGGGTCGCTGGCGTAATACTTGCCGATGCTGTCGCGATAGGCCTTCACATCGGGATCATCGGAAGCCACGGGCAACAGCCACGACGAGAAATAGACGCCGTCCAGCAGCGAGCCGGCCAGCTTGCGCGTGGTCGGATCGGCCGTGAAGAACGGGCCCATCCACTTGGCGTGGTAGTCGATGCGGTCAGCCGACTTCAACGCCGCCACCAGGTTGGCATTCGAGCCGAACACGATGACTACTTCTGCCTTGGCGTTGGCCAAGCGTCGCACGTGTGGCGTGAAATCGGTGTTGCGAACCTCGAAGGGAATCGACTCGGCCGGCTGCTGCTTGCGCGCAGCCATGTAGAGATCGAAACCGCGCTTCGCAGATCGACCGAGTTCGTCGTTCTCCCACAGCAGCGCCACACGGCTGGCTTTCAGACCCGACCAGGCAAAGTCCAGGTCCGCCGCGGCCGACCAACCATAGTCAGGCAACAGCGGGAAGACCAGGCGCTCGGAGAACAGCGCAGTGGCACCCCCGATCGGCCCGACCATCGGCAAGCCGACCTCTTTCGCATACGGAATCACGGCGACGTTCTGCGCCGTGCCGACCGGCGCCGCCAGGGCAAAGATCTTGTTCTCTTCAACCAGGCGGCGCGTCACCGCGACGCTGCGCGCGGGCTCATAGCCATCGTCATAGGTGACGAATTTGATCTTCCAACCGTTGAGGCCGTTGTTCTCGTTCACCCATTTGAAACAGGCGTCCGCTGCGTGCGTGAGGATGGAATAGAAGGGCACCGGCCCCGTAATGGGTGTGAACGCCCCTACCGTGACCGTCTTGGTGGCCATGTCGATTCCCGGCGACACCGGCTGCGCCCGCACGACGCCCGGCATCGTGACGGTGGCGGCAATGGCAGTGCTGGAAAGGAAGGTCCTTCTGCGCATGGCGATATCTCCTTGAAGTTCGGGCATCAGCCGGGTGGGCACGAGGCAGAATGCATTGTCGATCTTGTCGAGACGACAAATAAATTCGGGTTTCCCCGCAACCAGGCGATCAAATCTTGATATTTTCAATTATAGAATGCATTCTTTGCACCGAAAGGGCGACCATGCAACAGCCTCCTCTTGCCGGCAAACGCGTCATTGAACTTGGCACCATGCTGGCGGCGCCCTTCGCCGCCCACATCCTTTCCCAACTTGGGGCCGAGGTGATCAAGGTAGAGCCGCCTGCTGGCGATCCCACGCGAAGTCTGGTGCGCGGTGGCCCCAGCGGCACCTTCATTGCCTACAGCCATGGCAAGAAAAGCGTCTGCATCAACCTGGTGGACGAGGGCGGACGCGCTGCATTCCGGAAGTTGTTGGTCGGCGCTGACGCGCTGGTGCACAACCTCGCGCCCAAGGCCGCGCGCAAGCTGGGGGTGACGCGGGAAGACTGTGCCGCCATCAACCCGAATCTGGTCTATTGCCATATCCGCGGATACGCCGCCGGGCCACAGGAAGACGACCTGGCCTCCAACCCGGTGGCCGAGGCCTCTACCGGCGTGATGGAAGGCAACCGCGTCGACGGCCGGCCGAGCCGTCTCGGTCCCTCGTATCACGACCAGTTCGCCGGCGCCTACGCGGTGATCGGCATCCTGGCTTCGATGCTGCAGCAAGACCAGGGTGATGCAGGTGCGGACCCGGTAGAAATCGGCCTTTACGAGACGGGTCTGCATGTCGCTTCACGCGACCTCGTCGGTGTGCAACTCAAGACCCATCTCTTCGGTCAACCGGAACGCGAACCGCACGGCGAGTTCAGCATGCCGGGCTATGGCGCCTACCAGACTGCAGACCAACGGTGGATCTATCTGCTGATGCTCAACGACAGCCATTGGCAGAAGTTCTGCCAGGCCCTGCGTGTAGCGGCGCCCGATGCGGAGGCCTTCGCCACGCTGCGCCAACGCAAGAAGGCGCGCGAACAGGTCGAGACACTCGTCAAGAGCGTCGTCGGCGCGCTTGGCTTCGAAGAAGCAACGGCCCGCTTGAAGGCCGCAGGCATGGGCTTCACCGAAGTGCTGCCCCTGGAGCGTGTGCTCGAAGCGCCGCAAGCTCAGCAGCCAGGCACGCTGCGGCATGTTGACGTGCGCGGTCTGGCCTTCCAGATTCCAGAGTTTCCTCACCTCCGTGCCAACGCGGGCGCGGGAGCCACGATGTCAGCGCCCGAACTCGGTCAACACACTGCCGAGGTGCTGCGATCGGCCGGTGTCACGGCATCGGAATACGATGGGCTTGTCGAATCTGGGGCCGTCAGGATCGCCACAACCAACCAATTTGCCTGGGCACCCGTGAACCGGGACACCTGAGCCACGTGGACACTGGAAAGCAGATGAGCGATCAGCCAGCACGTGAGGAAATTCACCACCGGCAGATCGATCTGCGCTTCTTTCGACGTGCGGACGGGCTCTACGAAGTCGAAGGCCGCCTCGTCGATACCAAGACGCACCCCTTCCGGCGCCTGCTCGCGAATGACGACACCCCGCCCGGCGTGCCGGTGCACGACATCGTCGTTCGCCTGGTCGTCGACGAATCACTGCTCGTTCGTGACGCCTCGGCCTTCATGGCCTCGACGCCGTTCGATGTCTGCCGCGGCGCCGAAGGCACACTCGGCGTTCTCAAAGGGCTGCGCATCGGTGCCGGATGGAACAAGCGCGTGCGGGATCTGCTGGGTCGGTCCGCATCGTGCACACACGTCGTCGAACTGCTCGGGCCGATGGCGACGACGGCGTTCCAGGGCCTGGCACCGCAGCGCCTGGCACGCATCAACGATCCCGAAAATGAAGCGCAGCGCCGCGCCAAGGTCGACAGTTGCTTTGCTTATGCCGCCAATCGCGAAGTGGTGGCCCGCCTTTGGCCGCATCTGCGAGAAAATTCTTGACGGCAGCCACGCCGCTGCGATTCCACTCGGCCTGCAGTACGCGGTCTGCATGCTTGCCCATGCGCAGTTCGAAGCGCACGCGATTCAGCGACGCGTGCACGTTGCGGCTCGCGCCGAGCAACTGGTGACCGCTGGCGCGATCGCGGATGGCGTAGATGCCCATGGGCGGGAAGGCGTCACGCGCCTGGCGCGCGGCCACCCGCCGCGCCGAGCGCGACGCCTGTTTGGCGGAAGTGTCCATTTTCATTCTGCTTGTGACGGTAGTAGAGGCCGTGCAGTACCAGCATGGCCAGGAAAGTGACAGGGCAGGCCCAGAACACGCCTGCCAGGCCGAAGCGCGCTTCCAGCGCCACGGCAACCGGCAGCTCGACGCCAACGATCGCTGCCATGCTCAGGAGCGCCGGCAACAGCGCCGCGCCGCTAGCGCGCATCGTGTTCACCAGGACGTTGCTCCATCCGAGCAGCACCACGCTCCATGCGATGGTGCGCACGATGGCGACCGCTTGTTGCAGCACGGGCCCGGGTTCCAGGAATACGCGCAAGGCGAAAGGGGCGAGCACGTGCGCAGCGACGACGAACAGCGTGGTGACCACGGCGTTCAGGCGCAGCCCCGTACCCACGATCGCCGGCAGCCTTTCGCGCCGTCCGGCGCCGACTGCGTGCGCGCTGAAGATCGCCGCGGCAATGCCCAGGCTCATCGCCGAGAACTGCACCCAGCTCAGGACCTGTGTCGCCGCGCCATAGGCCGCGGTCGCGTCCGACCCGTGACGGTTCACCAGGCCCAGCAGCACGATCTCCGCAAGCGCCATCGCCAGCATCTGCAATGCGGCCGGCATGCCGATGCGCAGCATGCGATTGGCGATGGCCGCACTCGGCTTCCAATCCTGCCAGCCGGCGCCGGGAGCGAGCGGATGGCCGTTCTGGCGCCAGCGCCAAATCAACACGGTCAGCACAGCCACCTGCGCGACGAGCGCCGAGACGGCCACGCTAGCCGCGCCCAAAGAGGTGCCAGCAACGAGCAGCGGCGTGCACACCGCGCCCACGAGCGTCGCCGCCAGCAGGGACCACATCGGCGAGAGCGCGTCGCCGGTGCCGCGGCTCAGGGACAAGCCCGTCCACGCGACGAACACGAAGGGCATCACCAGCAACATGGCGCGCGCATAGCGGATCGCGGCCGGCAAGATGTCCGGCGGCGTGCCGAGAGCTCGCATCAACCATGGCGCAGACCACGCACCAGCCACCGCGACCGCAAGCCCGACGCCAAGTGCAGCCAGGAAGGCAGTCGCACCCACTCGCCGCACCTGCGCCGCATCACGGGCGCCCCACGCTTGTCCCGCAAGGATGGTCGCGCCGGCGCCCAATCCGATGATCAGCGACAGCAGCAAGAAGAACACGGGGAAGAATGAGGCGGCCGTCGCGATGCCGCTCACGCCCAGCAGGCGCCCGAGCCAGAAGCCATCGAGCAATCCACCCGCGCTTTGCAGCGCGTGCGTCAGCACAACGGGTGTCAGCAGCGCAAGGTAGTGCGTACGCAGCGTCGGCGCCGATCCGGCGTGGGTCTTTGTTTCTGGCTGATTCATAGGTGCTCCTGTCGATCGCGGGCGTGCGTCTATCCACAGCGCTGCGACTGGGAGCCGCGCGGGTCGCAAAGAAGAAGTGAATGAGGTACGGCTTAGCCGGGTTCAGGCTCGGCAAGCTGCTGAACGTAGGCCCGCACGTCTGCCGGCCATGCGGCCATCTGCGCCACCAGCCGCTCGTGATCGCCGGCGAATAACGCCCGCGATGCCTCCTCGAAGCCGGCGAGATCGCCGGCCAGCGTGGACATGGCGTGATAGGCGCGGTCGCGTGCTTGGCGCGTCCGGGCCCGGTCGCCGCCGGTGCGCCGCGCTTCGTGCACGAGTTTGCGCAAGGCTACGGAGGCGCCACCTGGCTGCGCCGCGAGCCACTCCCAGTGTTCCGGAAGCAGTGTCACTTCCCGCGCAACCACGCCGAGCTTCGGGCGACCGCGGCCTTTGGGCGCTGGGGTCGGCGCAGCCACGGTGTATCGCGTCGCGACGGCTTCCTCTCCGCCGCGCAGGTCCAGGTCGGCAGAATGGCCGCTGGCATTGCTGAAGACCAGCGGAAGCCCCTCAGGTTGGGCCTCCTGAGCGAGCAGGACGGCGACCGCCACCTCGCGCAATGGGCCGGTGGCGAGACGCCGCCCGTCCAGAAAGGCGGTGTAGGTGGTTGGCATGGCTTCGTCCATGTCGCATATTTTATCCGGGTAAAATTACAGAGTCAAATAAAATCCGGGTAAAAAGATGCTTGCCAGCAAGGGGCCGCCCACAGGTGACGGACCTCGCTCAGGCGATCATCTATGCGCACGTCTTCAAGCAGGGGTCTGAACCCAGCCCAGTCGACACGATGGATCGAACTTCCGCAAAACGGCCGTTCCTGACCTGCGCCTCCTGGCCGAGACGGCGAGTCGCCGGATCAATTCCACAGCGCGCCCAGAGCTCGCACCGCAGCGAGCGTCAGATCAGGCCCGTGGCAGCCTGCACGGCTCCAGCCATTGCAGAACTTCCTCAGTTGCGCGGCATCTTCTCGAAATCGCTCAGGGCGGCTGCGCGGAAGGCAGGCAGGCTTTCACAGCGTTCGGCCAAGGTGATCAGGTCGGCGTGGGCGGTGTGCGAAAGCACGTCACCCATCCGGTCCTGCATGTACCAGATCAGCGTGGTGATCATGACATCAGCATGGGTGAGCGTTGGCCCGCACGCATAGGGTGTGGCAAGGCGGCGCGTCAGTTCGTCAAGGCCTGCACGGGCCTGGCGAAGGCAGCGGTCGAGCCATGCGGTGCTTCGATGTTCCGGGGGATGGAAGTGCCTTTCGTAGACCACGGCCGCGACCTTTTCGAGCGTGCCCTGGGCCAGTGCCGTCATCTGGAGGACAAGTCGGCGCGCGGAACCGGAGCCGGGGATCAACGCTGCGTCACCCGCCTGCTCGTCGAGGTAGTCAAGGATCGCAGCACTGTCGATCAGCACCTCGCCGTCGTCCAGGACGAGGGCCGGAATGCGAGTCAGGGGGCTGACCTTCGCGACAGCCTGCGCATCTCCAAAGATCGAGCGCGTGTCGCGGGTGAAGGGCATGCCGTAGTGGTGCAGCGCGACTGCGACACGGCGAGTGACGGGGCTGTCATATTGGCCGACGAGGATCATTGGGCGGGTCCCTGGGCAAAGTGACTTCAAACAATACCCGAAAGCAGTCACACGCCTATGCCTGCTCCTGGCCGCAAGTACCAGTACGACTCCAAGCGAAGTGGACCTTCAGACCGGCCGGATTGCCGTGGCTAGTGTGGTGCGCCAATCTGTTCTGCACTTATCTTGAGACTGCTGCGAGGGCGGCCTTGGCGCGGGTGGCCTTGGCCAGGATGTCTGATGCGCTGGCGGTCCAAATGAACGGCTTGGGATGCGCGTTGTGATGAGCGATGTACAGGTCGATGGCCAGTTCGAGTTCGGCCACGCTGGTGAAGCTGTCGCGCT
>Ga0164241_10001345_pt1 | contig 31055 bp, 22 predicted proteins | sample OricomyardsoilBY_FD_108780 | JGI IMG/M metagenome (GOLD analysis project Ga0164241, IMG submission 108780) | Backyard soil microbial communities from Emeryville, California, USA - Original compost - Back yard soil (BY) | ecosystem: Environmental > Terrestrial > Soil > Unclassified | place: USA... | reverse complement strand
CGCCCTACGGTGACACGGGCTACGACGATGCCGCCGCAGCTCGGTTCATCATCGGACGCGCTGCCGGCGATCCCTACGGCGGTCTGCTCCCCAACGCCGACAAGAATCCAATGGAGATCCCGTGCCACATTTCCAACGCTGGCGAGACGGCAGAGGCTTCTCCGACGGGCGGGTTCAATCTGATCGCCGATGACGTGCGCGCGAAGGGGAGCTGGCGCACCATCCTCAACCACTCTTTTGGTGGCGACGGCGGCTACAACCCGACCGACATCGCCGAAGTCGTGAAGACCATGACCTACGCGCGAGACCTCGAAGACGTCTGGGTCGATACCGTCGCCCACATCGGCGCGTATTGGGTGGCGCAGAAGCTCGTCTCGAACGCCACGCCCGCGACCGTGGGCGGCAGCAAGGTGTACTCGTGGACACTGCCCAAGATCTTCCCCCCCGGCCGATACCTCCGCGTCAAAATCGACGGCGGCACGCCCTCGCAGTGCGGCACCGAGCTGACGTGGGACGAGCACGGTTACTACGAGATCGCGCTCGACGCGGGCTCAGTCACGATTTCACCGTAGAGCTACGCAAAGCGATCGCGCAAGCTCGGAGCATACCGAGCTTGCGCGACGGTCAAGTCAATATCGAGCAGGCGGGAACGCCGAGCGTTATCGCCTGCTCTGAGTCCGTCGGCGCCTTCGCTGGAAGGCCAGCAGCACGTAGCTGACGATCAGCGCGATCGGCGCTGGGCCGGTCGTGCTGCTCATCGCGCATGCCGCGTAAGCGCCTCGCTTGCGCGGCGCGATGGCGGTCAGATCAGGTTCCGGGGGGCTGGGCGTGGCGGAGTCAGTCCCCCCGCCGTTGGCGGCCGGGTCGCCGTCCGCGCTCGGGGCCCCACCGGTGCCGTTCGGTTCGTTGTCTGGCGCGCCAGCGCTCGACGTGCTGTCCACGTTCGGCTCGCCTCCGGCGCCGCCGTCCGCGGCGCGTGCGCCGCCTTCTCCACCGGCGCCCGTCGCTTCGAGCGTCTCGCTGAATACGAGACTGGTGATGCTCTGCGCTGCGAACGAATACTCTAGCGGGTTCGTGAACGAGATCGGCGGGTGGGCGGACAGCGACTCGTCGGCGGTGGTGACCCACGGGCGGACCTGCAGCGGACTGACGCCTTGGAGGTGCAGGCTCGACGACAGCTCTTGCGTCGTCTCGTTCACGAGCACGAGCACCGTGCGGTGGCTCTCGGGATCGTAGTAGGCCGAGATCGAGACACCCGTCTGCGGCGCCTCCGGTACATCCACGCGCACGTAGCCAGGGCGAACGAATTTGCTGTAGTGGCCGAGCCCGTAGGCTTGGGGCTGGAGCTCTCCGCCGCGCATCAAACCACCGGTCGTGTCGGACACCAGCCACCAGTAGTGAAACGCGTTGACCCCGCCGACCACCAAGTGCTGCTGAACTTGCCGCGCGGTTTCGAGGGCGGCCTGAAAAGAAGAGTCGGTGTCGTAGCTGACCTCCGTCTCCCAAAACTCTTTGCCGGCTTCCGCGGGCGCGCTGTAGGGGTAGGGAACGCCGCCGTAGGCGTGCACCGCGATGACGCTCAGAGCGTCGCGAGACGCCGGGTCGGCCAGCAGCGGCTCGGCGAATTGTTCGAGCGTGTTCCAGTCGATCGTCTCCGGCGCGATCAACTTCGTGTCAGGGCTCTCTCGCGCCAGGGTCGGACCCAGGTACTGTCCGACGAACGTGACGAGCTCGTCGGGAGTGTAGACGCAGGTCTCCCAATCAGCGCTCCAGTTCGGCTCGTTCTGTGCCGAGAGCGCCACCAAGGGCACGCCCTTGGCTTTCATGGCCACCGTGAAGGCAGCCAGGCGATCGGCCCAATCTTGATAGTGCTCGGGCAGCAGCGAGCCGCCGTGGTTGTCCGTTCCGCTGGTCTTCCAGGCGCCAGGAGGTGACCACGGCGCCGCCCACACGGAAGCGCCTCGCGCCACTGCGCGCTCGGCCGTCAGTGTCTCCACGGTCGTGCCGTCAGGAGCGATATGAATGCGCAAGAGCGAGAGACCGAGCCCTCGTTCCGGTGAAAAGAAGGTGTCCGCCCAAGCTTCGGAGATGCTCCCACCGGTCCAGGCTGACGACGCTCCGAAACCGGTGATGGTTTGGTAGCGCACCGACGTGTCGACGGTGAGGTCGGTGGACGCGGCCAGGCCGGCTTCGAGCGCTTGGGTTCGCTCAAGCCCGGTATCGCCCGCGCAGCCCGAAAGGGACAGGACGAGCGCCCCGAGCGAGCCGGTCAGAAACACACCGCGGTACACGTGGACAGCGTCGACATTCGCGGCAGAGCCGCGGCCTATTCTCAAAAGGTCGTCCTTATCCCCGCAATGGCACCGTCGCCGTGGGGCACGATGCTGGCCGCTACTGGAGCGCTGTCACGATAGGGTCGGAACAGATAGACGAGCCCCGCACCCGCGGCGCTCGCCACGCCCACCCCGAGCGACACGTATGACAGCAAGAACTTCTGACGAACGGCGTCGACGTCGTCTTGCCGGCAATACGGACTGCAGGTCGCGTTGTAGTCATTGTAGTCGTTGACGCCGCTGACCCGGAAGTAGACGAAGGCGCCCAGCGCCGCAACGCCGACGCCGCCCAGCACGTAGGTCATCGCCGGAACCCCGCTGCGTGTACGATTCCGAGGCGGACCCGTGACCACCCCACTATCCGCAGGCTTGGCGTTCGGATCCGTGAACGTCACCTCGAGCACGCGCGCGTGATCACCCACCCGCGCAACCTCGGTGATTTGCTGGGTGCCGAGCTCCGGGTGCGTGAAGACGAAGGTGTGCGAGCCGGGATCGACGGCATACGGACGACCGGTGATCTGCTCGGCGGCCAGCTGCCCGTCCATCTCGACGCGCACCCCGGCAAGCTCGCCACCTTCGGCCTTACGCGCCGAAAATACCAACGTCGGCGTGTCTTGTTCGAGCGCCGTGTAGAAGCGCTCGCACTCGCGCACGATCGCCGTGTTGCACATCAGCTGCGAGCACTCGAGCGCGGCGGCGGTGGCGGCCACGTAATGGCCAGCAAGCTTCTCGGTCTGGGCTCGCTCGTAGGCGCTGCTGCAGATCTCGCCCGCCGAAGGCTGACCCGCCGGGGAAGGCTGCTCCACGGCGCCCTCACTCGGCGCCGCAGCGGCGTCCGCCGGCGCCTCGGGGCCTTTCGCGCTTGCGACGTTCGCGGATAGCAGGCTGGCAATGACGAACAGCGCAGGACGAGCGCGCCAGGGGCTTTTCGTGGTTGTCATGGGCTTTGGCTATTTCACGAAGGCAAGGTCATCGATGTAAAACTCGTAGGTCGTGTTTACCCCGACTCTGAACTGCACGGAGACCAAGGTCGACGGATCGAGCGCGTCGGGCACCGGGTCATTGCCCGCTTCCGGCATCGGGAAGTCGTCGGCGAAGTAGAAGGTGTAACGCTGCCAGGTCGTGTCCACCAAAAACGAGTGGTAGTAGTGGTGATCGCAGGTGTTCTTGTTCGGGTCGTCGGGGTCGTCGTGCATGTTGCACTTCCCGCCGGCCTTGTCCGTATCGCCGTCGGGCAAGACGAGAGTGATGGTCATCTTGCTCTCGGCGCGCGCCCAGAACGTCACCCCTGAATAGTCGGAGGCGTCGTAGCCCTTTTTGGAGGACTCGCCAGAGCCCATGTTGTTGAGATCGACGCCGACACCCGAGCCCCACGTGCCGAAGTCGTGACCCGTGCTGTGCATGGCTTTCTTGCTGCTGGCGCCCCGCACGATGGCGGTCGGCGCCGCCGCGGCAGTGCCGGTACCGTCACCGTAGGTGTACCAGTTGCCGACGCGCTCCCCGAGAGGGGACAGAAACATGTCGTTGTCTTCGAAGTCGTCGATGATGTCGGCGGGGTCGATCTCCAGGTCGGCGACGCACTTGCCTTTGGTGCAAACGTAGCTGTCACAATCAGCGCCGGAGTTGCACTTCTTACCGACCGCGCACGCCTGCTCCGCGTCGGCGCAGACCCCGCCGCAATCTTTGTCGCTCTCGTCCTGATTCTGGATCTTGTCGTTGCAGGTGGGCGCCTGACACTCGTTGTTGAAGCACACCTGGCTCTCGCAATCCGCGCTCTCTTCACAACGTCCGCCCGTCGAACAAGGATTACAGTCCATGCCGCCGCAATCCTTGTCGGTTTCGTCGGCTTCGCGCACTCCGCTCTCGCAGTGGGCGATGCAAACGTTGTCTTGGCAGAACTCGCTCTTGCAATCTTCGTTGACCTTGCAGGCGACGTTGTCGTCACAGGCCTCACCGATCGTGGAGCAGACGCCTCCGCAGTCCTTCTCGGTTTCGTCTTGGTTCTTGTAGCCGTCTCCGCAGGTCGGCTCTGCGCACCGGCCGGCCTTGCAAAACTCCGACGAGCAGTCCTCGTTGGTGTTGCACTTCAGGCTCGTGCCACAAGGTCCGCATTGGCTCTTGCCGCCGCAATCGATGTCGGTCTCGTCCGAGTTGCGGACGCCGTTCTCACACGACCCGGCGCTCGCCGGCGGACCGGCGCCTGCGTCGCCCTCGCCGCCTTTACCGGAGGTGGAGCTACCACCGGTGTTGTCACTGCCACCGCTATCGTTGCCGGCTACCAGTGAGTCCAGGTCGGGCGCGCAGCCCCACACGGAGAAGAGGACCAGTAAACAGAGACTGGACAGTTTGAAGCCGGAGGACATCGGATTGCTAATCTAGGCAGATGAACGAAGGGATTCGCGCCAACTTGCTCGATACAGAGCGACACGCGAATCTTCAACTCTAGCAGAGCCGCTCATGGTCGCCATCGAATCGACGCGCGCATGAGCGAATCGGCTGGGCGGTACGGCGAGCGCGGCGAGCGCGGGGCCTCCGCGGCCAACGAGCTCGAGAGAGGGCGGCGTCGCCACGTTCGACCTTTACCGGCACTCCGGACGGACGCGGCGGATGCCGTCTTTGTCGAGGAAGAATGGGGAGTCGCAGTTGGATTTGCTGGGCGCCGCGGGCGCGGCGGTGGTGACGTTCGGCGCCGCCGGCTTGGTGACGACGATGATGGGGCGGCTTTTTACGGCGCCTTTCTTACTAGACGAGCTGCTCGGCGTGTCGCTGGACGGCGGCGCGCGGTCGACCGGGATCAACGAAATCTTCACCGCCGAGTCGCGCGTCGGGGAAAACTCTGTCGTGGCTTCGGCGAAGCCGGCGGCCTCGGCACGGAGCACGTGCTTCTTGCCGTCCACCGTCAGCAGCTTGGTGGTCGGATTCGAGGGCAGCTCCTCGTTGTCGAGGTAGAGCTTGGCTTCGGTGGGGTGCGCTTGCAGCGCGATCGAAACCTGCTCGAGCGGGACGGGGTCTTGCGCCGCTGGCTTGGCCGCCGCCGGCTTCTCGAGCGTCACCGGCGGTCCACCCTCTGCGCGAGGCTTACCCCACACGAAGAAGGCGCTCGCGGCCAGCAACGCCGCCAGCGCGAGCCCGGCGGCGATCCGGCGCTTGCCGCCGGTGCCCGATGCGGCCGGGTCGGAGATCTTGGTATGGATCTGCTGCGAGCTCGAGCCGGTTCCGCTCAGCGTCGTCGAGCTCTCGAGCGGGCCGCGCTCACGAGAGATGGATGAGTTGTCGGTCTGGATCAAGGTGAGCTGGCGCTCGACCAAGGCCTTGAGCTGGGCGCGCGTGTCGGCGAAGAGATCGGAGACGTAGCGCGCGATTTCCTTCTGTTTGGCCGCGATCGTGAAGCTCTCGACGTAGTGCTCGAGATCCTGCTGCAGCTCGAGCGCGGTGGCGTAGCGATTCTTCGGCTCGTTCGCCAGCGCCTTGAGCACGATGCGGTTCAGCTCGTCGTCGCAGCCGGGGCTCACGCTCTGCGGCGACGGGATGTCGCCGTTGATCGCGCGGCGCATGATGTGAACGTCGGGGGTGTCTTTCCAGAGCTTGTCGCCGGTGGCGGCGGCCCACAGCATGCAGCCGACGGAGTACACGTCCGCGCGACGATCGACGGGGTCGCCGATGATCTGCTCCGGCGCCATGTACGCGATCTTGCCTTTGACGATGCCGGTCGCGGTGTGGGTCGACGACGACGTCGCCTTCGCGATTCCAAAGTCGAGCACCTTCACCTGACCGTCATAGGTCACGAAGATGTTCTGGGGGGAGATGTCGCGATGCACGAGCTGCAGCGGAGCGCCTTCGTACGCCCGCAGCTCGTGCGCGTAGTGCAGACCTTCGAGCGCGTTGATGATGATGCGCAGGTGGAGCGCCAGCGGCAGCGGCGAGCCTGCTTGCGCCGCGCGGCGCGTGGTCGCCGAAAGCGACTGACCCTCGAGGTACTCCATGACGATCACATGGCGGTCGCCTTCGGTTCCGACCTCGTACGTCTGCACGACGTTGGGATGATTGAGCTGCGCCGCGAGGCGGGCTTCGTCGAGGAACATCGCGAGCGCGTAGGGCTCGGTCGAAAGATCCGGCAACAGCGCCTTGAGCACTACCAGCTTGTTCACGCCGCCCGGGCCGCTCGCTACGGCGAGGAACACGTTCGACATGCCGCCGCGGCCAAGCTCGGACAGAATTCGGTAACGGCCGACGCGCATGGTCGGGCGTTCGAAGCTCAACGCGTCGGGCTCGTTGAAGCGTGGACTGCTCACGCTGGACGGCGTGGGCAATTCGTTAGATGCAGATCCGGACGCCATGTTGTCTGAGCATCAAGCATACAGCCCACGCCGGCTCGCTGCACTCATTCGAAATGACAACGAACGGCGAAAGGGACCACCTCGGGGCTCAATGTAGGACTGTCGCCCCCTCGGTCGTACGACGGCAGCGAACGCGGCTCAGCCGCGCTTTTTCTCGGCCGCGTACACCCGCCGCAACTCACGCGCTTGCGTCATTCGCGCCATCGCTGCGCTCAGCGTCCGTCGCAGCTCGATGTAGGCACTGCCATCACGCACGTCGCCGTCGAGCATCAAGTAGCCGATTTGCTCGCCCGCGAGCTCCAGAGCTTGCACCGCCAGCTGCATCGGTCGTTCCGCGCGTATCAGTCCCGAGGGAAAAAGCTGCTCGATCGGATGGGCGTGGGTGTGGGGGTGGAAGACGACGCTGTCGCCGCTCGACTCCAAGGTGACGCGCGCATGACGCTGAGAACCGCTATAAGTCGCGAGGACCAGGCGGCGCACGCCGTAGAGCCGGCACACGTCGCTCAGCAGCGGCGCGAGATCGGAATAGTCCGATGCGCCGAGGATGCCTTCCCCCAGCCGTGACAGCTCGCGTTGCAGGCGCGAGCTCGCGAACTCCCGCCGGACCAGCTCCTTGAGCGCGTTCTCGCGCAAGCTCTGGGTCGCGCCGTGAGGGTCGACCGAAGGGCGGCGCTCGGGCGTGTCGCTCTCGGTGCAGCCGCAAGATTGGCGGATGACGAGCGGCGCCGCCACGACAGTGTGCGGCTCCACCATCGCTCCATCGAGGAGCTCCAGCACCATACGCGCGGCCCGGGCGCCTACCTCATTGAGCGGCTGTCGAATCGTGCTGAGGGTCGGCGCCGAGAACGAAGCCTCCTCGATGTCATCGAAGCCGATCACCGATACGTCTTGCGGGACGCGCAGGCCGCTCGCGCGCAAGCCCTCGACGACCCCGATCGCCATCAAGTCGTTGGCGGCTACCACGGCGTCGAATTTTCGCGCCTGCCGCTGCAGGATGCGCACGGCGTCTCGTCCCGACGGGCCGTCGTAGTTACCGGTCGCGACCAACGCCGGATCGGCGTTCAGGCCGACGCTGTCGAGCGCCAGTCGATACGCGTCGAGCCGCCGCGTCGCCTCGACGCTGCCGTTGGGGCCCGCCACGAACGCGATGCGGCGCCGCTCGTGACGGCGCGCCAAGTGGGCCACCGCCTGAAAGATGCCGGTCTCGTCGCTGGCGGTGAAGCTCGGTGTGTCAGGCAGCTCGAGGCCGACGCTGACGCACGGTCGCTTCGAGCTCTGGATCAAGCCCAGCAGCTCGGCCGCGGGTACGCGGATGGTCGAAGCGATCAGCACCCAACCGTCGACGGCGCTGGGGAGCGTCGCCTTGTTCGTCGCGTCGCGGTACAGCGGCGCGCGCGGGAAGCCGCCCATGAAGCAGATCGCGTGGCAGCCTTGGGCGACGAGCTCGCTCGCGGCCGCGTGCATCAAGCGCAACGAATAAGGATCACCGGTGCCGTCCCCGAGAACGCCTACGACTTTCATTCGGTTCAGGGCCCCTGCTTCTTTCGATAGGCGAGCCAGCAGTTTGGACAGCGCCACTCCATCACGCGGTGTCCATTTTTGTCGGCGCCCCGCGTCAGGCGCCAGCCGTGGCGAGCGCTGATCAGGGTGTAGTTGGTGTCCGTGGGCGGCTGCTTCTTGCCGCAGTCTACGCACTTGTTGTCTGGTTGGGCTTCCATCAGGCGCAATAGGGCAAACCGCTGTTTACGTTCTACGATACCTCCTTTTGCCTGGATGCTCGACGCTCGCGCGCGCGGCTCGCCCGCGGCGACGTGCCCGCCCCGACGCCGCCGGCCTGCCGATGAAACCCCGCTGGTTTATTGGCCTGGTCGCAGGGCCGACACGTCCGTCGATCGAGACGGCGGACGCGATGTAGTAGGGGAACCTAGAAGTAAGTCCCCTCCGCCCGGGCGGCGAAGTCGCTTCCGGAGGGCTTAGTGCGGACCCGCGTTCGCCTTCACCGTCGCCGGCACGCTGCTCGCTGCGTCGGGCTCGTACGTGTAGGGCGGCGTGAACGCGCTTCCGCCGCCGCTACTGACCTTGTCGCCGCTGGTCGAAGCGTAGGTGTTGGCGCGGTCGCCGGCGCCCAGCGCGATGAAGGCGGTCTTTTCGTTCGCCGAGCTGTTGAACTGGTGCGGCGAATCGACGCCGTCGAAGTAGTTGGCCTCGAGCAGGATCGACGCCTCGATGCCGGCGCGGACGCAATAGTTCGAGACGCTCGAGCTGTAGTAGTTGTTGAACAGGTGGTTGCGGCCGTAGCGCACCCGCGGCTGTCGCTCGACGACGCCGTCCGCCCACCAGTTGTGATGCCAGGTGACGTTGAGCGGTCGAGTGCTCGGCCACCCGGAGGGTGGATCGTCGGTGCCGCCCACCAAGTTGCTGAAGCGGTGGCCGGCGGCGCCGGTCGAGTCGTTACCGGTGTTGTCCGTGCGCGGCGTATAAGAAAATTTCGTGAAAGAGACGGTGACGAAATCGGCGTCGTTGGTGATGTCGAGGTTACCGTCGGTTCCATCCATGATCGCGCAGTGGTCGAACCAGACGTGATGAGCCGAGCCGTTGACGCTGATCGCGTCTTGTCCAGACGAGCAACCTTCGCTCGCGTCGAACGACGGATCCTTCGAACAGTCGCCGACGCCGTAGCCGGATACCTTCAGGTTTCGGAAGATCAAGTTCGAGCTGCTGGAGCCGATGCCCAGGTGACCTTGCAGTCGCGCGCCGGGTGAGCAGCCGATGATGGTTTTGTTGGAGCCGAAGCTGATGCTGCTGGGCTCGAAGTCGCCTTGCACGTAAATTACCTTTGGCGTGTTGCCGGACACCTCGCTCTTGAGCTGCGTGAGAGTCGTGACGAGGATCGGCTGGGCGGCGCCGCCTCCGGACGTTCCCGAGCCCTGGCTGGCCCACCCGATCGGTTTGGGGTCGCTGCCGATGTAGCTCGGCACCGGGCAGGGGCCGTCGTCGTTCGTGCCGCCGCCGGAGCCGGCCGAAGGTTGGCCGCCGCCGCCGGCAGGCTTGCCGCCGCTTCCGGCTGCCGCCCCGCTGCCGGCTTCGCTCCCGCCAGACGCCTTACCAGCCGCCCCCGCGGCGCCCATCGCTCCCCCCGCCGTCGCTCCCATCCCGCCGTTGCCTCCGGCACTGAGCCCAGCTCCGCCCGCCGTCGTCCCGCCATTCGACGGTGCCCCCGCCTGCGGCGACCCACCGTTGCCGGCCGCGCCCGCCGCGCCCGCCACGCCCGCCACGCCCGCGCTGGCGCCGGCGTTTGCGCCGCTCGGAGAGCCCGCCGTGCTGCTGTCACCGGGGTCGTCGGAAGAGCCGCCGCAGCCTTGTCCCAAGAATCCCACGCTCACGACCGCGAACAGCGCCCGGTGCAATCTCATGCGGCTCTATGAGCCGTCGCCGCGAATCGATCAGAAAATCTTTGCTTACTCGGCGCCGCCGCCGCCGGCTGTGGAAAATTCCCGTATTGCCGCTCGAGATGCGCGCCGGGCCGGCAGGCTCTGCCTAGCCGCCGAACTCGACGCCGACGAGGAACCGGTACTGCACGTACATGAAAGGAATGCCGGTCAGGCTCGGAACCGGGATCGCGATGTAGGTCGGGTCGATGGTGACGTAAAAGCTGCGCGCCGCCTTCCACTCCACGCCGAGCAAGCTGAGACCGAAGTAGGGCCCGACGCTGAAGCGGTCCGCCCCGACCAAATCGGAGAGCAGCATGGCCGCCCCCAGCGACGCGCTGGAGCGGATATTCATCGAAGCCCGTTGAAGCTGTGAGCGACGGATGATGCTGAAGTACGCGTTGGCCGAGCCGCTGCGAAACTTCTGCGGCTTCAAGGCCAGGTAGGGATTCCACTCGGCGTCGAAGCCGACCATCCATTTCTGTTGAAAGGCGTAGCGAAGCCCGGCGCCGCCCGCGAGCGCTGTATGCTCGTAAGATGCACCGAACGCCACGCGGCCGAACAGCGCGCCGGCCATATCGGTGGGAGTCAGGGCTGTCGTATCGCACGCCCGGGCGTCCGCGAGCGCGGCTCGCGACGGAGGCGCCGCCTCAGCGACGCTCGCGGAGCCGAGGACGGCCAACGCGCCCGCGACCGGCAGCACACTGCGCGCGCGGCGCCTCCGAGCCGCAACCAGTCCCGCCAGCGCCAACAGCGCCCACGCGCCGTGGCGCGGCGGCGCGCCGGGGCGGCTCGAGCAGCTCAGCTTCGGCGAGCCATATTGGTTTTCGGGCGCGTCGCACCAATGATTTTCGGCGCTGCAATCCGCGTTGTCGTCGAAGGCGACGTAGTCGTCGAGCATCCGCTCGATCGCTTGCTCCTTCTCGGCTCGGCTCGAGGTCGGCTCGAGCAGCGCCGTGAGCGCGACGGCGCTGGCCTCGGTCGCGAGCTCGCGCCGCGCGGTGCGCAGCTCGTCCGGATCGTCGCAACGATCGAGATCGGAGGCGTGCTCAGGGCCGTCCACGGCTTCGTCGAGCGATTTGGCCGTGTAGTCGACGAAGTTGAGCGCGACCCGGATGTGGCCGGGATGATCGGGATCGCGGAAGGTGTGCGTGAAGCTATCTTGAAGCGCGTGGAGCCCGCGCCCGGCCTGGAGAAAGAACAGCGGGAGGCTGACCGCGACCTTGCCCCGGATCGCCAGCGCCACGCGGAGCGTCGCGCGCTGGCTGGGATCGGGGCTGCCGTCGGCAGCCAGGCCGTCGAGCGCCGAGCGCAGCCGTTGACGAATGAAGCTCCGACAAGCGAGCACGGCTTGGCGCGAGCCTTCCGGTTCGTCGTCTGCCGGACCACGCAGGCAGTGCTCGGCCTGGAGCTCGGGATCGGAGGCGATCGGGCCGAGTGATTCGAGATCGTTGGCGCCAAATTCCTTCACGTCGTTGTCGCGGACGCCGAGCAGCAACGCGGTGGGACCGATGCTGCGGAGCGACTCGGCGATCTCGAACGGCAGATCACCCATCAGCGCGTCATCGTCGCCGCTCGAAGGCAGGTCCTGCGTTACCGCCGGCAGGGATTCGGCGGTGCGACGCCAAGCATCCGCCGTCACCCGCTCGTGGCAGCCCTTCGTCGCGTACGACTCGATCGTGAAGGCGCGGGCGGGCTTCGCGCTGCCCAGGCCCACAGTGAGCGCCGCCACGACTTGCCACGCTCGGAAGCTTGTACAAATGCCTCTGCAATCCAGCCACTTTGCAGCCATCGGCGCCGCCGTCGAGCAAGAGCCGTGCCTCGTCTGGCGCCCCGCTGACGGTCGGACTTCTGCCGGCGCTGACCGGCGGCGTCCGGGCTCGCGCCCTGAGCAGTTTGTCACGCCGTGACTTTCTGAGACCTCGTGGCTCACCCACAAATGTCTTGCGAGCAGCGCTCACCCGGTGCGGCGCAGATCCCGCAGCTCGGGTTGCAGCACACTTGTCCGCTGTTGCAGAGCGCGTTGCCGCAGCGCTCATTGCTCGGATACTGCACGGTCGCGGGGCAGGTTCTCTGATCGCAGGTCGATCCCGGCGCGGCGCAGATCCCGCAGCTCGGGTTGCAGCAGACCTGGCCGACGTTGCAGGTGTTGGGGCCACACATCAGGCTTGTCGCAGCGTTCGGCAAGTCGCAGCGCTGCTGCGAGCAGCGCTCGCCGGGTGCGGCGCAGATCCCGCAGCTGGGGTTACAGCAGACGAGCCCTGCCTGGCACGTTGCCGTACCGCAGGCGGTGGTAGGAGCTGCCGCAGCACCAGCGCTGGTTTCACCGCCCGCGGCCGCGCCTGCCGTCGGCGCCGCCATCGTGGCCGCAGCCTGCGATGCCGGCGCGCCGCCGGTCGACGCCGTCGTGAGCGGCACCAGTTGCGGAGCAATCCCGTCGGTCGCCGTCGGGGCGGGAGCGGGAGCGGGAGCGGGAGCGGGAGCGGGAGCGGGAGCGGGAGCGGGAGTCGCGGCGGCGACAGCGGCGAGGCCGGTGCCGGTGCCGGTGCCGGTGGTCGTAGACGTCGGCGCAGGCGGGGCGGTGACCGGCTCGGCAGACGCGCTGAGCGGCGTCGAGCTCACTCGCGTCAAAAAGCCGATCGTGCGGCCAAAACCGACGAGAGACAGCACCAGCACGCCCGTGGCCAGCGTTAGCGCGACAACTACGAGCAGCAGGGAGCGAGGCCGAAAGCGGCGCGGTCGAGGCGAGAGCGGGGCTACCTGCATCACGCTTCGGCTTGCACACACCATTCCAAGCTCTGGCTCTGGCAGAACGGAGCCTTTTGCCTCGGGCGCTAATTCCGCTGGTCGATCACGGTTTCATCGCGCGCGACAGTGAGGGCTCCTGAAATGACGCGGCGAGGCTGGTCAACGGTCTCAATGGACCAGCTGGGCTCCGTCCGGGGTCCGATGCTAGGAGAGCGCATGGTGACCAGGTGATGCGAGACAAGCTCAAAGCACTGCTCGAAAACTACGGCGGCGTCGCTCTCGGTACCTACCTGGTGCTGTGGCTGGCGGTGCTGGCCGGCTTTGCGATCGCGATCGCGGCGGGGTTTCGTGCTCAGAGCGCCGAAAGCAGCGCGGGGGTGCTGCTCGGGGCGTACCTCGCGACCAAGGTCACGCAACCGCTGCGGATTGCCGCGACGTTGGTCCTCACGCCGGTCGTCGCGGCCGTCCTTCGTAGGTTTCGTGGCGCGCCTCCCAAGCCCGAGCCCGAGCCGTAGCCTCTCAGCCGTGGGTGGCCGTTCGCGCTTCGAACGCGGGCACTTCGATCCCCAACTGACGGCACGCCTCGGCGAGCGACTGCGCCGTCACCAGCGGCAGGTGCGCGGCGAACGCGATCGTGAACGCCGCGAGTCGCGCGGTCGCCAACCCGGACACCAGCACCACCTTCGTGCCGCCCGCCTGCTTGAACGCGCGAAAGTAGTCGGCGCCCACTCCCACCGCCCCCGGCTCGAAATTTCCGAGCGTCGAGATATCGATGATCCAATCCGGGCGCGCCGTCCGCGTCAACAGCCGGTCGAAGGTCAGCAGGTTCGTCGTCATTGTCGTCGTCAGCTTAGCGGGTGGCGCGCGAAGCGTCCCGCGAGCCAGCCGCCCACCACCAGCTGCAGCGGATGGTAGAGCATGATCGGCAGCAAGATCAGCCCGAGGTCGGGGGCGGCACCAAAGATCAGCCGCGCCATCGGTACCCCCGAGGCAAGCGACTTTTTGGAGCCACAAAACAGCGCCGTGATGCGCTCGCTGGTTTCGAAGCGGCAGGCGCCGCTGGTCAGCCACATCAGCAGCATGGTCGTCGCCAGCAGCAGCACCGAAGACAGCGCCGACACCGCGAGCGGGGCGGCGCCGCGGCTCCACACCCCCGCCTTCACCGAGTCGCAGAACGACGTGTATACGAGCAGCAAAATCGTCAGGCGATCGAGCACGCCGATGCGTGCCTTGTGACGCGTCGCGAAGGCGCCGAGCAAGGGTCGGCACGCCTGACCGACGAACAGCGGCAGCACCAGCCACACCAGAAGATCGAGCACGACGCGCCCGAGCGGCAAGGCGTGACCGCTCGCGCCGAGCACCAGCTGTAGCCACAGCGGCGTGAGCAGCACGCCGAGCAAGCTCGAGAGCGTGGCGTTGAACACCGCCGCCGGCACGTCGCCCCGTGCCGTGGCGGTCAGCGCCACCGACGATGAGACGGTCGAAGGCAGCGCGCACAGGAAGAAGAGGCCCGTGCGCAGGCTGGGGTCGAGCTTGCCGGTCGTGAGCGACAGCAGCAATAGCCCCAGCAGTGGAAAGGCTACGAACGTGCAGAGCTGTACCAGCGAGTGCAGCTGCCATTTGCGGGTGCCGGCGGCCAGCGCCGCGAAAGACAGCGTGAGCCCGTGCAAGAAGAAGATCAGCGAGACCCCGAGCTTGTTGACGAGCTCGGGGTAGAGCCAGCCCCCCTTGGCGCCCGGATCGGGAAAAAGCCAAGCGAGCGCTACGGCGGCGGCCATGCCGAGCAGGAACCAGTCCGGACGCTTCATGCTGCGCGTCGTTCTAGCGCAGGGGGCTGCCGCCTTGCTGCCTGCTTGCAGAAGCTGCCGTATCCGGCTGTCGGTCCCGCTGCCGCGAGCGCTAGCTAATAATCGCTGCCGGTGACCTCGATGAGGCCATGGCGCGGGCAGGGCCTGCGCGAACAGCTCGCGGTGTTGCTCGACGCTTCCAGAAACGTCAGAGCGGTGGTGGCGGCGGCCCGCGCCGCCGGATGCCGACAGCGTTTTGAGCGGCTTGGCCGCGTCACGGGTGACGCCGCGCGGGAGGCAACGTCACGCGCGCGGCGGAGCTCGCGGGCGCGAGCCGCCGCTTCCTCCAGCGCACCATCGCCCGTTTGGGAATTCGCGGCGCCGCCAGCGTCGACGACCCTGGCGACGACGACGACGCCCGCGACAGCGCGTGAGCGCGCGCTCAGCGGCGCTGCGAGAACGGCGGCGACGACAAGTAGTCCGGCGCGGAGGTGATCGGCTTGGCTTTGGGTGCGCGCGCCGGCGCGGGCCGGTTGAGCGTGGGCTGTGACTTCGCGGTCGGCGCGGCTACGGCCGGCGCGAGAGGTTTTGCGGCGGTGGGGGCCGGTGACGGCGGCTCCGCCATAATCGGCACGTCCACCCGACCCGACGGCGTGAGCTCCGGCGCGGCTCCGACGACCACGACCGGCGTGGAGGTCGCCTCGCGCGCGGCGGGGATCGCCTCGCGCGGCGCGGCGACCCGATCCGAAAACGCCATCCAACCGAAGGCGGGCGCGGCCAGCGAGCACAGTAATAGCAGTGCGCCGAGTGACGCGCGCACCAAGAGCCGCCGCCCGCCTGGCTCGACGACGGGCACGCTGGGCACAGCTGGCCGGGCCGGCAGCGGTACCGTCATGCGTAGGGTGGCGGTCGGCTTTTGTAGCTCGGGCGCGACCGGCGCCGGCCCCGGGGGGACTTCGAGGACTGTCGCCGCCAGCGGAGGGGTCGGTAGAGCGGGCGCCACCGCGGGCGGCGCGGGCGGCGCGGGCGGCGTGGAGGCGGCCATGGTCGGCGACGCAAGCGTGACCGATGCCGGCATTGCGGCTCTCTGACCGTCCATCTCGGTCACGAGCAGAGCGCGCTTGGCCAGCGCCTCACCCGCCAGCGAATGCAGCCACGCGCTCACTTCGCGCGCAGTGGCGGGCGGCGCCGCTCGCTCCAGCGCGAGCGCCATCTCTTCCGCCGAGGCAAAGCGTCCGCCCGGCGCGCGCGACAGGCCGCGCAGCACCAGCTCGTCTAGCGCGGGCGGTAAACCGGGGCGCAGCTCACTGGGCGCCGGGACCCGCGACTGCAAGATCTTGCCGAACACTTCTTCTTCACTGCCGCCGTCGAACAGGCGCCGGGTCGTCAACGCTTCCCACAGGATGACGGATGCGGCGTACACGTCGACGCGCTGGTCGGGCACGCTCTCGCCGAACTGCTCGGGAGCCAGGTACGGCAGCTTGCCCTTGAGCTCCCCGGCGCGCGTCTGTTGCAAACGACCGAGCGCCTTGGCGACGCCGAAATCGAAGACGCGGGCGATGCCGTCGCTGCCGACCAGGATATTTTGCGGCGACACGTCGCGGTGGATGATGTTCAGCCGCTCTCCGCTGCCCGATTTGGCCACGTGCGCTGCGTGCAAGCCGTGCAGCACACCCGCGAGCACGGCCGAGACGACGCCGACCGGCACCACGCTTTGCGCCTGGCTCGCCGAGCGCAGCAGCTTGCCGAGCGACTCGCCCTCGACGTACTCCATCACCAGCATGCACTCGCCGTCTTCGAGAAATACGTCGAGAGTGGGGATGACGTTCAGGTGACGAACGCGCGCCGTGATGCGCGCTTCGTCCACCAACATCGCGGCAAACTCGGGCTGATGCGACAGGGCGGGATGCAAGCGTTTGATCGCGACCGTACGCGTGAAGCCGAGCGGCGCATGGAGCTGCCCGATGTGCACGGTGGCCATGCCGCCGGAACCGATCGGGTCATGGAGCACGTAGCGCGTCGACATGCGTTCGCCCATGCGCGTGGGAATGCTTTCTGATGGTCTTGTCGCTGTCAAGAGAACCCACTTGGCCGACGATCGTCAGCGCGCTCGAGACAAAACGACACTGTCACTGCAGCTGCTCGAGCACTTCACGTGCCAGAGTAATTAGAGCCCTGAGCTCGGCATACCTTCGCTTCGATCGAACTAAAAAGCGACGCGGCCCCAGCCGGCCGGCGCGTCACGCGCGACGCGCCTAGAAACGCGAGCCGACGGCGGCGAAGGCCCCGCCGGGAAGGGGTAGAATTTGGGCGTTTACGCGGGAATATGCGGCTCTGCGCTCACGGTAGCCCCAAACGTACAGCCCCGCACCGCCGGCGAGCAACACTCCGCCGACGACGAACGACACGGTCGAGGTGTTGCCGCTGTGGACCGCCGATTCACGTGCCTGGAGCGCGCCAGCCGGGCAAAGGTTTTGCGCGTCGCAGCCCTCGTCTCGCGAGCGATGGTAGAGATTCACGGCGCGAACACCGAACACGGTGCCGAGCGTGATGCTGGCCGCGCCGAGCCCGAGCAGCCCGATGCCGCTGCCCTGCAACCAGTCGGCCCGGCGCGTAGAGGGGGGGGCGGCGGTGTCGGTGCTCGGAATCAGCACCGGAATCGAGAGCACGTGGGTCGAAGCCTCGCCCGTCAGCGAAAATTGGCTACGGTAGCTGCGTCGTCCTGGCGCGCGCGCTTCGATCACGAAGCTGCCAGGATCTACCGGTTGCGGCTGGCCCCAATCTGGCTCGGCGACGACGGCCGAGTTTCGTAGCAGCACCAACCCGGGCACACGCGCCGGTGGTGGCACGGAGAGGGTCAACTTGGTCAGCTTGTTTTCGAGTTGTTTCGCGCGCCCGCGGGCGATGGTGGCGCGCTCGGTTTCGCCGGTGCTTTCCGCGATTTTTGCGGCCTCTTCGAACTCGCGCTTTGCCGAGGCGGTCAAGCCAGCGTGCTCCCAGCAGTCGGCCAAGTTCAATTGAGTACCGGGCGCGGGATCGAGCCGCTGACTCTCGGCGAGTCGGGGACACGCTTCGGCGTAGCGGCCCTCGCGCATCAGCTGGCGGCCGGCCTGAAATAGCGCTTCGGCGCGCGCAACGGGCGCGGGCGGTCGAGCGCACACGGAGCCCGCGAGGGTCACGCTAGCGAGAAAGCCGCTGCCTGCTCCGAACCACGACTTCTGCTTCATGGATGATTGCGACACCCAGGTTACTCGATCTGCTCGTCGCTGATCAGCCATTGTCCACTAGCTGCGTGCGAGCGGCTAGGCTACACCGCCGGTGCCACGGAGCTCGTCTTGCGTCGCAGTCGTTCCCCCAGCCTCATCCTCTGGTCCGCGACCTTCACGATCGCGGCGTGCAACACGATCTGGGGTATCGACGACGGCGAGCTCGCTCCGCCGCGCAGCGTGCAAGCCGGCGCCGTCGGCGCCGAAGCGGCGGGCGCTCCACACGAGCTCGGCGGCGCGCCCGCGGGTGCTCCCGCAGAAAACGCCGGCGAAATCGGGTCGGGCGCCGCGCCCGGCGCTGCCGGCGACGCCGCGTCCGCCGCTGGCGCCAGCACCGGCAACGGCGGATCGATCAGCGGCAGCGGCGGCTCCGTGAGCGGCAGCGGCGGCTCGATGAGCGGCGCTAGCGGCACCAGCCCAATGTGTAGCGGCTGCAAGGCGGGCGATGCGCAAAGCGAAGGTCGAGCCTGCGGTCGTTGCGGCACGGGTACTCAGTCTCATTCGCGCACGTGCGGCGCAGACTGCACTTGGGGTGCCTGGTCTGCGTGGACCAATTGCTCCCAATGCGACACCAAGCAGTACCGTTGTTGCGGCGCCGGCAAATGGGAGTGGTGCTACGAAAGCGACTGCGCGTGGACCAACAGCTGCGCCGCTTGCTCCGCGTCGAGCTGCCCCGAGTGCTAGGCGCCCTCGTGCGTCGCGGTTGACGCTGCCTGCGGCGGCTCGGTGCGTCATGGCTGAGGTGCTTGTCGTCGAATTTGCCTTATTTGCGGCGCGATCTGCGTGGTATGGCCCTTGCGGCCCGGCCCCGGAAGGAAACCGGCGTCGCTCCCAAGGAAATGGCGGCGCGCTAGCGTTCTGTGCGCCTTGGCGACGGCGCGATTTGCTAGAGGTGGCGCGATGCGCATTTTGTTTCTGGGCGGCACCGGTATCATCAGCTCCGCAGCCGGGCAAAGGCTGGCCCAACGCCCCGACGTGGAGCTGACCTTCTTTCTGCGCGGCCGCTCCACTCGCGCCGTACCCCCCGGTGTCGAGGTGCTGACAGGCGATGTGCGCGATCCCGATGTCGTGAGGGCGGCGCTGGGAGGCCGTCAATTCGACGTGGTGGTCAACTTCATCGCGTTCACGTCCGCCCACGTCGAAGCCGACATCGCCTCGTTTCGCGGAAAGGTCGGCCAATACGTGTTCATCAGCTCGGCGTCGGCATATCAGACGCCGCCCGCGCGGCTACCGATCACCGAGTCCACGCCGCTCAAGAACCCGTTCTGGGCTTATTCGCGCGACAAGATCGCCTGCGAAGAGGTCCTGGGTCGCGCTTACCGCGAGCTCGATTTTCCCGTCACGATCGTGCGCCCCTCACACACGTACGACTGCCGCACGCTCCCGGTGCACGGCGGCTACACCGTGATCGACCGCATGCGCCGCGGCAAGCCGGTCATCGTGCACGGCGACGGTACGTCGCTATGGGTGCTCACTCACCACGACGACTTCGCCAAGGGGTTCAACTCGCTGCTCGGCAATCCGCAGGCGATCGGCGACGCATTTCACATCACCTCCGACGAGGTGCTCACCTGGAATCAGATTCACACGACTTTAGCGGAGGCGGCGGGAGTCGAGGCCAAGCTGGTGCACGTGCCATCCGAGCGCATCGCCGGGGTCGACCCCGAATGGGGCGCGAGCCTGCTCGGTGACAAGGCTCACAGCATGATCTTCGACAACACCAAGCTCAAACGCGTCGTACCCGAGTTCGTCGCCACCGTTCCCTACGCCGTCGGCGCGAGAGAGACGCTCGCCTGGTTCGACGCGGATGCGGCGCGTCGCGTCGTGGACGCCAGCTTCGACGCGCTCTCCGACCGATTGATCGCGGCGGAGGAGCGCGCTCTTTAGCCACTTCGGGCAACCGACGCCCGACCGCGCGCGCCGAGGTGTCCGCCGACGGTCGCGGCACGTCGAGGCCCCCCGGAGCACCCGATTTGGAACAGCAAATTCAGCAGGTACTACGAGCGCATCGCTACGCGCCTGGCTCTTCCGCATGGCGCACAACCGCTGCGTCGACCTGCTGCGCATTCGTCGCGCGACACTGCCGATCGACGACGACTCACTGACGCTCGACGCCGAAAGCGCCCGCTTGGCCGACCCGGCAATCGCTGACATAACGCTGTCAGTGGGACCGGCTAGCTTCCGCGGATACCCCAGTTTCTCGAAGGATCCACGCATGAAGCTCTACTTTCATCCCATGTCCGGCAACTCTCGTCGCGCGCTGCTGGTCGCGGCTCACCTCGGCATTCCGCTCGAGCGCATCGTCGTCGACTTGACCAAGGGCGAGCAGCGCGGTGCACCGCATCTGGCGCGCAACCCCAACGGGCGGGTGCCAGTGCTCGACGACGACGGTGTCTTGCTCTGGGAGTCGCGGGCGATCATGCAGTATCTGGCCGACAAGACCGCCGGACAGACTCTATTGCCAGCTGACGCGCGCGGCCGCGCCGAGGTGAATCGCTGGCTTTTCTGGTGCGCCGCGCACATGACGCCCGCCAACGCGATGCTGGTCCGCGAGCGCGTCGTCAAACCGCTGCTCGGGCAAGAGCCAGACCCCGCTCTCGTCGCCCAAGGCGAAGAGCTCTTCCGCCAAGCGGCGCCGATCTTGGATGCTCAGGTAGCACGTCAGACTTGGGTCGTGCACGACAGCTTGACGCTGGCCGATTTCTCACTGGCGGCCGGCTTCGCGCTCGCCGGCCCGGCGCGTCTGCCGATCGCCGACTACGGCCACCTGCGCGCCTGGCTCGGGCGGGTGCAGGAGCTCGATGCCTGGCAACGCACGGCGCCGCCCCAGGGACCGCGCTAGGCCTCCGCCGGGTCGCGGCAGCCGTGATCGTGGGCCAAGACGGCTCGGCCCGTGCACTATTCAATTCGGATGCACTTTCGGCGCTGGTCTTTCCGTGAGCTCGGTTCGAATCTGTCGCGCGCCGTCGTGTTGCGCGACGCCCCACGCGCGGCCGGCTGCGTCGTGGGGCCCTTGCACGAAGCGATGACCCGCATTTACGGGGTTTTCGTGCTGAAGGAGCAACGCCGAGCCTCGCCCTCACGTACCAGGGGCTCGCGATTTCCGACCAGCGGGCCCGGCTGGGGATCGCTCGCCGGGAATGCCTGCTCGTCTCGCGCCTCCGCGGTGGCGCATTTCGCCGGTCGCTTGCTGGAAATTCGTCGAGCGCGGCACAGAGATCAGCAAATCCTGGGCGTCGTGTACGATAGAGGGATGTTTCGCCGCGGCGCTCCGAAGCCAACCCTCGCCGTTGCGGCGTTGGTGGCCCTGACGTTCGGTTGCCGCATCCGCAGCACCGAGCGACGGTCACCGGATCCGGCCACCTCGGCGCAGTCAGGGGCAGCAAGCGGCGGCAATGCGATCGGCGCCGTGGCGACAGCGGCGGCTCCGGTGGCGGGCGGCGCCAGTAGTGCGCCGAGCTCGCCGATCGTCGGGGTAGCGATCACGGGCATCGGTACGAGCGGGGACGCGGTGCCGGCCGCCGTCGCCGCCCTTACCGCCAGTCGGCTCGCCATCGACGCCGGCCGCTCTTGCCTCGACGCCGTGATCGCCGGCGTACGGGTGCTCGAGGACGAGCCGACTTTGAACGCGGGCACGGGAGCCGCTTTGCGGCTCGACGGCAGCTCGGAGCTGGATGCTGCCGTCATGACCTCTCACGGTGCGTTCGGAGCCGTAGCCGGCGTTTCCGACGTGAAAAATCCGTCGGTCGTGGCGCGAGCGGTCGCCGACACGCCCCACCGGGTGCTCAGCGGCGCTGGTGCGAGCCGCTTGGCGCGTGCGCTGGGGCTCGAGCCCGTCGATGTGCGCACCGACAGCGCCGTGGCGCGCTACAAGGCGCTGGTCGGCCGCCTGCGTGCCAACGAAGACGTCGAGCGCGCTCCCGAGATCTTGCCGTGGTCGGCGGGCGACTCCGGAGGCGGCGCGGGAGGCGCTCCGTTCTGGCAGTCGTACCTACCGCCGCCTCGCCGGGACACGCCGGTGATCACTCCCGCGCCACCCGCTGCCGTCTCCAACCCTGTCGCGCCGAGCCCGGCCCCCGCCGCGCCGGAGCCCAGCGTGGCCGCTCCCCCTCCGAGCGCGCTCCGGGCTTCTCCCCCGTCTCCCCCCGTGTCCGGCGGCGATACCGTCGGGGTGGTCTTTCGCTGCGGTGAGCACGACTACGCTGGCGCCGTGAGCGGCGGCGGGCCCTGGCTGGCATTGCCGGGACGCATCGGCGACGTTCCGATACCCGGCGCCGCGCTGTACGTTGGCGACGCGGCCGCCGTCGTGGTCACCGGCCCGGGAGAAAAGATCCTCAGTCGGATGCTGGCCAAGGCCGTGTACGACAAGCTGGCGTCGGGCAGCTCGGTCGACGCGACCTTGACCTGGGCGGCCGCGGATTTCGCCGCTGAGCAGCTCGTCGTCGCGATCCTCGACGCAAGAGGCGCCCATGTCGGCCCGGGCGCTGGCAGCGCGTGGGCGGCGCTCGACCCGAGCCTTCGCACGAGCAACAAGGCCGACTGATGAGCGTGACCCTGCTGCTCGTCGTCGTGGTGATCACGAGCTTCGTGATCGGACGACTGATCGCGCGCTTCGCTTCACGTTACGTCGTGCTGTCGGGGGCGGAGTACATGGTCGTGGGCGTTCTGCTCGGGCCGCATCTCGGCCTCGGTCTCATCGCCCAGCCGACGCTGGAGTTCTTGCGTCCCTTCATCTCGCTGCTGCTCGGCCTCCTCGGTTTTTTGATCGGGCTGCGTGGCCGTGAAGGCGTCGCTAGCCCTCGGGGGGCCTTCGTCGGCTTCGGCTCGGCGGTGGGCGTCGTGGGGGCCTGCAGCGTTTGTTTGTTGCCCATTCTCGTCAACTGGCTCCCGCTCGACCCGCAGCAAACCGGCTTCGTGCTCCAACGTGACGTGTGGCGCGGCCATGGGCTGGTGATCGATATCTACCTGACCAGCGGCCACCTGTGGCTGTCGCTGTGCCTGGGCGCCGCCGCCGCCGTGGCCTCGAGCACGGTCGTAGAAGGTTTTCGGCGCGTGCACGGCGCGGAAGGAGCCGTTACCGACTTCCTGCACGCCGCGACGCGCGCCAGTCAACTGACGGCCATCCTCATCGTGGGGCTGGTGCTGGCCACGACGCGCGCGGCCGAGTCGGGGGGCGTCGTCTCGCTCAGCATCGCGCAGTGGGAGCTGGCTGCGATCTTGGGCAGCGTGGTGTGCGGGCTGCTGTTCGGCTGGTTTCTGGGCAAAGACGAGGACCCGAGCCGCATCTTCCTCGGGAGCATCGGCCTGGTCACGTTCGCGGCGGGAGCGGGCGCGGTGCTGGCGGTCTCGCCCGTGTTCGTCAACCTCGTCGCCGGTCTGACCGTCGCGATGACGTCCAAGCACGCCGCACGCCTGCTGCAAGAGCTGGAGCGGTTGCAGCACGTGCTCTTCGTCCTGATCATGATCTTCGCCGGGACCATGTGGCGACCGGTCGTGGGGTGGCTCTGGCTCTTGCCGGTGGCCTACGTCCTCTCCCGCCTGGTTGCTCGGCACATCATCACGGGCGCGCTCTCGCGCCTGCTGTTGAGTGAGCGCGTTCCGCGTATCGGCAGCGGCTTCATGGGCCAAGGTACCCTGGCGGTGGCGCTCGCGGTCGATGTCTCGCTGCGCTTCCGGCAATGGGAGTCGATCGTGCTGACGACGGTGCTGGTCGGAACCCTCCTGTCGGAGCTGCTGAGCCAGCGCGCCATGCGCCGCTTGCTGGCCGACGCCGGAGAGCTCGGGAGCAACGTCAACCTGGCGCCGGCGGCCGAAGAGCCGCTGCCAGCTGCCGCGGGCGAGCGTGTGGAGGGAGCGAGTTGAGACGCGTCATCGTGCTGTTGGTGCTGTTCGGCGTCATGTTCGCGCTGCAGCTACTGCGCGTCGACGCGCCGGCGAGCGCCCGCGATCCGATGACGCTCGCGGCGATCGGCTTCGTGCTGCTGGCGTCCTTCACCCTCGCCGAGCTCGGTAGCGCTCTGTCGCTGCCGCGCGTGACGGGCTACATCATGGCCGGCGTCGCCCTCGGCCCGTCGGCGCTCAACATTCTCTCGACGGGTGTGGTGGGGGAAATGCGCATGTTCAACGCTCTGGCGCTGGGCCTCATCGCCACGAGCGCCGGGCTCGAGCTCGACGTGCGCCAGATCGCCAAAGTCCTGCGCACGCTGCTGGGCGCGATCGTGGTGAAGGTGCTGCTGGGCGTGCCGTTGATCGCGGGCTTGTTCGTCGGAATCGGAGTGTTGTTTCCGGGGCTCGGCTTGGGAACCCGCAACGAGCTCTACGCCATCGGGCTCGTGCTCGGAGTCTTGTCGGTCGGCACGTCTCCATCGATCTCGATCGCGGTAAAGACCGAGACGCGGGCTACGGGTCGGCTCATGGACCTGGTGCTCGGCGCGGCCGTGCTCAAGGACCTGGTGGTGGTGATCATGCTGGCGGTGGCCGTCGCCATCGCCAATCGTCTAGTCAGCGCCGGCACGGAAGCCCAGGGGTCGGTGCTGCTCTTGGTCAGCAAAGAGCTTGGCGGCTCGCTGCTGGCGGGCGCGATCTTGGGCACGCTGCTCATCCTGTACATCCGCTTCGTCAAGGCGGAGATGCTGCTGTTCGTGGCGGCCATGATTTTGGTCGTTTCGGAGCTCGGCCACAGCCTGCACCTCGAGCTGCTGCTCGTGTTCATCACCGCCGGCTTCGTGGTGCGCAACTTCAGCGAGCGCGAGCACGAGCTGATGCCCGCCGTGCAGCTGGTCGCCCTGCCCGTGTTCATCGTTTTTTTCACGATCTCGGGCGCGAGCGTCAACCTCTCGTCGACGCTCGGCATCTTACCGGTCGCGCTGACGCTCGCCGTCGCCCGCACCGTGACGTACTACATCGCGTCACGCGTGGGCGGCCGCTTCGGCGGGGAGCGCCGCCTGATCCGGCGCAGCGCCTGGCTCGGCTATCTGCCGCAAGCTGGTGTGACCCTGGGTCTGCTCGGCCTGGCCGCTCAGCAGTTGCCGCTGTTAGCGGAGCGGATCCGCACGGTCGGCTTGGCCGGCGTCGCGATCTTTCTGCTGGTTGGGCCAGTGACGCTGAAACGCGCGCTCCGGAGGGCAGGTGAGACGTCCGACGCCACCGCTGCCGACACGAACGTCGCGCTCGAAAGGCCGTCGCTGGAGCTTGATACGGCGGCGCCGCCGCTCGTCTCCAAGCAGACGCGAGAGCTGACCGAGATCGCCGAAGACCTAGAAAATGAGCAGCTGAAGCAGCTGGCGCTCTCCATCCACGCCGGGTTGTCGCAGCGCATCGCTGCCTTCAAGGAGCAGGAGCTCGAGCCTTGGGTCCAAGCGTTCGCGGCCCCGCTCGAAGCCGCGCTCGCCGCGCCGGGCGGCGATGCGGCGGTGGCCGAAGCGTTGCACGCCTGGACCGCGACGCCTCACGCCGACGATCTTTCGCGCCGCGCCGCCGCGTGTCATCGCCTGTTCGCCGACCTGCAGCTGCAGCTGCGCGCCGTCGAGCCCCACGTCGTCGTGCCGCTCGAGGCCGCCAACCGCCGGGTGGGCGACGACGATTCCTTCCGAGTCCGCTGGCGCAAGCGGCGCCGCGCGCTTTGGTACCTGCTGCCGTTCGTCTCTCCGCCCCGCCGCCGTGTGCCGACCCGGTTGGTCGCGAGGTTGACGCTAGAGACGCGGGTCGCCAAATTTGCGCTTACGACGCTGTCGGCCTGGAGCGAAGCGCAAGCGCTCATCTTGAGCGAGCTCGAACGGGCGAGGTACGTCGGGCTCGACGCCGAGGAAACTCGAGACGCGCTCCGCGCGAGCTTGCGACGGTTCTTGGCGAATTTCGAGAGCGAGGCGGCGCGGTACCTGCTCAGCGGCGCCGAGGACCTGACGCGTATGCTGAGCGTTGCGGGCGGCCCCAGCCGGCCGAGCTCCTCGATTCGGCTGTCCAAACAGGAACCGGGGATCAACCGCGCTTTGACGCGGCTGCGCGCGGATCCAGCGGCCTGGAAGCCAGTGCTCGAGGGCAAGCAGGCCGAGCTCCGCGCCAAGCTCGACATTCAGCGGCTCGTGGCGCGCATTCGGCGCACGCTCGACGAGACGCTGCTCGGCCCCGCGAGCAAGTCGCTGGCGATCGCGCACGGGGTTCTATCGTCGACGCAGCGGCACCTCGGCCAGCTCCGGTCTCGGATCTCGGGGTCTCAGGTTTGGGACGACGCGTTTCGCGCCGAGCTCGCGGAAGCATTGCGCGCGACGTTCCCCGCCGACGCCCAGCGCCGCCTCGCGCTCGCCGCGAGCAGGTTCCGCTCCGCCGCTACCGTCGGCAGCGTCGCGCGCGATCTGCGAGAGAGCATGGAAAATTTGCCGGAAACGGTGCGGGTGCCGACCACGAGCGAGGTGCAGATCGATCCGAGCCCCCTCACGTACGCCGTGCAGCCAGTGGCCCTGCGCGCCCGCGTCGAGCAAATCTTGATCGCGACGTTGTTCCCCAAGCTCGATCAGCAACTGAGCGAGCTCTTGGCAGAAATGGCCGCTCCCAACGCGCGTATCCGCGAGGCGGTCGAAATCTGCCTCCATCCGCTGACCTCTTCGAGCGTAGCTCCCAAGACTGTCGAGCGCGCGTTCGACCGAGCCCTGAGCCGGCTGGAGGAGCAGCTGAAGAAGCTCGCCGATTGTCAGGAGAACGTCGCGAGCGCTTTGAACGAGCACGCTGCCAACGCGTTTCGAGAGATCGACGACGTGTTCCACGTTTCACGCCGGTTGGACGACGCGCAGGTCTCTTGGGCCGCCAGCCTGGCGAGGTACTACCGCCGGCCTCTCGAGCAGCTGGGTCGGATCTCGCGGTACGCCCAGAGCCGCTGGCTTCGTACGTTCGGGGGCCAGGCGTCGGTCGAGGCGGCCCCCGGCTACACCCGCGACGGCGTCGACGCCGTCCTGCTCGGCGCCCAATTGTCCGGCATCACCAAGAACAAGCACGTCCCGGCCCCCTACGCGCGCCTGTGGAGCACCGCGCCAGTGCGTGAGCACCGCCTGTTTACGGCTAACCAGGCCGTGCTGAAGGCGGTGCTCAGCACGGAGCGCAGCAGCTTGGCTGGCGGGCGCGGCTCGGCCCTCTTGGTCGGGCGCTCCGGCTCGGGTCGCACTTCGCTATTGAACCTGTGCGAGGTCGAGCTGAGCGCTCCGCGCGTGCTCCGCCCCGAGCCAATCGAGTGGCGGCGCCACGTCGGCGTCCAGCGTGCCCTCGCCGCAGACCTGGGTGTCGCCGACGAGCTGTCGGCGGTCGCCAGGGCGCTGTGCACGGCTCGGACAACCGTCATCATCGATGACGTCGAGCACTGGTTCAGCCCCGACGCGCTGGGCATAGCCGAGCTCGGGCGGTTCTTGGAGCTCGTCGTCGCCACTGACCACATGGTGTTTTGGCTGGTAGCCATCGACAAGCTGAACCTGAGCTTGCTCGAAGACGCGTGTCCCTTTCGACCTGCCTTCACCCACGTCATCGATCTGCCTCCGCTTTCGACGGAGGACCTCGCCAAGGCGATCGAGGCGCGACACGCCCTGAGCGGCGCGCCGCTGCTCTATCCGAAAAACCTACTCAGTAACCTGATGGGACGCTTCGGGCCGGGAGATCGCGGCGTATTCTTCCGCTTGCTGGCGCGCCGCAGCGACGGCAACTTGAGCGCGGCCGTGCTCGCCTGGCTCCGCGCCGCTCGCTTCGACGCCGACGGTCGCGTGACCCCCGTCGCGGAGTCGAACGAGCTCGAGGGCGTCGCCATGCTGGCGGCATTGCCGCCGCGACAGCTGGCCATCCTCGGGTTGCTCACGCGCTTCGGGCCGCTCAACGAAGCCGAGGTGTCGCGCTTCGTCGGCCTGCCTCCGGGCGAAACCGCCCGTCATGCCCATTTCCTGGTGTCGGCGGGGGTGCTCGAGCGCGACTCCACTCGAGAGTCGCTCTTGCTCGTGGCACGGCGTCTCAAACCCCTTGTCAGAGGAGCGCTACGTGAAGCGGGCGTCATTCGCTGAGCGAGCTGCGTTGATCGCAGGCGCGGCCTGGACGGTACTGGCCTGCGCCGCGGCGCGCCCCGCTTCCGGCGTACGTCCACCGCGGGGCACTTTCGAGGCGCTGACGAGCGAGAGCCACGCGCTCGGGGAGCTGCTGAGCCCGCTGCACCTGCTGCTGCTGGGCGGCGTGGTAGCGGGCGCGCTCGGCAGCAACGCGCTACTGCACGCGCTGTTCAGGTTAGGTTGGCGGCTCGGCTTCGATCGCGGCAAGAAGTGGCTGCCGGCGCTGACCGTGCTGCGCGTGCTCGTCACTTGCACCGCGATCTTGGTCGTGTTGCGCGCCGCCTTTCGCATTGCGCCGGCCGCCACGGGCGCGCTCGCGCTGGCGGGCGCGCTGGCGGTTGTGCTGCTCTCGGGGCTGGTCCCCAATTGGGTCGCCGGTGTCGACATGCTGCTACGCCGGCGGATCCGCGTCGGCGATCGGGTTCGGGTCGGCGACCTCGAAGGCGTGGTCAGGGCCTTGGGGTCGGGGCACCTGCGCCTGCAAAATACCGAAGGCGCGACGCTCGTCATTCCCAATCGTGTTTTCAGCGAGTCACCGGTGGTCATCGAGCGGGCGAGAAACAGCGTGCCGGTCCGGGTGCGTTTGACCCTCGAAAAGCCGGCCGACCTTCGGCTCCTCGAAGCGTTCCGGCACGTGGCGACGCTCTCTCCCTACCGGGCCCCGCGCAGCCCGCTCGACGTCACCCGTGTCCCCGAAGACGAGCGCCAAGTCAGCGTTGAAATCCAAACCTGGTCCGCGAGCGCCCAGCACGACGCTCGCCTCCAGCTCGAGCTCGCCCTGCGTCAGACTGTCGTCCAGCTGACCGAAACGGCTCGCAACGCGGAGCGCCCGGGGGAGGGCAATCAGCTCGACTCATAGGACAGAAAGTTCGAGATCGGACGGAGACCCGCCCGTCGACGGCCTCGTTGGCGCGGCCTGTGCACATGAGCTTGCCCAATGGAAGAAGCGCCCCCGGCGAGGCGGAGCAATCAGGCCCTGATTCAGCTGGCGCGAACGCTCTACCGGCTGCTCGACGAATCGCTCGACGAATACAATCGGGACCGTGGCGAGCTGGTGGCGGCGGGCCTCGCCTTTTACACACTGCTTTCCATCGCGCCACTCGTCATCATCGCGGTCGCGATCGCCGGGTCCATTCTGGGACAAGGTGCCGCACGCCGAGGCGCGATGCAGCTCATCCAACAGACGATGGGAAGCGCGGCTGCCGACACGATCGACGGCTGGGTTCAGCAGGCGGCCGCGTCCGGCGGGATCGCCTCGATCGTCGGATTTTTGCTGGTGCTGTACGCCGCGTCTCGGCTCGGTGCGCAGCTGCGGGTCGCGCTCAATCAGGTCTGGAACGTCGACGCTTACCTGGCGGAGGGGTTCAAGGCCACGGTTCGAGACTACCTGAAGCGCCGGCTGTTCGCGTTCGCGCTCGTGCTCGCCTCCGGTCCGTTGCTCCTCGTGGTCTTCGCTTCGCGCGCGCTCCTCTTCGGCCTGCCCAGCGCCCTGTTCGGCGCGACGCCCTTTGCGGGGGTTCTGGTGCAGATTGGCCAGGTAGTCTTCTCGCTGGTCCTCGTGGCGGTCATCTCGGGGGTCGTCTACAAGCTCGTCCCCGATACGACGGTCGGTTGGCGGGCTGTGTGGCGAGGGGCGGTGCTGACCTCGGTGCTGTTCAACGTCGGCAACGGGCTCGTCGGTCTCTACCTCGGTCGCGCCTCCGTGAGCCAGGCGTACGGCGCCGCCGGCTCCGCGATCGTGGTGCTGCTCTGGCTCTATTTTTCGGCGCAAATGTTCCTATTCGGCGCCGAGTTCGCTCAAGTGTACGCCCGGCACTTCGGGCGCGGCCTCTCCGCCGAAGAGGGACAAGAGCTGGCCGAGGCGGCGCGCCGAGGTCAGGAGCTGACTCACGAAGAGAAAACCTCGTGCGCATCCGCCTGAGCTCGGGGGAGCGACTCTGAGCTCGCTACCCGTCGCTCGCCGGGGCGTTCGCGAGAGGAGGCAAGCCGGCGGCGCTCCAGGTGGGCGTGAGGTTCGAGCGCTGCAAGCCAACGGCTGAGCCGCTAGACCCAACGGCGCGGTTCTGGTTCCACACGTAAATTGCGGGGAAGCTCTGGACGGCCCCGGAAGCATCGTCCACGACGATCGTCGTCAGGTATAGCTGCGTCGAGTCGCGCAAGATGTCGGGGGCGCGGTGGCGCTGCTCGGAACCCGGAATGTGGAGCGGCACAAACTTAAGCTTCGAGAGGCCGTCGGAAGGCTCCATCCCTGGTTCGGACGCCAGCTCCTGCCTCTTTATCACCCAGGCCTTCTGGCACGGAAGAATCGCTCGACCGCTCAGCAGCTTGAGGACATCTCGTGCTTGAGGGCGGTGCTTCATGAGACGCCCCGCTCGGGTCAGCGACAATGACGCGGCACAGTCTGTTCAGCTTTGCGACCTCCGAATTATCGCAGGACGCCTTCCTCTGCTGGCTTGCAGGGCTGGCAGATCACGACCGAGCCGATCTTCGGCGCCTGGGAGGGTCGTTCATCGCGTGGCTTTGGGAGCGGGCACGGGGAAGCAAGGTCGAACCGGAGCAAGTGCGTCTTCTGGAGCGTCCCAAGTCACAGTGGAAGAAGATCGACATCACCCTGACAGTGGCGATCGGTGAGCGAGTATTCCGTTTCATCATTGAGGACAAGACCGACACGACTCAGCACGGGGACCAGCTGAAGCGCTATCTGGAGATCGCGCGTGCGGACGGCAGCGATGTGGTGCCGATCTACTTCAAAACAGGCTACTATTTTGGCTCCGATCGAGCTGCGACCGAGGCGCAGTACGCAGTTGTCGAGCTTCGGCCGTGGGTCGAGTTTCTCAGCGCACAAACAGCACAGAGCGACATCCTCGATGACTATCGAACCTACGTCGCAAACGTCCTGGAGAAGCGGGAGCAGGCTCTTGCCCGCCTGTCCGATGCGTCTGGCTTCGAGGCTTTCAAGCACGACTTCATCCAGTACAAGTTCTTGGAGAAGCTCGCGAACCGTTGTCCCGAGACAGTCGGCGGTAGCGCGATTCATCGCGGCACCAACATGGGCGGCAGCCCATGGACCCACCACCGTTTCG
>Ga0164241_10001344_pt1 | contig 31057 bp, 43 predicted proteins | sample OricomyardsoilBY_FD_108780 | JGI IMG/M metagenome (GOLD analysis project Ga0164241, IMG submission 108780) | Backyard soil microbial communities from Emeryville, California, USA - Original compost - Back yard soil (BY) | ecosystem: Environmental > Terrestrial > Soil > Unclassified | place: USA... | reverse complement strand
CGCCTGCTGCGCAATGGTCGTATTCGCCCCGACCTCGATGAAGGCATCCCGCTTCCCGTCCGCCACCGCACCGATCTGCTGCTCGGCCGGGGCCGTGTTCGCCGCGGTATTCACCGTCGCCGTCGTCGCCGCTGCCGCCGCCGGGACCGAGGCGACCGCTGTCTGGGCCGGGACCGGATTGCCGTCGATGGTCGTGGTGCCGTGGGAGGCGTTGATGTCGGCCAGCACCGCCTGCAGTACCGCATCGGCACTGGTCGGATTGGCCCCGAGGGTGATGATCTTCGGCAGGCCGGTCACCGAGTCGATGTAGCTGACCTTGGCGTCCACCTCCGGAGTCGCCTGGTCGTCGGCGTACATCACGATCGTCTTCGGGTCGATGGACAGCGATTCGAGCTGCTTGAGGCTGGCCTGGGCCTGCGCGTCGTCCGCGATGATCGAGATGTCCAGCTTGGTGCCTTCGAGGATGCCGAGCTTGTCGGCCAGCGCCTGGGCCTGCTGCTCGGTCAGACCCATCGAGTCGTGCATCCCGATGAAATCGGACCGGGCCTTGTCCGCCGCGGCCGAGGCGTCCCCGATCCCCTTGCCGAAGTCGCCGGTCGCCGAGCCCGCGGCGAACGCCTGGGAGACGATGTCGTTGTAGCCACTGGTCAGGTCGACCAGGGCGTCGTAGGCCCCCTGACCCTCCTTGGACTGGTTCAGCAGGGTGACGTTGAAGGCGGCCAACTCGTCGGACGGCACCTTGTCCCCGACGCCCTTGAAGGACTCACCGAGGTCCTGGATGCCGCGCTGGAAGTTGACCAGGCTCTGCTCGACGGACAGGTTCCGGCCGGTCAAGGCTTCGAGCCGGGCACCGAGGATGTCCGCCGCTCGGCTGGCCCGGTCGGCCGCCTGGGCCATCGCGTCCAGGAAGCCCTGACCCTCGGTCGCATCGGCCGCCGCCTTCACCGCGGCCTTGAGCTTGTCGTACGCCTGCGCCACCTGCTCGGTGGTCGGGATCATCGCGGCCTGCGCGTCGGTCAACCCGGCGATGGCCGCGGCCTCCTCGGCGTTCTGCTTGACCGCTTGTCCCTGCACGTCGAGCATCGGTCCGTAAGCGGAGTGCATCTCATCGAGAATTCGCAGGTTCTCCTGGGCAGCCTGAGCTGACGGATCGAACATCATCTCGCCCTGCGCGCCGTAAGTGGTGCCCGCCGCGATGGTGTCATTGAGCGCCTTGGTCTGGGCCTGATACGCAGCCTCGATCTTCTCGCTGGCCCCCGGCACTCCGGTCATTCCGTCCAGGAGAAGGTCCAGGCTGACCCCGAGCCGATCATTGAAATCCGAGAGATCCTTGGACTCCTTGCCCCAGGAGGCCATCTTGATCTGGGACAGGGCGGCTTCCCGACCGACCTTCCCGATCTGGTCCGGGTCCAGACCCTTGATGGCATCGGCCATCTGATCGATGCCCGCAGCCGCCTGCTCCGACATCTGCTTGGCTCGGGCGGCATCCTGGGCGAACTTGGACAGCCCGAGGGTGATCGCGGTCAACGCGACAGTAATGGCAATGCCGATGGGCCCACCCAGAGCACCGAGCATCGCGGAGCCGAGGCCCTTGGCCGCGGTACCCGCAGTCCGGGCCATGGCAGTGAAGGTATTCATCGAACCACCAGCGACCACTGCCCCGGCCTGGAGCTGCTTGGCGCTGACGTAGAAGTTCGTGAACGCGGTGCCGATCCCGGACAGCAGACCCATCATCGGCCCGCGCAGCAGGGTGAAGGCGGTGAACGCGGCCACCGCCGCCAGGATCGGCGTGGGCAGCGACAGGAACGCCCCGGCCAGGGTGCCGATGGCCACCACAAATGGCTGGATCGTGGTCAGCGCATCGGCCAGCAGGTTCAGGATGCCACCGGCTCCGGACAGGGCTCCGCCCCCGGCCGCGGCCAGGAAGTTCTGCCAAACCTCGTTCAGGTGCTCCTGAGCGGCGGCGTAGGTGTCCGCCTCCCTGGCGGCCTGCCCGTGGAAGTCGGCAGTCTGCTCGGTGATCAACGCGAGGGTCGCTTGGACCTGGGTACTTCGCTCGGCCGCCTTCGCCGCGTCACCCTGCGCGATCTGCAGGGCGCGGGTGTTCACGCTGGCCTGCTTGAGCGCCACGCCGTAGCGCTCCATCGGGTCGAACTCGCCCTTGAGAGCGGACGAGAGTGCCTCCACCGCTTCGGCTGTCGTCCCGCCGACGGCTGCCGCCAGGTCGCCGCCGAGCTGGATCAGCTCCTTCGTCTTGCCCGCGAGCTGGTCCATCGGGACGCCCGCGTTCTTGAGCTGGGACCCGATGACCAGGGCCAGCCGCTCGAATTCGGCAGCCGGCAGGCGGATGTTGTCGCTGGTGTCCGCGGCCCAGGAGTGGATGGCGCTGGCGCTGTCCTTGAACACGGCATCCACGCCGCCCATGGCCTGTTCGAGGTCGGAGGCCGCGTTCAGCGCCGAGTTGGCGAACCCGGCGAGAGCGGCCAGCCCGAGGGCACCGGCCGCCGCCCCGGCCAGCTTCTTGCCCATCGCGTCGAACTTGTCGGCCAGCGAGTCGACCTCACCGGCGGCCTTGCCCGCTTCGACCAAGACCTCGACGATTATCTGGGCTACGCCGGCCACCGGTCAGTGCCTCCTCCCCGCGTGGATCGGGTTTCTTCTCGGGCTTGACCTGTGATGCCCGCTGCTCGAACACGTCCAGGTAGGTCGCCAGTCTCTCGTCGGACCAGGCCGCCACCTCGTCCGGCGGCAGCCTGGTGGCTAGGCTCAGCTCGACAATGAGGCGTCCCCAACTTCCGACTGGGTAGGGTCCACCTCCTGCTGCTTCCCTTCGACCATGTCGACCTCCCGCTGGAAGGCTTCCCAGGTCCCGCCGTACTTGCCCAGCCGCCGCAGGGCCGACCAGCCGAGGAACGCCTCCCAGCGGGCCGGGTTCTCCGAGATGGCACCCCACTTGTGCTTCTGGGCGGTCACCTCGAACAGCAGGTAGTCCGCCGTCTTGGTGGTGATGTCGAAGACATCTCCGTTGTCCATCTCGATGTGGATGTCGAGCTTCTTCATGCTCCGTGGACCTCCGACACGTCCCTCTGAACCTGCGCCTGGTACATCCGAATGCACTCGGGCGCAGCCGCTTCCAGTCCCCGGGTCATGAACAGCGTTGCCCGGATGTTGTGGGCAGACCAGCCCCAGTGCTGCACCGGACCGTAGACCAGACCTTCGCTGGCGACCACCGTGACACCTTTGCCGCGGGTGTCCTTGACGTGGATAGAGCCCTGCAGCCGACCGGTGCGAACCGGGCAGAACACCCGCGCGTGCCGAACGATGATCGCCCCGGCCTGCTTGTTCGCCACCGTCGGCTCGGCCAGGTCGCGGCCCAGTTTGCGCAGGCTGGCAGCCAGCACATGGTTCCCCCGGGTCACGACCTTGGCCTCTGCCATGACTCAGGTCGCCGCACCCGCGACCCAGGCCGTGCCGCTCCAGTGCATCCGGCCGCCGGTACCGGCCGTGCTGCCCTGGACGTACTGACCGGTGGTCCACGCGGTGTTCGGCGAGGCCACCACGGAGGTGGCGGTGGCTCCCGCCGCGTCGGCCGGCGGGTTGCTGCCGGTCGGCGTCCAGGTGCCCGGGATGCCCGCGGTCGCCCCGGTCGCGATCACCGGAGCCGCGTTGCAGTCGATCACCGGCTTCCACTCGACCTGGAACTCGAAGTCAGCCGTCATGTCCTCGCCGAACTCGCCGCTGCTGCCGAAGTCGAGTGGCTGCAGGGTGAGCATGCCGGTGGCCGTGGTGCCGATCTCGCTGTTCGGGATGAACTCGAAGGGCAGCGATTCGCCGGGCGCGGCCCAGGACAGGCAGAAGATGCCGTCCGGGTCCTCCGGGTCAATGTCCATGTTCCCGGACAGAGTGGCGGTGTAGGTGGTGGCACCGAGCTTCTGCGTGCCACAGAGCTTGGTGGTCGGGTCGGCGGTATTGGCCTCCGCCGACAGGATTGCGTTGTTGACCAGGCAGGAGACGTCGATCGCCGTCGCCACCTCACCGATCTTCAGCGTGCCAGGTCCGAATGAGGGCATCGGTCAGTCCTTTCGTGGAGGGACGGGGTGGAGCGGAGCGAACGGACGGTTCGATCGAATCATGGCGGCTCCGCGCACTCGTAGGACTGCACCGTCAGATTGACCGTCCACTCGCCGCCGACGCAGCCACCCTCCGGGCCGAGGGCGTCCCAGCGCACCACCGTCAGCGACTTGAGCGCCGTACTCGGCGGCACGCAGCAGTGCATCGCGTTCAGGATCGCCGCCTCGTCCAGCAGCACCTGCATCGAGTCGGCGGTGATCGCACTCGGCTTCGGCGCCCAGTTCCCGCCGATGTCCTGCACCGTGCTGGCACAGCGCAGCGCACCGACGCCGACCGTGGTCAGCCAGGACCGGCGGCACGGGTCACCCAGGGTCATTCCCATCGCCGGCGGCCTGACCATCTCCAGGCTTTGCACCCGGACCCAGGCCATCCCCTCGCAGCACTCATCCCAGGCCGGGGCGATGCCGGTCGCCACGAAGGACACCTTCGGTGTCGGGTTCAACGCCGCCACCGTGCAGCCCAGCAGCGCCGTCAGCAGCGGTCCGAGGGTCTCCGAGAGTGGAGCGACCACCTCGGCCGTCATGGGCGTCCTGGGTCCGCTCAGGGCCATGTCGTCACCCGGTTCCGAGGACGCGGGATGTCCACCGAGTAGACCCGGCTCGCTCGCGGCGGGTTCACCACCGAGGAGACCCAGGAGTCGATCAGCCAGATGCCGGTGCGGCCCTTATCCAGGTCATCCATCGCGTCCAGGAAGCCGATGGTGACGCCCTGCCGGGCGATGGTCTGGATGCGCCGGGGGAGCTGGCAGGAATTGTCGCCGGACGCCGCCTTAGCCAGCTCGCAGGACAGCGCACCGGCCGCCATCTGCCCGCCGACCGGAACTTCACTGCCGTAGTCGTAGGTCACCGCGAAGGTGTTCGGCGCGGACACCGGCTCGCTCATGTTCTGGCAGATCGGCCAGGCGTCTCCGTCCAGCCGGACCAGCAGGCTGTGGTTGTCGACCCGGTAGGCGGCGGCATCCAGCTCGGTGCCGTCGATCAGCACCTGATCGACCGAGGCCACCGGGCCGGGCAGGCGCAGCGCAGGCGTGCCCCCGCCGCAGGAGCAGTCGTCGCCGCACCTCCCGCAGGCCACGTTGAACCACTGCCCGGCCAGCAGCACCGGAGTCCACGGTGCACTGCCGCGCAGAGCCGGCCCGCGAGGGTAGGGACCGCCACCCCAGAACGTCGACATGCCCTCGGCGCAGTCCGAGCGGCACGGCCGGACCGTCACCGGGCAGGTGCCGTAGACCCGGCCGGTCCAGTTCCACAGGTACTGGGTGGCCATCTGCTCGTAGACCAGCGGGTCGGCGACACCGTCCAGCGCCGGGCAGTCGCCGGGGTAGACGATCGGCCAATCGGGACAGGTGGGTGCAGGCGCAGTCACGGGATCACCACCGGGGGCGGGACATAGACGGCCTCGACGTGCGCCCAGTTCGCCTGGATCGCGGACAGAAGCATCCCGTCGGTGATGGCCCCCTGACCACCGCCGGCGTACGCGGTGTCGAAGCCGGGCTCATGTCCAGCGCGAGCTGCGAGGGCACGGTGGATCACACCAGCGCCGTGTCGACCTGCACACCGGCCACGCCGCACGGGTCGTAGCCGAGCAGGTAGGTGCGTTCCGCGATCGCGGTCAGCACGTTGTGCCCGCGATCGAACAGGTCGCCCGGCGTCGAGCTGCTGTTGAACACCTCGCTGCGGTAGCCGAAGACGGCCGGGCTGACGTACGCCCAGCTCTTGCCGTTGCCCGGCGGGGTGCCATCCGGCGCACTGCCCGGATAGCCGCCGCCGGCTGCCACCGGGGTGCCCAGGATCGTGGTCAGCCGACCACCGACGACCAGCAGCAGGTTCATCGCCGCGGCCTCCATCGCCAGCCCGCGGGTCATGTGGATGACGCCCTGGCTGCCGTAGTTGCCCGCGACGTAATCCTCCAGCATGGACAGCGCCGAGACGATGCTCACCGCCGTGCCGCCGGCCAGCACCGTCGTCTCGTCCTCGTCGGCCAGGTACGGCTCGTTGCCCAGGTCCCCGGTCCAGAACGCCCGCTCGACCCGGCCCTCCTCCCGGGCCAACAAGTGATCGGTGGCCAGCCCCTGCGCAGTGGCCGGGGTGTAGCCCACCGGCTGACAGCTCCAGTGGCCGTAGACGGTGAACGGAGTGGCCTCACCGACACCGCCCACGTTCGGGCCCAAGTCCTTCGGCAGGCCGACGGTCGGCATCGGGTCGCACTGGGCCGACCCGATGCCGCCCGCCTCGTCGCAGGTCAAGGTCTCGAAGGAGACGCCCGCCTCCCACCGGTCGCCGCCGGGCCGGAAGGTGAAGGTGCTGAACAGCCCGTACGGCAGGGCCACCCGCGGGGCGCCGGTGACCAGGGCAGCGGGAGCGACGGTCGGCATGGCTACTCCTGTGAGGACCGGTGGAGGCGGGTGGATTGGCGGGAGGGTGGGTGAGTGGGCCGCGTCGGGCATGGCGCGGCCCACGGACCACCACTACGGTCCGACGACAACCGCGACGCCGTCGCAGCCGATGTCCACCCCGGCCGCCGTCGAGCCGTCACCGCAGAGCGCGATCTCGATCACCCGGCTGTCGTGGCAGAGCTTGGCCACCAGCCAGCTCTCCTCGGTGAACAACGCGGTGAACTCGTTCTGCCCGAGCAGGGTCGAGTCGTAGATGGTGTCCAGCGTGATCAGGTCGCCGCCGCCCTGCACCCACGTCCCGGCCGCGTACAGCAGGAACTTCACCGTCGCCGGCCACGCCTTGAAGGCCGTCGCCGCCCCGGTGATCGGCTGCCAGTCGTAGACGTACTGCACAGCGATGCCGCGCTGGGCGAACCAGCCGTCGATCATCGCGTCGGTCACCGAGATCAGGTCGATCCCGGTCCGCCGGCTCAGGTCCGCCCGCACCACGCCGCGCACCCAGTACGGGAAGATCGCTTCGAGGGTGGTGCTGCGGGCCAGCCGGGTCGAGTAGCGGAAGTGCTCGACCTGCAGCTCGATGGCGTCCAGCAGCGGAGCCGTCGCACCCGCCTGGCCGGCGGTCATGGTCACCGCGGTCGAACCCGCCACGATGGCGTTGATGACGTTGGCGCTCATCTTGTGATCGTGCGCGACCAACGCACCGCGAGTCGTCCGGGCGATCAGCTCCGGGAAGCCGCGCTGCTGCAGCAGACCGGCGTTGATGCACAACCCGGCGAGCTGCAGCCGGACCTCGCTGAACGGCGGGCACTCGGCCTGGTAGCACGGCTTGCTGCCGCCACCCTGGCCGTCCCAGTCGCCGTCGATGGCGTCCTGCTCGGTGTAGGCGAACCCGGTGTCGTCGTAGATCTCCTGGAAGGTCGGGCCGAGGGTGAACTGGATACCCGACCGGGCCACGCCAATGGTCGGCACGCTGACCAGGCCGTCCCGCGATTCGAGCTCGCAGAGCTGGTACAGGGTCTCCGACGGCGCACACCAGCCACCGGCCGCGACCAGTGAGCCACCCGGCAGCCGGTGCTCGTTGCGCGCCCGCTGCAGCACCTCGTCGACGTGGCTGGGGTCGTTGTTCTGCACGGTCAGCTCGGGCGCGATCGGCTTGCGCAGGGTGGCCACCGAGAACTGCTGGCGCAGGTGGGTGCCGGACCGCTGGGCCGACTCGTACTGGCTCTGGCTGAACCCGGTCAGCCTGCGGTCGATCGCCCGGCCGACGTCGTCCCAGTTCATGCCGGTGCCCGCTGCCAGGACTCCGCCGTCGCCGGCCGCCAGCACCACGTCGCGCATCGTGGTGGCCTCGTGCGCCGGTCGCGGGGCGGGCGCGCGCCGGGTCAGCCCGGCCAGGTTGACCCTGATCTCGCGGCGAGGCGCAGCGGCGGTGACCACCGCAGTGGCCCCGTCGGTCTCCTCGGCCGGGGTTTCCTCCTCGTCGTCGGTGCCGTCGCCCTCGCCGTCACCCTCGCCGTCGGTCGTGTCGACCTCGCCGTCACCGCCGTCGGTCTCGCCGTCGGCGGAGTGCGCGTCCGACGGATGGGCACGCGCGGCCAGCGCCTGCGCGGCAGCGGTCCGGTCGGCGGCGGCCTGCCCGCGCACGTCCAGCTCGGCGACCAGGGACTCGATGCCCTCGGTCAGCACGGTCAGCGCGTCGATGGCGGCCTGGTCCAGGCCCTGGCCGTCGTTGAACAGGGAGTCGAAGTGGGCGACCGCCTGCTCGTGGAGCTGGGTCAGCTCCTCGTCGCTCAGGGCGGCCAGGTCCGAGGGGATGACGAACTCGGGCTCCGTCTGGTCCGCGAAGTCGGTCAGCCGCCGGGCGAAGCGGTCGAGTGGGTGCAGTGCAGCCATCGGGCTCTCCTTGTGATCGGAGGTCTTCCCGAAGGCCCTACAGCCATCTCGGCGGAACGATCGTCAGCGTAGACCGCTGCCCGAGAACCGTCCACGGCGATTCGGAGTTTTCGCAGGTCACGACCCACTGCCATCCACCCAGGAAAAAACTTTCTCGCCCATACCTATAGGTATGGGCGAGAAAGTTTTTTCTGGAGAAGTTGGGACTGAGGTCGGGATCAGTCGTACGGAGTGCTCAACTTCCGTAGCCCTTGGAGTAGTCACCGGTCCAGATCCAGCAGCCACTCTCCGGACGATCAGGAACACTGGCCTCGAAGTGCTCCTGCCAGGTCACACCTTGGCCGCATCTCGGCTGTAGGCACGAAGCTGGGCCGTCGTGCAATCACGGGGCATCTTGTCGAACCGCTGACGGACCATTCTCGGCTGGTAGAGGGAGGTTCCAGTCCAGTAGAGGCACATCACCTCAACCACGTCACCCTGCCCAACGTGCGGCTTTCCGATCATCGAACAGGATCCGATCGTCCTCAGTACGCCGGCCTCGTCGTACACCCCGAAGGTGATCGAGTTCGGGCTCGTCTTCCGCTCGATGACCACCACGTCCACCGAGTAGGTGAACTTGAACTTGAGCACGTCACCGGTCCGCCGACCCGGCTGGTAGGACCCGGTGAGCCGTTTGAACACCACGCCCTCGCCACCGGCCGCCTCGACCGCCGCCAGCAGCGCCCGCTTCTCGTCCTCGGTGGAGGCGAAGCTGGTCACCGTCACCGGCCCCGCCCCGTGCAGGGCCGCACCGATGGTCTCCAGGTAGATGCGCCGCTGCGACAGGGCGTCACCAGGCACCACCCACTCCCGGCCGCCGATCCGTAGGTACGGCACGTCGAAGACCCGGTACTCGCCGGTGTGGATCATGATCTCGCCGTCCAGGACGATCTCCGCGTCCTCGTGGTCGGCCACCAGCGCCAGCAGCCGGGCATCGATTCTCGGCAGCCACTGGGTGGCCGCAGAGTGGGCCAGCCGCCCCTCGCCGCGCTCGCCGTAGGGCCAGATCACGCCGCCCTTGGTGATCACGGCCAGGCCGCGGGTGCCGTCCATCTTCTGCTCGACGGCCCACAGCGGGCTGATCAGGTACCGCTCGACCTGGCCCGGAGGCACATCCTCGTACTTCATCATCCGGCGGACGCTCACGGGACCACCACCGCCATCCGGCAATCCGCGGTCCGGGCAACGCGACCACGATGGGCGGCCTCGGCCATCACAATCACGGCCAGCGAGTGGCTGCAATCCACCAGCGTGGGCGATGCGTGATCGCTGTACGGGCAGGTGCAGACGAACCACCGCAGCTCCTGCTCGGGGCCATCGAACTGCGGGTTGGTGCGCACCCGATAGGTGCCGCCCCAGCCCTTCACCTCCCACAGGTCCTTCTGGCCGGGCACCCGGGCCACCCGGCCCTGGCCCACGAAGCCGGCGGCCTTGACCCGCACGCCCTCGCTGAACTGAACGACGTAACTCATGCTCTCCCTCTCTCCTCCTTGCGTACTACCATTGTAACACGGAACGTGCTACACTTCGCGCCTTACGCGGAAAACCGCGTGTGACTTATGTCACACGCGGTTCCCGTCACCTCACCGACCGATCCGCTTCCCGGCCGCCATCGCGATGCACATCGCGCACGTCGGATCATTGGTGCCGGTGACCGGATGCAGCCGCTCGAACGATATGGTCGGGCGGCACAGCACGCCGCCGCCCTCCCGCATCAGATGAATCCGCGACTGTGCCTTGGTGCGACCGATTCTCGCCAGCCCGTTCTCAAACGGACCAAGTTCCGCGGCCATCACACGTACCAGTTCCGGCTGTAGACCCGCGGGTCGATTTCCAGCTTGTCGGCCTGCACGATCGCCTCAGCCAACTCGCCCGCCCGCTGCATCGCTGCATCGCGCTCCGGGCCGGTCGACATCGCGCCGATCTCCGCATCCAGCGCGTCAAACTCGGCGCGCAGCCGGTCACCTTCGGGGGTTGCCCTCATGGTGATTCCCTCTCTCTGTAGTTGTCACAGCCGAGCGATTGCCAGCCGCTGCACGGAAGCAAGCCTCCGTGCGTACGACAATTGTAACACGTAGTGACGGAGCGTGCGCGCTCCGCTGGAAATATCGCGTGTGACTTATGTCACACGAGCTGTACGGCCCGCTGCCGTCGGACCCTAGTACTACATAGCGGCCGCGGCGTTTGCGCCCGTACGGCCCGCTCAGGTACCACGCTGGTACTACGAGCACGCCCGACGGGCGCGCGCCACGCGCACGCGAAAGCCCGGCACGACCGCGTCGTACCGGGCTCCGCTCAAGACCGCCTCAGCCCGCCTTCCCGCCCTCGATGGGCCGCAGATGGTTCGGCGGTGCGGGCACGGCCGGCGAGTCGACCACCGGCAATCCGAGAGCCTCCAGCCGCATCGCTGCCCGCTCGTCCGGGCCGATGAAGAAGCTGGCCAGATACTGCGGCGGGTAGACGTACCGCGGGGCGGTCAGCTCGCCGCGATGGCTGAGCATGAAGTGCTTCTCGGTGTGGCACCGATCGCAGATCAGGCTGCACGCCCAGCCCGCCTTCCGGCCCTTGCGGCCCTGGTTCTTGGGCGGATGCAGGTCCACCCACGAATGCCCGAAGGCGCGGCAGTAGGCCGCACCCTCGCACAACTCCGACAGGTCACGCGCCCTGGTGTCGACCATCAGTCACCCTCCTTCACGACCAGGACACCCTTGTCGCCCAGGCCCTCGATCACGTCGGTCTCCACCCACTGCTTCACGTCCCGGCGGATGTAAGACAACCCGGTCAGCCCCAGCTCGCGGTCCTCCTCGGCCATGAACACCTCGACCCACTTCTCCGGGTCGATCTCGACGGTGAACTCGATGCGGACCTTCACTTCGTTCCCTCCCGCTCCGGAATCACGACGAGCCGACCGGCCCGATAGGCGGCGAACATCCCCGCCACGCCGGGAAAGCCCAGCCCTTCCCACATCTCGTGCACCGCCTTCTGATCGTGCCCCCGCATCCAGGTCCGCAGGGTCCAGCCCCCGCACCCGCAGGCGCACCGCCGTCGGCGCTTCGCCGGGTCGGGGACGGGCACCGCCTCCGGCAGCACCCGCTTCATCGCCCGCTCGCTCACTGATTCCGCAGCCAATACGCCGTGGTGTCCCGCTGCTCGCGGAACCGTCGCCGCGCATCCAACGCATCGGCTGCCGCTTGCTGGGCGTCACCGGCCCGGAGCTGGCGCTGCCTCTCCTCCAGATCGGCCAACACCTCCGGGAGAATCGCAGCGATCGGCTCGGGGCCCGATTCGCGGGATTCGGTCATTGCATTCCCCTCTCGTTCTGGTGAGTACTGCGATGCGACCCCGCCCCCGAAGGGGCGGGGACATTCATCACTCGGGCTTGGCCACCGCCTTCCGGGTCCGAGTCCGCGGCGCGCGGGCCGGCGTCTTACGGGCCGGGCCGGGCTTCACGGAAGCCGCGGTGCCGGTGTGCGCCCGGCTCTTGGCGCCGGACCGGGTGCCGGTGGCGCGGGCCGCCACGGCGTCCTTGAGCTGCTGCTCCGTGACCTCGCCGCTGGCCGGGACCGGTTCGGTCTTGGCCGGGGTGGCATTCGGCTGGGCCGCACCGGGCAGCTTCACCATGTCCGGCTCGGTCCGGACCGGGGTGACCAGGCACTGGGCGCAGTACCGGTACTTGGCGAAGCCGTCCGCGGCCTCGGCCTTCTGGTCCGCCGCGAGCCGAGCCCGCACCTCGTCCGGGGTGATGACCTCGAACGTCTCCACGTTCTGCGTCCGGGCCGCACAGCGACTCTTCGGGTCGTGAATCATCGGCGGGCGGGGGTTGGCCCACCACGCGACGCCACCCGTCGCACCCGGCCGAACCATCCAGTCGGCCAGCTCATCGCTCCACACTCGGGGCATTTTCAGTTCCTCTCTTGCCCTCTCGGGCTGTCTTGCGGAGGGGCCTCTCTGCATCTCCGCGCTCGTAGTACCATTGTAGTACAGAAACGGACATAGTGGACAGTTAGCAGGTGAAATTGAGTGTGACTTACGTCACACTCAAATCTGCATCACTTGACCAGCTTCCAGTCCCCGCAGGTCGGGGCGGCCTCGAAGACGTCGCCGTCCTGCAGCTCGATGCGAGCGGGCAGCCCCTTGCCACCACGGACCACCACGTCATTGCGAGTGATCGACCACCGGCAGACCTCGGGATCGCCCAACGCGGGCGGGGTCGGCCGATAGGCCCCGGCCACCACATCCTCGCCGACGGTGTAGGTGCCGTAGCCGAACTCGGTCACCGGATCGTCGCTGCCGAGCTGGGTGAGACCGAGGACACCGAGCCCCAGCGCGACGGCCAGCCCGATCCCGATGGCGATGTTCTTCGGCCGCACCGACTTCCGATAACGCTCCTCGGCCTCCGTCATGCACTTCAAGTGCGCCGCCTGCTGCTCGGCCTGGGCCGGAGTCAGGTCCTCGTCCGTCATTGCTCGCTCCCTCTCTGGAGTGCCCTGGCTCATCAGCGCCGGACTGGGCAAGTCCAACGGACCCCTCGCCGGCAATGCGGCACAAGGGTTTCGCCATCAGAAGCACACGTCGCCGTGCGGGGTTTCGAGGAATCGGGTGACCAGCTCCCCGGTGTCGTCCCGGCGAATGTGGGCCTCGACCGAGTTGTCCATGTACGAGGTGATCTTGACAATCACGCCGGTCCACTCGCAGACCACCCGGCTGTAGTGGTGGTGCAACTTCGGGTCCCACACCCGCTCCGTATCGGTGCTGTCCCAGCGGTCGCCCACCCTCGGCAGATTGCCGGTCATTACTTGCTCTCCTTCGTCTCAGCGGTGAGCCGCGCCAGCAGCTCGTTCACGGTTTCGCCGCTCTCCAGCTCGACCATCGCCGGATCGTTCTCGGCGGCGGCGATGATCACCGCGGCGGTGGCGTCATCGGCGTACTCATCCGCACCGCCGCCGGCTGCGATCACGTCGTCCCGGTAGGCACCGACTGCGCCGACCGACTCGGCACACTTGGCGATGGCCTTCTCGACAGAGCGGGCCAGGCCGATGGTGTCGGCCACCTGCTCGTCGGACCACGCCTCGACCAGGAAGTCCCAGCCGCCCTCGTTGTAGTGCTCGATGGCGTACTTGCGCACTGCCTCGACCAGCTCCTGCTTGAACGGGCTGATCGTCTTCTCGTACGGATGCCGGATCGTCATTTCGCTTTCTCCCTCTCAGAGACTCTTGCCTGCTTGCTTACGTACCACTATTGTAGTACGGAAGTGGAAGGAATGGGCGATTTGTAGGACTTTTCCCGTGTGACTTAGGTCACACTTAGTTGCTAATTGTGGCCGGGCGTGATACGACCAGGACGGATCTGGTCGCGTCGAGTCGGAAGCGCGCTGGCGAGGGTCGCATCTGCGGTGGCGATCGAGGCGCGGCCAGGGTCCGACATCGGTAGGGTCCGAGCCGATGAAGCCGCTCGATGCCGTCCTGGTGCTCGGAGCCACGATGCGGCTGACCCGGCTGGTGGTGACCGACGACCTCGGCCGATGGGCAGTGCGGGACCCGGCCTACCACTGGGCCGGTGACTACGACCCGGACGAGATACCCGAGGGCACGCGGCAGCGGCTGGTGTCCGGCCTGGACTGCCCGTTTTGCGTCGGGACCTGGATAGGCTTCGGTATCCTGGCCGTCACGGGGTCGACCTCCTCCCGATCCCGCGTCGGCCGGGCCTGGCGGTTCCTGCTCGGCGGCCTGGCCCTCAACGAAGTGGCCGGGCATCTGGCGAGTCGGCTCGGTGACGCGGGATGACCTACTGCATGGTCCGCTACGGACCCGAGGGCCGCGACATCACCGGTGCGGTGATCCCCGGCTGGCGAGTCCTGACGTCAGTGCTGTTCGACGACAAGGAGTCCGGGCTCGCCTTCATGGACACGATCAGCGGCCGGACCGAGCTGTTCGAGATGGTGCCGATCGCGGTGCGGGATGGTGACGCAGTAGAGCCGTCCACCTAGCCTTCTTGCCATGACCGCGCCTGCCGGGCCGCGCCCGCTGACCTCACTCGTCGCCTCCGCCCGCCGCCTCACCAACCGCACCATGACGCGGCAGGGTTCCAACGCCAAGAGCTGGCAGGAGGACGCCTGGGAGATGTTCGACCTGGTCGGTGAGCAACGCTTCCTGGCCACCACGCTGGCCGGTCGGCTGGCCCAGGCCAAGCTCTACGTCGGCACCATGCCGCAGGACGACACCGACGATCCGGTGCCCACCGAGAACACCGACGTGGCCGCCGTTCTGAAAGCCTTCGGGTCCTCGATGGCCGGCCGCTCGGCGATCCTCAACCGGATGGGCATCAACCTGTTCGTCGCCGGCGACGGCTGGCTGGCCGGCATCCCGCGCACTCTGCTGCCTGAGACGCTGCGCGGCGGGCTGTCGCTGGACGAGACCCAGGTCCGGTCGGTCTCGGTCGGCCCGAGCGGTGCCAGCCTTGGTATCCGGCCCGGCACCGAAGACGGCGAGCTGGACATCGAGGACCTGGAATGGCGGATGCTCTCGGTCTCCGAGGTGAGCAGCTCGGCCGGTGGCCAGGTGCAGCTTGCGCTCGGCGACGGCGAGAAGGAGCAGATCAAGGTCGAGCCGGAGGACATCTGGCTGATCCGGGTCTGGCGACCGCACCCGCGGCGGTTCTGGGAGGCCGACTCCCCGACCAGGTCGAGCCTGCCTGTCCTGCGCGAGCTGGTCGGCCTGACCATGCACATCTCCGCACAGGTGGACTCTCGCCTGGCCGGGGCCGGGCTGCTCATCGTGCCGCAGTCGGCGCAGCGGGCACTGCAGATCGCCGCGGGCATCCCCGAGGACGAGATGACCGACCAGTTCACCGAGGCCCTGATGGAGGCCATGCTCAAGCCCATCGAGGACCGGGCCAACGCCTCCGCGCTGGTACCGCTGGTGGTCACGGTGCCGGACGACGCGGCCGGGCTGTTCGAGTTCATCACCTTCGCCAAGCCGCTGGACACCGAGAGCCGGAACCTGCGGGACGAGGCGATCCGCCGGTTGGCGCTAGGTCAGGACGCCCCGCCCGAGTTGCTGCTCGGCACGTCGGGGATGAACCACTGGGGAGCCTGGCTGGTCCAGGAGGACGTGGTCACCACCCACCTGGAGCCGCCGCTGGCGCTGATCTGCGACGCGCTGACCACTCAGTACCTCTGGCCGGTGCTGATCGCCCAGGGCATGGACGAGGACGCCGCCCGGCAATACGTCGTCTGGTACGACGTGAGCGACCTGGTGGTCCGGCCGAACCGGAGCCAGGACGCGCTCGCCCTGCACCAGCGCGGCGTGATCAGCGACGAGACGGTGCGCAACGCCACCGGCTTCGACGAGTCGGACGCACCGGCCGTCGCCGCCGTCCTGCCGCAGGAGGTCGTGCTGGCCCTGGAGATGGCCCGCACCTCGCCGACCCTGGTGCAGAACCCCGGCATCCCGCAGTTGGTGGCCCAGATCCGGGCGGTGCTGGCCGGCGACATCCCGATGGTCAGCGACCCGACGGCGGAGCCCGCGGCCCCTGCTCCTGCTGCTCCGGGTGGGGCAGCAGCAACCGGCAACCTGCCACCCGCGCCGCCGCCGCCGAGGGTGCCCGAGGGTGGCGGGGTGCCGACCACCGACGGCGCACCGCCGTCAGTGCCGCCGGCCGAGGCCGGTGGACTGGCTGCGAGTGGTGTCAGCGGCAACGGGCGGGTGTACGTCGGATGATCGACGAGGCCCGCTGCCCGGTCTGCGGGCAGCAGACCCCGCACGACCAGAGCCAGATCCTGCTCGCCGTCTGCGACGTGCTGGTGGTCAAGGCGCTGGAGGCGATGGGCCGCTGGCTGCTCCGGGTCGGCGGGCGCAGCCGGTTCGCCGAGGCCGCCGCGGCCCGCACCCCGCTGCACCAGGTGCACACCCGCTGGCAGGACACCGACGACATCGTCGACAAGGCGCTGCGCGGGGCCTGGGACGTCATCCCGGCCATGCTCAACACGCACGGCTGCTGCAACATCACCGCGCTGCAGGTGACCGCCTGCCTCGACGCCTACGTGCACGACCTGGTGATCACCGGCACCCCGCACACCCTGGCCGAGCTGCACTACCGCTTCGAGACCCAGCTGCACCTGCCGGTCTACGTGGTGCTCACGGCCACGACCCCGGCCCGAGGGCGGGAGTCCGTCGATGCCTGAATCGCCCGGTGCCGCCACCGCCGGCCGAGCCCGGCTGGACCGCCAGTTGACCGGGGAGATGGACCGCTCGCTGCGGGTGTTCCTGCGCGAGGTGAACTCCGCCGCCCAGGACTCACTGCCGACCGCGGTGCTGCTGGCCGCCGGTCGCAACCCCTTCACCCTCGGCTCGGTGCTCGGGTTATGGGAGACCGTGGTCGAGGGCTTCGGCCGCACGGTGGGCCGGTTCTTCGGCCGCGGTAAGGGCACCGACCCCTTCGTCGAGGCGTACCTGCGCGGGATGCAGCAGCGGCTGCGGTCGTCGAACCTGCCGTCGCGGGCGTATTCGAGCGCGGTCGAGGTGCTCACCGCCTCCACCCAGCAGAGCTGGTCCCGGCCCAAGACCACCGCCGAGCTGCGGCTGGCGCTGGCCCCGGACCGCGGCACCTCGGTGCGAACCCAGGATCCTTCGGACGCGGCAGGGGCCCCAACCATCGAGGAGGGCGGCTTCACCTACGCAACGACCGCCGAGCGAATTGCCCGCACCGAGGCCACCGCAGCCTATGGCGTCTCCTCGCTGGTCGACCTCGGCCGGGCCGGTGTGAAGTACAAGCGGTGGGTCTCCCACCACGACCGGCACGTCCGGCCCGCGCACGCCTCCGCCAGCGGCCAGACCGTGCCGCTCACCGGCTCGTTCGTCGTCGGCGGCTACACCCTCCCCTACCCCGGCGACCCGTCCGCACCGACCGGCCAGACCGCCAACTGCCGCTGCGTGATCGTCGGAGCTGACAAACCTTCGCGGTAGTTCATAGTCGAGACAGGTCGGGTTCGGGTTAGCCGGTGACGTACACCGTGCCACCGCGCCGGACCCGGGCCGCCTCCGCCTCCAGCCGGGAGCCGAAGGACTGCACCGGCCCCGCGCCGTCGAACAGGGTGAAGGTCTGCGTCCGACCAGTCGCCGACTTCACCGGCTGGGCCGGCACGATGTTCGTCGGCCGGCTGCCCTGACCGGCCCCGGCCTTCTGGGTGGTCGTGGTGGCGGTCTTGTTCTTGCCCTTGCCGCCGCAGTTACAGCTCGTCGGACTCACACCCTCTCGTGATAGCGGGCGAGTGCTCGCTCGCGATGACAGATGAGACAGCCTCTACGACAACCATTCCCATCCCATCTGACGTTGGCTGGATCGGTGAGGTCATGCTTCCCCGCTCGGCACACCTTGAGTCGAGCCCTGTTCCGATTCTCCCTGTGAGTCACCGCTTCGAGGTGCCACGGGAGAATGCATCGCTTCGAGTGGCAGCCACGGGCGGCGACGTGGTCGATCTCTTTGCCCGATGGGATCAAACCCACGAACCTCAAGTACGCGAACCGGTGCACGTATTCTTTCGGATCTAAGGCACGCGTCCCGGGTTGAAACGTTCCGTACTCCCTCGGCCCGCTCCCCTGCCAGACCAGACATCCGTCCTCCCAGTCGCAGTTCCGAAGCAGCCGGATCAGTGGGTCGATTCTTTCCACATAGCTATCCTACTGCCCTCCTCGATCGGGCCGGTGATTGGCCGGGTGGTGGACCCGCATCGCCAGGCTGGACGCCCGCACCCGGCGGGCCAGCTCCGAGGCCGTGTCGAGCGAACCAGAGGCCACCAACGCTGCCTCCTCGGCCCGCTCGCGGTCGGCCAGCCGCTTGAGGTAGCGCAGGTCGTCCAGGCTCAGCGCGCCCTCGGTGCCCGGTCGACGGACCTTCCTCGGAGCCACCATCCCCGCCGCAACCAGGGAGACCACAGCTCCGCCCGCGACCAGGCCCGAGGGTCGCGGGACCCCGTACCCCGGCACGTTCACGCACAGGCTCGCCACCATCTCCAGCGCGAACCCGATCCGCCGCCAGTCCCCACTGAGGGGAGCGCTGCGCAGGTCCCGCATCTGCGTCGGGGTCACGTCCGGCCGCAGTGCGCCGGCCACCCAGATGCCGTGCGAGTCCTCGCCCACCCGCACGTCCGCCGCCACCATCCCGGTGTGGTCGTAGTGCGCCATCGCCCGCACCGCATTCGCCGCGCCGGGTGCGTGCCGGGTGTCGAGAGTGATGTGCCCGACCGCGATCTCGCTGCCCTCGGCGGTGCGCAGCGCCCCGGTGTGGAAGTGCTGGTAGTTGCTGGCTGAGTGCGGCGGCGGGGTGCAGGTCCCGTTGTGCTGGCCGATGCCGACGTGGCAGGTACCCCACAGCGCCATGTGCCCGTACACCCGGCCGTCGTCGCCGTAGTGCATCGCGGTCGGCTCGCGCAGGTTCGGGTTGGAGAACCAGGCAGCGGGCGGATCGACCGGGACAGCCGCGGTCAGACCCACGCGGGAGTCCGAACCAACTCCCCGTCCGAGGTCCGCTGGTTCCGAGCGTGGTCGTACTTGCAAGCTCGACAGGTCCGCACCTCGTACGTGGAACCATCCTTGCGTCGGCGCATCGCCAGCAGCGTGTTCTGTTCGCTGAATGGGTGCCCAAACCCACAGGTGGTTGACAGCGACAAAGCACGCGCCCGGTTGTACCGCGCCGTGTTCTCCGCTGCCGTTACCAGCTCGAAGTGCCTGAATACGTTGCAGCACAGTGTGTTCTGGCAGGTGTGGTCCACGGTCAGGCCCGGTGGGATCGGACCCTGCGTACTCTCCCAGAGCACTCGGGCCACGACCTTGAACTTCCGACTCCGACCACCCTCGGTGATGTACGCGCGCAGTACCCCATTGCGCTTCGGGGCGAAAGCCCACCCCGTCCAGAGCCAGCACTCGTCCGGTGCTCCCCGCTGAATGTGCTTCCAGACCCGCTCCGAGGCTGGCGTCTTCGGCTTGCTCACCAGTCAACTCTATACGGGCGTTTACAAAAGCCGGAATCGCCACGATGGTCGCCGCCCTGATCCGGCCCGAGGTGGTCACCCGCACCTCGTCGTCAGCGTTCATGGTGGCCACGGTGACCCGCCCGTCGGCATCGGTCTCGGGCTCGTCGGACGGCGTGTCCTCGGTGTCCTCGCCTGCATCGAGGGACTCGCTGGCCAGGAACATCGGCAGCAGCAGGCCGTCGTCCTCCATCAACTCGCCCGCGATGCGCAGCTCGAAGTCCACGTCGTCCAGGTCCATCGAGACCCCGTTGGTCAGCCCCTCTCCGACCTGCCGGGCGGCCTCCGCGCCCCACGTCGAGGACACGTCGAAGTCGCCCTCACCGAGAATCTGGCCGCCGTCGGCCCGGGTGATCGAGGTGATCCGGCCGACCACCACCGCGCCGTCGTGCGCACCCACGTCCGAGCTGACGTAGCGCAGCGGCAGCGGCAGGTTCTCCCAGCGCAGTGCGTTCGGTTCGATCAACCGCCCGTCGCCGGTCAGCTCGCCCTCGACGCCGATCACGCCGGACCACTGGGTTGTATGGGTATAAGTCGCGTCGGTCTCTGAATCCCCCACGTCGTCAGCCAGATTCACTCGATCGGCCGACACACCGCGCCCGTCGGCGTCGTACCCCACCGTCAGCACCGCGGCGGACCGCTGCGCGCACGGCACGCAGCCGTCGGCCGTCATCGAGGTAAGGGCCAGCAGTGCAGCGTGCTCAGGCATGGGCCAAGGGTAGGGTGCGCACCCCGACCGGACCAGCGCCGATGCCGCTTTGGGCTACTTCCGCCGTCGGTTGATCGACCCGTTCGCCATCGCGTTGCTGATCGCCGCCGCCTTGCTCTTGCTGTAGCCCTTGCGCTTGAGGGCGTTGTAGACGCGCGGCAGCTTGATGCTCCTGTACTTGCCTCTCCCGGGCATGGTCCAGGGTATGTCCATGACGTTCACGCCGACACCTCCCGGGGACCTGCCCACGCCCGAGTACCTGTACGACCGAGGGGTCGAGCTGATGCAGGGCACCGCCTCGTACCTGGCCGCCCAGCAGCAGCAGAACGCCTCGGTGCTGGCCTCCATCACGGACCTGTACTCCCGGCTGCCCGCGACCAGCGGCGGTGACGCCGGGGTCTGGGAGTGGACTACCTCGATGCCGGTGGAACCGGGCGGCGTGCACATCGAGGTGCTGGGCGAGACGAATCGGAAGATCCAGCTGTCCCTCACCGACGTCGACGACACACTGCACGACCTGTCCGGGCTCGATGTCGGGGACACCATCGTGCTGACCGACGACCCGGACACGCCGCCGGTCACCGCCTTCCGCCAGTACGTCGTGGGCGGCAGGCCCGTCTACCCACCGACCGCGCAGTGGATCACGATCAACGCGGTCCGGGTGGCGATCTTCGGCTCGCAGGACACCCCGACTCCGGGTACCAGACTGAGGCTGATCCTGGGCTAGGACCTGCCGGCCGGGCGACCTCGCGGCCGGTTCAGGTCGGACAGCGCCGCTCGGGCGTAGTCCCGGCCGACCTGCCACTGCGGGTTGCCGGTGGTCAGCGCGAGGCGTCCGGGCACGGTGATCTGCCCGCGCCGGCCGACCCGCAGCACCGCCAGCGCCTGCGTCGTCGCGTCCACCTGGTCGTCGGCCACATCGTTCGGGAAGTTCCGCAGCTCCGAGAGGTAGTCGTTCACCCACCCGTTGCCCGGGTCCGCCGGATGCGGCAGGTAGACGTTGCCACTCTCGATCTCCGGTGTCACCGCGTGCGCCCGGACCTCCTTGCCCAGGCTGGCGATGATCGGCTTGATGCCGCTGATCGAATCGCTCAGCGTGTCGATGATGGCCGCCCCGTTGGCCGCCTCCTCGATCAGCCGCTCGTGCACCAGGTGCCCGCACGGCGACAGCCCCGGGTTGTCGGCGATGGCCCACCGCCGCATCGCCGCGATGGACTCCACGAAGGACCACCGGCCCCGCTGCTGGGCGATCAGGTAACGGTTGTCGCCCTGCCGGACCCACCGCTGGCCGACGACGTACCCACCGCCGCCGGTGTCCTTCACCCGGCCCTTGAACGCCATGTCCCACGAGTCCACCCAGCGCCCGCCGGTCAGCTTGGACGGATCGAGATAGACCACCCGGCCGTCCTCGGTGGCCCGCTCGGAGTTCATCGTCCAGAACCGCCACCACCCGCTGTCGAAGATCGCACCCTTCGCCGGCGCCGGCCGCTGCTGGTACATCGCGCTGAAGGTGTAGGTCCCGACGGACCGTTTCACGTCCAGCCACCGATCGATCGCCGCGTTCCGGTCCTCGGTCAGCAGCGGGGACAACAGCGGCTCGCCCTCACCCCGGCCGAGCGGGTCGTCCGCCTCCGCGAGGGCAGGCAGGCTGATCCGCTCCCACTGGCGCGGGTCGCCCTCGTAGTCCTCCGAGAGCAGCCGCCCGATCATGTCGTCCTCGTGCCACCGGGTCATCACGACCACCACGAGGTAGGGCGGTTCGAGCCGGGTCTGCGCCACGTTCAGCCACCAGTCCCACAGGTTCTGCCGCATCACCAGCGAGTGGGCCTCCACGAAGTCCCGCACCGGGTCGTCGATCAGCAGCACCCGCGCACCGCGGCCGGTCAGCGCACCGCGCACCGAGGTCGAGTACAACCCGCCGCCCTCGATGGTCGACCACCGGCTGCCCGCCCCACCGTCCGGTGCCAGCGCCACCCCGAGGTTCGGGTCCGCCTCGATCAACCGCCGGACGTGCCGCGCCCACCCGGCGGGCAGCCCGCCCTCGTAGCTGGCGCTGATGATCTGCCACTCCGGGTGCCGGCGCAGCAGCCACAGCGGCGTGTAGACCGAGATCAGGGTGGACTTGCCCGCTCTCGGCGGCATCGAGACGCACACCATCCGGTTGCGCCCGCGCTCCACCGCCCGCACGTTCTCCGCGATCCGCTCACCGAGCAGGTCCAGGTGCGGCCGGATGGCGAAGCGCGGGTCGATCTCCTTCGCCTGCGCCACCGGGGACAGCGGCATCCCGATCCCGCGGGTAATCCGATAAGCCCGGGTCAGCGAGGCGATCCGGCTGGTGATGGCCCGCGCCTCGGCGTCGCTGCCGCACTGCGCGGCCAACCGGCGCAGCTCGTCGATCGCCCCGACCGGGTCGTCCGGTATCGGTCCGAGGTCAGCCTGCGAACTGGGCGTCATCATGGTCCGGTGATGACGATGACGGGCCTGATCCTGATGCGGCTGGCCCGGTGGCGGGAGCTGCGTGGGACGGGTCGTACTGCTGGGCATGAGTCTCCGGGTAGCGCGGGAGCGGCACGTCCGTCACGCTGACCACCTCGCCCATCACCACCGCTTCGAGCTGGGCCAGCGCGTGCTCCATCTCGGCCCGCACGTTCAGCGACAGGTCGATCTTGGTCGGCGCATCCAGGCCGAACATCTTCGCCCGCCGCGAGGACAGCCGCAGGAAGGTGTCGACCGCCTTCAGGTCACCCTCCAGCACCTGCGTCCAGATCGCCGCCTGCGCCCGATCCAGCCGCGCACCCTCCAGCTCCCGCAGCTCGGCCACGCCCCGGTCGCGCACCTCGCCCAGCACCCGGTCGACCATGTCCTCGGCTGCGTCGTGGCTGATCCGCATCCGCTCGGAGATCTGGGCGTAGGTCAGCCCGGCCAGCCGAAGGCTCAAGGCTTCGGTCCGCCGCACCCGCTCCCGGTCCCGTCGCCGGGCTTCCAGGGAGCCGGGCTCGGGCAGTGGGTCGGTGTCCACGCCGGACTGCTCGACCGCGGCCAGCACCTCACTCACCGCGTCGTGCTTCGGCGGGTGGTGCCGAGGGCGGGTCGCGGTGGAGGTTGGTGAGGGTGGCGGCGGAGCCGTACGGCGGGGCACGCTGCTCAGCTTGCCTCGGTGCCGGTGCTCGCCTCGACCAGTTCCCACAGGTCGTCGTAGGTCAGGCCGGGCAGCGAGCGGGTCCGCACCTCGAAGGTGTGGAAACAGGCCGGGCACTTCACATTGGTCGTGTGAGTCGCCGTCGGGTCCGCCTCCGCCACCCGCTTCACCTTGCCGGTCGCCTCGTCCACGTCACCGGAGGTCACGTCGTTCACCGCGGTGATGGCCCCGATCTCCAGATCCACGTCCGGGAAGTAGCGGTCCAGCAGCGCGGTCTCGAACTCCCGCAGCTCCAGCACCAGGGCGCTGTGGTCCCAGTCGCTCATCTCGCTGGTCCGGTTGTCGACCAGCCGGTACTCGCGGACCTTGTTCTCGGGCAAGTCGGTGACATACACGGGAACGCTGGTGTAGCCGAGCTGCTTGAGCGCCTGGTGCCGGGTGTGCCCGACCACGATCACGTTCTCGGTGTCCACCACGATCGGCTGCTGGTAGCCGAACCGCTCGATGCTGGCCGCCACCGCGTCGATCGCATCCTGCGGGATGCGCCGCGGGTTGCGCCAGTACGGCTTGATGTCCTCGATGGCCAGCGTGCGCTCGACCGGCATCGGCGGTCCGTCGGGCCGGGTGTAGGGGGCGGTCATGCTCGGGCTCCTGCGATCTGGGTGGCAGTGGCAGTGACGGGCGGGGCGGAGCTGACATCGAGCAGGCCGGTGGCGACCTGCGCCTTGGACACCGGCATCTCCCAGGTGTGGAAGCACGAGGGGCAGACGAACTCCACCTCGCGCACGATGCGGGAGTCCGACCCGGGGTCCGCCGGTTCGAGGTAGTAGTCCGAGTCGCTGCCCGCGCCGGGGTCGCCGATCACACCCGCCTCCGGGAAGAACGCCTGCATCAGCGCGATGTCCAGGTCGCTCAGCTCGCCGGTCAGCTTCTCGAAGTCCCACGAGGAGTACTCGTGCGTGCGGTTGTCGATCACCCGCAGCTCGCGCACCTGGGTCGGACTCAGGTCTGTGGCCTGGCGGACCGGCACCTTCGTGAACCCGAGCCGGCGCAGCGCCGAGTACCGCGTGTGCCCGATGATGATGACCGAGTTCGAGTCCACGACGATCGGCTGCTGCAGCCCGTACCGCCGGATCGACTCGGCCACCGCGTTCACCGCGTCGTCCGGGATGGTGCGCGGGTTCCGCCAGTACGGAATCACCGCGTCCAGCTCCACCACCTCGATGGGTCCCATGGTGGTCCTCTCTGCTCGGGTTGGGCGGGCCGTCAGAAGTCCGACGGCACCTGCTCGTCGGGATGGGCGGCGGCGTACTTGCTCTTGGCGCTGACCTGCTTGCTGGTCAGCACCGGGCGACTGAACTCCACGTCGCCGTACAGCTTGGAGTAGCCGGTGATGTGGGTCAGCCTGGCCAGCTCGGTCGGCTCCAGACCGAGCTTGTTGCAGACGTCCTCCGGAGCCATGCCCTCCTTCAGCATCTGGAACACCAGGCTGCCCATGCCGGTGACGCTGTGCTTGCCACGCGCCCGGTTGTGTCGCACCGTCGCCGCGATCCGGCCGGTGATCGGCTTGTCGAGGACTACGAGGGGGAGGTGGTCCGCCGTCCGCGCCGAGATGTCCGGATACTTCCGCATGACTGTGTATCGGTGGAAGCCGTCGACGATGATCGCCTTGGATCGGTCACGCACTACGAGGTGGGCGTCGGAGTCCAAGCTCGTTTCTCTTGAATCGAACTGCGGACGCGCTGCGGTTGAGAATCCCGGCGATGGCATCGGCGGAGGTTGACTCGCCACACGCTCGGAGATATCCCAGCTCAGCGTCAGTCCAGCGACCCCGACGGAGTCCGCCGGACTCAGCCTCGATCGTCGCCAGGACTTCTGCTGCCCGACGCGCCTTGACTCGCAGGTAGGGCAGACATGATCCCAGGAAGTGCTGGACGTCCCCGATTCTGGCGATGTTCCAGACATAGGCGAGGCAGTATCCCCGCTGCTCGTAGACGTTGCCGATGGACCAGAGGTCGCGGAGCCATTCACAGAGTTCGCGTCCGTCGTTGCCGGCGGACTGGCTGATCTGGACCCGCCATCGGGAGTGGCGATGCGAGAGACCTTGAGGGGAAGAGATGCTTCCCTCTCCATCAAGTAGTCCTGCGCAGTACCCCAGCAAAGCCCCTTCAGGAACTGGGCGGTATCCAGGGTCAGCGTTGAAAGATGTCCGCATGGTAGGACGATATCAACGCGAGACTCGATGATCGCAACGACCGGCTGGGTGTAGCCGTCCTCACTGATCGAGGTGTGCAGCAGCTTCATCTCCTGGTAGGCCACCGCGTTCGGGTTGTAGTCGTTCGCCTGCACCAGGTCGATGTGTACCCACCGCACCTGGCCCACCGGGTCGGTCCACGGCAGCAGCCCGAACGCCTGCTCGATCAGCGCGTTGGCGGCGGCCACCCGTTCCGCGATGTAGGCGGTGCCGAGCCGGTGGCCATCGGCGCCCTTCGGGTGGACCGGCATGTTCTCAGCCCGCATAGCTGGCGGACCTCGCTTCCTGTTCGAGCTCCCGCTGCCGGGCGGTCGACGCCGCGGTCAGGTCGCCGGCCAGGTAGCGCCGGGCCGCCGGGGTGTTGCTGCTAATCCACTGGTCGACCGAGGTGCCGTACACGTCGTTGCCCATGATGGCCGCCGACATCGAGACCATCACCTCCTCGTGGCTCAGCTGCGGCAGGGCCTTGGTGGCACGCACGATCATCCGGCGGAACTTGTCCTGGTTCTCCGGCTTCGGGATCAGCTTGCAGATCAGGTACTCCAGGTACTCGTCCCACGAGGCGAACATGTAGGGCAGCTTGCCGCGCTGCTGGAACTGGTCCTCGCCGACGTGCGCGAAGGAGTTCAGCCCCTCCAGCCGCCGGGTCGCCCGCTCCCAGGTGTCCGGCTCCACCTCCTGCAGATAGTTCAGGCTGGCCAGGCTCAGCTCGTGGTGGAACGAGGAGACCCGCATGTTTCGCAGCGGGATGCCGTACTGGAACTGCACGTCGTAGAAGGTGTTGTAGGCCCACTCGTTGTCGTGGATCGACTTCCACACGTCCCGGTAGGACCAGTCGTAGATCGGGTGGAACAGGTAGTAGCTGCCCTTCGGCTTGCCGGCCGAGGCCCAGGTCGCCCACTTGTACGAGGGGACCGAGGTCATGAACACCCGGCGGGTCGGGCTCTCCTCGCACCGCATCCCGGTCAGGATCGCCCCGCCGTCGCGCTGGTTCATCGCGCCGAGGACCTCCTTGAACCGGTCGATCTGGTGACCGCGCGGCGTGAAGAAGTCATTCACCTTGATCGAGGAGGGTTCCTTCGGCCTGATCCAGCCGCTGTCGTCCAGCCGGGTGTCCCAGACGTAGAGCCACTCCTCGTCGTAGCTCGCCGCGTTGAACAGCCGGAACGGGATCTGGTACCAGTCCAGCTTGTAACGGTCGGGGCGGTCGAGGTACAGCCGCATGTAGTCGATGGTCGCCTGGTACTCCGCCTCCTGGTCCAGGAAGTGCAGGTGCGCCGGGCCGCAGCCCAGCTCTTGCGATACGTCGGCCAGCAGCTCCGCCACCACGGTGGAGTCCTTGCCGCCGCTCACCGAGGCGCTGACCTTCCCGTCGAACTCGTCGAACAGCCAGCGGATCCTCTTGCGGGCAGCGTCGTACACATTGCCCGGCAGGAAGTAGTGCGGCCGGGCCTTGCCGGTGAACACGAGGTCGTTGCCCATGATTGGTCGCGCTTGTTGGGCGCTCAGCCTCCGATCACGGTGACGACCATGTCGTCCAGGTCGAACTGGCGGGCGGGGCGACGCCCCTCGGTGAGCAGGCTGGCCACCAGCTCGACCGCCGCCTCCCGGCTCTCGTCGATGTGCGCGGGCTTGTGCGGCCAGTACGAGGGCCAGTAGCCGCGGCGGTAGTGCATCAACACGGTCAGGTCACTGGACAGCTCCGCGATGGGGGAGATGGCCCACGGTTCGAGGTAGCTGGGGCTGCCGAACAGGCTGACCACCAGCTCGAAGGAGCGCGGGGCAAAGAGTTGGTCGGACAGCGCCGTCTCCATCCGCATCGGCAGCAGCCGGGTCGCACGCGGGTGCTTCTGCACGAGCTGGTTCAGCATGCCCTGGCTCGGGTCCACCCCGGTGTAGATGCCCGGCGCGGTGACGTGCAGGTCCAGCGTGAGCCCGGTCCCACAGCCCACGTCGAGGGTGCTGGGTGCATACGCCCCGAAGTGCCGGCGGATCAGCCGGGCGATCGCCTCGTTCTCCGTCGTGCACTGCGGGCAGTGGGCCGGGTCGTAGCGCGCGTCGTACGCCGTCGCGAGGGCGTCGTAGACCTCGCGGGTGTCGTCCTCGATGACCGTGGTGGGCGGCCTGGGTGGGCGGTAGCGGGTGTCCGGGGCGTCCTGCTTCCCGTACACCCGGTCGTCGTCGGTCGTGTTGATCACGCCCTGGATCGAGACCGGACCGCTCATCGTCCACCACTTCCGGATCGGTCGGCCCGAGCCGGGGATGGAGTCGGGCGGGTCGTACAGGTAGAGCTGGGTGGACCGGAAGAACTTGCCCGGCCGACCGTACGTGCGGATCACCCGGGCGGCGCGGTCGAACAGGGTGCTGTCGAGGTCCTTGTCCCGCACCACGTACGAGTGTGGGGCCGAGTCGGCGTAGGTGGTGGCCCACCGCCAACTCAGTGTCGGCGCGAGGTCGAGCCACCAGGCCAGGTCGTCGGTGGTGATGAAGTCCTCGGGCCACACCTCGGACCAGGTCTCGACGGTCACGGCACGTACGACTTGCTCTGCCGCATCTTGCCGTGCGGGCGCTTCGGGTTGATCGCGCTCACCCAGTCCCGGTGCTGCACGAGGGACGGCGCGACCAGCCAGTAGCTCAGCCGATTGGCGTGCAGGTAGTGGCTCACCGCCAGGTCCGTGCCCGTCGGGTCGGTGCCGTCCAGGTGGTTGGGCCAGGTGTCGAGATAGTCGGCCAGTGACGCGGCCATCCCCGGTGGGACGTACCAGCACTGGTTGTTCAGGTAGGACTTGCCCTTCTCCCACCGCGAACCATAGGTCAGGTCGGCGTTGCGGTTCGAGTAGGTCTGGATCAGCACGTCCGGGTGCGCGGCGATCTCGGCCGCCATCTTCACGTCCCAGTTCGACGTGAACTCGATGTCATCCTCCAGGAAGATCGCCGCGCCCTGGCCGGCCGAACGCAGCATCCGGACGAACGTCTCGTAGTGGTCGTGGTGCTTGTCCCACACCACCGTCGCGGTGTGCCCGGCCAAGTGCAGCCACTGCACCATCCGGGTCGCCGCCACCGCCCGCTTCGGGTCCCACGGCACGGCGGTGACGAACACCGGGGGCAGGGTGACCAAGCCACCGCCTGCCGTCACCGAGCGCCGGCCTTGTTGTCCCGCCAGCGCGGTGCGCTCACCGAGGCGAGCACGTCGCCCGGCTGGGCCACGTCGGCGAACTGGATGCCGCTCACCACCCACGGGCGGAACAGCTCCCACACCTCGTCGGGGTCCAGCGGCTGGTCCCGGTCCACCGCGATCACCGCCTTGAGTCCGGCGGCGGGGCTGATGCGCGGGTCGTGCAGACCCTGGTGCGGGGAGTGCGTGTCCAGGGCGTAGAGGGTCCCGGGGACCAGCGGTGAATGCCACTTGGAGGAGTCACTACTGTCGTACCGAGGTAGTCCACGGATGCGGTTGCCGTCGTTGCGGAGGATCAGTTGATGGCTGTAGCGGGTGTACGCCGGGTCGACGTGGACCGTGGTGCCGGCCCGAGTGAGCAGGAAGTGCACCCCGCTCGGGGTGTGCCCGAAGGACTTGAGCGACATGCCCCGACCGGGTCCGACGAACCGCTCCATCGAGGGTGTGGAGGTGTCGATGGCCTCGATCAGCGGCCGGTACTTGGCCGGCATCGGGACGGTCCAGAGCATCGGATCGCTGCGCTGATCGGGTCGCAGCACCAGGTCGGGGTCAACGGTTCCCATGCGACACATCCTGGCTCATCTGGCAATACTGCTCCACCAGCAGCGCATAGACGTCATACTCAGCCCGGTCGCGCAGGCGCTTGAAGTCCTCGGGGTACAGAACCGCGAGTTCCTTCCGAGCCTGGTTCCTGGTCAGCTGGGCGAACCGATTGCACATCTTGCACTGGACCCGGCGAGAGCCGATGCGGCTGCGGATCGTGGCGATGCCGCGAGCCAGGCATTCAGGGCACGGCAGGGTCACGAGCCCGACGGGTCGGCGCTGGGTCCAGCCTGCGTGAACAGGTGGAGCCAGCTCGTGAAAGGTCCGATGCGTATTACGCACGCACTCCAGATTAGGGCACGAAAAGGCCGCCTGCTCCCGAGAGGGTGAGGAGCAGACGGCCGGTCTTCGATGGGTGCGGGGTTACAACGCCCGCTCCGGTCTCGCGTCGGGGCGGTCCGGGTTCGGCTCCCGGCTGTGCTGCGGGCTGCGGCTGCCCGGGTCGTGGGCCGGGTTGCGCGGGTGCAGCCACGCATCGGTCCGCATCCGGGCGCGGATCACCGCGGCCAGGATCGATAGGTGCCGGTCCCACAGCCCGGCCTCGATCGCCTCCCGGGCGGCGAACGCCTGCGCGTTCACCCCCGGCAACTCGTCGCCCACGGCGTTGTCCCCCTCCTTCTCCTGCGCGATCAGGGCGTCCAGGTCCAGGTCCAGGCCCACCGGCGATTGGCAGAAGTGCACGCCCGGGTAGCCGCGGTGCTTGAGGTCCTCGGGGATGTCGTTGCGGCAGCGCAAACAGCGCACGGTAACGGTCACTGCCCCTCCTGGACCGGGATCGCCTTGGCCTGCATCCGGCGCAGGAAGTCCATCGCCAGGGCCTGCGCCATCTCTTCCGAGAAACCTTGTGCGACAAGGGTGTTCCGGTAGCCGGCGGCTGCCTCGGCCAACTGCCGCATGGTATCCACCATCTGCGTCAGCATCTCCGCCAGATGGTCGTGGGCATCGCCGAACGGGTCGGGCGGGCCGTCATCCTCGGTCACCTCGTGTCACCCCGGTCCAGCCTGGCCCGCAGCTCCCGCTTGATCGAGGCCACCTCGGCCGCCGCCCGCATCGCGTGGTCGCCCACCGCTATCGGGCCGGTCGGCCTGTTGCTCGGGCAGTCCCTGTTGGAGCAGGCCACCGGCCCACGGCCGTCGCCAAAGGGGTCGGCCACCCACAGCCGCCCGACCCCGCAGTGCTCGCACCGCCGGTGCCGCCCGGTCATCGCGGCATCACCGTCCCGCCGTGGAAGGACTCCAGCGCCGCGGCGACCCGGTGGATCGCCTCGGCCACCGCGAGGTTGGACAGGGCGACATTGAGGGTGGCCTGGACCTCCACCTCGTTCGTCTCGACGCTGCTGCTGAGGGCACCACCCCACAGCTGCTCCACGGTGTCCCTGATCGACTGCGCGGCGGCCGGTACTGGCCCTGGGTCCGGTAGCTGCCGTCAGCCATCGGCCTCATCACCCACCATGTCCGTCGGTGCACCGTCGTGGTCCTGCCCGAGTCCGACCAGCGTGGCGATGTCGTCCAGCGCGAAGGCATAGGTCCGCGCCCAGCTCGACTGCTGCTGGCTGTTGGCCCTGTCCCGAGCCGCGATGATCCGATCCCGGATGCGGTCCCAGACATCGTCGCCGCGCTCTGCCTCGTCCGCCTGTTCGTCTGGCGGTGCGACCTCCACCCTGGCCTCGTCAGCCCGCACCCCGATCGAGTCG
>Ga0164241_10001343_pt1 | contig 31094 bp, 32 predicted proteins | sample OricomyardsoilBY_FD_108780 | JGI IMG/M metagenome (GOLD analysis project Ga0164241, IMG submission 108780) | Backyard soil microbial communities from Emeryville, California, USA - Original compost - Back yard soil (BY) | ecosystem: Environmental > Terrestrial > Soil > Unclassified | place: USA... | reverse complement strand
GCGCAATGTGGCCAGGTCGACACATTCCGTAGAGCTATCTGATCTCTACCAAGCGGTCGACCCGTACAAGGGCTACTTCCTGCCCTCGCCGCCAAGCAAACTCCCTCCCGGCGAGGACGTCGACTAGCTCAGCAACCCTTTCTCGCGTGCGCCGGCGACGGTTTCGCGCAGGGTCTCCATGGCATCGTGCTGCGGATTCCAGCCGAGGTCGCGACGGGCCTTGCTGGTGTCCATCAGGACCGGGGTGTCGAGGGCGGTGGCCCACTCGAGTTTCGAGGAGGCGAAGGTAAGGCGCCGGGCCGCGGCGGCGCCGGCGTTGACCGCGGGGACGGGGACGGGGACCGAGCGCCAGCCGAGCTCGCGGGCGATGTCGGCGACGCCGACCTCCCCCTCGCCGGCGAGGTTGTAGACCCCGGCCTCCCCGGCGCCCAGCACCGCGGCGACCAGCGCGGCGGCCACGTCGTCGTGGTGCACGAGCTGGAACGGGACGCCGGGATCCGGCAGGACCGGCTTGAGGATCGGGACCTGCTCGAACAGGGCCCGGACGGCGCGCGGCAGCCGGGATCCGAGGTCCACGAACGGGATCGAGTCGATGAGCAGCGGGGCCCGCGGGCCGGCGACGACGCACGGGCGGAACACGTAGGCGTCGGTCTCCGAGCCGCTCAGGGCCTCGTCCAGGACCGCCTCGACCTCGGCCTTCTGGGCGGAGTACGGGTGGCGCTCGTAGCCGCGGGCCGGCGACTCCTCGGTGAGCAGTCCGCCCGTGCCGTCCTCGTCGTCGCCGAAGCCGTACGCGGCGACCGACGAGGTGTAGACCAGTCGCCGGGCGCCCGCGGCCGCGGCGGCCTCGAAGACGTTGCGCGAGCCGAGGAGGTTGATGTCCCGGCTCTCGCCCTGGCCCGTGACGATGATGAACGCGAGGTGGACGACGACGTCGGCGCCGGCCACGAGCGCGTCGACGGCGGCCCGGTCGAGGATGTCGCCCTGGCGGTACTCGACCTTCTTCCAGCCGTGGTCGGCGGGGGAGAAGGGACGCCGGGCCATGCCGAGGATCCGGCCGACCTCGGGCTGGCGCTCCAGAGCGGCGACGAACGCGGTGCCGACCTCCCCGGTCGGCCCGGTGACGGCGACGGTCAGCTTGGGGGAGGGCATGGCGCGAGCCTACCCCGACGCCCCCGTCAGCCGACGGGGGCGACGTAGCCGTCGTCGCCCGGCAGCAGCACGCGAGCGATCTCGCCCTCCATCACCACGACCGGGGTGATCGGCACGACCTCGGTGGCCCGCGCGTGGTCCAGCAGCGCCTGCGCCGACGGGAACGTGGCGAACTGCTCCAGGTGCTTGATCGTGGGGAAGACGAGGTCCAGCCGCCCCTCGGCGTGGGCGTCGAGGGCGCCCTGGGGCGTGAACCACGCCTGGTCGACGATCTCCTCGCCGTCGATCACCGGCTCCTGGCCGTCGGGCAGGACGGCGAGGAAGAAGTGGGTGTCGAAGCGGGTGCGGACCACCGCGGGGGTGATCCACTGCGAGTACTTCACGAGCGAGTCCGGGCCGCCGGCGGCGTCGAGGTCCACGCCGGCCTCCTCGCGCAGCTCCCGCACGGCCGCGGCGCGATGCGACGGGTCGCCGTCGCCCTCGTGCGCGTCGACGGCACCGCCCGGGAAGACCCAGACGCCGCCCATGAAGCGGGCCGCGGGGGTGCGCTGGACGAGCAGCAGCTCGAGCGCGGCGTCGCCGCCGCGCAGCACGACGATCGACGCGGCCTGCCGCGGGACGGCGGCCTCCTCGCCCGGTCGGACGATCTGCTCCGGCGGGGCTTCCTTGAACTCCTCCACCCGGCCAGTATGCACGGCCACGCCCCCGGACGGCCGCCGCCGCGGCGGGCTTCGCGCACGGCGCCGGGCGGGGTAGCCTCTGGACATGAGCGACACCGTCACCCGCTGGATCTGCGAGTCCTGCGGCTTCATCTACGACCCGGCCGAAGGCGACGTCGACGGCGGGATCCCGCCCGGGACCGCGTTCGCGGACATCCCCGACACCTGGTTCTGCCCGGTGTGCGGCGCCCGCAAGAAGGACTTCGTCCCCTACGAGGACTAGGCCGCGGGCCATGGGCAAGAAGAAGGACAAGAAGGCGCGCAAGCGGCGCGAGCGGGAGGAGGAGCAGCGGCGCGCGGACACCGAGCGCCTGCTCGAGGAGGCGCGCGCCGAGCCGGTGGCCGACGCCGACCCGGCGGCCGAGGGCGTGCCCGTGCCCGACCTGACACCGCCCCCCGCCGGCACCCCGGCGCCGCTGGCGCCCACCGGACCGTTCCCCGGCGTCACACCGCCCGCCGTGCTGCGCCGCGCTCCGGCCCGTCCGATCCCCGGCGCCCCCGTGGGGTCGGCCGGCATGCCCGTCGCGGTCGCCGCGCGGGACGTCGTCTCCCGCCTCAGCGGCGCGGCCCTCTGCTACGGCGAGCCGGTCACCGTCGGCGATCGCACGGTCATCCCGGTCGGCAAGGTGCGGGCCCGCGGCGGGATGGGCTTCGGTGCCAGCCCCGGCTCCGAGGGCGAAGGCCCGGCGGGCGCCGGCGGCTCGGCGCCCGGTACGGGTGGTGGGGGCGCGGGCCTGCTCAACGCCTCCCCGCTCGGCTACATCGAGATCACCGACGACGGCAGCTGCTTCCGGCCCATCCCGAGCGGGGGGCGCAGCGGCGGGGCGGGTGCCGCGATGGCCCTGCTGGCCGGCGCCGCGGCCGGCCTGGCGGGGGCGGCCCTCGCCGCGCGGCGCCGTCCGGCCCCGACGGGCCTGCGGCGCTTCACCCAGCGCTGAATCGGTTCCCATAACCCCCGAGTCTTACCTTCAAGTCGAAGGTGAGGCTTTTGGCAGGCATATGCCGAGATCCCGCTGTCTACACGGAATCTGCGGTCACGGCAGCCTCCGGCGCCACGCCGTCGGTCGCGGCGGCGATCGCCTCGGCGGTGATCGTCACGAGCCGCCGCAGCTCGTCCTCGGAGACCGCCAACGGGGGCATCACGACGATCGTGTCGCCCAGCGGACGGACGATCGCGCCCCGCTCGCGGGCGGCCAGCGTCACGCGGTGGCCCATGCGCGTCTCGAGGGGGAACCCGACCAGCTCGATGCCGACCATGACGCCCTTCTGGCGGATCTCGCGGACCACGTCCAGCGGCGCGACGTGCTCATGGAGCAGCGTCTCGAGCAGCGCGATCTTCGGCTGCAACGCCGCCAGCGTGCCCTCCTCCTCGAACACGTCGAGCGAGGCCAGGCCCGCCGCGCACGCCAGCGGGTTGCCGGTGTAGGTGTGGCCGTGGAAGAACGTCTTGAGCTCCTCGTGGGCGCCGAGGAAGCCCTCGTAGACCTTCTCGGTGGTCAGGGTGGCGGCCAACGGCAGGTAGCCGCCGGTGATCCCCTTGCCGAGGACGAGGAAGTCGGGGGAGACGTCCTCCTGCTCGCACGCGAACATCGTGCCGGTGCGGCCGAAGCCGGTGGCCACCTCGTCGACGATGAGGAAGACGCCGTAGCGGTCGCACAGCTCGCGGACGGCCCGCAGGTACCCGGGCGGCTGCAGGAAGATCCCCGCGGCGCCCTGGACGAGGGGCTCGACGATCACCGCGCCGACCGTGTCCGCGTGCTCGCGCAGCAGCGCCTCCATCGCGTCGACGTCGCCCGGCTCGGCCGCCCACGTCTCGAACAGGAGCGGGCGGTACTTGGAGTGGAACAGCTCGATGGAGCCGACCGAGACCGCCCCGATGGTGTCCCCGTGGTAGCTGTTCTGCAGGCAGACGTACCCCGAGCGCCACCACTCGCCGGCCTGGTGGTGGTACTGGTAGGCCATCTTCAGCGCGATCTCGTTGGCCGTCGCGCCGTTGTCGGAGTAGAAGACGCGCGACAGGCCGTCGGGCGCGATGTCCACGAGCCGGGCGCCCAGCTCGATCGCGCCCGGATGCGAGAGGCCCAGCATCGTGGTGTGCGCGACCTTGTCGAGCTGCGCCTTGACCGCCGCGTCGATGGTGGGATGCCGGTGGCCGTGCACGTTGCACCACAGCGAGCTGGTGCCGTCCAGGTACTCCCGGCCGTCGGTGTCGACGACCACGCAACCCCGCGCGTGGTCGATGATCGGGGCGTCCTCGTCGTGCCAGCCCTGCTGCTGCGTGAAGGGGTGCCAGAGGGTCGAGCGGTCCGATGCGGCAAGCTCTGCGGTCTTCATGAACTCTGCACCTGAGAATCCTTCTTCCGGTCAGGAGGCGGCCCGGAGGGTGGGCCCCCCGGTCGCCCTCGTCGCTTTCGTGGTCGGCGGCGCGTCGCTGGGGGCCGAGATCGCCGCCGCGCGGCTGCTCGCCCCGTGGTTCGGCGCCTCGACCATCGTCTGGGCCAACACGATAGCCACCGTCCTCGTCGGCTTGAGCATCGGCTACTGGATCGGGGGACGGCTGGCGGATCGCGACCCGACGATGCGGGGGCTGTGCAAGATCGTCCTGGCCGCCGCGGTGCTGCTGGCCGCGGTGCCGTTCGTGGCCGGGCCCTTCCTGCGGGTCTCGGTCGACGCGCTCGACTCGGTCGAGGCGGGGGCGTTCGCCGGCTCGCTCATCGGGGTCCTCGTCCTGATCGCGGTCCCCCTCATCCTGCTGGGGATCGTCGCCCCCTACGCGGTGCGCCTGGCCGTCACGTCGGTGGAGGAGGCGGGCCGGGTCTCCGGGCGCCTGTACGCGATCTCCACCATCGGCTCGCTCGTCGGGGTGTTCCTCTCCTCGCTGCTGCTGATCCCGCTGCTCGGCACGCGCCGCACGTTCCTGTTCTTCGCGCTGGCCCTGGCGATCGTCGCGGTGTGGGGCCTGGCCCGGCGCGCCGCGCTGCTGGCGCCGGCCATCGTCGCGCTGCTGCTGGTGATCCCGGTGGGGACCGTGAAGGCGACCGGCGACCGCAAGGTGATCTGGGAGAAGGAGACCGAGTACCAGTACGCCCGGGTCGTGGAGGACGAGAGCGACGGCGAGCGCACGCTGGAGCTCAACGAGGGGCAGGCGATCCACTCCCAGTACACCCCGGGCCAGTGGCTGACCGGCAACTACTGGGACGAGCTGCTGGTGCTGCCGACGCTGATGCGCGGCGCGCCACCCCGCACGATGGCGGTGCTCGGCAACGCGGCGGGGACCACGGTGCGCCAGTACGGCCACTACTTCCCGCAGACGCGCATGGACGCGGTGGAGATCGACGGCGACCTCAGCGAGGTGGGGCGCGAGCTGTTCGACATGCGGGCGCCGCACCTGAAGGTCCACACCGCCGACGCGCGGCCGTATCTGCGCCAGGACGACCGGCGCTACGACACGATCCTCGTCGACGCCTACCGCCAGCCCTACATCCCCTTCTACCTGTCGACGAAGGAGTTCTTCGCGCTCGTGCGCAAGCGGCTGAACCCCGGCGGCGTGGTGGTGATCAACGTCGGCCACCCGGAGGGCTCCTCCGACCTGGAGAAGGTGCTGGCCGCGACCATGCGGACGTCTTTCCCGACCGTCCTGCGCGACCCCAGCGCCGACGTGAGCACCATGCTCGTCGGGCTGACCGCGCCCCGATCGACCGAGCCGCCGGCCGCCGTCCTGCCCGCCGAGCTGGTCCCGGCCGGCCGGGAGGCTGAGGCCCGCCTGACGCCCGGCCTGCCGGGCGGCGCCGTGTACACCGACGACCACGCCCCGGTCGAGTGGCTGATCGACGCGTCGATCGTCCAGGTCGCGGCAGACGGAGAGCGATGAGCATGAACGCCGAATCGATGACCGGGCTGGTGCGGACCTCGGTCCTCTTCGCCCCGCCCGCGCGGGTGTGGGCCGAGTGCGTGACGCTGGAGGGGATCAACCGGGAGCTTGGGCCGTTGCTGTCGATGACCCCGCCGCCGCCCGGCGTGGCCGACACCCTCGACGACGTGCCGGTCGACGCGCCGTGGTTCCGCAGCGAGATCCTGCTGCTGGGCCGGTTCCCGGTCGACCACGACGACCTGGTGATCGTCGAGCTGGAGCCGGGGCGCCGGTTCCTGGAGCGCTCGTCGACCCGCACGCAGCTGGTGTGGGAGCACGAGCGCACAGTCGAGCCCGCGCCCGGCGGCGGGACGGTGCTGACCGACCGCGTGGCCTGGACGCCGCGCGCCGCCCCGCTGATCGCGGGCGCGCCGATCTTCCACGCCGTGTTCAGCTGGCGCCACCGCCAGCTGCGCCGCCGCTTCGGCCGGCTCTAGCCCCGCGCGGCAGGGGCCGCGCATCGGCGGTTCGCGCGCTTTGCCACCGTCACGGTGGCGAAGCGCACGAGCCGCGGGATCGGACCCGGATCAGACCCGGCCGACCGGCACCGGGTCGGCGTCGGGATCCCCACCGGCGTTGGAGGAATCGGCGCCAGCCGATTGCTCAACCGGAACTGAGCCATTGGACGGCCCCCGGCCGGCCGCATGGCTCTGTTCCGCACCCTCGATGTTCATGTGCGGCATCGCCCGGTCCAGCCAGGCGGGGATCTTCCAGGTCGTCTCGCCGCACAGGTGCAGCACGGCGGGCAGCAGCAGGCAGCGGATGAACACCGCGTCGACGAACACCGCGACGGCGAGCCCGAGCCCGAAGGACTTGATCACCACGTTGTCGCCGAAGATGAACGCGGCGAAGACGCAGATCATGATCGCGGCGGCCGCGGTGACCACCCGCCCGGTCGCGGCGAGGCCGTCGCCGACCGCTTGGCGGGCGTTGCCGCTGCGGGCCCACTCCTCCCGGATCCGGGACACGAGGAAGACCTCGTAGTCCATCGACAGCCCGAAGACGATCGCGAAGAGCATCACGGGGAGGAACGACTGGATCGGCCCTGGTTCGATCCCCAGCGGTCCGCCCAGGAACCCCTCCTGGAACACGAGCACGACGACGCCCATCGACGCCCCGATGCTCAGCAGGTTCATCGCCGCCGCCTGGAGCGGGATGACGAGCGAGCGGAACACGAGCATGAGCAGCAGCGCGGAGAGCAGCACGACGACGCCGATGAACAGCGGCAGCTTGGCCGAGAACAGGTCGGCGAGGTCGATGAACGCCGCGGTGAGCCCGCCGACGTAGACCGGCGCGGCGACCTGCGCCCCGGGGATGGTGTCGTCGCGCAGGCGCTTGACCAGCTCCGTCGTCTTCTCGTCCTGGGGCGACGTCGTCGGGTAGACGCGCAGGACGGCCGTGTCCTTGGCCGGGTTGAGCTGGGGCGGCGTCACGGCCTTGACGCCGGGCGTCTTGGCGATCGCGCCGGACAGGGCGAGCAGCTTCTGGGTGTCGCCCGTCTCGGCGGCGACGACCAGCGGGCCGTTGAAGCCGGGACCGAAGCCCTCGGCGAGCAGGTCGTAGGCCTTGCGGGTGGTCGACGAGGTGGGGTTGTTGCCGGCGTCGCTGGAGCCCAGGCGCAGCCCGAGCGCGGGCAGGCACAGGGCCAGGAGCAGGACGGTGGTGATCGCGGCGATCGGCCACGGGTGGCGGGCGATGAACGCCGACCACCGCACCCAGGCGCTGGCGGGCGGCGCGTCGCCGTGCTTGGCGGCCTGGCGCTTGTCCCGTCGCGTGTTCCCGATCCGCCTGCCCCAGAAGCCGAGCAGCGCCGGCGTCATGGTCAGCGAGGACAGCATCACGAGCAGGACGACGAGCGAGGCGGCGAGGGCCACGCCGTAGAGGAAGTTGACGCCGAGCAGCAGCATGCCGAGCAGGGCGATGACCACGGTGGCGCCCGCGAACAGCACGGCGCGCCCGGCGGTGTCCATGGCCAGCAGCGTCGCGGCCTCCACGTCGCCGCCGTTCTCCTTGTACGCGTCCCGGAAGCGGGTGACGATGAACAGCGCGTAGTCCACGCCGACGCCGAGCCCGATCATCGCGCCGAGCTGCGGGGCGAAGTCGGCGGTGTCGATCAGGTTGCTGAGGATCGCCACGCCGGAGAGCCCGATGCCGAGCCCGAGCAGCGCGGTGAGCAGCGGCAGGCCCATCGCGACCACCGAGCCGAAGGCGAGCAGCAGGATGACGACCGCGGCGAGGACGCCGATGCCCTCGGTGGCGGCCGGGGCGGCCTCCTCGGCCCGCTCGATGGTCTGGCCACCGCCCTCGATCTGCACGTTCTCGGAGTCGGCCGTGCGGGCGGTGGAAAGCAGGGTCTTGCCGAAGTCCTTGGGCAGCTCGTTGGCGCGCTGGTCCAGGTCGACCTGCGCGAACGCGATCGACGTGTCCTGGGACACCTGGCCGGCGCCCTGCGTGTCGTACGGGCTGACGACGGTGGTGACGTGGGGGAGCTTGGCCACCTTCGCCAGCATCGGGGCGACCTGGGCCTTGACGTCGGCGTCGAAGATCGTGCCGTCCTTGGCGTGGATGACGATCGTGTTGCTGTCGCCGGCCTGGGCGGGGAAGCGCTCCTTCAGCAGGTCGTTGGCCGACTGGGAGCCCTTGCCGGGCATCGTGAGGTTGTTGACGTAGCCCGACCCGGCGGCGCTGGAGAGCGCGCCCACGCCGACGAGGGCGACGATCCAGATGAGGACGACGATGCGGCGGTGGGTGAAGCACCAGCGGGCGAGACGGAGCATGGGCGCGGGCCTGGGTTCGAGTGCGGAGCGAACGAGCGCGGTGCACGCTAGCACGAAGCGGAAGGCACCTTCCGTTTTGTCACGATTTCGTCACAGACCGTTACGCTGATGACGTGAACCCCGTGGATTCCTCCACATCTTCGTCCGCCGAGACGCCCTCGGAGCCCATTCCGCCGGCGCCGTCCGCCCCCAAGCGGGCCGACGCGCGCCGCAACCTGGAGGCGATCCTCGTGGCCGCGCGAGAGGTCTTCCTGGAGCAGGGGACCGACGGGTCGATCGAGGAGATCGCCCGGCGGGCCGGCGTCGGCGTCGGCACCGTGTACCGCCGCTTCCCGACCAAGGAGGACCTGGTCGACGCAATCATCGCTGAGCACTTCGACGCCCTGGCGCTGCTGATCCGCACCCACGTCGAGGCCGAGGACCCGTGGGAGGGCTTTTGCGGGCTGCTGCGCGAGACGCTGGAGCTGTTCGCCCAGAACCGGGGCTTCAAGGCGGTCGTCGGCGCCCGCCACCCCGATCGCGCCCACCTGCCGGCCAACGTGCGGCAGCTGATGGACGCCTCGGGGGAGGTCGTCCGCCGAGCTCAGGACGCGGGGGAGCTGCGCGCCGACTTCTCCGTGACCGACCTGCCGTTGATCTTCAAGTCGGTGGGCGCGGTGATGGACGAGACGCGGGAGTTCGACCCGCGCCTGTGGGACCGCTTCCTCACGATGCTCCTGGACGGGCTGCGGGCCAGCGCGGCGACCCCGCTGCCGGTGCCGGCGATGTCCGAGGAGGACCAGTTCCGCCTCGGCCCGGGGCCTCGCCGCGGCGAGCGCTGCTGAGGCGACCGGCCGGCCGGCCCGTCGGCCCGGCGGGGCCTGGTGTCAGGCGTCGAGCCAGGCGTCCAGCGGCAGCGTGGCCCCCGCGGCCGCCAGCGCGTCGACCTCGGGGCGCGCCACGCGCGGCATCGGCGTGACGGTGACGGCGCCGAGGGCCTCGATCGCCTCGGCGTTGGCCCGCGCGGCCTCGGCGTCCTCGTCCTCCGACGGCCACGGCCCCATCGCCACGCCCGCCACCCGCAGCCCGGCGGCGCGCGCCGCCTCGACGGTCAGCAGCGTGTGGTTGATGGTGCCCAGTCCGGGCCGGGCGGCGATGACCACGGGCAGCCCCAGGTCGACCGCGAGGTCGCGCACCAGGTAGCCCAGCGTCAGCGGGACGAGCAGGCCGCCCACGCCCTCGGCGACGAGGACCTCCGCGGCGTCCCCCGCCGTGCGAGCGCGGGCCACCAACGCCGTGGGATCCAGCGCGCGGCCGGCCAGCGCGGCGGCGCGGTGGGGGGAGAGCGGGGGTGCGAACGTCTCCGCGGTGACCGCGTCGGCGGTCGTTCCGGCGCAGGCGGCGAGCAGCGCGTGATCCATCGGCCAGACGGCGTCGGGGTGGTCCAGGCCGGTCACCACCGGCTTGTAGGCGGCGACGTCCACGCCCCGGGCGCGCAGCGCGGCACACGCGGCGGCGGCCACGACGGTCTTCCCCGCACCGGTGTCGGTCCCGGTGACGAACAGGCCACGCACGGCGACGGCGGTCAGGCCGCGCGGGTGTGGTGGGCGGCGACGGCGGGCATGCCCTCGCCGGGGCGGAACCCCGCCTGCAGCGCGGCGCGCCCCAGCGCGTGGGCGGCCTCGCGCAGCTCCTCGCGGGAGTGGGTGGCCATCACGGCCAGCCGCAGCCGCGACGTGCCGGGCGGCACCGTCGGCGGCCGGATCGCCTGGGCGAACACGCCCTCCTCCAGCGCGGCCTCGCACACCCGCACCGTCTGGTCGGCGGGGCCGATGACGATCGGGATGATGTGCGTCGAGCCGCCGGAGACGTCGAAGCCCTCGCGGGCCAGCTCGTCCCGCAGGAAGTCCGCGTTGGCCTGCAGCTTCTCGGCGCGGGAGGGCTGCTCGACGATCAGCTCGAGCGCGGCGAGGGCCGCCGCGGCCTGGGGCGGGCCCAGCGCGGTGGAGAAGATGAAGGGCCGCGCCGCGTTCTGGAGCAGCTCGGCGGTCTCCTCGTCGCAGGCGGCGTACGCGCCGTAGGAGCCGAGCGCCTTGCCGAGGGTGCCGACGAGCACGTCGACCTGCCCCTCGAGGCCGGCTTCGGCCACCACGCCGCGGGCGTCCGGGCCCAGGCAGCCGGTGGCGTGGGCCTCGTCGACCACGATGCGGGCGCCGTGCCGCTGGGCGAGCCGCACGAGGTCGGCGAGCGGGGCGACGTCGCCGTCCATGGAGAACACCGAGTCGGTGACGACGATCATCGGCTTGTCGGCGTACTGCCGCATGAGCGTGGCGAGGTGCTCGACGTCGGCGTGGTCGTACACGACGGTGCGCGCCTTGGCCAGGCGGCAGCCGTCGATGATCGACGCGTGGTTGAGCGCGTCGGAGAAGATCACGGTCTCCGGGCCCGTCACGCCGGCCAGGGCGCCGATGACGCCGAGGTTGGCCATGTAGCCGGAGCCGAAGAGCACCGCGCTGTCGGTGTGCTCGAACGCCGCCAGGCGCTCCTCGAGCTTCTGGTGCACGGTCATCGTGCCCGAGACCAGGCGGGATGCGCCGGTGCCGGCGCCCCAGCGCATCGCCGCGTCGGCGGCGGCCTCGCGCACCCGGGGGTGATCGGCCAGCCCCAGGTAGTTGTTGGAGCACAGGAGCAGCACCGGCTTGCCGTCGAGGACGACCCGGGGGCCCTGCGGCCCGCTGACCAGGCGGGTGCGGCGCAGCAGCCCGGCGTCGCGCAGGTCGTCCAGGCGCTGTCGGATGTCGCTCACGTGGGGAACCCGCCGCCCGTGCGGCTCAGAGGCCGAACGGCATGCCGGTGACCGGCTCCGGCTCGCGTTCCCGGGGCCAGACGTTCGGGGCACCGTCCGGGCGCGGCGGGACCGTCGACTTCTTCTTGTACTTGAGCTGCTCGGCGGGATCCCACAGGCGGACCTCGATGCCGGCGGCCTCGGCCTCCTCGCGCGTGTCGAGGTAGGCGTCGACGAGGTCGGGCGTCTCGCCGGCCAGCCAGCCGTCGCGGTTGTCCGGGCGGGGGTTGGCGCCGTTGTCCTCCTGGCGCGCGATGTTCAGCCCGAGGTCGGTGAACATCTTGCGGTCCTCCTCCGGCGTGTTGCCCAGCGTCGTGAGGAAGTTGCCCATCATCACGCCGTTGATGCCGGCCTTGACCGCCAGCTCCTGGAGCTCGCCGAGGTTCTCCACGCGGCCGCCGCACAGGCGGAACAGGGCCTCGGGGAGGATCAGCCGGAAGATGGCGATCCACTTGACCGCCTCCCACGGATCCATGTACTCGCGGTCGCCGAACTTGGTGCCGGGCCGCGGGTTGAGCATGTTGATCGGCACGCTGGTCGGGTTGATCGTCGCCAGCTCGAAGGCCATCTCGACCCGCTGGGCGCGGGACTCGCCGAGGTTGAGGATGCCGCCGACGCACGTCTCCAGGCCCGCCTCGCGGACCGCGTCGATCGTGCGGATCCGCCCCGCGTAGCGCACGGTGGAGGAGACCTCGTCGTAGTAGGACTCGGCCGTCTCGACGTTGTGGTGCACGCGCTGGACGCCGGCCTCCTTCAGCTTGGTCGCGCGGTCGACCGACATGTGGCCGATCGACGCGCACCGCTTGAGGTTGGTGTGCTCGGCGACGAGCGAGATGCCCTCCAGCAGCTTGCTGAAGTCGCGCTTGGAGAGGCCCTGGCCCTGCGTGACGAGGCAGAAGCGGTGCGCGCCCGCGGCCTCGGCGGCCTTGGCGTGCTCCAGGATCTGCTCCGGGGAGAGCATCGCGTGCATCGGCGTCTCCGCCTCGGCGAACCGCGACTGGGCGCAGAAGCCGCAGTCCTCGGCGCAGCCGCCGGACTTGGCGTTGACCAGCGAGCACATGTCGGTCGCGTCGCCGAACGTCTCCTGGCGTGAGCGCCACGCCCGTTCGATCAACGCCTCGATCTCGGCGTGATCCTCGAGCTCTCCGAGCTGCAGGGCCTCTTCACGGGTAATCAGCGGCGGCATACGCGGGAAGAGTACCCCCGCGGGCGGGTGGCATCGCCCTCGCCGCTAGGGAACCGTCGTCTCCGCCAGCAGCGGAGCGTGGTCGCTCGGCTTGGTGCCCTTGCGCAGGTCGCGGTCGATCCCGCACGACGTCAGGCCCGCGGCCAGGTCCCGGCTCATCATGAGCAGGTCGATCCGCAGCCCCAGGCCGCGGTGGAAATGGCCCTGGCGGTAGTCCCACCACGTGTACTGGACGTCGTCGGGGTGCAGGACGCGGTAGGCGTCGGCCAGCTTCCCGTCGTCCAGGACGCGGGCGAGCGCCGCGCGCTCCTGGGGCGTGACGTGGGTGGAGCCCGCGAAGGCCGCAGGGTCGTAGACGTCGGCGTCGGCGGGGCAGACGTTGACGTCGCCGCCGACGACGGTGGGCGTGCCCGCGCCGGCCAGGGCGGCGGTGCGGGCGGCCATGGCGCCGAGGAACTCGAGCTTGTCGGCGAACTGCGGGGCGTCCAGCGCCCGTCCGTTGATGACGTAGACGCTGGCCACGCGGATCCCGCCGACCGTCGCCTCGACCCAGCGGGCCTCCTCGGCGGCACCGGCCGGCCCGCCGGGCAGGCCGGCGGTCACGTCCTCGATCGCCGGGCCGTCGGCGCGGGCCAGGATCGCCACGCCGGCCCACCGGCCGGCCCCATGCGGGGCGCTGGCGTAGCCGGCCTCCAGCAGCGCCTCGCGGGGGAACGCGTCGTCGGTGCACTTGGTCTCCTGGAGCAGCGCGACGTCCGGCGCGTGCTTGTCCAGGAGCTCCAGGAGGCGCGGGAGCCGCGCGCCGATGGAGTTGACGTTCCAGGTGACGATCCGCATCGTCGCAGTATCACTCATCGAGAGAATCCCGCTGCTGGAGCGGGATCCCGGCATCGTCGGCCGAGAGTCTCACCCTCAAGTCAAGGGTGAGAATCGGCTGCTTGGTGACCGGTTATGTCCCCTTGCCCGGCTCGTCCGCGGGCGGCTCGTGCGCTTTGCCACCCCGGCGGTGGCAAAGCGCGCGAACCCCATCGACGGCGGCCGAACCCGGGCGCCGAGTGGCGCTTTACGCGGCCCTGGGACGCATTTTGCGCCCCTCGGCGTTGGGGCCCACGGCGCCGTAGGTCTCCGCCTTCAAACGTGGAGGACGGGCGAGCGGGAAGGGCCTCGCGGGGGGTCTGCTCGGGGGCCATCGGCGCTAGCTCCGGTCCGCTCTGCTCGTCCCGCGGCGTCTTTGGGAGGAGGCGGAGGCTTGGACCACGTTGGTGCGGGGAGGGGAGCTCGAATCTGCACCGGGTCGGGGCGTCGTCGGCGACAGGCGGCTGGGCTAGGCGGCGGTCGGGAGAGGAGGTTGACGCCCTCGATGCAGACACGCTAACGTCCTTGAAAGATCAGGTGAAAGGAAGGCAGCGTGGTCGGCACGTCGCGTATAGGGTCAAAACAGTGGTTTGCTGTCGGTATTGCATCAGTCTGTTTTCTGATGTCCGTCGCCATTGTGGCGGCGCCCTCTGCTGATGCCTACGTCCACTCGTGGTCCTGTTATCGCTATTCCACGAACGATTGCTCCGATACGACCGGAACCACCTACAACCCGTGGCTGGAGGTGCTCGCGACGAGTGGCTATTCCGTGTATCACATCTGTGCCGAAGGTGTCACCGCTGCGGGGAATCAGCGGTCCACGATCGACGGTGTCATCTGCAACGTCAACACGTTCGTTCGGGACAGCTGCCTGATCTCCACCAGCCCCGATTCCCAGGGCAAGGTCCATTGGACCGATTCGAGCTACGGATTCACCATCCAGCTTCAAGCAAACGCGTACACCGCCCCGAGTTCGGCCTGCTGAGCCGTGAGAGGACGTTCGATGACCAACAAGAAGACCTATCTCGGCGCTGGGGCGCTCGTGATCTTGCTCGGGGCGGTGGTGATCGCCCTGATCGCCGGGACCTCCGGGAACCGCGCGCCCGACGCGGTGGGCGCCGATGCCGGCTCCCCCGCCTTGGCCCCGACCGCCGCGCTGGCGTCCCTGCGTTCGGCGGAACCGCGCTCGGATGCCGAAGACGCGGCGTTGACCAGGGCCCGCGGCAGCTTGGCGCGCGGGGGTTCGATCCCGGTGGAATACCGCGAGTTGACGGCTGCGCGGCTCGTGGGAACGAGCGAGGGACTGGACCTCTACGCGGTCGGTGGGCCTCGGAGCCTCTGTGTGGTGACCGCTCCCCACGGAAGCCTTCGCGGCATGTCGGTGGGGTGTGGCCGCTCCCCGGAGGCGACGGATGGCTCGCGTCCGGTCGGCGGGGTCGGCAAGACGCCGGACGGTCGCCAGCGGGTCTACTTCCTGCTGCCCGACGGGATCGACGCGGTCTCGGCGCGGTACGCGGACGGCACCACGCGTGAGCTCCCGGTGGCCGCCAACCTGATCTCGCTGACCAGCGAGGAGCCGGTCGACGCGCTGACGTGGACCGGCACCGACGGTCGCCGGGGCGAGGTCTCCACCCGTCCGGAATAGCGCGAACCCCGCCGAGGGCGGCCGAACCCGGGCGCCGAGTGGCGCGTTATGCCGCCCTGGGACGTGTTTTGCGCCACTCGGCGTGGGGACGGACCCCCCTACCGCCCCGTCCAGCGGGGGGCGCGCTTCTCGGCGAACGCGACGACGCCCTCGCGCATGTCCGCGGAGGAGAAGCAGGCCTCGCGCAGGGCGATCAGCTCGGCCTCGACGGCGGGGGCCAGCGCGCCCTCCGCGGCGAGCAGCTCGCGCAGCACCCGCTTGTTCCCGCGGACCGACAGCGGGGCGTTGCCGGCCAGCTCCGCGGCCCAGTCCAGGGCGACCTCCTCGAGCCGCTCGGCCTCCACGACGTCGTTGACCAGGCCCCACCCCAGGGCGGTCGGCGCGTCGACGTTGCGGCCGACGAGGAACAGCTGGCGGGTGCGCGGGGCCCCGATCGCGTCGAGGAAGCGGCGCAGGCCGGTGTGGGAGTAGACGAGCCCGAGCTTGGCGGGCGGCATCCCCAGCCGGATCTTCGACGCCGCGACGCGCAGGTCGCAGCACAGTGCCAGCTCCAGTCCGCCGCCGATCGTGTGGCCGGGCAGGGCTGCCACCGTGGGGACGTCGAGCGCGTCGAGGGCGTCGAGCGCGGCCGTGAACGGGTGGGCGACGAGCTTCTCGGCCTCCTGCGGGAAGACGTCGGCCGGGATGTCGCCGATGTCGTAGCCCGAGGAGAACATCCCGTCGGCCCCGGTCAGCACCACGCACCGCACGCCGTCGTCCAGCGTGGTGAGCGCCGCGGTGAGCGCGTCGAGGATCGCGTGGTCGAGCGCGTTGCGCTTGGTCGGGTTGGAGATCGTGAGCCGCAGCACGCCGTCGCGCGGTGCGTCGATGAGGAGCTGTCCGGGCATGGGGCGGAGCTTAGGTGGTCCGCGCGCGGCACGAAGGTGGGCCGATCCCCGTCGACGAGCGGCATTTTCGGGATGCCTCACAAGAACTCGGCCGGCGATTGCGTCCTAAACCCATCGCGTGTCCGGCATCATGGGTGCACTGCGAGCAGTCCGCTCGGGGGAGAGCGCAGAGACCCCGCCGCGCGTGCCGGGCGGACCACCAAGGGAGACGCATGACGGGAATTCGACGGGTCGCACTGGTCCTCGCCACCACGGCGGTGACGGGCCTGGGCCTGGTCTCCGCGGCCACGGCGGCTACCACCACGCCGGGGACCTTCACGTTCGACGTCTCGACCGCCAAGGTGGGCATCGGGCCCGTGCCGTCGATCCCGATCAACGCCGCGACCCTCGGCGGCCAGCCGATCTCGCTCAGCGGCACGGTCGACGCGAACGGGCGGCTGACCGTCCCCAAGGACAAGGTCGCCTTCCCCGGCATCACCATCCCGATCCCGCAGGAGGTGCTGACGGCCCTGGCCGGCGCGCTCTCCGGCGCGGGCACGGGCGGCCTGGACATCGGCTCGCTGCTCGGCGGGCTCCTCGGCGGCGGGCTGCCCGGGGCATCGACCGCGAGCGCGCCGTCGAGTGCCGCGCCCGTCACCAGCGCCGGGCCGGCGATCGACCCGAGCCAGATCCTCGATCTCGTCAAGGACGTCAGCGTCACCGCGGGCATCGACGGCACGAGGACCGCGACCGGGACGATCGACCCCGCGACGGGCGCGGCCGCGCTGGACCTCGGGCTCGGCATCGGCGTCGGGATCAACGCGACGGCCTCGCTCGGCTTCATCAGCCTGCCGATCAAGGACCTCGTCCGGTGCGGCGTCAGCCCGATCGACTTCAAGCTGACGACCGGCAGCGTGACCGTGCCCGGCAAGGCCACGACGCTGACCGGCAAGCCCTACGACCCGGCGACCGGCCTGGTCACCCTCGTGGGCGCGGCGGACACGCCGGCCCCCGGCTGCAAGCTCAACGCCCTCGTCGGCAGCTTCATCGGCGGGGCCGACCCGCTCGCCGGGCTCACGACGGACTCCCTGGGCGCCGCGACGGTCGAGCTGACCGGCAAGCTCGCGGTCAAGGCCGCGGACGCCGGCCCGACCCCGCCCGTCGTGACCACGACCACGCCGGTCGTCCCGCCCGCCCCCGTCGTCCCCAAGAAGGTCGCCGCCGCGCTGCTCAAGCTGGCCAAGACGATCAAGGTCACGGGCAAGACGGTCGCGATCAAGATCGCCTGCCAGGTCCTGGACTGCACCGGCAAGGTGACGCTGGCCCCGGTCACCGCCGCCTCGGCGGCCAAGAAGGCGAAGGCGGCGAAGGCCCTCGGCACGCACGGCTACAAGGCCAAGGCGGGCAAGACCGCGACGGTGAAGGTCGCGCTGACCAAGGCCGCCCGGGCGCTCCTGAAGAAGCAGCACAAGGCGAAGGTCAAGGTCAGCGTCTCGGTCGCGGGCGGCAGCACCGTCCAGCGGACGGTCACGCTGACCACGCCGGCCAAGAAGAAGAAGTAGGGCGGGCTCGGGCTCGCGAGCGCCGCGCACGACGCCCGCGGAGGGACGGGCCCTCCGCGGGAGCGCGGCCCTACTCCAGGACGATGAGGACGTCGCCCTCGTTGACCGCCTGACCCTCCTCGCAGAGGATCTCCTTCACCGTTCCGGCGTCCTCGGCCTCGACGGGCATCTCCATCTTCATCGACTCCAGGATGACGACGGTGTCGTCCTCGGCGATGGTGTCACCGACCTGGCATTCGATCTTCCACACGGTGCCCGTGATGTGGGCCTCGATGTTCGGCACTCGTTCCTCCCGAGACGGCGTTGGCGCGACGGTCTGGCACGATAGCCCTCCTCGTGGACGCCCCCGACCCGATCATCATCGTCACCGCGTACCGCGAGGCCCCGCGCATCGCCGCCGCGCTCGACGCCCTGGCGCACTCCTTCCCGGGCGCGCGGATCATCGTCGCCGACGACCACTCCGACGACGGCACGGACGAGATCGTGCGGGCGCACGGCGGCGCCGAGCTGGTGCGCGGCCCGCGCAACCTCGGCAAGGGCGGGATCGCCACCCTGGCCGCCGAGCGGATCCTCGAGGCCTGCGCCGTGCCTGACCCGCCGGTCGTCCTGCTGTGCGACGGGGACCTGGGCCAGAGCGCCGAGGCACTGACCGGCCTGGTCGACGCGGTGCGGGAGGGGACGTGCGACCTGGCCGTGGCCGTGTTCGCCCGCAAGGTCGGCGGCGGCTTCGGCTTCGCGGTGGGCTACGCGCACGACACCATCGAGGGCCTGACCGGGCTGGATCTGCAGGCCCCGATCTCCGGGCAGCGGGCGATGCGCGGCGAGGTGCTGGCCCACGTCGTGCCGTTCGCGCCCCGCTTCGGCATGGAGATCGGGATGACGGTCGACGCGCACCGCGCCGGCTTCACGGTGGGGGAGGTCGAGCTCGACCTCACGCACCGCGCGACGGGTCGCACCTGGCGGGGCTTCCGGCACCGGGGCCGCCAGCTGCGCGACTTCATGGCCGTGCGCCGCAGCCGCCGCGCCTGAGTGGAGCGCCGCGCCGGGGGCGGTTGTCCGGCCGGGAGGGGCGCCTAGCCCGCCGGGAGTCGTCCGCCCGGCCAACCTCGGACCGGGTGTCCCTGGGAACCGCCGGCGCCCGATCGCACCATGTCGGGCATGGCTATCGAACCCACATCCCCCCGAACCCGGCCCGACGAGGGCCCCATGGGCACCTTCGAGGCGCTCCTGGCGATGCTGGTCGTCGGCGTGGTCGTCGCGATCGCGATCGGGGCCATCGTATGAGCGCGAAAAGCTGCGCCCAGAGGGCTTGCGTTCCGTTTGGGCGGTCGGCGGCCCGGAAGGTGGTGTCATGAGCGCACACCCGCCACGGATGGTGCTGATCCGCACAGCTCCGACCGCCGGGCGAAAGGTCGCTGCCAATCATCGACCGAGTGTCGGTGGGAGGGACCCCGCCGGACGGGCACCATGATGTCCATGTTCACGGCAACCACAACGGGATCGACATCCACCGTCTCCTCCTGCGACGAACTGTCGATCCGCGTTGCCGTGGATGCTGGTGCCCCGGGCCTGACCCACTCGGAGCACCGTCGGGCGGGCCCACTGTAAGAGGTGGGACGCGTCTCTCCCGCGTGTGCATGCACCGCCCGTGCGTAGGAGCAGTGGCCGGAGCCGAGGGGGCTCGGCGTCGAAGAAAGGGACAGACTTCGGCGCCGGGCGATTGAGCTCCGGCCACGCTCCTCGCGCATCGCCCCAGCCCGATCCGCCTCGCCGCGACGGGTTCTGAGAGAGTCACCGCCATGGCGCTGATCCTCGCCCTCGACCAGGGCACCACCGGCTCGACCGCGCTGGTCTTCGACGCCGAGCGCGAGATCGTCGGCCGCGGCTACCGCGAGCTCACGCAGCACTTCCCCCGGCCCGGCTGGGTGGAGCAGGATCCGGCCGAGCTGTGGTCGGTCACCCAGGCGGTGGCCGGCGAGGCGCTGGACGACGCGGGCGCCGTGCCCGGCGACGTGGTCGCGGTGGGGATCACCAACCAGCGCGAGACCGTGTGCGCCTGGGATCCCGCCACCGGCGCGCCGCTGCACCGGGCGATCGTCTGGCAGGACCGCCGCACCGCCGCGGCCTGCGACGCCCTGCGCGCGGCCGGCCACGAGCCGCTGGTGCGCGAGCGGACCGGCCTGGTGCTCGACCCGTACTTCTCCGCGACGAAGATCGCCTGGATGCTCGAGCACGTCGACGGCCTGGCCGAGCGGGCCCGCGACGGGCGCGCGGTGTTCGGCACGGTCGACGCGTGGATCGCCTTCAACCTGACGGGCGAGCACGTCACCGACCCGTCCAACGCCTCGCGCACGATGCTCTTCGACATCCGGTCGGGCACCTGGGACGCGGAGCTGTGTGACCTCTTCGGCGTGCCGATCCGGGCGCTGCCCGAGGTACGCCCGTCGATCGGCGTGCTCGCCACCACCCGGGCCGACGCGCTGCACGGCCACGCGATCCCGCTCGCCGGCATGGCGGGCGACCAGCAGTCCGCCCTCTACGGGCAGGCCTGCCTGGATCCCGGCCAGGCCAAGAACACCTACGGCACCGGGGCGTTCGTCCTGCTCAACACGGGCGACGGGGCGGGTGGGATGCCATCTCCCGAGCCGGGCGTGATCGGGACCGTCGGCTGGCGCATCGGGGCCCGCACGACCTACGCGCTGGAGGCGTCGATCTTCATGGCCGGCGCCGCCGTGCAGTGGCTGCGCGACGGCCTGGGGATCATCGCCACCGCCGCGGAGTCCGAGGGCCTCGCCGCCTCGCTGGACGGCAACGACGGCGTCTACCTCGTGCCCGCCCACGCCGGCCTGGGCTCCCCCCACTGGGATCCCTACGCGCGGGGAACGATCGTCGGCCTCACGCGGGGCAGCGGCCGGGCCCACCTGGCCCGGGCGACGCTGGAGGCCATCGCGTACCAGACGGTCGACGCGGTGCAGGCGATGGAGGCGGCCAGCGGCATCCCCTGCCGGCAGCTGAAGGCCGACGGCGGGGCGACCGCCAACGGCTGGCTGATGCAGTTCCAGGCCGACGTGCTCGGCGTGCCCGTGGTCCTCCCCGAGGTGATGGAGACCACGGCGCTCGGCGCGGCCTCGCTGGCCGGCGTCGGCGTCGGGCTGTGGACGCAGGACGCCGTCGTCCGGGGGTGGCGCGAGCGCCGACGCTACGAGCCGCGGATGGGCGCCGGCGAGCGCGACGCGCTGCTCGCCGACTGGCACCGCGCGGTCGAGCATTCCAGAGGCTGGGCGCGGTAACGTCCCGGCCATGGCCGAGCAGCTGTCCAAGATGAAGGAGCAGGTCTACAAGGACCCGCGTCCCTCGACCTACTTCGACGACTTCCACGCCCAGGCGCGCCGGCAGCCGCCGAACCTGATGTACGAGTGGGTGCGGATCGTCCTCAGCCCCATCGTCTGGCTCGTCTACCGGGCCCGCTGCATCGGCGCCCCGCAGGTGCCGGACGCCGGCCCGGTGATCATCGCGCCCAACCACTTCAGCTTCCTCGACCACTTCTTCGTCGCCGCGTTCGTGCGCCGCAAGGTCCACTTCATGGCGAAGTCGAACCTGTTCGGCTGGTACACCCAGCACGTCTTCCGCAACGGCGGCGTGTTCCCCGTCCGCCGCGGCGCACGGGACGAGGAGGCCTTCGTCACCGCCCGCACCGTGCTCGAGCGCGGCAACACGATGGTCATGTACTGCGAGGGCGGCCGGTCGCGCACGGGCGGCCTGTCCGACAGCGCCAAGCCCGGCATCGGTCGCATCGCCCTGCAGACGGGCGCGACGATCGTGCCGGTCGCGATCCACGGCTCGCAGAAGGTCCGCAACTGGAAGAAGCTCCAGGCGCCCAAGGTGACCGTGCTCTACGGCGAGCCGATGCGGTTCCCCGTCGTCGCGGAGCCCTCGCGCGAGGAGCAGCAGGCCGTCGCCGACGCCGTGTTCGCGGAGATCCGCGAGCTGTACGGCGAGCTGGAGACGGTCGGGCGCGCCGGTGCGCGCAAGCGCGAGCGGGCCGGCCGGCGGGCCGAGCGCGCCGCGACGGCCTGAGCCGTGTCCCTGCTGCGCGACGGCGCGCTGGCCGGCCGGCACGTGCTGGTCGGCGGCGGGGCCGGTCCCTCGGGATCCCGGTGCGCGGAGTTGGGGGCCGACGTCACCTGGCTGGACACCGACCTGCTCGACGAGGGGCTCGTCGCCGAGGTCGTGGATGCTCTGGCCCCGGTCGACGTCCTGGTCGTCGACGCGGACACCCCGTTCCGGGTCGCCGGCGGCGGCCTGCCGGGCCTGCGGCGCGGGGTCGACGGGGCGTGGAACGCCGTCCGCGCGGTCGTGCGCGCCCATTGGCTGCAGGGGGCCGGCGGCACGGTCGTGCTGCTCGCCCCGCCGCTGGGCGCGGGGGAGCACGCGGGCGCGGCCCGGGCGGCGCTGGAGAACACGGCGCGGACCACCTCGACCGAGTGGGCGCGGCTGCGGATCACGCCGGTGGCGGTGCTGCCGGGCGCGACGACGAGCGACGAGGAGGTCGCCGACCTGACGGCGTTCCTCGCCTCCCCGGCCGGGGCCTACTACTCCGGCACCGCGTTCACGCTCGGCGCGGTCTGACGTCCACTAGCCTGGCCCCCATGGAATTCACCATCGCCACGGTCGGGGCCGCCGACCTGGACGACCTGCTGCCGCTGCTGGGCGGCTATCGCGACTTCTACGAGGTCCCCGTCACCGACGAGCAGCTGCTGGCGATCAGCCGCGCGCTGCTCGCCGACCCGGCCCGGGAGGGCGTGCAGCTCATCGCGCGCGACGCGACCGACCCCGCCCATCCGGCGCTCGGGTTCGCCACGCTCTACTGGACGTGGACGACGACCCGCGGCGGACGGCTGGCCGTGATGAACGACCTCTTCGTGACGCCCGAGGCGCGCGGGCACGGCATCGCCGACGCGCTCATCCTCGCCTGCCGTCACCGCGCCGCGGCGCACGGGGCCGTCGACCTGGAATGGATGACCGCCCTGGACAACCACCGCGCCCAGGCCGTGTACGACCGCGTCGGCGGTCAGCGGTCCCAATGGCTCAGCTACTCCCTGGAGATCACCCCGTGACCTACGTCCTCAACCTGCTGTGGGACCTCGACCAGCCCGGCGCCACCTGCACGGTGGACGACCTCGAACGCGGCGTCGCCGAGGCCGGCCTGGCCAAGTTCACCGGCCTGCACGGCCTGCACGCCAAGGTCTGGTACCGCGACGGCACGCGCTACGGGTCGACGATGGTCTTCGCCGACGAGAGCGCCCGCGCCGACACCCTGACCTGGGTCACGGGGCGCGTCACGGAGCTCTGCGGCCTGGACCCGGTGCGCGTCGAGTCGTTCGACGTGATCGCGATCGCCGAAGGCGGCGCGGGCGCCGCGCTGCCCGTCGACGCCCCCTGAACACTGCGTTGGCACATCCTTCGACCTCGGGCCGAGGGATGTGCCAACCGACGAGCGTCCGCTAGGTCGTCATGCCGGTGAACTGCCCACCGGTGACGTTCAGCGTCTGGCCGTGCACGTAGTCGCTCCACGGGGAGCAGAGGAAGAACACGCCGCCGGCGGCCTCCTCCGGCGTGCCGGGGCGGCCCAGCGGGATGAGCATGTTCGCCATGCCGCGCAGCTGGTCCGGGATGCCGAGCTGCACCTTCTCGCCGTCGATCTCCATCGTGTTGTCCTCGACCTTGGACTGGGTCAGGCGGGTGTCGATGAACCCGAAGGCCACGGCGTTGCAGTTGATCTTGAACTGCCCCCACTCCTTGGCCAGCGTCTTCGTCAGGCCGACGACGGCGGACTTGCCGGCGGCGTAGTTGGCCTGGCCCGCGTTGCCCATCGTCCCCGACGTGGAGGAGACGTTGACGATCTTGCGGAAGACCTCGACGCCCTCCTCGCGCTCCTTCTTGGCCGGCTCGCGCAGGTGCGGCGCGGCGGCGCGGACGACCTTGAACGGCACGGTGACGTGGATGTCGAGCATCCGCTCCCACCAGTCGTCGGTGATCTTGTGGACGGGCGCGTCGAGGGTGTAGCCCGCGTTGTTGACGATGATGTCGATCTTGCCCCAGGCGTCGATCGCCGTCTGCACCAGCGCCTCGGGGGCGCCGGAGGCGGTCAGGTCGCCGCCGTAGACCGCGGTCTCGCCGGCGATCTCGCTCGCCGTCTGGCGGGCGACGTCGGTGTCGAGGTCGTTGATGACGACGTTCGCGCCCTGCTCGCTGAGGAGCTCCGCCGTCGCCCGTCCGATGCCGCGGGCCGAGCCGGTGACGATCGCCACCTTGCCGTCGAGTACACCCATTGTCCGTCTCCTCGTCGTGTCGTCTGCCTGTTCGGGACTGCGCTCGCATCCTACGGGCCGCCGGAGGGGAGGCCGGCCGGGCGGGGCGCCGTGGGGGACGGCTAGACGACGGCGGCGCCCGGCAGCGCGAGCGTGACGGTCGGCCCATCGGCCCAGACCTCGCCGCCGTGCCGCCGGCTGGTCGCGCGCACGAGCGCCAGCCCGAGCCCCGCGCCCGGGCGTCCCGCCGCGCCCGCACCGCGCGAGAAGCGCTCGAACGCCGCCTCCCGCTCCTCCGCCGGGATCCCGGGACCCTCGTCGGTCACCGCCACCAGTGCGCGGCCCTGCTCGTCGCGGGAGAGCCGGACGGTGACCGCGCCACCGGACGGCCCGTGGATCAGCGCGTTCTCCACCAGGTTGCCGACCGCGCGGCGCAGGGCGTCTTCGTCGCCGGTCACGACGAGGGGCAGGTCGACCACGGCGCGCACGCGCGGGTCGGCGTCCGCGGCGTCGCGCACGACGTCCTCCAGGGCCACGAGCTCGCTCGGCACCGCCCCGGCACCCTCGCGCTCCAACGTCAGCAGGTCGTCCACCAGCCGGCGCAGGCGCGCGGCGTCGTCGCGCAGGTCGTCGATCAGCTCGGGGTCGGCGCCGTGGCGGGCCAGGTGGTCGACGTTGCCCATCAGCGCGGTGAGCGGGGTGCGCAGCTCGTGCGAGGCGTCGGCGAGCAGGCGCCGCTCGCGCTCGCGGGTCGACTCCAGGGCGATGAGCATCCCGTTGAGGGCGTGGGCCAGGTCCTGCACCTCGTCGCGGCGGCCGTCCTCGCCGCTCTCCGGCAGGCGCTGGGTGGGATCGCCGCTGGCCTCGATGCGCGCGGCGCCGGCCGACAGCCGCCGCAGCGGCACCAGCGCGCGGGCGACCAGCGCGGCGGCGACGAGCGCGCCGAGCAGCGCGGCGATCACCCCGACGACCAGCAGCCCCGCGCGGATCCCGTGGGTGAGGTCGTCGATGTCGTCGACCCGGGACGCGACGATCACCGCGCCGCCCGCGGCGGAGCCCCCGCCGGTCTCGGCCAGCGGCGCGGCGTAGAGGCGCACCGGCTGCCCGGCGATCGTCACGTCGCCGTAGGAGGGGCGCGCCTCGTCGAGGGCGCGCTGGACGGCCGGGGTCCGCGGCAGCAGGCGGGCGCCGAGGGAAAGCGAGCGGCCGACGACGCGGCCGTCCTGGTCCAGCACCTCGACGTCGATCTGGCGGCCGCCGGGCGCCGCGTCGAGCGAGCCGGCGCTCTGGAGCAGGGAGGGGGCGGACACGCTCAGGCGCGCGACGTCTCCGGCCCGGTCACGCAGGCTGTCGTCGGTCTTGTCGCGCAGCTCGGTGTCCACGTAGCGCGAGGCGGCCATGCCGAACGCGAACACCGCCAGCAGCACGGAGGCCGCGGCGGCGAGCACGATGCGCCCGCGCAGGGTGCGGGGGATCATCGGCGGGAGCCTACGGGCATGCCGTCCGGTCCCCTCAGCGCAGCGTGAAGCCGACGCCGCGCACGGTGTGGATCAGCTGCGGGTCCCCGAGCTTGCGCCGCAGGTGGGCGACGTAGCGGTCGACCACGTTGGGGACGGCGGCGGCGTCCCAGATCTGGGCGATGACCGTCTCCCGCGACAGGACCTGGCGCGGGTGGCGCAGCAGGAGGGCCAGGAGCTGGGCCTCGCGGGCGGTGAGGTCGATCGTCTCGGCGCCGCGCACGACGGTGCCGGTGTCGAGCTCGAGGGTGAGGTCGGCGTAGGCCAGCCGCTCGGCGCCCGGGCCGGCGGGGCCCGCGTTGCGGCGCACCAGGGCGCGGATGCGGGCGACGAGCTCCTCGAGGGCGAACGGCTTGACCAGGTAGTCGTCGGCGCCGGCCTCCAGCCCCGCGACCCGGTCGGGCACCGCGTCGCGCGCGGTGAGCATGAGGATCCCGGCCGTGACGCCCTTGGCCCGCAGGCGGCGGCACACGTCGAGCCCGTCCATGCCCGGCATCGCCACGTCGAGGACGACCACGTCGGGCACCTCCCGCTCGGCCAGGGCCAGTGCGGCCCCGCCGTCCGCGGCGGCACGCACGTCGAAGCCCTCGGCGGTCAGCGCGCGCAGGAGCATCCGCCGCACCGGCACGTCGTCGTCGACGACCAGCACGCGCTCGGCGACGGCCGGCGGGGGCGCCGCGTTCGTCGCGCCCGGCGCGGCCACGGTCACCGGTCAGCCCCCGGCGACGTCGCGCCGCAGGAAGACGATCCCCGCCGCCGTCAGCGCGGGCACGGCGTAGAGCGCGGAGACCCAGCCGGCGCGGACGATCGGCGCCCAGTCGATGGGCTCGCGCAGCAGGCCTTGCCAGGCGTCGAACTGGGTCGACAGCAGGTAGGGCTGCAGCGACTCCAGCCCGGGCAGGATCGCCACGAGCTGCAGCAGGAGGGAGACCATCAGCGTTCCCACCACCGCGGCCGCGCTGTTGTGGGTGACCACAGACAGGAGCAGGCCGATGGAGGTGATCGCCAGCAGCGGCATGAGGTAGATCCCGGTGCTGGCCGCGACGAGCAGGAGGCCTCGCCCGGGCGAGACGCTGTCGCCGGACAGCGTGGTCAGCGGGTTGAAGCCGGAGACGATGCAGCCGGCCACGGTGGCCACGGTGGCGCTGACGACCATGGCCAGGATCGCGTAGGAGAACGCGGCCAGCGCCTTGCCGGCGAAGATCTGGCCGCGGTCGACCGAGCGGGTGAGGATCGTCTTCAGCGTGCCGTTGTGGTCCTCCGAGGCGAAGATGTCCCCGGCCACCAGGGCGCTGATCAGCGGGTACATCCAGGCCGAGCCGAACAGCAGGAGGACGAGCGGGATGGCCAGGCCGGTGGTGTGGATGTACTGGCCGAAGGGCACGTCGGTGGGGCCGCCGGGACGGCTGGCCACCGCGATCACGAAGAGGATCGGCACGACGATCGCCGCGCCGAGGCCCAGGTAGGTGCGCTTGAGGGCGCGGAGCTTGCGCAGCTCCCAGCGGTAGACGGTGGCCACGCCGGGGCGGCGGGTCGTCGTCTTCGTGGGGGCGCTCAGGACGGGCGGATCGTCGAAGGTCGTGGTGCTCATGCGATCGCCCCCGGGAGGGTGGAGGCGTCGGATCCGTTGGCGGTCGCGGGCGGGGCGCCGTCCGGTGCGGGCAGGTGGTCGGAGACGTCGGGGCCGTCGGCCTCGCCGTCGCCCTCGGTGAGCGCGAAGAAGCGCTGCTCGAGGCTGGCCGTCTGGGCCCGCAGCTCGATGATCCCGATGTCCGCCCGGGCGAGCGACAGGGACAGCGCGGCGACCGCGTCCTCGTCGTCGGCGCGCAGGGCCAGGGCGGGGGCGGCATCGGGGGCCAGGACGCGCTGGATCCCGCGCTGCTGGTGGCAGACCATGGCCGCGCGGTGGTCGTCGGTGGTGCGCAGCCGCCACGTGCCCGAGCCGGCGGCCTCCAGGTCGGCCAGCGTCCCCTCGTAGACGATGCGGCCGGAGCGCACGATCGCCACGCGATTGCACAGCTCCTCCACCTCGTTGAGCAGGTGGCTGGAGAGCAGCACGGTCATCCCGCTGTCGGCCAGCCGCCGCACGAGGCGGCGCATGTCCCGCATGCCGGCGGGGTCCAGGCCGGTCGCCGGCTCGTCCAGCAGCAGCAGCTTGGGGCGGCGCAGCAGCGACGCGGCGATGCCCAGGCGCTGGCGCATGCCGTGCGAGTAGCCGCCGACCTTGTGCTTGGCCCGGTCGGTCAGCTCGACCGTCTCCAGCACCTCCGGGATCAGCGACGTCGCGTCCCCGCCGTCGAGTCCGGCCAGGAGCTGCAGGTTGGCCCGGCCCGACAGGTACGGGTAGAAGCGAGGGGCCTCGACGAAGCCGGCGACCCCCTCCAGCGCGGCGACCCCCAGGAGGGGGTCGCGGCCGAACAGGCGCACCGCGCCCGACGTCGGGCGGATCAGCCCGAGCATCATGCGCAGCGACGTGGTCTTCCCGGCCCCGTTGGGGCCGAGGTAGCCGAAGACGTCCCCCGGCTCGACGGTCAGGCTGACGCGGTCCACGGCGACGACGTCGCCGTAGACCTTGACCAGCTCGCGAACCTCGATCGGGGGGCCGTCGGCCATGCGTTCCCCTACAGCCCGCGCGCCGCGGCCTCGGCGGCGGCCGGCGGGACGGAGCCCAGGACCGTGTAGGAGACGCCGTCGCGCTCGAACGTGATGACCGTGCCCAGGGCGGTGGCCAGCTCGTGGCCGGTCGCCCCGTCGATCGAGACCTCGGGCAGCGCCTTGCTCACGTCGTCGCCCTTGCCGGCGTCGTCGCCGACGGCCGGCTTCTCGGCCGGGGACTGCAGGACGACGATCGCGCCGAGGCCCTTGCCGTAGATCGCCAGGGCGGCCTGGTGCCCGTCCACCGTCACGAGGCGAACGGCCTTGCGGGGCAGCCCGGCCAGCGCGGAGGGAGCGGAGACGTCGAACCCGGCGGCCTTGCGCACCGCGGCGGCGCCGCTGACGCCCTTGGCCTTGTGGTTCCCCGCCTTCTTGCCGTGGTCGCCCTTCTTGTCGGCCAGCTCCTGGAGCTGCGGCGTGAGGTCGACGACCTTCGCGTCGGCCGGGGCGGCGACGTCGAAGACGCCCGCGTCGACGTCCCCGTAGGAGATGTCGGTCGCGGTCAGCTCGAGCACGGGGTCCTGGCGGCCGGCAGCGTAGACGCCGACGCGCAGCGGGGTGCCGGTGACGGCGTCCCAGGCGATCTTGGCGGCGCCGACGAGGCCGCCGTCGCGCTTGGGGGAGACCTGGACGGAGTACGCGCCGCGGCCGGCCACCGAGGTGGGCGTGGCGCCGGAGACGTTGGCGCCCGAGCGCAGGTGGCGCAGCGCCTTCTTGAGCGCGGAGAGGGTGGGGATCCCGTGCTCCTCCTCCGCCTTCTTCCCGGCCTTCTCCTCGGGGAGCGTGGCCTTGTAGAGGGTCTTGCTGCCGGCCTCGTAGAGCGAGACGTCGTTGCCCTTGACGAGGATCTGCACGTCGCCGCCGCCCTGGGCGGACTGCAGCTCGAGCCGGACGGAGCCGTCGGCGGTGGCCCACAGGCGGCCGGTCGCGCCGGTCAGCAGCGGCGTGCTGCCGGGCAGGCTGGAGGAGTCGATCAGCTCGTTCGTGAAGGCGATGCGGGCGGTGACGCCCTTGACCGCCGGCGCGGCGAGCGCCTGGCGGACCGCCACCGGGAGCGACTCCTTCGGCGGCACGGGCGAGCTGGAGGTGGCCGCGATGGCGATCGCGGTGCCGCCGGCGACGACGGCCAGGGCTCCGCCGATGACGGCGAGGAGACGGCGGGTGGAGAGACGACGGAGGAACGACACGGTGGACCAGTCCTTTTCCGAGTGACCACGACAACGGTAGGGGCGCTCTCTGAACGAACCATGACGGTTGTGACGGCCTTCGGGACAGGGTACCCGCCGAGCGGCGCGTTCAGATCAGCACATGCGCGTCGTCCTTCGTGCATTCGCGAGGAGGAAGGCAGAGGATCGTCGGTCACCAAACATGTGCATGTATCTGGCGTGCTTCGTCCTTGGCGCTCTTACCCATACGATCCCCGCCGTGCGCGCGATCATGGTGCAGGGAACTTCGAGCTGGGCGGGCAAGAGCCTCGTCACCACCGCGCTGTGCCGGCACTTCTCGCGCCGGGGGGTCAAGGTGGCTCCGTTCAAGGCGCAGAACATGTCCAACAACGCCCGCGTGGTCGCCGGCGGAGAGATCGGCGTGGCGCAGTACCTGCAGGCGCTGGCCGCCCGCGTCGCCCCCGACACCCGCATGAACCCGGTGCTGATCAAGCCCGAGGCCGACACCCGCAGCCAGGTCGTGGTCAACGGCGTGCACGACCCGGTGCTGAGCGCGACGGGCTGGCGCGAGCGCGCCCCGATCCTGTGGCCGTCGATCGCCGGCGCGCTGGAGTCGCTGCGGGCGGAGTACGAGCTAGTCGTGCTCGAGGGCGCGGGCAGCCCGGCGGAGATCAACCTCAGCGACGTCGACGCCGCCAACCTCCGCGCCGCGCGCGAGGCGGACGCCGCGGTGCTCATGGTCTGCGACATCGACCGGGGCGGGGCGTTCGCCCACCTGTTCGGCACCTGGTCGCTGATGGCGCAGGAGGACCGCGCCCGGATCGAGGGCTTCGTCCTCAACAAGTTCCGCGGGGACCCGAGCCTGCTCGCCCCGGCGCCCGACATCCTCCTGCGGCGCACGGGCGTGCCGATCGTCGGCGTCGTGCCCTGGCTGCACCACGCGCTCCCGGACGAGGACGGCGCGGCGCTCGGCACGACGGAGGAGGAGGAGGTGGACGACGCGCGGCCCGTCGTCGGCGTGCTGCGCTACCCCGCCGCCTCCAACCTGGACGAGTTCAAGACGCTGGAGCAGGTGGCGCGCGTGCGCTGGGTGCGCCGGCCCGGCGAGCTGGTCGGCGTCGACCTCATCGTGCTGCCGGGCAGCAAGCACGTCACCGCCGACCTGGGCTGGCTGCGCGAGACCGCGCTGGATCGCGCGCTGCGCTCGCGGGCTCGCTCCGGCGTGCGGATCCTCGGCATCTGCGGCGGGCTGCAGCTGCTGGGGGAGGAGCTGCGCGACGACGGCGGCGGGGAGGCCGACGCCGAGGGGATCGGCCTGCTGCCGCTGCGCACGACCTACGCCCGCGACAAGCTGACCGCACCGGTCGAGGTGACGTTCGCCCCGCTGCCCGAGCCGTGGGCCCCGCTCGGCGGCGTGTCGTTCTCGGGCTACGAGATCCGGCAGGGGCGGACCGAGGGCACCGGGCCGGCGGAGGTGGCGCTGGCTGGGGGGCGCGGCTGGCTGCGCGGCTCCGTCCTGGGCATCAGCGTGCACGGCGCGCTGGAGTGGCCCGCGGTGCTCCAGGCGCTGTTCGGCGCCGTCCCCCTGCAGACGCTCGACACCGCCCTGGACGACCTCACCGACGGCGTGATGGCCGGCCTGGACCTCGAGGCCGTCGAGGCGATGGCGGGGCTCTGATCTCCAAGGGGGTGCTATCAGCATGCTAGGATCATGCTGTGAGCGCCCTCCAGATCAAGGACATCCCGGAGCCCCTCCACGCGGAGCTGCGCCGTCGCAGCACCGTGCGCAACCAGACCATGCGGGACTACGTGCTCGAGCTGATCCGCCGGGACCAGGCCCTCCCGATGGTCGAGGAATGGCTGGCCCGGGTCGAGCGCCTCCCGCCGATCGAGGGAATCTCGGCCGCGGAGCTGGTTCGCGAGGGCCGTGAACGTGCCGACCGTCGTTG
>Ga0164241_10001342_pt1 | contig 31116 bp, 24 predicted proteins | sample OricomyardsoilBY_FD_108780 | JGI IMG/M metagenome (GOLD analysis project Ga0164241, IMG submission 108780) | Backyard soil microbial communities from Emeryville, California, USA - Original compost - Back yard soil (BY) | ecosystem: Environmental > Terrestrial > Soil > Unclassified | place: USA... | reverse complement strand
CAGTCCCAGGCTGACGACCAAAATCTGCGTCAGGATCCCCAGGATCAGGCCGAGGGTGACGAAGTAGCCGCGCTGGAAGCCATAGCCCAGGCCCGCGCTCATGGCCGCCACCGCGCCCGCGCCGGGCGAAATGCTGATCGCCCAGGAGGCGGCGAAGAAGGTGAGCCAAAGGGAGAGAGTCATGGGAGGCCTGAAATGAAAAAGCACCCTGTCGGGTGCTGTGATCGAGGCCTCAAGTGTAGGGCCTAACCCCGTTCCTACACGCTGCGTCACAGCGTCATCACGGACCTCGTGACCGGGGGCCTGGATATGTTCACGACTGCCCAACTGAGCGGCACCAGCGTGGAGATGATCGAGCGGCATTACGGCCACCTGAAGCAAGCCGTAGCCACGCCCGCACTCGCTGCGCTGGCCCTGTAGACCTCACCCAATCCAAGGTGCATCGGCGTGGCCCGGGGGAGCCGCTGCATCGTCCTTTCATCCCCCGCGACTCAAAGACATCCGAGCTTTTGGAGCGCCTGAGGGGCTTCCTTGCAGAGCGCAATTGGTTGGTACACAACTCAGTCGGCGAGTACGGGCTGGCGCAGCACATCGATGTCGGCTCCCTTCTCGGCGAGTTCGGCCAATGCGATAGTTGAGGTGGTCATCGTGTCTTCTCCTAGGGTCAAGTTGCTTGGGTCACACCTCAACCATATCCAGGTCATTCACGATGGCCACCTTCATCGGTGGCCCCTCAGCTTCTTACACCACGTCCCGGGACATCACCCTGGTTATAGGCAGAAGGCTGCAATGTCAGCGCCGAATTCCTTTGGGCAAATGTCCAGATTCGATTTCCCGATTTCCCTTTAGGCCTGGACGGGATCACCGACTGCTCGACCGCTGACCTGACCTCCAAGTGGTCCAGGCCCGGTCGTCTTGGAATTCTCTAACCGATTCGCCAAGTACCCCCTACACCCCCGGCCCCTCCCCGACTTCAAAGAAGCCGCTAAAGGCTCGACCGTTGTTGTTGTTCGACCTTCCAGGTGAGTGGCGGCTGTAGAAAACGCAACGCCTGCGCCAAGTACCCCCCGGGTGGCCGGGGTCTCTGGCGGAACATGGGCGGCCGCATTTGTCCAAAGCGGTCACCCCCGGAAGGGCGCGGACTACTCTGAGATCGAGGCTGGCAAGAGGCGACCACTTGTTGATAGCCGCATTGGACCCATCTCATTGAGTGTTGCAACTCGTTGCTCCGCAGTCCCGCATTCGTCTAGATTCCGATTCGCCTAATAGGCTCCTAAGTACCGTTCGGGTATCCTCCGCGCAACAAATCGTTATCCCATACGCATGAGGCCAGACCACACCACCGTTAGCGTTGTACTCGTTGGTGCGTTCCAAACTTCAAAATTCGTCCTTGACGAATTGGAGCGCGGAGGCGTTTTGTCTAAGACTGACATCGCAGACTCGTCCTACAAGGGCCTTCTCAAGGACCAGTACGTTGAGTTGACCATTGGGTCGTGGGGACATCTCACTGTGATTCCGGACAACTTGACCATCGAAGTGTCTGAAGCTCCGTACATCCGAGCAGTCGACATGGTCCTGAAATGCCTCCGCGAGATTGCGCCTCTATCAACGGTCCGGGCAATGGGCCTCAACGTGAAGTCCTCGTTCAGCTTTGTTGATCACGTTGAGCGTGACAACTTAGGAATGCGCTTGTCGCCACCCAGCGGGTGGGGGCCTTGGGGTCAGAAAGTTCGGGAATCAATCGACTTTCCAATGACGGACGCGAGGCATGGCGGACTGAAGTCAGTTGTGATGCGACAGCCGAGGCCAGACGGCAGGGAGTCCGGCTACTTAGATGTGCGGGTCGATAGCGCCTCCGAGGCGAGAGGCAATTCTGTGGTCCCCGGAGTGCAGATATTCGTCAACGACCATCACGACATGCCGCCGCTAGCTGAAGGGGAAGAGGCACCGTCCGCGCACGTTCAGACAGCGAAGATGCTGGATGTCCTTGAAGGAGCCTTTGACTCATCCATTGCTCGATCAATGGAAATCTGTGATGGCATTATTCAGGGGAGCAAGCAAGCATGAGTTCGGTAGTTGCGCGATGGGAAATCGATGGAACGAATACTGGACTCTCGCAGGCGACCGGGGCAAGGAGGTTCTCCCTACCGTTGGCTCGCCCAAATCAAGTCACTGAGCTTCCTAGACTTATTGAAGAAGACGGAAGCCTTGAGATGACGGCCCGCGTGCCGCGTCACATCCAACACCAACCTTCGGTAGACATCAGTGTTTACGATCAGCCGGTCCGTTGCCAGGTTGTCGCCGAATGGCATGGGCAAGTCATAGAAATTCAGGCTGGCTACTTCATCGCCGAACTGAAGGGCACCATCGGCGAGGGTGTTGCCGGTGTTGTGGAAGAAGCTCAGATTCCTTTGGATGAAGTCCGCGAGGGAGATCGTGAACTGGTGGCCGCGGGGGCTTTTTTCCGCCTCTGCGTCAACCTGGAGCTTCGGCACGGTACGAAGAGGAGATACACAGATGTTGTCTTTCGCCGGATGCCAGCGTATCGCCGAGATGAGCTTGACGCGGCGCGTCAGGCGGGCTTAGAAATCGCACGTGCCCTTCGAGTGGAATAGCGTCGGCGGACCGCCTGCGCCAGACGAAGTCGAAGTTTCGGTTTTTGGGCCGGGCTTCGGCGAGTGCATCGTTATCCATGTGGGTAACCATAGGTGGATCATTGTTGACTCATGCATTGATGCGAGCGACAAAGACAACCCTGTACCGGTGGCTGAGCGTTACCTCAGGCATCTTGGCGTGCCCATGGAGACCAACGTAGACCTCCTCGTGGCGACTCATTGGCATGATGATCATGTTCGTGGGCTTGCACGACTGGTGGAGATTTGCACTGCCGCAAGGTTCAGCTGTTCTAGTGCGTTAACCGAGGGCGAGTTCATCGCGTTCGCCGAACAACTCAGCGCAGGCGCGGGTGCTACGGACGGGGCCAAGGTGCGCGAAATCACTCGCGTTCTTCGCTTGCTCGCTAGTCGCGGAGCGACGATTCGAGCTGCCTCTGGAGCGAAAACCTTGCGGTCCTGGGATGGGTGCGTTGAAGGGCTGAATACCCGCTGCGAGGTTCGCTCACTTTCCCCTTCAGACAAAGAGCATCAGCTCTTTCTGGAAGCGGTTGCGGCCATGATTCCTGAAACGAACGCACCAAAGCGCTCAGCATCTCGGCAGACTCCTAACCTTAGCTCAGTGGTCTTGCACGTGGGCTTTGGCGACTGTGCAATCTTGTTGGGGGCGGACATGGAAATTCACCATGACGTCGCACGAGGATGGACCAGTGTGCTGACCGAGGCCGAGACTGCTGGCGTCACTCGCTCGTCTGTCTACAAGGTGGCTCATCACGGCTCACAGAATGGGCATCACGAACAGGTCTGGACCACATTGCTGCACCCCCGGCCCGTTTGTGTCGTTACCCCATTCAATCGACTACCGGATCTGCAAAAGCTTCCAACTGAGCCAGATGTCGCACGCATTAAAGATTTGGGGCGTCTCTTCCTGACAGCCCCGTCCTCTGCGAAGCGGAATCGACAGCGTGATCCGGCAGTTCTTCGGAGTTTGCGCGAAAGCCAAATTGAAGTGCGAGATCTCAGCATGCCAGTTGGGCTAGTACGGCTCCGCTGCCGGGTAGGCCAAGAGGCTGACTGGCGGTGCGAGGCCTTCCTCCCGGCCCAAGAGCTGGTGTAGCCGAGAGCGGTGTGGTTCCGTCCGTTCAGGAGCCCGCCAGGAGTTTCTTCTTCTGCTCGTCAAACTCGGCGTCAGTCAGGATGCGCCGTTTGCGCAGATCGTCCAGCTTGACCAACTCGGCGTAGACATCCTTCGTCTTCGGCGTCTCGTCCTTGGTCCTCAGGTTCGCGTCGATCTTCTCAGTCTTCTCAATCACGCCATCGGCTCTGGGGGTTAGCGAGGTACGCCGAGCCTCGGGGTCTCTCGGATCGACCACGCGGAATTGGTACTCGAAGCCAGCGAACTTCGGCCGCCAGATCGGCGACTTGCGTCGTCGAGTCGCGCTGAAGTACCTCCAGAATCTTGCAGTCGATGGAATCCAGTTTCAACTTGTTCATGTGCGGGGGATCTCATTCACCCTATGGCAAAGGCTTGGCCAGCGCGCGCACCAATGCATGTCTCATGCAGGGATTTCACTCCGGGTGAGATGTTCAGCGCCAAGCCTCCCGGCAAGACGTGTTGGGCGCTGGTGGGCCTAAGTACAAGAGGCCCTCGTCTGAGGGCCTCTTGTCATCGGCGTGGCATGCGCCGAATCAAACGCTCTTGATGAGTTCCAACAGCTCGTCCATCTGCTCCCGCACGACGTCCCCCGTCACTTCCTGCGCGCAGAGCTTGCCCGCGCGCAGCCGCGCACGAACCACGGGATCACCGACGGACATCAACGCACGCTTCTCTCCTGGTGCTGCGTCGAGGGCTCGCTGCACGGCCTCTTCGTCATCACCGCTCTCCTTGCTGACTTTCGCAACGAGGCGCCATCCCTTGGACGAGAGCACCTGATTCTCTTGGTCTTCAGGATCCAGGTACGGCCGTTGGACGATGCCCGTCCAGACGATGGCGAACGAGCGATAGAGCGCAACGAACTCGCCTCCAAGTCCTCTCACGGGCCAGGCCAGCGCTTCGAGCAGATCACCGAAGAAGAAGCACCAGGGATCGGTGAGTGTTGCCGACGCCTCCGTGGCTGCCTTGCGGACAGCGCGCCAGGTCTTGCCGTCTACCGTCTCACCTGCCAACTCCTGGCGCCAGTAGCCAAGAATGCGCCCTGCGATTTCCCGGGCCTGCGGCTCGATGTGCGATGCCAAGGGAAATGCGGGTGAAAGCACACACTCCATGAAACGCGCCATGAACTGAGGGACCACATCACTCAGGTCCGCTCCAGGCCGAATGGCATCCAGCCATTCAACGCCGAAAGAGAGCACCTTGTCAGCGCCTTTGAGGGCGAAAGTCGGTGGTGGCCCGGCCTCGGTGACCAGTTCGACGCCGGCCGAGACCAGCGCTTCGCAGAGCATCGCCAGTTCGTGCGGGATGCCGGTGGTCGCCACGAAGACGTCAATGTCCTGCGTATTGGCCAGTGCGCCGCCAAGGGAGAAAAGTTTGTTCTCCGTATCGAACTTCAGAATCGTCGCGGGCAGCAATTGCCCGGCGACCCAACGCGGCCGAATGGATTCGACCAGCTTTGTTTTTTCGGCGGCATCGCCATGGAATGCTTGCATAGTGGGCTGCGAATGGTTGCGTTTGATGGGACTCAGTCGAGCAAGGCGTCGATCTCGTTCGCGAGTTGGCTTCGCGTACGGCCTTTCACGGCGGTAACGGTTTTCCCGTCCTGGATCCAGAACAGTTGCGGAATGCCGCGAACACCAAACTTCGCGACGAGTTCGGGGTTCTCGTCGGCATTGATCTTCACGATCCTCAAGCTGTCTTCGTACATCGGCGCCAAGGCTTCAAGCGCGGGCATCAAGGCCATGCAGGGGCCGCACCAAGGCGCCCAGAAATCGATCAGGACGGCGACACCGCTCTCTTCAACTTCTTGCTTGTAGGTTGCATCGGTCACGCTAGCGATCTTTGCGCTCATATCAGGACTCCGTTCACAGTGAGGCGTGGGTAAGGGGGGACTGCGCTGCAGGCAGTACGGTCTGAATCGCACAGGACGTCGCACGCAGTTCGAGCGCATGGCCGTGATACTTCTTGAGGGCCGAGTGGTGCGCGACACTGACGATGCTGGTGTCCTTTAGCCGGACTGTGATGAGCTCATACAGCGCGGCTTCGGTGTCTTCGTCCAGGGCGCTGGTGGCCTCGTCCATGAACAGGAAGTCGGGCTGGGCCAGCAACGCGCGGGCGATGGCCAGGCGCTGCTGCTCACCGCCGGAAAGGCGGTGCTGCCAGCGTGCCACTTCTTCCAGTTGGTCCTCCAGTAGCGGCAACTTGCAATCCCGCAGCGCGGTGCGACAGGATTCATCGTCGTAGTCCGATGCCGACCCCGGATAGCAGAGCGCATCTTTCAGCGTCCCGGTAGGGATGTAGCTCTTCTGCGGCAGGAACAGCATCTTGCAGTGCTCCGGCAGCGTGATGACGCCCCCGCCATGCGGCCACAGGCCCGCTACAGCACGCAGCAGCGTACTCTTGCCAACACCCGACGGGCCCCGCACGATCCAGCGTTGGCCGGGCCGGAGGTCCCAGTCCCCGATCTCTGCGAGCGCATGACCGTTGGGCAGTTTGAGATTCAAGTCGTGAGCCCGGACCCGCACTTCGTCTGAAACCTGAAGCTGAATGTCAGGGACCTCGATCTCGTCGATGGATCGATTGAGCCCGATCAGACGTCGGCTCACCGAAGACCACTTCACCAGTTGCTCATAGCTGCTGGAGAACCAGGACACGCCCGCAGCCACCGTCAGGAACGCCGCTTGCGACTGCATCATCGTGCCCAGCGTGGCGTCACCCGCAAAGATCTTGGGGGCAATGGCGTATATCGGAATCAGCGACATGAGCGTGTTCATCAACTTCTGCACTGTGTTCATGCGCTTGAAGTTGGACATGAGCTGCGCCCAGTTGAAGACGACCAACTGGAACAGGTTGCCGAGGCGATGCTTTTCGACTTCGCCACCGCGATACAAGGCAATTTGCTCGGCAGCGTCGCGTTGCTGGGCCAAGGTGAAGCGGAAGTCTGCGTCCCTGCGCTGTTGCTCCATCGACAGCCCGGCCAATCGGTGGCCCGCCCAGTGGACGCTCGCCACATTGACGACGCCAAACAGGATCGCCACCCAGAGCAGATAGCCGTGAATGGAGATAGGGCCGATGACCAAGGGCGTTGTCGCGTTCCACAGGACGACGGCCATGACCAGCATGACCATCGCGGTCCCTACGAAAGACATGACAAGGTCCAGCGTGTTCTCAACGAACAGCTTCGCGTCATCAGAGATGCGCTGGTCGGCGTTGTCGGCGGACTGTCGACGCTCCAGGCGATAGAAGGCGTTGTCGGACAGCCAACGCTGAATCAAGTGATGGGTCAGGGCCTTGCGCCAATGGATCTGCAGCCATTGACGAAGCCAGACTTCGAAGGCGCCGACGAATGACATGACAACGGCCACGGTGATCATCGTCGCCGACAACTTCCAGAACGTTGCCGCCTCGCGCTTCTCTATGGCGTCATAGAACTCTTTCTGAAAGCCGGAGTACCACGCGATCATTCCGCCGCTGGCCAGCGTGACCGCCACAAGAAAGGCCAACACAACGAAGCCGCGTTTGCGTTCAGGCGATCCCCAGTACGGGGCAAACAGACGTTGAACCTCAACCCGAGGCAAGGTTTCTCTTAAGCTCATATTGAGACTGCTTTCCATTTCGCGCGACTAAGCACGCGATCAATAAATGACAGCGGTGACGGCGAGGCTTCGCCGTCGGCCACGGCAGTCGTTACTCGAAGCTGTAGCGCGCCGTCATGAAGAACTCGCGGAGCTGCTGGACCACGCCAGAGCCGGCCACGCCGGAGCCCAGCGTGTAGATGCGCTTGTTCGCGAGGTTCTTACCGCCTGCGGTGAACGACCAGTGCTTTGCTTGGTATCCCAGGTTCGCGTCGACGCGACCGAAGCCCGCGTTGGCCACATCCGTGACATCCGGGTACTTGCTGCGTGCGCTGCGGCCCTGGACGCCAGCACCGACCCACCAGCCCTGCCCCACAAACTCATCGCCGAACTTGTAGATGGCCCACAGGCTGGCTTGATTGCGGGCATAGGCGGACGTGGCCGCGACCGCATCGCTGTCGCTGCGAGCCGTGTAGCTGAAGTTGGCGCGAATGCCCAGCCCCTTGTAGATCTCGCCCGAAACCTCCAGCTCGATGCCGTGAGAGCGCAGTCCGGGAATCGAGAGATAGCAGGCGCCGATGCCACAGAGGTCATTCAGGTGCGCGGGGTCCGGTGTCGCAACATTTTTCTGATCGATCTTGAACAGCGCCACGGACGCCGCCAGCTTTTGCTGCGGCAATTGCATTTTCAAACCCAGCTCGTACTGCTGGGCGCTCTCGGGCGGAACAGGCTTGCCGTCGAAACCCAGCTCGGCGATGTTGGGCGTGAAGCCCTTCGAGGCATTGCCGTACAGGGACAGGTTGCGAGTCGCTCTGTAAACCACGCCGAGAGACGGCAGCGACTTGCTCAACTTGTCATGTGCTTCGCTGGTCAAATTGTCTGGGTCGTATCGAATTTCTCGCCATCCGACCAAAGCGATCCAGTTCCCGTAGGTGATTTGATCCATCACCAAGGCGCCGGTTTCCTTGATCTTGAAATGCGCGGTAAAAACCGGCGTTGGCAAGCCGCCGAACAGGTCTCCCAGTGTCGATGACTGATCGGTAATGACGCCTGTGGTCAGGTCCGTCGTGGTGATGGTGTTGTATTGGTTGGCGGGCCGCACGTCGCTTGTTTGCACGTCATAGGCGAACAGCAGCTTGTGTTCGAGCGGGCCAGTAACGATGTCGCCCTTGAGCTCAGCCTTTGAGGACTTGGTCGAGTACTTCGAGCTGTTTGTAGCACCGATGTTGAGGATTGCCGGAAAGGGGAATCCATACGGTGTTGCCACGCCATCCAGGAGGAGACGGGAATTCGAAGTCGTTCGGTCGTCCGAGTACTTGACGGCGACCTCCCAGTCCTCATTGATGCGCTGGCTGCCGGACACCGTTGCAATCGTGTTGCGTTTTTCTGCCCCGGTATCCTTGGGGCCAAATCGCACCATCTTCAGATCAGCGGAAAGGCTCGGCTGGTCGGTGAAGACTTCAAGGTCTGGCGCGGTGCGCCCCTTCTGATATTCATATTGGCCGGTCAACTCTGTGCCGGTGCTCTTGCTGCGCCAGGTCACCGAAGGCGCGGCATAGGTCTTCTCCGAGCCGTCGTACCCGTTGAGGGTGGAACCGGCGCCTTGCTTGGATCCCACGAAGCGCACGAGCAGACTCTTGTCCGCTGTCACGACGCGATTCACGTCAACGCCAGCCTCGTAGTAGCCGCGGCTTCCGATCATCCCAGTCATTTCCGTGATCGCCTTGGTCTCTGGCGTCTTGCTGATGACATTGATGACGCCTGCATAACCCGCATTGACGCCGGCGATGATGGCCTCCGGACCCTTGACGACCTCAACCTTCGAGACTGAGACCAGGGGCGCATCGAAGCCAAGTCCCGTCACTTGCAGATTGCCGTTGCGCATGATGCCCGCGGTGAATCCGCGCATGACGAAGGAGCCATCGGAATTCAGCTGACTGGCTCCTGCGACATTCGCGACGGCATCACGGAGCGTGATCGCCTGTTGCTGCTGGAGGAGTTCCTTGTCGACCGAAGAGACGGACATGGGAAGCGTCATCGGGTCCGCATCGGTGCGCGTGCCGGTACGTGCGGTGTCGCCGATGTGCGCGAGGGCGTTGCCGAAGACGTAGACGTTCTGCAGCACCTGGACGCTATCGGCCCGACCCTGTGCTGCGCCGGTAGGGCGGAGCGTGACCGCATTTGCGCCTGTGTCGATGATTTCAATACTCGCGCCATCGAGCATCCGCACCAGGGCTTCCTTGGCCGTGAAATTGCCCTTGATGGCCTTGGTTGTCACATTGCCAATGACATCTGGCGAGTACACCAGTTGAAGCTTGGTCAACTCGACCAGTCGCCGAAGTGCTTGGGCAGCCGGAAGTGCTGGAATCTCCAGAGGAAGCACTTGAGCAGAGGATGCCGCCGGAGCGACTGTTTGAGCAGCGGCGCCAAGATTGATCAAGGCGAGTGCGACAGCCAACGAGATGGGCCGAAGCAGTGGAGAGGAACGTAGCACTAGAGCCTCCTGCGTTTGCAGCCGACGTTGGGCTGCGGGGTTGGGTTGCAGGTATGACGTGCGTGTGACGATTCACCCCCAGACCAAGGAAACCCTAGTCGGCCCCTATTGCTTTGACTTCGACAGCAGCCAGGCATCGTCCGTGCGCTGCACTGTGAAGCCAAAGCCTTGTTCGAGACTGCGGAGGAAAACGCTGGTGTTCTGAGTCGAGAACGAACCGGAGACTCGTACATCTTTCAGTTCCTCGCTCGACAGTCGTATAGGCCTGTCGCTATAGCGGTTCACTTCTTCAAGCACCACGTTCAGCGGTGTCTGGTCGAATTCCAGGCGTCCCGACTGCCACGCAAGTTTGCGCATCATCGACTTGCTCTCGGCCAGTGCCACCAGCGTGTGGTCAGGCTCGCTGATTGCCACTTGCCCCACACCGAGTCTCATGGGTTCAGGAGCCGCATTAGGAACAGACGGCAGTACGCCCAGCGCCTTGTCGGATGCACGTTGGGTCACCTCGACCACGCCTTCATAAACGGTGACTTCAACTCTTCCATCATCGTGGCGAGAAACCAGGAATCGAGTCCCGACAGCCTTGACGACGGTGTCGCCGGCGACCACCTCAAACGGTCGGGTCTTGTCCTTCGCTACTTCAAACAGTCCTTCGCCGCGTTCCAGAAAAACTCGACGTCGGTCGGCACGATAGGCCACACGCAAACCAGAACTTGCGTTCAACTCAGTACGAGAGCCGTCAGGCAAGGCAACGGGGCGACGTTCGCCGATCTTCGTGCTGACAGTCAAGCTGGCCTCCAGGTTGCGAGAGGATTGGAACCTCTCGCGAACAGCAGGGACCGACACCAGGATCGCGACAAGCAGGGTGGCGAAAGCCACGGTCCAACGCGGCGAGCCGGCAAGCCTCAAACGCGGAAACCAAGATGCATGGCTTGCTGCTTTTGGAAGCTGCAAGGGGAATTGCGCGCGGCTGGCTGCGGCCCAAAGCAAGGCCTGCGCGTCCAGCAGTTGGGCATGCCTCGCATCTTCGGCGAGCCAGGCTCGTAGCAGCGCACGCTCGTCGGCCGTCAAGGGTCCAGCGTCAATGCGCACGATCCATTTGCGCGCTTCCTCGTCAGCCTGTGGACTTCTGTCGAACGTCACAACGGTACTGCTCATAGGGTCCTGCCTGAACGCGCAACGCCTGTTGAACGCGCAGCGCTTCGCTCTTCCATGGCTTCGTGGCACAACTGCAAAGCGCGGGTGATATGCCGCTCAACAGTCTTGGTTGAAATGCTCATTCGCTCGCCGATTTCCGCATGAGACAGATTCTCTAGTTTCCGGAGCCGGAATACCTCAAGGCACTTTGGCGCCATGCGATCCATTGCAGCCTCAACGGCTTCGATCGCCTGGCGTTCCTGCAACTTTGCTTCGGGATTTGATCCTGGTGCAGGAACGTCCAAGACGTCCATATCCCCCAAGGTATCGGTCGCCCTGGTCGTACGCTTTCTCAGCTCGCTGAGTGCCAGATTGCGGGCAACGGTGTAGAGCAAGGCCTCGCTGACGGGTGTTTCGCCGCCGAGTTCCGCCACATAGACACGCAGAAACGCCTCTTGCGACACATCCGCAGCCTCCGCGTCATTGCTGAGGAAGCGCCGCACATAGCGTTGCAGCGCCCGGCGTTTCGTGCGGTAGATTTCGAGCAGGGTGGTGGCTTGCAAGGGGTGCTCGGCGACGGGCGAAGTTTCAGGTGATCGAGTGGATGACGCGCGGTGGACAACTGTCCCCCATGGTACAAACCCTTATCCAGCCACGCTACTTGGGCGCGCGCAGCCCAGGCCTGCTGCAGCTTTCGCGCAAGCTCAACCGCGCGCGCCAAGCGCCCGCCGAGTTCTATTGAGCAGGCCGCGCCGATCGGCAGGCGTCAAAGATTGAATCGTCCGCACGTCCCCGCCAAACAATCATTGCTGGGACTAACGTCGTGTTGAGGTGGTTCTGTAGATCTTCAAAACGCGTCAGGAATCCTTTGGCTTCAAGTTCCGCGTTCACCATCTCGTTAGATCGCGCCTGGAATTCCCTTGCTCTTTCCGCGTCTTGGGGAGGAGCACCGACCTTCTCGTAAATTGCAATGTGAGCATCACGAACGGCCTGGATCACCTCATCCTGCGAGGGCTGAGCCCAACCGGCAGCGCGATTCACTGGAACCGTGGTCATGGCTTCCCATGCGTTCCAGATGTCCGTGGTGGATCGAGGCGAGCCTGCCAGATCCCAGCCCATTGCAATCAATAGTTCAAGGGCGGGATCAAGCTCGGGGTCTGCGCCGATCAACTCGCCAACACCGCCTCGCGCACGGCGCCATGCCTCGCGTGGGATCGGCTCGACCTCTGATGCCCTCAAGAGCCGGATCAGTTCAACGGCTGGCGCCTCTGCAGTGGTACCCAGGACATGTTGCTTCACATCGGATTCCCAGATGCCGAGCACCCAGTTGCGAACCAAGGTCAAGGTATCCGCTCCGGGTTCGATGGCTTCAAGTGCCGTGGACAACTTCTTGGCCGCATCCGCTCCGTACGGAATATGGAAAGCGTGCGAGAACAGGTTGAGCAGGCTTTCCGAAAGGCCAAAACGCGCCGCGCACTCCCTGCGCTGCTCGTCAGCATCCTCAACCGCCCAGCCAACGCTTTGCGACGAGGACGCGCATTCCAGGGCGAGCTTCTTGACCTCAAGATCATTCAAGAATGCGATCTTCGACATCATGCGGCGCCGTCGATGTGAGCGTCGATCATCCTGGCCAACTTGCCGCGCATCTGGTTGCCCATGACACGGTTCCTCACTTCACCGTCTCGGATGAACAAGAGGACCGGGATCGTGATGATTCCGTAGGCCTTTGCAACTTCCGGCGACTCTTCGACATCCACGTCGAAGAACTTCACTTCGTCGTTGTAGTCAGGCGCGACGTCCTTGAGCGCTGCACCCAGCATCAGGCAAGGTCCGCATGTCTTGGAGCCAAACTTGACCACGACGGGCCCTTCAGCTTGCAAGACCTGCGTGGGGTAGTTGGCTTCAGAAACCACTGCAATATCGGACATCAACTTCTCCGTCTGAGATGGGCAACTAACAAAAATGCCCCGGGGTCGCGCCAACCGGGCGCGGGAAGGGCCGAGGCTTTCGCCTGGTCGGCTCAATTCTCGAAATGCAGCTGTAGAAGCCGATTGCAAGTTCGGGGCGATGACCTGAAACCAAGTGAGAAAAGAGTTCCGGCAGATTCCGGATCCAGAGAACGGCATGCTCCACGCTCACCTTCAGGTGGCAAGTAGGACGCGCGACTACAAGATGTATGAGAGCGGAAGCTCCGTAGTGAACTTGAGCTCTTCCATAGCGAAGCTCGAACTCACCTCGAAGAGTTGAGTGCCTGCGATCAGCCGCTTGTAGACCCTGTCGTAAGCGGCAATGTCGGGAACCACCACTCGCAACAGGTAGTCGACCCCGCCGGACATTCGGTAGAACTCCATGACCTCGGGAATTGCCTGGACCGTCGCCTGGAATTTCTCGAACCAAGTATCCGAATGAACATTCGTTCGTACGGACACAAACACGGTTACCCCAACGTTGACCTTCTCGCGGTCTATCAAAACCACGTTTCGGGCAATGACGCCGGCTTCCTTCAGGCGTTGAATTCGTCGCCAGCACGGCGTCTGCGACAAGCCAACCTCGGCGGCGAGTTCCGCAGTCTGCATGTTGGCATCGCGCTGAAGAAGTTCGAGCAGCTTCTTGTCGATGGCATCTAACTTGATGGTCGTCATCCGCGTCGTTCAATGCATCGACAAATAGATCTCGTCGCCTTCGGTGCGTGCTGACACGCCGAATCCCGTCTGGATAAGCCGAACGAACCCATCGATGTTGCCCGCCGCGAAACGAACACTCAAGCGCAAGTCTGCCGCGTCGTCGCTCACGATCAGCTGGCGCCGGTTGTATCGATTGAACTCAGCCGCAATCTCTCGCAACGGCATGTTCTCGAATTCCATCCGGCCCTGTCTCCAACTCAAGTCTCTGAGAGTCTGAGCGTCGGTTCTGGTTGCGACGAGCATGGAGTCCTGCTGCGCAACCGCAGCGTCGTTCTTCGTCAGCGTCGTGGCCGCGGAAGAGGGGTCTTGGCTGCTTGAATCCACGCGCTCCACCTTCACTCGACCTTCGAGCACCGTGACTCGGGTCCGTCCGCCTTCATTCCGGACGCTGAACTTGGTGCCAAGCACGGTGATCCGTTCCGCCCCGGAGGTCACGACGAATGGGTGCTTGGGATCGTGAGCGATCTCAAAGAACGCCTCTCCCGATTCGAGCCAGAACTTGCGCTCGTTTTCGTTCACAAGCGCGCGTCCACGCGACCGTGTGTTCAACGTGACATGCGATCCATCGGCAAGCGTGACCTCCTGGCGAGCCCCAACGGCCGTCACAAACTTCTCTTCCTTAGGGCTGCGCGCCAAGTTGGTCACCAACAGGCCGATGACTGCCAGGCCCATCAGCCCGGAGAAGCCCGCAACCCATGCGCGCCGGCCTCGCCCAACGGGCTGCGAACTGTCACGACCTGGTTCGTTCCTAGCGTGGTTCGCTTCAGGCAAATCCTGGAGGTCGTCTGCAATCCGCCAGGCGCTCTTCAGGCGCAGCCAAGCCACCGCGTGAGCCGAACTCAATTGCAGCCAATCTTGCAGCGCCAGCTCGTTTTCTTCAGTCCACGATGCAGCGTCGTCCTTGCGCGCAAGCCAAAGGGCAGCGTCCGCCTCGATCGCTTCGTGATTGATAGACCCCGGTGTGAGCCTTGATTTCATTGATCCTGCTCCCCACGGCGCATTCTTTTGACCCAACCCGCCGCAGCCTCGATACCTTGAGAGAACAGAGTCTCTGCCAAAGCCCGAATGCCGATGGTGATTTGCTTCTCCACTGTTCCCTCTGCAATTCCCAATCGCGCTGAAATCTCCTTCAGGGACAAGCCTTCAATTTTCCTCAGAATCACAACTTCCCTGCAGCGCGGCGAAAGATCATCCAGCGCACTTTGCAGCAAGACCAACTTCTGCTTTGAATCAACCAACCGCTCAGGCGTGAAGTCTGTGCTGGGATGAGACGGAAGCTCGTCCAGGTCCGCTACGGTTTCGAACGGCACCACCTGCGCCCGCCGAACCCGGTCGACGAGCAGGTTGCGGGCACATGTAAAAAGGAAGGCGGCTGGCGATTCGGGAATGCCGTCGCGCTGTGCGGATTCATACACACGCATATAGACCTCCTGTCTCAGATCGGGCAGGTCGTCGTGGTGACGCCAATGCCGCCGCAGCAGGCGCATCAGCGCAGGCTCTAGCGGCAGCACTTCCTTGCTGAACCAGTCCTCGATCATCGCCGCCGCCGTCGGAAGGCAGCCGGCCGATCGCGCGTTCTGGAGGTTGGATACATGTGGCAATTTCACACCATGTATAGACGAACCATGCGCTCATTTCCCGTAGCGCACCCGGGAAATCCTTGAATACAGCAACAAACGGAGCCATATCTGAGTCCTGACTTCGGGAGAAACGCCATTCCTTGAACTGACGTCCGGTGAGAAGCAATTTCCAAAGATCGACGGCAGCGGGTCGAAAAACGAACCAATTTTTCGCCCTCGCTTTCCGACAATTTCGGTCATGAAAGAAATCTACCTCGACGCCAACGCAACCACGTCCGTCCTCCCGCAAGCCCGTGCCGCCGCGCTAGGGGTCATGACAGAGAGCTTCGGAAACCCCAGCAGCGTTCATGGGACCGGGCTGCGGGCACGGGCAATTCTCGACGAAGCTCGGGCGGTCGCTCGCCGGGTACTCGGCATCGACTCGGGTCGGGTCATCTTCACGAGTGGCGCAACCGAGGGCATTCAGACCGCAATCCTTTCGGCGCTCACGGAACTTCGCCGCCGCCGCGATGACGGTCGAGCGGTGTCAACGGACCTTTTGTATGGAGCGACCGAACATAAAGCGGTCCCGGAGGCCCTGAGGCACTGGAATGCCATGTTGGGCCTCGACTTCTCGATCCGAAAGATCCCGGTGGACAGCGATGGACGCCATGACCTGGCCTGGCTTCGCGAGGCGGCACCCTTCGCAGGCTTGGTCTGCACGATGGCAGCCAACAATGAGACGGGCGTGATCAGCGACCTCGATGGCATCGAACAGGCCTTGTCCGGCAGTGATGCTCTTTGGCTGGTCGACAGCGTTCAAGCGCTCGGAAAGCTGTCGCTCGACTTGGCCAGGAGGCGCATCGACTACGCACCGTTCTCAGGACATAAGCTATATGCACCCAAGGGCGTCGGGCTGCTGTACGTCCGCGATGGCTCCCCCTTCTCGCCGATGCTGATGGGCGGCGGGCAAGAAGGTGAGCTTCGGGCCGGCACGGAGAACATGACCGGAATCGCCGCACTTGGTGCCGTGCTGCTCGAACTTGAGCGTGGGACCACATTCAAGGACGCGGCAGCGCTCAACGCCTATCGCTCGGCGCTCACGTCAGCACTGCGGGAAGCGTTTCCCGATGTGGTTCTCAATGCCCCGGAGGCGCTGAGTCTCCCAACCACTCTGAATTTCTCGGTTCCAGGTCTCACTGCGAAGCAGTTGCTGGACGCCTTCGACTCCGCAGGTGTGCGGCTGAGTGGCGGATCTGCATGCAGCGCTGCCAAGGCGCAGCCCAGCTATGTGCTGGCGGCGATGGGATTACCGGACTGGCAGGCCGCATCAGCGATTCGACTCTCCTTCGGGCCTGCCGACACTTCAACCTTGATCGACGAAGCCTGCAGCCGAATCAAGCGCTGCGCAGAGGCTTTGCGCTCGAACTGCCTCAGCTCCCGGCCCCAAAAGGGCCGTGCTCCGACTCCCCTGGTAACGCGTTTCGTCGTGGACGGGGCCTGCTGCTACCTGGTGGCTGACACAGCGAGCATGCGTTGCGTCGTGATCGATCCGTTGCCCGAGTTGACAGCCGATCTAACGAAGTGGATTCAATGCCGTGGATTCAATTTGGCGGCCGTTCTGGACACCCACAGCCACGGGGATCACGCCTCGTCGGCGGCTGACCTTCGTGCCAGCGTGACGGCGCTGCTGCAGGAACCGGCACAACTGGAGCCCTTGGGCTGGCCTGCGGGAACTTCGGAAATCCAGCTCGGCCACTTCCGTATGACCCAGATTGCTGTGCCCGGCCACACACGCGATTCGACCAGCTACGTCCTTCACAAGGACGAAGACAAGCTGTTTGTCTTTGTCGGTGACACCGTGATGCCGGGATCACTCGGCCGAAGCGATTTCGAGCAAAGCGAGCCGCTGCGGTTCGCGACCTCGTTGCTGCGACTGGAGGAAGTCGTTGGCTCGAACACGCTTCTGCTGCCAGGCCATGACTACGACGATCGATTCGCCACAACGCTTAGCGTGGAACGTGAGGCTCAGCCGCTACTGGATGGCGTCTTCAAAGGTGAACTGGATGCCGGCGCTTTCGCCGTCGGGAAGGCGGAGCTGGAGAGAGACCTTGGCCTGACCGCGTACCAGACCGTGGCCTGCGGTGCCCGCGTCGGTCACTGTTCGCGGAAGGAAGCCGTCGAGATCGACGCCGCCGGAGTTGTATCTCTCCTCGACACCCAATCGCAGACGCTGCTCGTGGACGTCAGGGAGATCTATGAACAGCTACTCGGGCTCACGTCTGGTTTCGGGGCCGAGGCGAAGCTGCAGGCCGCGCCGTTGTCGGGCGTGCTGAGCGCGATGCCAGCATGGCTGGATCTTCCGCAGACAACACCCGTGGTCTTCGTCTGTCGAAGTGGCAACAGAAGCGCGCAAGTCGCCCGCGCATTGCGCGCCCTCGGACGCACGAACGTCTGGAGTCTTCGCGGCGGCCTCGCCCTTTGGCCAGGACTCCATGCGGCCCATCGGCAGACCGAACTTTCCTCACTGGCTCGCCCGTCATGAACCAACATCACGCATTGATCATCCTCGGCTCCGGCCCGGCCGGCTATACAGCCGCGATCTACGCCGCCCGCGCAAACCTCAAACCGACGTTGATCACCGGCACCGCCCAGGGCGGCCAGCTGATGACCACCACCGATGTCGACAACTGGCCAGCCGACGTGATGGGCGTGCAAGGCCCTGCGCTGATGCAGCGCTTCAAGGAACACGCCGAGCGCTTTGAGACGAACTTGGTTTTCGACCACATCGACTCGGTTGACCTGTCCAAGCGCCCATTCACGCTGGTCGGCGACGAGGCTACCTACACCTGCGATGTGCTGATCATTTGCACCGGCGCCTCGGCCAAGTACCTGGGCCTGCCCAGCGAGACGGCCTTCATGGGCCGCGGCGTGAGCGGCTGCGCAACATGCGACGGCTTCTTCTATCGAGGCCAGGAAGTCTGCGTCGTCGGCGGCGGCAACACCGCAGTTGAAGAGGCGCTGTACTTGTCCAACATCGCCAGCAAAGTCCACGTGATCCATCGGCGCGACAAGTTTCGCGCTGAACCCATCCTGATCGACAAGCTCATTGAGAAGGCCAAGTCAGGCAATGTCGAGTTGCATCTTTTCCATACCCTGGACGAAGTCCTTGGCCACGAGCCAGGCGTCACCGGAGTTCGCGTCAAAAGCACGATCGACGGTCACAAGACGGACATCCCGCTACAAGGATGCTTCATCGCCATTGGTCACCAGCCCAACACCGACATCTTTAGGGGGCAGTTGGAAATGAAGGACGGTTACATCGTCACCCAGAGCGGCTTGAACGGCTTGGCAACGATGACCAGCGTGCCGGGCGTTTTTGCTGCCGGAGACGTCCAGGACCATGTCTATTGCCAGGCAATCACGTCCGCGGGCACGGGATGCATGGCTGCATTGGATGCGCAGCGATTCCTGGAGCAGGAATGACGTAAGCGTCGCCTCACCATCCTCTTGATCTAGACATCGAGGACGTGGTGCATCAGCACGAACCTAACGCGTCAGATGCCGCATTTGCGGTCGCTGCGATCAGCCATCCGGCGCGGGCAGGTTTTGGCCTTGCGCGCCTGGCTCGCGCTACGGTGTGATGTGCAGAATCACGCGCTGATAACGGGTCAACGCCGGCTTGCCTTTGTCGCTGACCTGCACAACCACATGCGCCGTGACCGCATCCTCCACCTTGGGCACCTGGAAGCTCACCCGCGCCAGGTTCTCCGTACCAATCTTCAGCGGCTCCTTGAGCGTTCCAGCTTCGGGATAGGGGAACCAGAGAAAACTCAGGCTGTCGCCGTCGGGGTCGGTGCTGGCGGTGGCGTCCAGCGTGACCCAGTCGCCGCCGCGCACGCGCATGTCGCTCGGCTGGGCCAACTTCACCAGCGGTGGGTGATTGGCTTTCGATGGCGGTTGCGTGGTCCAGAGCATGCGGGCGGCAAAGTCGTTCTGCACCGCCTGTCGCCAACGCCAAATCGTGACGCCGTTGCCGACGTACTCCTTGTCGCCAGGCTTCACCGCCCGGCCGAAGCTGGCGGGCACGTAAGGCCGGAAGCGGTCGCTGGCGTTCGTCCAGATCGGACGCGTTTCCTGCTCGACCGGGACGCCGCCGTTGAAGCCCTTGGGGTCGGTGTCTTCCACGCGCGGGATGTAGCGCTCGTAGCGCCCGCCCCAGCCGCCCCAGTCCGGTCGGTCCGGCACATTGAGGCCGTTCGGGATCAACCCGAGGAAAGCAGGCGTGTCGCCTTCCACGCCATAGGCCACGTCAGGATAGGCAGCGCCGAGCGGGCCATGGCCCTGCTGGATATGAGTTGCGAACCACTCGTTGCTGATGGTGCTGTTGTCGATGCCATCGACAACCTGACTGATGCCTCCCCACGTGGCGTTGCCATAGCCGCCGGGGCTCACGATGTAGAACAGCCCAGGGAATTCGCGCCGCAGCCAGGCGCCGGTGTCGTCCTGATCGGAGATGGTGTACACGCGCAAGCGCTGCACTGCGCGCTCCACCTCCTGCGCCGAGCGGGTGCGGCGCAGGGTGTCGAGAGCCTGTGCAAGCGTGTTGGCCCCGCCCCAGACGCTGACCCAGAGCGGGCGCGAATCCGCACGGTCCAGTTCGCGCAGAAGCAAGGTAGAGCCCGGCGTGTCATGCCCTTCGCCGAAGTCCTGCATGCCGTAAGTCGGCTGGCCGGTCGTGACCAGTGCGCGCAGCGCACTGGCCTCGGGATAAGCGCGGTCATGCTCGCGCAGCCGTGGCAGCACCCTGGCATACCGATCAATCACGCGCCGGATCGACTCCGGATGCAGGCCGCTCTTCATGTGTACCGAGGTGGTCGCGACGAGGCCGCGGATCTCGATGTCGTTCGCGTACAGAAACAGGCGCACGAGCGACTGGGTATCGTCTGGATCGGCCTCTATGTCGGTGAGGACAACCACGCGTGGCCGCTGCACCTGCGTCGCATCGGCGGCGGATGGCGCAGCGTGGACGAACGTGAGACCGCCGGCCAGGGCGACCAGGGCAAAAAACTTGATTCGTCGACGCATTGAGCACCTGAATAGTTGACCGGATGATTTGACCATCCCTGTACAGCTACATGCTCGGCGCGTCTTGCAGTGCCCCGACCATGCGCAACGCGATGCCTGATGCACACCATCTCGTGTGCGCAGGATCAGCCGATCTTTCAACGCTCACTTCAAGCTCATCTTCGCCATCTCAGGCTGCGGCAATGAGTGCGAGCAGTCGGTCCATCAAGCGACGCATGCGTGGAACGGTCGCCTCAAATGCACGAAGCTGGCCTTCCTTGACGCGAGCGTTGGTCACAGGGTCCGTGTGGAACATCATCGCTGCCTTGATGTCGGGATTGGCGTCCAGCAGTGCGGAATACGCTTCTGTGCTGAGCGGCCCAGTGCGTTCCTCCTCCTGCTTGGCGAGCAGATGGCCCTTGAGAGACAGTTCGGCAATCCGCCGATCTTCCTCAGCAAGATAGGGGCGCTGAACAAACGCGAGCCAATTGGTGCAGACGAAGCTGTAGGGCTGCATGAATTCGCCGGCCACGTCGCGGACTGGCCAAGCGAGGGTCTCAATGAAGTGGGCGATAGGGTAGGCCCAGGCTTCGGAGATCATTTCCGTAGCCGCTACGGCATCAGCTCGCAGACCACGCCAGGATTTCTGATCGATCGTCTCCCCCGCCAGCTCTCGCGTCCAGTTGGCGAGGATGCGCTCAGCAACAAGTCGCATGGCTGGCGAGATGAAGGGCGCCTGGTCGAAGTCGGCGCTGAGCATGAATGCGAGGAATTCGACCATATAGCGCGGCAGAACTCCGGAGAGATCCGCACCGGGGCGAACCGCGTCGAGCCATTCCAACGCAAACCGGTTGAGCTCCGGATGCCCGCGAAATTCGTAGCCGATCGCACGGCTCTTGTCGGGAATCGTGACGGTCGTCATTCCGACTGTTCCTTCGCACAGCAGGGCAAGCGCGATTGGAATACCGCTACGTTCAACGAAGACGTCGTTGTCGCCGCTCTCCACGAGCGCGCCGCAAACCGAAAAGAGCGATTGATCGGGCATCCAGCGCAAGACCGACGCCGTGATCAGCTGTCCCGCATCCGACTTCGAACGAACTCGATCGAGCATCTCTGACTTGAGGTGGGCATCACCTTTGAAGGCATTCATAGACATGGTGCTTGCTTTGCTTTGAGGTGTTTGCATCAGGACAGCTGGGCGTCAAGCTCAATGGCGAGCCGGGTGCGGGTTCGTTCCTTCACCGGAACCACGCTCTTGCCTCCATCCTTGACCAGGAAGAGCTGTGGAATGCCTCGGACGTTGAATGCTTTGACGAGTTCCGGGTTCTCGTCCGCGTTGATCTTGACCACCTTGAGGCTGCCTTGATACGAAGGCGCCAGGGCTACCAGTGCAGGCATCAACGCCATGCAGGGCCCGCACCAGGGAGCCCAGAAGTCCAACAAGACGGGAACTGTGCTGTTGACGACTTCGACTTCATAAGTTGCGTCTGTGACGGCGAGTAGCTGTTCGCTCATGAAAACTCCTTGGAAACGTTGGGTCATTCAGCCGGCACGGATGCCGGCAATTCGTTATGCAGTGGCAGTGATGGCAGATTTCTGTGCCGCAACACCAGGCTTGAGTTCCAGGACCTGCTCGTGGAAGCGATCAAGCGTCGAGGTATGGGCGACGCTCACCACGGTTGCATTTGGCAATCGCGCTTTCAGCAGCTCGTACAAGCCTTGTGCCGTATCCTGATCCAGCGCACTCGTGGCTTCATCCATGAACAGGAAGTCCGGCTGAGCAAGGAGCGCGCGTGCGAATGAGAGGCGTTGTTGCTCGCCGCCCGATAGTTGCTGCGCCCAACGCTCCACGGTGCTCAGCTTGCCGACAAGGTTGGGAAGCTTGCAATCCTTCAGAGCTTGTTCGCAGCGCTCGTCGTCGACTAAATCTGCGGACGCGGGGTAGCACAGAGCCTCCTTGAGCGTTCCCGTGGGTAGATAGCTCTTCTGCGGCAAGAACATCACTTTTGCATTTGCAGGGACCGACAGCGAACCTGCGCCGTGTGGCCACAGGCCAGCAATGGCTCGTAGCAAGGTGCTCTTGCCAACGCCGGACGGTCCGCGGATCAACCAATGTTCTCCGGCATCGAGCGTCCAATCGCCCACGGTCGCCAGAGACTGGCCGCTCGGCAGCGCGATGTCCAAAGCGCTCGCTTGAATTGACGCGCCCTGTGCCCGAGTCGACGCGATGTCGAAGGTCTCGTCTTCGTCGAGCACACGATTGAAATCGATCAGGCGACGGGCCTGAGACGACCATTCGACCAGGCGCTGGTAATTCGTGGCGAACCAGGCGACGCCGTAGACGACTGTGAGGAAGATGCCTTGGTATTGCATCATCGTGCCGAGCGTCACCTCGCCCGCGAACAGCCGCGGCGCCATCGCCCACATTGGGACGAACGTTCCGGCGAGCGTCAACGTTTGTGTCGTGAAGGACACCCGCTTGCTATCCGTGATGAGGCGAGCCCAATTGATACCAATAAATTCGAAGAAGCGGGCCAGGCGCTGCTTCTCGACTTCGTTGCCCTCGTAGAAGGCGATCTGCTCGGCCGCCTCGCGCTGCTGCGCAAGGGTGAAGCGAAAGTCCGCCTCACGGCGTTGGCGTTCGAAGTTGAGTCCTGTCAGTCGACGCCCCACCCAATGCACCACGCCAACTTGGAAGATGCCGTAGAAGATGGCGACGAAGAAGAGGTAGCCCGGAATCGTCACCGGGCCGAAAGTGACGGGCGGGGCCATCCGCCACAGCAGAATGCCCATGAAAATGAAGGACCCAAAATTGCTCAGGAACTGCAAGCCCAGTTCGACGGTGTTCTGGACAAATAGATTGGCGTCGTCGGCGATCCGTTGGTCCGCGTTGTCGACTTGTTGGCGTCGCTCAATGCGATAGAAAGCGTTGTTGTCGAACCAGCGATCCACCAGATCCTGGGTCAACTTCCTTCGCCACCGGAACTCCAACCATTGGCGAAGCCATTGCGTGAAGGCGAAGACCGACGCCATGATGAAGAAGATCACCATGATGAACGTAGACGAGCTCCAGAAGACACTGGCGTTCTTCTGTTCGATCGCGTCATAGAACTGCTTGGTGAACTGCGTCATCCAGGCGCCCACGGCCGAGCCGCCCAAGGTCAGCGCAATGAGAACGAACAGTGCGGTGAGGCCAATCTTCTTCTCGCTTGAAGCGAAGTAAGGCCGAGCCAGGCGCCACAAGTTGTGGCGGGTTAGCCGTGTGTTTTCGATCATTGATTTGTCCTGCAAGTAGCGGTCGGATCGACGCCAAGTTGCAAGCACTTGGCGCCGAGTCCTGGGTGACTCAATCGAACGAGTAGCGCACGGTCAAGTTGAACTCTCGGGGCTGCAGCACAGAGCCTTGACCCAGGGATCCGGAAACGAGCGGATAGATCCGCTTGTCCGTCAGGTTCTTGATGCCGGCGATGTAGGACCATCGTGCGGCGTCGTAGCCGACGCTCGCGTCATAGCGCGTACGTCCAGGGTTCCCAAGCGTGTTGACCGTGACGCCCAATCGCTCGCTGCGAGTCTGCAAGCCCGCGCTCACCCACCAGCCGTCGACCTCATCGCCTTGGAAGCGGTAGATCGCCCAAACCGATCCGAGGTGACGGGCATAGGGAGCCCCTAGTTGAGAAGGATCGTCCGCCTTCTTGTCCGTATAGGTGTAGTTCGCCCGGACAGCCATGCCGGTGAAGATTTCGCCGGATACTTCGACTTCAATACCCTTCGAATCGACACCGGGCACGCTCAGATAGCAAGGGTTGCCACCGCAGTCATAAGGGCCGTGCGTCAGGTCGCTGACAGCGACATTCTTCTGCTTGACCGAAAAGGCGGCAAAGCTAGCCGACAGTCTTTTGTCCGAAGACAGCGATTTGACGCCCAGCTCAAACTGAGTCGCGTTCTCCGGAGAAATCGAGCCACCGTCAAAGGAGAAGTTGCCCGAGTTCGGTGTAAATCCCTTGGACGCATTGCCGTAGAACGACAAGGTCGGAGCGAGGCGATACAGCAGACCCAGGGATGGCAGCGTCTTCTTGAACACACCAATGTCCGTGCCGATCCTATTGTGTGCGGCGTGCTTAACCGATCGCAAACCGACAAGCCCGACCCACTTGCCCCAGGTGACCTGGTCCATCGCCAGGACGCCCGTATCCTTGGGATCACTGCCGCCGGTCTGCACCGGACCCGGGACGCCAAAAGCGGGGCCCAGCGTCGGCACGAGGTCCACGACTGCGCCAGTCGCTGGGTCGGTGCTGAACAGCGTCTTCGACTGGTTCTGCGCCACGATGTGGCCAGTCGTAGAGTCGTATGCGAATAGCAACTTGTGCGCGAGCGGGCCAGTATTGAACTTTGTCCTCAGCTCTACCTTGGTGGCCTTGCTTTCGTATGCAATATTGCTTGCGAACCCTAGCGAGGCGTATGTCGTTGCCGGCAGGCCCAGGTAGGAGCCAGGGAACGAGCTCACGCTATCGGTCCAGTTGTGGCGCCGATCCTCTGTGTGCTTAATGCTCAGATCCCAGTGCTCGCTCAAGCGCTGATTGAGCGTCAATGTCGTCACATTGGACTTGCTCAAGGTGCCGTCGGTGGCCGGTTCGAGGCGCAGAGGGGGCAAGTCGTCACTCAGCACGGTATCCGAGGACATCACAAGCGCGTACGGAGCGCGACGTTTTTCGAGATGCTCGAACTGGGCTGTCACATCGGTGCCGAAATCCTTGTTCTGCCATGTCAACGACGGTGCGAAATACTTTCCGTTGTCGCCGTCATAGCCAAGGTTCGTCGAACCCTGCCCCTGCTTGGAAGCCACCAGACGCACGAGGAGCGATTTGTCTGCGGTGACCGGACGACCGATATCCACGCCGACCTCGTAGTACCCGCGAGAGCCGACCGTCGTTGCCAATTCGGTGATGGGTTGTGCTTGCGGAGCCTTCGCAATCAGGTTGACGACGCCGCCATAGCCCGCCGTAGTCCCTGCAATGATGGCTTCAGGCCCCTTTACGACTTCGATCTTTGAGATCGAGATCATCGGAAGGTCGGGCGCGTCGCCACTCAGCTGAAGGTTGCCATTGCGCATGACACCAGCGCCGAAACCACGCATGCTGAAGACAGAGCTGCCGGTCAAGTCGGAGACGCCAGCAACGTTCGCAAGCGCGTCCGACATGGTTCGTACTTGCTGCTGCGCGAGTACTTCCTTGTCCACCGAACTGACCATCAACGGAACCGCCATCGGATCGGTGTCCGTGCGCGTTCCGGTCCGGCTGCTGTCTCCGATGTGCGAAATCTTGGTGAAGATTTCGACCCGTTCCAGTTGGGTGACTACTTCCTTGGAGGCGCCGGCTTCGCCTCCTTCACCGAAAAAAATGACGACTGCACCGCTGCTATCGCGACGGAGCTTGAGACCGGTGCCTTCAAGCAGCTTGGCTAGCGCTGCGTCAGGTTCCATCGATCCCTGCGCGCCTTTGCTGAGCCGGCCTTTCAGGTCGGCGGGATTGAACACCACCTGCTGATTGGTCGCGGCGACGTAGGCATCGAGCGCTGCCTTCAGGTCACCCGCTGGGATATTGAAATTGCGGGACTGCGCATGAATCGCTACGGAGAGGAGGAGCGCCGAAATCCCAATGGCTACCTTCTTGAACGACCGCGACCCCATTCTTGCTGGCTTCGTCATCATTGCGTCTTTCATTCGTTGTACGAGCGATACCGCATCGCTGATGAGAGAGACGATCTTCGTTTCGCGTTCCCGTAAGACGCGCGGGAAACTACCGAGAAGGAATCATGACGGCGGCCCGAGTTTCCGTCGCGCAGGCAACTTGACGGGCTGCACCGAGGGGATTCAAGGCCAATGCGCTTGTGCGGTCAGCTCACTGAAGCCTTGCCTTCGCCAAGTCCGCTTGACGGAAATCTAACGCACGATTCGCTGGGCGCGATCACGCCATCCGCGATGAACTCCGCCGAGCAGTTTCGATGAACGCCGCGTGTTCGCGCGCGCAAGCTTCGACCTATGTGGTCGCCAGCTTGCGCCCTGAGAAGAGAGGCCCTCGTTGAGGGCTTCCCGTCAAATTAGCTCGCCAAGGCTAGCAAGTTCACAGGCGCCAAACCGGCCAGATCTCGATCCTCACTGCCCACTGCGGCTGCGCGGCTGCTGATTCCCTCTTTGAGCCATCGTTTCACGGCCACCTTTACCTGCGACAAGTCGCAGGTAAGCACACCCTGCCGGAAGGCTTGGCGTTGCGCAGTCGAGATGCCGCGTCGCTGCAAGGTCCATGAGCGCACCGCCTCCAGGTACGGCGACAGCGGCTTGTCGAGGCGCTTGATCACGCAGATCTTTGCCTCTTCAAGCGACTCGTCCGAGAAGCTCTCGACGAGCACCCGATCCAGTGCAGCCTGGAAATCGGCATAGGTCTCCGCAAGGCGCGGATCGCGGAAGGAGCTCATGCTGAAGACGCCGTCTTCCTCAGAGTACGAGGCCGTCCCGCCATAGGCGCCACCCTTCTCACGCAGGCTCTGATGCAAGATGTTATTGGTCATCAGCTCAGCGGCTACAGCCAATGCTGCACTGCCGGCATCCGACATGTGGGGGGCCGCCCATGCAATCGCACAGTGGTTGACCTGGCTTGAGATCACCAGCGCCAGATTCGCCGGCTGCATTGCCGTACTTGCCAACTTGGGAGGCTCCACAGGCATGGAGACGGCCTGCGGCATCTCCAGCAACTGCGCGAGCTTCGCCGCATCGCCGGTCAAACCTGCGCAGAGAACGGTTCGCGGGCTGGCAAGGACTTGAGCATGGATCTCCAGCAGCTTGTCGGCAATCGCCTTGAGACCGCCGGCACGAGCGAGCATCGAGCGCAGCTCCGCACAGAAGGGCAAGGAGCTCTTTCCGTAAACAACATCCTGAAAATGAAGTCTGGGCGAGAGCGGTGCCCCCGCCGAAAACGAAGCGAACTGGTTGCTCACTTGGGGCACGTTCGTCAACTTGCTCTCAATTCCCGATTCGATCAGGAAGCGCAGGCGCCCCATTTCATCGAAGCGAACGTCCGAAGTCCAGGTGCGCAGGGCCTCGGCGATCGAGGCTTGGTCTTCGCGCAGGCCGCTAGCGGCATAGCGAATGGTGGGGGCCAATTCTTGGGCGTGGAGACGCGGCTCGAAGGACACGCCGAAAACCGGGACCAAGGTTTGCCGCCAAGCGCTCGCTTCGTCGTAGGCAAGTTTTCCAACACCGAGCTCAGGCACCAATTGGGCGTACAGGCTCAGCCAGGGCCAGTCGCCTTCCGGTAATCGGCTGACGTCATAGAACAGATCGGCATAGGCGATGCCGTTCGAAGGAATCTCAGCGGTGACGAAGCCTTGCTGTTCGTCTTGCAAGGCCGTCAGCTTCTTGACATCTGGACTCACATCCTCAGGGCGAATTCGCGGAAGCACGCTGGTGTCATGGACCTTGTCCTGAGCAGCGTCCAACGCCGCACTGTCAGCCTGAATCTTGAGGCGATCCGCATCGCTCATCTGTGTTTCGTGTGCGGTCAGCTGGGCGCGCTCCATGGCATCACGTTTAGCAAAGAACTGTGCATCCGGCACTACCCTGCTGATCAGGCAACTCTGATTGCCGATCAAGTTGCGGACCAATTGCTTGAAGTAGTTGGGGTCGTCGATTTCGCGTTCCAACTGGTCCAGCAACGCGTCATTGTCAAAGGCGGTCAAAACATCGCCACCGCACATCAGTACGGGAACGGCGTCGAGCAGGCGGCTCAAGCCGTCGGGTATGCCGCCGCCGCGAATCTTGCGCTGTTCGAACCGAAGATTGCGCAACGCCGCTTTCAGCACGCTTCGCGGCACACCGAGCTCTGCAGTTCGGGTCAAAGCATCGCGAATGCAGGTGTGTGCAAGTTCAACCTGTTCTTCTGTCAGGCCTTCCATGCCCAGATGAAAGATGATCTGCCTCGCCTCGCTGCTGGAGCCGTTCATCTGGCTGGGCCGCCCGAAGCCGGCCGACTGCATGACCTTCATGACTGGCGCGGACGATTCGCCCAGCAGGCCTTGCATCAGCAGGAAAGCTTCAATCGCAGACCTCGGATCGCTCGACTCACCCAGCAGCCACGCCAATTGAAAGCCGAACTCGTCGGGGCGCGCCTCCTGTGAAGGAACAAGAATGTCCGCACGCCGCGGCGACGTCCAACCAGGTACAAGCTGGGGCACGCGCGGAGCAGTCTTGCCGCGTGTCTTGGAGAGGACGCGGTCAGCGATCCTTTCCTGGATCTCCACTGCGGAGATTGCACCAGCGGTCATGAACATCGCCTGGGATGGGTGGTAGTGGCTTGCGTGGAATTCCTGCAGCATCTGATGGGTTAGATTCGGAATGACCAGCGGATCTCCGCCCGAGTCGAAGGCATAGGTAGAGCCTTCTAGGAGGAGCTGGTTGATGCCGAAATGCAGCGTACGCATGGGACTGTTCAGCGTTCCCTTCATTTCATTGAACACCACGCCTTGGTAGCCGAGCTTTCCATCCTTGTAGGTGTAGCGCCAGCCTTCTTGTCTAAAACTGAGGTAGTCGAGCTTCGGGAAGAACGTGGCGTCCAGGTAGACGTCCATGAGATTGAAGAAGTCCGTCTTGTCTGTGCTTGCGTATGGATAGACCGTTCGGTCAGCGTAGGTCATTGCGTTCATGAACGTCGCGGTCGAACGCCGCAACATGGAGAAGAACGGATCGGACACTGGGTACGCTTGAGATCCGCAAAGTGCCAGATGTTCAAGGATGTGCGCGCGGCCATCGCTGACCGTCGGCACAGTCGGAAAGCCAACGAGAAACGCAAGTTCCTCCTGCTTGTTCGCGACGTGGACGTGGCGCACGCCGGTCTCTTCTTCCAGATACTGTTCGACGGTCGCTTGCAGGATAGGAATGAAGTCGCTTCTGATCTTCTGGAAATTGGTCATGTCGTATATGTCGAATCCGACTGCGCTCGCAACCGGTCAATTGATAGAAATCCGCATGTATCCACCCTGCAGCCCGGATCCGAGCTACCAACGGGTCCGCCGATCGCCGACGAAGCGGCAACGAGTCTTCCCAAGGTCGCGCAGGGACACATGCAGCGGCGATAGGGACTAAGACGAACGACGGGGCCGTTTCCCCCATAGCCAATCTGATTCCTTCGAATATTTCTTGGATGATCACTTCGGCAACTCGTCTTTGCCATCGTCGGGTCTGACACTAGGGCTGAGCGGTCACCGAGGCCCGCTCCCTTCCCGAGGGGAGCACCAATCGTCAGATTGGCATTCAGTCGAGCCGAACGTTGCCGAGTTGCCCCGCCGGGTCGAATCGTTGATGCAAGGCCGCGGCCCAGGAACGCGGAGCTGGATCCGCCTAATGCCGGTGAAACCGGGCATCGCTCAGCCACGCACCATGTTCGGCGCTGAAGCCGCCTCCGAACTCTCGGAAGGTCAGGTCGTAGTCATCAGCAGAGGTGGCGGACGACCACGCTGGCGCCCGCCGAGTTGCGGTTAGTCAGCTCCCGAAGGGCCGCAACAGGCCGCTGGTTGCAGCCGTTGAGGTTTAGCGGCCAGGCGACCGTTGTTGACAAGAGTGGTCGTTGATCCTTGCTCGGACCAGATGGCTGCTCACAGCTTCAAGTCAAGGTGAACCGCTCCCCATTCCGCCGTCCAATATTCTTAAGAAGGTGTTGCTCCGGCTGGAGGAACTCCAGGGTCCAGATGACTTGGACCAATCAGATGGGCGTCGCGAACAGACCGAAAGAAGATTTGCAAGGATCCTCGCGGCGAGGTCGCGCTTCCTGGGCTTCTATCGGAATCTGGAAGTCCTGAGTTCATCGTCGCTTGCGTTCGAAATTCTGACCGCATGCTCGGATTCTTTGGCCGAATTGTCTCGAGTGCGGGTGCTCCTGAGAACGCTAGTGGTGCAGGCCAAGGTGCTCGAACACCTTGACCAGATGCAGCAGACGACAGTCATCGTCGGCACTCCGCCGAAGCGCCGAAATCGAGTAGTCTGAGGTCGCTTCGCTGGTCGCCGATTGGACTGGGGTCCCGCTCGTCCGAGGGTTCGAAAGTCACGCGTTAGAGGCGAAGGCTGCGACGGCGTAAGCTGCACCGCACTGAGCGCCCGCCGAGTTTTGCATCTTTGGTGGCGGACTTTCGCCATGATCGGCTTATGGCCTCGCCTGCCGCCATTTGGCGCCTCCGACCTTGCGCGTGGGCGAAGTTGATGGCAAAGACGGGAGTCAAACTCCGAGCGGTATTTCACGCTGTCTCAAACCTCGGCTTGGTCAAATGGGCCGTCTCCGAAGCCCCGCAGCCGCGTGCATACTCTCTGCCAACGCAGTCGTCCTGAGCGGCGCTTTGAAGCGCCAGCCGAGGGGCGTCTGGCCTCTTGCAATTGAGAAATGCTCGGTGAGCATTTCTCTCAAATGTATGCGTCCGGCCAGCCGCAGCAATTTGACGCCGCGAAAACCTGCTTGCGATATGGGCTCGTTCAGAGCTGGACATCACTTTTGCGTCGCGGGCAAGCGACAGGAGATCGGCAGGGCCCGGGCCGGACTTGTCCCCGTGTCGCCGCGCCCGCAACTGCGGGGTCTGTAAGCGAACTGGCGCCGAAAGCTAGATAAAGCAAAGGTTGGCCAATGTCGAAATCAACTTAACGTTGGCCGCGGCGGCCAACCTATGGCTTAAGTCACAGCACCCTGGCGGGTGCTGCTGCTGAATCATTTGGTGCGCCCGGTTGGGATCGAACCAACAACCCCTGCCTTCGGAGGGCAGTACTCTATCCATTGAGCTACGGGCGCTACGCTGAGAAAACT
>Ga0164241_10001341_pt1 | contig 31122 bp, 26 predicted proteins | sample OricomyardsoilBY_FD_108780 | JGI IMG/M metagenome (GOLD analysis project Ga0164241, IMG submission 108780) | Backyard soil microbial communities from Emeryville, California, USA - Original compost - Back yard soil (BY) | ecosystem: Environmental > Terrestrial > Soil > Unclassified | place: USA... | reverse complement strand
CGACTTTTACACAGCTGCGTGCAATGTAGAGTTGTATGCCGATGGCTGCAAACAGGATATACCTGTTGAAAGGGAAAATGGCTTTGGTTACCAATATGAGGCGCGCCACGTTAACGAGTGCCTTAGAGCGGGATTAACAGAGAGCCCCATAGTGCCCCACGATTATACTTTGATGCTTATGGGCGTACTTGATAAAATACGCCGACTGGCTGGCGTTGTGTATGCGGAAGATGAATATTGGGGGTTATAGCAGGTAAGCCACATCCTTTTCTGGGATGGTAACCGTATAACCGTCAATAGTTAAAGCATCGCTTAAAGCCTGCATGCTGCCGGTTTCGCCGTGCACTAAAAAGATATTTTTTAAAGTCGCCTTATCCTGTTGTTTAACCGTGTTTACAAGGTCGTTATGATCGCCGTGGGCGCTTAAAACATCCGTTTGTTTAATGGTGGCATAAACGGCAAGGTCGCGGTCTTTGATATGGACAATGGAGTCGCCACGCAGTAGGCGATAACCAAGCGTGCCTTTAGCGCAGTAGCCAATAAATAATATTGTACAATAATAATTCTGAATATTATAAAACAGGTGATCCTGAATACGCCCGCCCTCCAGCATACCTGCTGACGAGATTATTATACAAGGCTCATAATAGTTTGATACCTGCCTGCTGTCTTTCAGCGTCTCAACATAAGTGAGGTTGTCAAAATCAAACTCATCGCCTTGTTGATTATAAAACGCTTTAGCCTCATCATTTACCAGGTTGTGGTGTTTTCTGAAAACGCCGGTTGCCATGGTTGCCATAGGGCTATCTACAAAAACCTGAACTTTTGGTAGCAAGCCGCTGCTGAAAATTTTGTTCAGTGTAAAAACTAAAGACTGCGTGCGTCCGATACTAAACGCCGGTATAATTAATCGTCCCTGCTCTTTTATACAAACCCTCTCAATTACTTCAACAAAGGTATCCTCAACCGTTTTATCGTGCCTATGTACGCGCCCGCCGTAAGTTGACTCTGTTACAAGGTAGTCAACAGGAGGGATAGGTTCAGGATCATTTAATACCGGATAATTTTTACGGCCAATATCTCCCGTAAACGCGATGGACTTTTCCTCACCATTGTCATTCAATTTAAAAACAACTGATGCCGCCCCAAGCAGATGGCCCGCGGGGATAAATGTAAGTTCTACATCGCCGCTTATTCGGAAAGGTTTATTAAAGCTTATGGTAACAAAGCGCTCCATGGCATCCATAACATGCTTTTGCAGGTAAAGTGGTTGCGCGCCGCTGTTAAACTTGCCTTTGTTTTTACCGTACCTGCTTTTTTTACCGGCCTTGCTCATGAATATATTTACCGAATCCATCAGCAGTAGTTCGGTAAGATCAGCAGTAGGAGGGGTACATAAAATTTGCCCCGCAAAACCCAGCCTAATCAAGGTAGGGATGTTGCCTGAATGATCTATGTGTGCATGGGTTAAAACAACAACATCAATATCCCGCGGATCAAATGGAAAGTCTTCGTTTGAATGAATGCTGCGGTCTTTCTCGTAATCCAAACCGCAATCAATCAGTATTTTATAATTATCAAGCTCAAGCAGATGCATGCTGCCCGTAACTTGTTGGGCTGCGCCGTGTATGGTTAATTTCATTTTTTAGTAGATCGGTATCCGGGCGAGATATTAAACACCAGAGCCGTAGCGCCGAAAGATAATTAATTGCGGCTTAATTTTACCAAAGCCAATTTATAAATATGAATTTTTAGAAGAAGTTTTTGCTTTTTACTCAAAGTCAATAATAACACTGTCGCCCAGATTAAGACCAAGCAATCCGCTGGCGTTGCCTTTGTTAATGGCAATTTCCAGGTGGTCGCTTATGCCAAACAAGCAAAGCTTTTCGCCTTCGGGTACTTCGTTATAGTGCCAGCTCAAGTGGGTAATTGTTTCGTTACGTTTAAAATAAAGTGTAAACTGCCGGCCTTGCTGTATTCGGTTGAAAAACTCTTTGGTAATGTTGGTTATCACATTCTGAAAAGAATCTATGTAAATAACCACACCCTTTATCAAGTTTTTTTCGATAACGGGCTGTAGGTTCATTTTATTTTCGATGCTGTTTACAGGTAAACCAATTTCGGTTAGTTTACCACCCTTGGCCATATGAACCGCCGCTTTAACAAATATATCTGCCAGCGGAAAATGTAAAAATTTAAGATCCTGCATAATGTTCAGCTCCACCATCTCATCAGGTGCATCACTAAACATCAGCGAAAAAATGCCGTTATCTGCCCCTATAAAAAAATGATTTTTGTATCGTACAGCCAGATAGCGTGTTTGTTCGTTAAAAACCGTGTCAATACCAATCAGGTGTACCGTTCCTTCGGGAAAGTAGTAATAGCTGTTTTTTAAAATAAAGGCGGCCTGCTGCACATTAAAGGCTGCTACGCTATGGGTTATATCAACAATTGTAACAGTTGGCAACAACTTCAGGACGCTTCCTTTAAGGGCGGCCTGGTATATGTCCTTGTCGCCCAAATCAGTAGTTAAAGTTATAATTGCCATTAATTTTTTAAATATTTATTGCTAATCTTGTACAAGCAGGAAACGCTGCAAATATTCAATTTTTAATTCATAAAAATCGGCAACAAAATAATCATTTACTATTGAACGAACTTAAATTATCTATCGAAAACATAAACCCGGCGGTATTATGGGGACCTAACAATGATCATTTTGAGATCATTAAAAAGCAATATCCAAAGCTTAAAATAGTTGCGCGCGGCAATGATGTAAAAATATTGGGAGACGATGCCGAGTTAACAGCATTCCAGGAAAAATTTCATCATTTGCTGCAACATGTTGAGCGTTACGATAACTTAAATATTACTGATATTGAGCGTATCCTGGGATCAAAGACCGAAAGCACACCCGCGCCCGAGAGCACCGATAAATCAACTACAGGCGAGGTAATTGTTTTTGGACCTAATGGTGTAATGGTGAAGGCGCGTACAGCCAACCAGCGTAAAATGGTCGACTGTATTAACCAAAGTGATATTTTGTTTGCGATAGGCCCGGCAGGTACCGGCAAAACCTATACGGCTGTGGCGCTTGCTGTGAGGGCCTTAAAAAACAAAGAAATAAAACGCATTATATTAACCCGCCCCGCTGTTGAAGCAGGAGAGAACCTTGGTTTTTTACCGGGCGACCTAAAAGAGAAAATAGACCCATATCTGCGCCCTTTGTACGATGCGCTGGATGATATGATACCTGCCGAAAAGTTAAAATTATACCTGGAAAACAGAACCATAGAGATAGCGCCGCTTGCCTTTATGCGTGGCCGTACGCTGGATAATTGCTTTGTTATTTTGGATGAGGCCCAAAATGCTACCGACATGCAGTTAAAAATGTTTTTAACGCGGATGGGTCCATCGGCTAAATTTATTGTTACCGGTGACGTTACGCAGATTGACTTACCAAAGAAGCAACAGTCGGGCTTGCACACAGCCCTGCGTATTTTGACAGATATAAAAGGTATTGATATAGTTTACCTAAGTGGCGAAGACGTGGTAAGACATAAATTGGTACGGAAAATTTTAGCTGCTTACGGGGATATACAATAAGTAGAAAGTATTTAGTATCAAGTAGCAGGTATTTATTGCGTCTTGATACTCGATACTTGATACTCGATACTAAAAAAATGAACGCAATAAAAGAAACACATTTTAATTTTGAGGGCCAGACCGGTTTTTATAAGGGGAAGGTTCGCGATGTATATACGATAAAGGATAAATATTTGGTAATGGTGGTGAGCGACCGCATATCTGCTTTTGATGTGGTACTGCCCGAGCCTATACCTTACAAGGGGCAGGTGTTAAACCAGATAGCCGCCAAATTTTTAAAAGCAACAGCGGATATAGTACCTAACTGGGTAATTAATGTTCCCGACCCAAGTGTTACCATCGGCCGCATTTGTGAGCCGTTTAAGGTAGAAATGGTGATACGTGGTTACCTGGCCGGGCACGCTGCCCGCGAATATGCTGCCGGTAAACGCCAGGTTTGCGGCGTTACCTTGCCGGAGGGTTTAAAAGAGAATGATAAACTGCCAGAATCGATAATTACCCCTACAACAAAAGCAGCGGTGGGCCATGATGAAGATATTTCGAGGGAGGACATATTGAGCATGGGTATTGTATCAGCGGAAGATTATTTGCAACTGGAAAAATACACCCGTGCACTTTTTGCCCGCGGTACTGAGATAGCTGCTGCCCAGGGGTTGATATTGGTAGATACCAAGTATGAATTTGGTAAAGTTGGCGACACTATTTATTTAATAGACGAGATCCACACGCCGGATTCATCGCGTTATTTTTATAGCGAAGGGTATGAAGAGCGCCAGAAAAAAGACGAACCACAAAAGCAACTATCAAAGGAGTTTGTGCGGAGGTGGTTGATAGAAAATGGTTTTCAAGGCAAGGAAGGACAAACAGTACCTGTTATGACAGCGGAAAAAGTGCAATCCATATCAGAAAGATATATAGAGCTTTATGAAAAAATAACCGGGGAGGCGTTTGTGAAGCCCGAAGGAGAAAATGTTTTGAACAGGGTAGAGGATGCGATAAAAAAAGCGCTGTCCGGTTTATAAGTTTTCTTTTTAAGAATATTCATATATTAGCACATTAATAGAAAGAAATAAAAATGAAGTTTACAGTTGATAAACACGAAAAATATATTTTGCTGAAATTGAATGAGTCTAAATTAAACTCATTGATAACTCCCCAATTAAAGTCAGAACTGATATTGACCAATACTGAAGGGCAGCGTAATATAATACTTGATCTTTCGCAGGTTAAATTTGCAGATTCATCTGGTTTAAGCAGCTTACTTGTTGGCCATCGTTTGTGCAAAAACGCTTCAGGTTCATTTATCCTTACCGGGCTAAATGATGCTGTTTCGCGCTTAATTACTATATCTCAACTGGAAAACGTACTTACAATCGTTCCAACCGCCGAGGAAGCCATAGATTTGATATTTATGGAAGAGATAGAAAAAGAACTGAAAAAAGAAGCAAGATAGACCTTTAATTGTTTACCTGGTATGAGATTCGAAGTAACCATATTAGGGAGCAGTTCGGCAACACCTATTTATAACAGAAACCCTACTGCGCAGATCCTCAATGTTAATGAGCGTTTGTACTTAATAGATTGCGGTGAAGGCACACAACAGCAAATGCTGCGGTTTGATATAAAAGCCAGCCATATCGATCATATATTTATCAGCCATTTGCATGGCGACCATTATCTGGGCCTTGTTGGTTTACTTTCTTCGCTACATTTAAACGGACGAAAAAAGCCACTTTATCTTTTCGGCCCGGCGCCGTTGAAAGAAATTATTGATCTGCAGTTAAAATATTCAGAAACTGTATTGCAATACCCCCTTCAATTTACCGCTACCGACGCCGATAAAGTTGAGACTTTGGTTGTAAATGATGATGTAACAGTACAGACAATTCCGCTTGACCATAGGATACCCTGTACCGGGTTTTTATTCAGAGAAAAAAAACGCTTGCGTAAACTGATAAAGGAAGAAATTGAGCGACTAAATATTCCTATACCACTTTATACATCCATTAAGAAGGGAGCGAACTACACGGCGCCCGATGGTACGGTGTATTCAAACGATTCATTATCTATTGACTCAGCTGCCCCGCGCACTTATTGCTACTGCTCTGATACTTTGCCCGTCGAAAAATATTATCCGCAAATAACTAATGCGGACCTGTTGTACCATGAAGCTACTTTTTTGAACGCAATGCTTGACAGGGCAAAAGAAACACATCACACTACCTCTTTGCAGGCGGGCCAAATTGCATTAAATAACCAGGCAAAAAAACTGTTGATCGGCCACTTCTCGGCCCGTTATAAGGTGTTGGATGAATTGCTTGAAGAAGCACGGTCTGTATTTCCGGATACGGAATTAGCGATAGAGGGGAAGACGTTTGCTATTTAGTTAGTATCAAGTAGTTAGTATCAAGTAGTTAGTATCAAGTAGTTAGTATCAAGTAGTAAGTATCAAGTATCAAGTATAACTCGGTGATTACATACAAAACATTATGTCTTACTACTTGATACTAACTACTTGATACTATAAACTCTACTTATCCTTCCCGCCACCAAAAACAGAAAAGTGCACGTAACGTTTAGGATTAGCTTTCAGGTCAATAAACAAGGCATCTAAATTGTTAGAGGCATTTTGCAGATTGCGGTATAACTGCTGATCATTTAATAACAAACCTAAAGAGCCATTATTACTATTGATCCTGGCTGTAGTTGCCTGCAGATCGGCCATCGCTTTATTGGCGTTATCCAGCGTTTGTTTAATGTTGCCGTTGGCCATGTCACTGCTAAACCGATTGAAGTTACCCGTTATGTCATTTAAATTAGCCGCGCTTACCTTTAAACGGCCGGTAACGTCTTCTGCGTTGCTTAAAATACCATCAATATGGGTTGATTGTGTGCCAACTAAATTGTCGATTTTTTTTGTGGTACCTTCAAGTGTTTGCAGCGAGTTGGCAATGCTGTTAAAACTACGGTCAACATTACGCTGAAAGTTTGGATTTAATATCTTGTTGATAGCCGCTAAGGACGAATCAAGCTTGTTCATCAAATTTTCGGCTTTAGTTTGAATAGGCTGAAGACTTTCAGCCAGACTACCCTGAATATCGGTTTGAAGAGTATCTTTAGTCTCTGCGTATTGTTTACTGTCGCCAAGTTCAAAAACAATAGCTTTGCTGCCCAACAGATCTGTACTTACCAAACGGGCAATGGTATTTACAGGTACGTTATACTTAGATTCTATTTTAAGCTCAACGGTTGTGTGGCCATTTTGCGCAAGCTCCATTTTCGAGATATGACCAATAGGAAACCCATTTACCAATACCGGTTTTGAAACTGAAAGGCCATCAACACTTTGATAAATAGCATAAAATTTATTAGAGCTGGAGAATACATCGTTTCCTTTTAGGAAACTATACCCTAATATCAGTATTGTGATAGCTATTGCAGTTAGCGCACCTATTTTGGTTTCGTTTGAAATTTTCAAATGTTTAAATTTTAGTTTCTTATTACTGTTTGTTCAACTTGGGTCTTATAACTTTGAATAGAACGTACAATAGTTGCAACGATCTCTTCCTGACCTTTTTCAGAGTTAAGATATTCTTCTTCTTCTATATTAGTTATATAACCTATCTCAACCAAAACGGACGGCATTGCGGCGTGTACCAAAACATTAAGGCTCTGTTCCCTAATTCCTTCCAACTTTCTGCCGTCTACGCTAACAAACTCATCTGCAAGAATGTTTGCCAACATAATGCTTTTCTGCCTAAATCTTCTTAAGTATTCATTTGTAAGAATAATGGTGACAGGGTCATTTGGATCTGCTTCAGCATCCATTTCCTCGCCGACCTGATTGCTTTTTATCTCGCTCTGTTGCTCACCTGTTCTTTTTAAACCATACACCAACATTAAAACTCCCTTTCCTGATCTATCCACAACCTTTGTGAGTTTGTAAACCGCTTTGCCTCTTTTTGTACCTACACGCTGCCGTATTGTCTTATCCGGAAGCGCATTACAGTGTATAGAAATAAACAAATCGCCTTTATTTTCATTTGCAATTTCGGGCCTGCGTTGTAATGACACATCGGTCTCGGTTTTACGGGTCATAACTACATTCACTCCGGCAATATCTTTTTCTATTGCTTTTTGCAATTTTTGAGCAACCATAAGCGTTACACCTCTTTCGGTTGAATAAGTGCCTGAAGTGCCGACTGAAAATCTACCTGGTCCCGGTGGATCAGGCTTAACACCATGGCCTGCATCAATAATAATAGTTCTTAATTTATAACCCGTGTTTATAACCGTGTCTTTTTTAACTGAAGGTGTTAATACAGAGGAGGCTGAGGTAAACGAAAACAACGAAATGCCTGCTCCTAATATGGGTAGTGCATAAATCAATCTTTTCAATGCCTTATTTTTCATTATTTTTGAGCGCTGTTAACTATATCTGCAAATATATTATTCGAAATCAATTTTGAAATTTATTAACCTGTTTTTTCTATTTGCAATTATTTTAATGGTTAGTATGATGGCTGCGGCGGGGCGCACTCATCGTATAGTTAACGTTGCGATAGGCGATACTATTATACATCTCGATTCTACAGATAAATATCCGCTGTTAAACAAAAAACAAGGTATTCCGCCCGGAGGTCAGCAAAAAGTAAATATATCGAAAGATACCGTACCTCCGGTAAAAGTAAATATATCGAAAGATACTATACCTTCGGCCAATACCGCCAAAACAGATTCAAGTGGGCTTACTGTCAAAACAGATTCAAGCGGCCTTACAGATGAGCTGATAGCAATCGCAAAAGATTCAACAGTTACAATTGGTAATGACACGGTACGCTTATATGGCAGCGCCCGTATAAAGTACGGGGATTTTGAGTTGGATGCCGAATATATTGAAGTGGATAAAACAACGAAAAATGTGTTTGCCCGCGGTGCTATTGACCCCGCAACCGGCCGTTATTCAGGTCGCCCAATTGTTAAGCAAGGATCGGATGCCCCGATAACGTCAGACTCACTACGATCCAACTATGAGACTAAAATAGGCAAAACATGGAACCTGCTTACACAGCAGGAGCAGAATTATATTTCGCATGGCCAGGCGAAGAAGCTCAACGAGAATGAGATAGCCGTTCATAATGTTATTTTCAGCGCGTGTGATAAGCCCGATCCTGATTATGGAATTGTGATTACCCGCGGTATTATGGAGAAGAAACGGATCATTTCCGGGCCGGCTTATCTGATGATAGCCGGGATCCCGATGCCTGTCGCGCTGCCTTTTGGTTTCTTCCCTAAAACGGACACCAAATCTTCGGGGTTTATTCTTCCTACTTTTGGCGAGGACGCAACGCTGGGGTTTTTTCTGCGCGGATTTGGTTATTATTTTGCCATAAACGATTATATGGACGTTACCTCAACCGGAACATACTATTCAAATGGCTCATATGAAGTAACCAGTGCCATGAATTACATGAAACGGTATAAGTACAACGGTAGTCTGTCACTTAGCTATGGCTCGCACAATTATGGCCTTGCCGGTGACCCCGCCGCTACAGACTTTCATATTAACTGGGCCCATTCGCAAAATGCCAATGCCAATCCGGGAAGAACTTTTAGCGCATCTGTTAGTGCTGGTACATCAAGCTTTTATCAAAACAACCCGGCAACTACAGGGTATAACCTCCAGTCGTTAACGCAAAATCAGTTACAGTCTTCTATTTCGTACTCGCGTATATGGCAAGGCACGCCATTCGCACTTAATGTTAGTTTAGCACATAACCAGGATCTTACAAGAAAAACTGTCAATCTTGAGCTGCCCCGGGTAACCTTCAGTATGTCAACCATTAACCCGTTTGATAAAAAAGACAGGGTTGGCGAACAAAAATGGTATCAGCGCATAACTCTTGGATATACCTTAAACGCATCCAATAGTTTAAACAACATTCCTGAGAAAGAACTATTTACAGCTAATACGCTTACCAAAAAAATGCGCAATGGTATAAGTCATCAAATTCCGGTAGCGTTGAGTCTGAACGTATTGAAATATTTTCAGTTTAATACGGGCTTTAACTATAACGAGCGTTGGTATTTTCAGTCTATCAGGCAGCGTTATGCGCGCGCCGACTCATTGGTTACCGATACGATACCCGGATTTAACCGTGCCGGCGATTATTCTATAAGCGGGGGCTTCAGTACTAAGATTTACGGGACTAAAAACCTTAAAATAGGATCATTAAGAGCAATACGGCACGTTATTACTCCTAATATCAATTTTTCCTACCGACCCGATTATTCAGGATTAAACAGGCCCTACAATAAGGTTATTGTAAGTAATGCCACCGTTCCTTATCCTGTTACTTCAAGGCGTTACTCTATTTTTGACGGATCATTGTTTGGCGGCCCCGCAGGTGGTACTGCGGCGGGGGTAGGTATTGGCATTGATAATAACATAGAGGCAAAAGTTGCTGCTAAAAGTACAGACAGTGTACAAACCCCCAGAAAGATAATGCTTCTTCAGGGTTTAAGCCTTAATACTTTTTATAATTTTGCCGCCGACTCTTTCAGGCTTTCCAATATCAGCTTTTCAGGCCATACCAGTATAATTCATGATCGGGTAAATATCAATTTTGGCGGAACTTTTGATCCTTATAGTTCGCAGATCCTCGATTCAATCTCCAATAACCGAATTGTACGTGTTGCACGCCGTGTAAACCGATACAGCTGGCAGGATGGAAGGTTCCCTACACTTTTAAATTTCTCGTTAACAATAGGGGGCAGCCTTAATGCAACTGCTTTAAAGCAACCGGTTAACAGGCAACTACCACCCGGCCAAACCATGCCGGGAGTTACACCTGAACAGGCCGATAAATTAGCATTATTAAATAGCGACCCGAGCGCTTACATTGATTTTAAAGTGCCATGGAACATGTCGTTCAATTATAACTTTAGCTATTCTAACAGCCTAACTGGTTCGTCTGTAACAAACACTATAATGGTTAATGGTGATGTTAGTATTACTCCAAAATGGAAGGTGCAGTTTAATACCAACTACGATTTAAAAGCGGCTAAGTTGAGCAGCGCTACATCGTTTGCCATATACCGTGATCTGCACTGCTGGGACCTTGCTATAAGCTGGTTGCCTTTTGGTTATTACAAGTCATATAATGTTACCCTAAGGGTACGCTCAGACATATTGCAGGCGCTTAAGCTAACCAAGCGAAGCGACTACACAAATAACGGCCTTTTTAACAGAAACTAATGCGCGCAGAAATTATTACCATAGGCGATGAAATATTGATCGGTCAGATAGTTGATACCAACTCTGCCTGGATGGCTCAACGGTTAAATAATATCGGAATCAAGGTAAAGCAGATATCATCGGTGTCTGACGACCGCGAACATATTTTAAACGCCCTGGCTGAGGCTGCTTCAAGGGTGGATATTATTTTAATTACCGGTGGCTTAGGGCCCACTAAAGATGATATCACTAAAAATACACTTGCTGAGTATTTTAATGTTGGGATGGTTGAAAATGCTGAGACATTAGCCAATGTTACACGCATTTTTGCCAAAACAAACCGCCCGATGTTGGATATAAACAAGGCGCAGGCGCTTGTACCCCAAAATTGCGACGTTATAATAAACCATAACGGTACTGCGCCGGGCATGTGGTTTAATAGTAACGGAAAAATATATGTATCAATGCCGGGTGTACCGTTCGAGATGATGTACCTGATGGATGAGCAGGTTATCCCCCGGTTAAAAACAGCATTCAAACTGCCTGTTATTATTCATAAAACATTACTTACCGCGGGCGAAGGAGAATCCTTTTTAGCCAAACGGATAGCCGATATTGAAGAGAGGTTGCCGCAATATATCAAACTTGCCTATTTACCCAAATTAGGACAGGTTAGGTTACGCCTTAGCGGATATGAAGGGGTAAATGCCGGGCTTAAGCAGGAAATTGATTTATTCGCAACAGAAATTGCAGAACGGGTAAGTGACGTATTGGTAGCCACGGAGGATATCGCGCTGGAAAAAGCAGTGCTCAACTTAATGGAAAGCAAAGGGCTTACGCTCTCGGTTGCCGAAAGCTGCACCGGGGGGTATATTTCGCATTTGCTTACCCAGCATGCCGGTTCGTCAAAGGTTTTTGCGGGTGGCGCAGTGGTTTATAGTAACACTTTAAAACAACAAATTTTGGGTGTGCAACGCAAAACGCTTGATGATTTTGGCGCCGTTAGCGAGCAAACGGTTAATGAAATGCTTAAAGGCGCATTAAAAAATTTTAACACCAACTTTGCAATAGCCGTTACCGGTATAGCCGGCCCAGACGGAGGTACTGCAGACAAACCGGTTGGAACTGTTTGGATAGCAGTGGGTTCCATTGAAAAAACCATGGTAAAAAAATTCACATTCGGCAGCAAAAGGTTGCAAAACATTGAGAGGAGCGCCGCAGGGGCATTATCAATGTTGAATACTTTACTAAAGGATGTTAACAACTAACGCGGTATTTTTATATTTTTGACCTCATAACTATATATTCTGTATGGCCAGGTACCAGCTGTTATTGCCAAAGATGGGAGAGAGCGTTGCTGAAGCAACTATAATTAAATGGGTTAAAAACCCGGGCGATTATATTGAAGCAGACGACGCAGTAATTGACATAGCAACTGATAAGGTAGATTCTGAGGTGCCTTCGCCGGTATCGGGCACGCTGGTTGAACAGCTTTGCAAAGCAGATGATATTGTTCAGGTAGGCGCAGTTGTTGCCATTATTGAAACGGACGACGCGAAAGAAGAAGAGAATACACCTGCTCCTGCTGCCGTTACGCCTCAATCACAACCCAATATTAAGAAACAAACAACAGCCCCTGAACCTCAACAGCAAGTAAGCGTCGAGACAGAACAAAAACCGGAGCCGGTACCGGGGACAGAGTTGTTAGAGAAAGCGCAGACTGCTGCCCCGCAGCGCTCTTTAAATGAGCCACAACGCTTTTACTCTCCGCTGGTAAAACATATAGCCTTTCAGGAAAAAGTAGGCGTAGAAGAGCTGGATAGCATTCCTGGGAGCGGCTCAGATGGACGGTTAACCAAAGACGACCTGCTAAATTATTTAAGAATTAGAGACCGGGAGAAAGCAGCAGCAGATGCCCCGCCTGAAGCGCCTGCGGGTTATGAAATAGGAGTTGAGGTAACTCCGGTAATTGAAATGCCACCCAAACCTATCGAGCCCGAAATTCAACCCGAGCCAGAAGCAGAGCCGGCAGTTGCAGAGCAGCCTGAAATTGAACCTGCAGCCCCGGCTGAAACTCAACCACAGACCTCGCCTCCTTCGGTTGGCCAGGCACCTGCATCATCTGTTTCCGGGGGCGACGAGATTATTGAAATGGACAGGATGCGCCGCCTTATTGCTGAGCATATGGTAATGAGCAAGCATACTTCGCCGCACGTAACATCATTTGTTGAGGCTGATGTTACCGGTTTAGTTATGTGGCGCGATAAAATAAAGAACAGCTTTGAAAAACGCGAAGGCGAGAAAATAACCTTTACGCCTATTTTTATAGAGGCTGTTGTTAAAGCTATAAAAGACTTCCCGTTTATAAATTCATCTGTAAACGGAAACCAAATAATACGAAAGGCAGCCATCAATATAAGCATGGCTACGGCTTTACCTAACGGGAACTTAATAGTGCCGGTTATAAAAAAGGCAGACCAACTTAACTTATTAGGGCTTACCAAGGCCGTTAACGAACTTGCAACAAAGGCGCGCTTAAATAAACTGCTGCCGGATGATGTAAAAGAGGGGACATTCACTATAACCAACGTAGGTACGTTTGGTAACCTAATGGGTACGCCTATCATTAACCAGCCGCAGGTGGCCATTTTAGCCATCGGGGCTATAAAGAAAAAGCCGGCGGTTATAGAAACACCCGAAGGCGATGTAATAGGCATACGGCACATGATGTTCCTTTCTTTATCTTATGATCACCGTGTAGTAGACGGTGCCCTGGGCGGATCATTTGTGAAGCGTGTTGCCGATTATCTTGAAAACTGGGATCTTAACCGGGATATTTAAATTTTCGCTATAAATTGCTTGTTACGTCAAACAAGTAGTTTGCATTTTTAGTTTAATAGATGAGCGTCTTTGTGACGCCTCTACTTAAACTAAATTTACCATGGAAAATTACGAGACCTTAGTGGATGCCACTAACGATTTAATGAAAAGGGGATATACTGCTAACCTGAGTATAGGGGGTGACACCGTTGATGATAAATCTCAGGATATACATATGACTGCAGATGATTTTTCAATTGACGAGTTTTACCGTTTTGAAGGAGCAAGCAATCCGTCAGATATGTCGATTGTCTACGCAGTAAGTTCTCCTAAGTATAATTTGAAAGGGATAATTGTAGATGCTTACGGCACTTATGCTGTTGACAGCTCGTCGGCAGTGCAAGCAAAACTGCACCACTGGATGATAAGCCACAACCTGCACAGCAGTGATAGGCCCACCGCGTCGTAAAAATGCGTTAAACAAAAACAGCGATGAGTTTTAAACCCATCGCTGTTTTTGTTTATAAATGTCGGTAACTATTTTGCCAACACTTCTTTTACTCTTTCTGCGGCTTCTTTTAACAATATAGCCGAGAATACTTTCAGTCCTGAATTATCTATCAATTCTTTAGCTTCCTTAGCGTTTGTACCTTGCAAACGAACTATAATTGGAACCGGAATATTTCCTATTTCCTGGTAAGCATCTATAACGCCTTGCGCCACACGGTCGCAACGAACAATTCCACCAAATATGTTGATCAGAATAGCCTTAACATTCGGATCGCTTAATATAATATTGAAACCGGCTTTAACAGTTTGTGCGTTAGCGGTACCGCCAACGTCCAAAAAGTTTGCAGGTTCGCCACCGGCTAATTTAATAATATCCATTGTAGCCATAGCCAAACCCGCACCGTTAACCATACAACCAACGTTACCGTCTAATTTTACGTAGTTAAGATTTGATTTGCCTGCTTCAACCTCGGTAGGATCTTCCTCAGCGGTATCGCGCATAGCAGCATAATCAGCATGGCGATATAAAGCGTTGTCGTCCAGGTTTACCTTAGCATCAACAGCTAATATTTTGTTATCAGATGTTTTTAATACCGGGTTGATCTCAAACATTGATGAATCAGTGGCCTCGTAAGCTTTATATAAAGAAGCGATAAATTTGGTCATATCCTTAAACGCCTCGCCTGATAAGCCAAGGTTGAAGGCTATTTTACGAGTTTGAAATCCTTGCAGACCAACTTTCGGATCAACTTCTTCTTTAAATATCAAATGAGGAGTGTGCTCAGCAACTTCTTCAATATCCATACCGCCTTCGGTTGAATACATAATTATGTTACGGCCTGCTGCTCTGTCAAGCAAAACGCTTACATAAAACTCTTTTGTTTCACTTTCGCCGGGGTAATAAACATCCTGTGCTACTAACACTTTGCTTACCAGTTTACCTTCGGGGCCGGTTTGAGGAGTAACCAGTTGCATGCCTAAAATAGCGCCTGCTTTTTCTGCTACCTCATCAAGGTTCTTAGCAAGTTTTACGCCTCCGCCTTTTCCGCGGCCGCCTGCATGTATCTGGGCCTTAACAACAACCCAGCTTGAGTTGTAATCTTCTTTTAACTTTTTAGCTGCTTCTACAGCTTGTTCAACAGTATCGGCAACTATGCCTTCCTGAACTCTTACACCGAAACTTTTTAGTATGGATTTACCCTGGTACTCGTGAATATTCATGTTTTTAAGCGGATTTTGCGGTAAATCTACAATTTTATAGCAAGAAAAATTGCGTTTTTTGCATAATTTGCTTGTTACAATTAAGAAAACGCATATTATTACTTAATATCTAATGCTTGTCATCAAAAAGGATAATTAATTTATAAGCATTACCTTTGCACAATGTTAAAAGCAACTGCCATTCACAAGGCATATGGGCAGCTCCAAATATTAAAAGGAGTTGATATTGAAGTACAGAAAAGCGAAATAGTTACCATTGTTGGCGCTTCAGGCGCGGGTAAGAGTACCCTGCTGAATATTTTAGGAACGCTGGACAAACCCGACTCAGGCCAGCTGTTTATAAACGGAGTGGAGCTTAATAAGTTAAATAATAAAAAGCTAAGCCACTTCAGAAACCTCCAGATCGGTTTCATATTTCAGTTTCATCACCTGCTTGCTGAGTTTGATGCACTTGAAAATGTCTGCATCCCGGCATTTATCGCCGGTACTCCAAAAGCACAGGCCGAAAAGCGGGCAAAGGAACTGCTGGACATGCTGGGCCTTAGTACCAGGATAAATCACAAACCTAATCAGTTATCAGGGGGAGAGCAACAACGCGTTGCTGTGGCCAGGGCACTCATAAATAAACCCGCGTTAATTTTTGCTGACGAACCATCCGGTAATCTTGACTCAAACAATGCTCGCGAATTGCACGAACTGTTTGTTAAGCTGCGTAAAGAATTTGAGCAAACCTTTATCATTGTTACCCACAATGAGGAGCTGGCCAATATATCAGACCGTAAGGTTTTTATGAAGGACGGTTTAATAGAGCAGTTAGCTTAATGGCAACAATTTTAATAACTGAAGCGCTTTCTGCTAAAGCGCATCGACTAAAAAGTGAATATTCGGCCAATGCCGCTGTCATCATCATGGGCGATTTTAATGACGTACCCGAAGTAATGCTTAAATCGCGCGCTATTAATAAATTGCCTCATCCTGATTCCACTGCTTATCCCCATCAAATTCTCACGTTTTGCCTGGATAACAGTGTGGGCACCGTTTTTGTATTAAACGAGAGGGAGATCAAAGCTTTAGAACCTGCATTGCAATTGTTTTTTGAGTACGATATTGAGATACAATTAGTTAAAAATGACTTATAGCGATATAGATAAACGAAAAACTGCGTTTATATTTGAATTAGATAACGTTATATATCCTGAAAAGGACTATTTATTCCAGGTTTATTACCTGTTTGCCAGCGCGATAGAATATACAGATATGGTTGATGCCAAAGCGACAACCGATTATATGGTGGCCACGTATATAGAGGAAGGTAACGAAGTTGTATTTGACCGTGTAAAAGAGAAATTAGGTATAAATGAGAAATACCGAAAGAGTTTTGAACATTTATTATTAACCGCTAAACTTCCGCTTAAATTATTGGTCTATAAGAACGTTTTAGAGCTGTTACAGGAAATAGTTGTTGACCGTAAAAAGATATTTATTGTTACCAACGGAAATACCCGGCAGCAACTTAATAAAATAAGGCATATTGATTGGAACGGCCTGGAGCAATACTTAATCTGCTATTTTACAGAAGAAAGTAAGCCGAAACCGGAAACTGACTCGGTAGAACGATTGATGAAAGACCATAATTTAAACAGGCGGGATATATTGATGGTGGGTGCAACTGTTTCTGATAGCTTATGTGCCGAGGCGATAGGGGTTGACTACAGCGATGTAAGCTATTTCTTAACAACAAATTAATCTTTTTTAACAACAAATTAAAATAAATCGTAAATTACGTTTATGAAGAAAATACTGACTTTAGGAACCATACTTATCACATTTGCTACCATATCATGCAAAAAAAATACGCCTGAGCCGGACCCAACACCACCAACAACGGTGGTTCCGGTTGTGCCATCTTCGACGCTGGACCTGATGCGCGACTCTGTTTTTTTATACGCTAAAGAAGCCTATTACTGGTATGATGGTTTGCCTGATTCTTCAACTTTTAAACCAAGAAGTTTTACCGGTACTACTGACCTGGCCGCTTTAACAAAAGAGGTAAATTCGATATCGCAGTATAAGATCAATCCTGCGACGGGAAAGGCGTATGAATATTACGCCGCGGCACCCGGTGAGGCAAAATACTCCTTTATTGATGGCGGAGAAACTTCAAGTGAATTGGGTGGAGCGCAGAGCGATTTTGGCTTCGCGCCTTTGTACATTGCTACCGAAGATCTGCGTATAAAATATGTGTATGGCGGTTCTGCGGCTGCATTAGCAGGTATAAAAAGAGGTTATAAGGTTATCTCAATAAATGGTAACAGTAATATTTCCTATGATAATGGCGGTACGCGTACGCAATTTGTTGTTAATGCCTTTTATTACAGCACTACCATAACATTGATTTTAGAAAAGCCGGACCTGACACGCTTTACAGTTACGCTGAACGCCAGCCCTTACACCACAAACCCCGTAATTACATATAAAGTTATTGATACAGGCAATGGGCACAAAGTGGGCTACTTTGTGTTTGCCTCATTCACCTCTCCCGCTAATGCTACAGCAAAACTTGACGAAGCGTTCAATTATTTTTCGTCAAATGGTGTTACAGACTTGGTAGTAGATCTGCGTTATAATGGCGGCGGTTATGTATCAACTGCCGAGTACTTAAGTAATTTAATAGTGCCTGCATCAAAAAATAATACGGTTATGTACAGCAGCTATTTTAATGATATTTTAACCAGCGGAAAGGCGAAGATATTAGCCCGCCAGGTACGCCGCGACCCGGCCACCAACCAAAAATATACTTATGCACAATTCGATTACTCGGTAGCTGGTAATTCCGTTTTATTTTCTAAAAAAGGATCGCTTAATAGTATAGGCAATGTATTTTTTATTGTTGGCGGCGGCACAGCCTCGGCAAGTGAACTGGTTATCAATAATTTGCGGCCGGTGGTAAACGTTAAGTTGATAGGTTCAACCACTTATGGCAAGCCTGTTGGCTTTTTTGATATCAGGATAAACAAATATGAGATGTATATACCTGAGTTTGAAACAAAAAATTCGCTGGCACAGGGTGGTTATTACACAGGTATGGAACCCGAATCTACAACCTATCCCGGAAAAAAGGGTACGGATGATGTTAGCCGTGATTTTGGAGATCCCGAAGAAAACTTATTGAAACAAGCTTTAAATTATGTTAAAAACGGTACATTTTCAGTGCCTCAACAGCAAGTTTTAAGTAACAGCAAATTAGCGACTTTTTCTTTAGAGCAGTCAGTTGATGCTGCAAAGGCACTTGATGCAGGCGGTTTTAGTGGAATGATCTACGACAAGCCCCTGAAACTAAAATAATATTAATCAGCCAGTTGCCTGATATCCACAGGTACAACACGCGAAATACCTTGTTCAACCATTGTCACGCCGTAAATTATATCGGTGCTGGCAATGGTTCTTTTATTATGCGACACGATGATAAACTGCGACTGGTTAGAGAACTTACGGATGATATTATTGAACTTGTCAATATTGGTGTCATCAAGGGGTGCGTCAACCTCATCAAAAATACAGAACGGGGCAGGCTTTAGCAGGTAAAGCGAAAACAGGATAGCGGTTGCAGTAAGCGTTTTTTCGCCACCTGATAGCTGGTTGATGGATAACGGACGTTTGCCCTTTGGCTTCGCGATAATGTCAATATCGGACTCCAACGGATTTTGCGGATCAGACAGCACCAGGTCGCAGGAATCTTCTTCATTAAACAACGACCGGAAAACATGAATAAAGTTTTCGCGCACCATAGTAAAGGCATGCATAAACTTTTCGCGGGCGGTATCATCAATCTCTTTTATCGTTGAAAGGAGGGAGGCTTTAGCTTCTGCCAGATCCTTTTTCTGGCTCTGAATAAACTCGTAACGTTCACTCATTTCATTGTATGCTTCAACCGCCATTGGGTTAATGGCACCAAAATCATCCAGCTGGTTTTTCAGCTTTTCGGTGCGGGCGCGTAACTCTGTTTCGTCCTCATCGGCAGCTGCTTCATTTTCGGGCAGATCCTGTATATCTACATTAAATTCTACCGACAGGCGTTCCTTCAATGCATTTAACTCAATGCGCAGGTTGTTGCGTTTGTCGCGCAATTCCGCTTCAATATGCTCTGTATTTTCTTTTTTACGCCTTAGCGCGCTAATTGCTTCCTCGGCTTCAGTTATTTTGCCGCGCAGTTCATAATATTCTCGCTCGGCCTCCTGGGTAGCTTTCTCAAGATCATCCTTTTGAGTATACATTTCCAGCAAAGTATCGTCCGATAGGTCAGAGTGCTGTAAATACTGCTGTATGGCCTCCTTCACCTTTTCCAATTCGGCGCTATTTTGACGTATGCGACCCTCCAGGCTTTCCTGCTGTGTATCTCTGTACTCCAGGTCCTTTATCAACCCGGCTACCTTATTTTGCTGTTGATGGAAGCGGATGTTTTCCTGGTTATAAGCATTGGCATGAACAGTTACCGCCTCATTCACTTCGTTAAAAGCGGCTTGCTTATCCAGCAATAACTCGCTTTGTGCTTGCTTATGTTCTTTAAGCTCAACCAGCAAAGGTTGCAAAGCTGCCATTTCTTCTTTTATGCCCGCTATCCGTTTTGCTATATCGTCCTTCCTGTTCAGGCTTGTCTCAATAAAGGTTTCATATTGTTCCCGTCGCGTCCTTACAGTGATGAGCTCTGTAGTTAAACGGTTAAGTTCTTCCTGTTTTTGTTTAACAAGTGCTGTTTTACCTGCGGCTTTCAACTCTGCCGAGCGCGTTTGTAACTCGTTAGCTCGGGTTTTTAATTCAAAAAGGTCAATATCAAGGCCTTTGATCTCTTTTGCCAGGTTTTCCAGGTTTTTGGCACGGCCAATGCGTTTACCCTCAAACAGTCCTACAGAGCCGCCTGCCATGGTGTATTTGGTTTTGCTGAACTTGCCGCTTTGGGCCAATAGTACAACCCCTTCGGGCAGCACACTGTTGTTTAATTCTGCTTCATCGTTTACCAGGTAAACATTTTTTAGCAAATGCTTACAAAGCGGCTGGTATTTTTTTTCAACCTCGGTTACGTTCAATGCAGGGATACGCGTGCCATTAACGCCATCTTTAAAAGGGATTATCTCCGCGTCCTCGGCGTAATTGCTCAGTATAAAAAACTGCGCCCTGCCGCGCGAGGCACTGCTTAACAGATTAACCGCCTTTATAGCATCGTCATAAGTATCAACCACGTAATGGTTCATCAGCGGCTCCAGGTAGTTCTCTATGGCTACGCGGTATTGCTCGCGGCAAAACAAAACATCGCTGAATAGCGGCACATTCTTAACCCAATCGTTATTGTTTTTAAGGAAACGGATAGATTCAGGGAAACCCTCGAGGTTGTCCACCAAACTTTTGGTTAAGTTATACTCGTTTTGTTTGGCGTCGAGCTTGCGACTTTCGGTGGTTATCTTTTCTTTAAGCGTGGCCAGTTCTTCATCGGTAGTTGTGATTTGCGCCTGCAGCTCATTCTCCCGCTCCACTTCCTGCGCTACCTCTGCCTCCAGTTTTTCGGCACGTTGCTCTAAGTCGGCAACTACCTCGTTAAAGTGGGAGAGTTCAACCGTTTTATTGCTGGCATCGTCCATATTGCGCTGGCTTTCCTGCTCAAGTGCCTGCTCCTGTATCTGCAGGATATCAATATCTTTTTCAGCCTTATAAACCTGGTTTTGTAAACTGTTGTTGATGTTGTTGAGTTCATTCAGTTCATTCCTCGCCGCAGTTTGTTCTATACGGACATCATCAGCAAGCGATTTTAGCTCCGCAACCTTTTCAGTTACCGTTTTAAGGTTTTCATCCTCCTGCGCTTTTTCCTCGGATAGGCGCTTAATGTTATACAACACATGATCCAGCTGTTTGCGGTCGCGGTCAAGTTCTTCACTCAGGCGGCTTTCTTTATCCTGCTGGAATTTTAACTGCTCGTTCTTTATCTTTTTTTCACTCTCGTAAGCGCGAATCTTACCCACAAACTCATTGGTAGCTTTTTGCTGGATGGACAGGTTTTTCTCTTTGGTAACGCTTTCCAGCTTTTGCTTTTGCACATCGGCTTCCAGCGTATTCATTTGTGTTGTAATGCCCGCCTTTTCTTCGCGCTGTTTTAATTCCTGCGCCTCAATACTCCCTAGTGATTCAGCAAAGGAAGCCAGCCGGAAAGAGGCCAGCTTAATACTCAGCGTTTTATATTCTTCTTTTAAACGATAATAGCGCTCGGTTTTTTTAGCCTGATTCTCCAGCATTTTCAGGTTCTTCTGTATCTCGAACAGCAGATCCTCTACACGCTCCAGATCAGCTTCAGTATCTTTTAACTTATTAAATGTCTGTTTTTTACGTAGTTTATATTTAGAAATACCTGATGCTTCTTCAAACAAATTACGCCGCGACCCTTCCTTGTTGGATATGATCTCCTCGATCATCCGCAGCTCAATTATCGCATAGGAGTCTGAGCCAACACCTGTATCCAAAAATAGATCAGTAATATCCTTCAAACGACATTGTACATCATTTAAACGGTACTCGCTTTCTCCGCTGCGATACAGCTTGCGGGTTAAAGTAACCTGCGAATATTCAATAGGGAGGATGTTCTTGGTGTTATCGAAAGTGAGGGAAACCTCGGCAAGGTTGGCGGCTTTACGACTTTTGGTGCCATTAAAGATCACGTTATCCATCTTCTCTGACCGCAGCATGCGTGTGCTCTGCTCGCCCAAAACCCAACGAATAGCATCAACAACGTTCGATTTTCCGCAGCCGTTGGGGCCAACAATAGCCGTTACGCCCTCGTTGAAATTGATGGTGATCTTGTCGCCAAAACTTTTAAAACCCTTAATCTCTAATTGAGTAAGCTGCATTTATAGGTAATCCTGCCTTAAATAATTTCCAGGCATCAAATTACATCAAAAAAACGGATAGGTAAAAATTTGTTGCTGATATGTTGATTATTTTATCATAACCCCCGGCTTATTCACCAGCGGCAGTTTAATAAAATTAGAATCGACAATGCTTTCAGGAAGGAAGATGAACTTTTTATCGTAGATCTGCGTGCCTATGTAGTAGCTCACCCAATACTCGTTGCTTAAACCAAATGTTTGCTCGTCAATCAGTTCAATCGCTTTGAAAGCGTTGCCCTCAACTTTGGGAAACATGTGCCTAAGCACTGAAGTTTTAATCTGTTCGCCACCTTTTTCGCCGTAACCCTTTGATGTGATGAGCACATTCTCAATCGGCTCTTTTTTAAGGTTGATCAGATAAACGTACCAGGTTTTGCTCTCGCTGCTTTCGCCCTCAAGCGCTACGGCAACGGCAATATCCTTAACTTCATTATCGGGGAGGTCTTTGATCATTTTTTTAAGTCGATAGTCCATTGACGATAGACGATAGCTTTTTAACCATGGACTATGGTCTATCGACTATGGACCGGAAGTTCTACTTCTTCTTAGCAAACTTCTTACCACCTTTTTTAGGTGCCTTACTGTCAGCATCGGCAAGGGCCTTGCATTGTTCAAACGTTAAGGTAGTTGGGTCTGTTACATCCTTGGGTATTTTAACGTTCTGCTTGCCAAACTCAATGTATGGGCCCCAGCGGCCGTTCAATATCTTTACTGTTGGGTCCTCGTCAAATGACTTGATCAGTCGTTCAGCGTCTTTTTTGCGCTTGGCCAATATCAGTTCAATAGCCTGCTCTTCGGTAACGTCAAGTGGGTCAATTTCTTTTGGCAGCGATACAAAAGCGCTGTTGTGGCTAATATACGGCCCGAAACGACCGATTGCCACCTTCATTACCTTGCCTTCAAATTCGCCCACTGATTTGGGTAATTTAAACAGTTCTAAAGCTTCTTCAAGGCTGATGGTCTCTATGCTTTGCCCGGTGCGCAAACTGGCGTACAGGGGCTTGTAATCCTTGTTGTCGTCGCTGGCGTTCTCGCCAACCTGCACAAACGGACCGTAGCGGCCTATACGTACAGATATCTTCTGCCCGTTTTCGGGATGAACGCCTAAATCCCTTTCGCCTGTCGCCTTGTCGGCAGTTTGGATGGTGTTTTCAACGTCTTTATGAAAAGATTCATAAAATACAGAGATCATCTTCGTCCATTCTTCTAAACCCTGGGCTATCTCGTCAAACTGCTTTTCCACCTTAGCGGTAAAGTTAAAGTCAACAATGCCGTTAAAGTGCTGTACCAGAAAATCGTTCACAACGGCACCAATATCAGTAGGAGAGAGCTTGCCTTTTTCTGCGCCCGTAGTTTCGGTGCGCTCGTCTTTAGCGATGCTTTTGTCCTTTAGGGTTAATACCCTGAACTTGCGTTGTTTACCCTCGCGCTCCTCTTTTACCACATAACCACGGTTTTGAATGGTTGAAATAGTAGGAGCGTAGGTAGATGGCCGGCCAATGCCCAGCTCTTCCAGCTTTTTAACCAAACTTGCCTCGGTATAGCGCGACGGCGGGCGCGAGAAACGCTCGGTAGCGGTCATTTCCTGCAGATCAAGCAGCTGACCTTTTGTTAAAGGCGGCAACATGCTGTTTTCGCCGTCTTGTTGCGTGTCTTCCTCTTCGTCGTTTGATTCCAGGTAAACCTTTAAAAAGCCGTCAAACTTCATTACCTCGCCGTTGGCAACCAATTCATCCTTGCGGGTTGATATGCCAATTTTAGCAGTGGTTTTTTCAAACTGTGCCTCGCTCATTTGCGACGCGATGGCGCGTTTCCATATCAGTTCATAAAGGCGTTCTTCAGAACTATCTCCCGCGATCCTGTGATTATTAAAGTAGGTGGGGCGTATGGCCTCGTGAGCCTCTTGCGCACCCGCGCTTTTGGTTTTATAGGTACGGCGGTTATAATATTTATCACCCCACGCACTCTTAATCTCCTGTGAGGCGGCATTTAAAGCGGTGTCAGATAAATTAACACTATCGGTACGCATATAGGTAATGTGCCCCGACTCATAAAGCCTTTGCGCTACCTGCATAGTGCGCGAAACCGAATAACCCAGCTTGCGGCTGGCTTCCTGCTGTAAGGTTGATGTAGTAAACGGCGCGGCAGGCGAACGTTTGGTTGGCCTTGTCTCCAACGAGTTTACATTGAATATAGCGTCAACGCAATCAGCTAAAAACTTCTGCGCGTCGTCCTCTTTGGCAAAACGTTCGGCTAACTCAGCCTTAAACGCTTGTTTGCCTTTACCAAATATGGCTACTATTTTAAAAGCGGCTTCCGAGTTAAATTTATTGATCTCGCGCTCGCGGTCAACTATCAGCCTAACGGCAACAGATTGCACACGACCGGCAGACAGGGAAGGCTTAACTTTTTTCCATAACACCGGCGACAGCTCAAAACCCACTAATCTATCTAAAACCCGGCGTGCCTGCTGGGCATTAACCAGGTTGTAGTTTATTTTACGCGGATTTTCAATGGCGCTTAAAATGGCCGGTTTGGTTATTTCGTGGAAGACTATGCGCTTTGTAGTCTCATCCTTAAGGTTAAGCGTATCAAACAAATGCCATGATATGGCTTCTCCCTCGCGGTCCTCGTCCGATGCCAGCCAAACCATGTCGGCTTCCTTGGCTAATTTCTTTAATTCGCTAACTACCTGCTTTTTATCGGCAGGTACTTCGTATTTCTGTTTAAAATTATTGGCTACATCAATGGCATCCTCAGACTTTACCAGATCGCGGATATGCCCGTAGCTCGACTTAACGGTGAAGTCTTTCCCCAGGTATCCTTCAATGGTTTTGGCCTTAGCCGGAGATTCTACAATGAGTAAATTTTTAGCCATTCAAACAGTATTTTCTGCAAATAAAAGATAAAGAAGCGGAAACGCCAACTTAAATTGGGTGATTAAGTTGATTAAGTTTATTGGGTGAGTGGTTAGGATCGGGTTAAGTGGGATAATAACCATTCACCTGATCAACTTAATCAACCACCAACCCACGAAGCGGATCACATCAAAAATCCGCCGCCTAAAAGATCGTTGCCCTCGTAAAAAACAGCTGATTGCCCCGGGGCTATGCCCGATACCATGTGCGCGAAGTCGACCTTCATATGATCGCCCATTTGTACAATGTTGCTTTGCGCGCCGGCATCTTTGTAACGTATTTTGGTTACTGCTTCCATAGGCTCGGTGATGTTGGCGTATTTTATCAGGTTAAGGTCCTTAACCCAGGCCTGCTTGCGGTGTAGTTCTTCTTCGGTGCCTAAAACAACGGTGTTGGTGTCCGGATCAATGCGGGTCACAAACATGGGATGCCCCAACGCTATACCCAAACCACGGCGTTGCCCAATGGTATAAAACGGATATCCTTGGTGCTTGCCCACTACTGTGCCATCTGTCAATACAAAATTACCTCCGCTTACTCTTTCCTCCAGCGCGGGTACTTTGTGGCGCAGGAAGGCCCTGTAGTCGTTATCAGGCACAAAACAGATTTCGTAGCTCTCGCTTTTCCCGGCCAGTTCTATCTGTCCCATATCCAAAGCCATTTGCCTTATTTCGGGTTTAGAAAAACTGCCCAGCGGGAATTTGGTACGCGCCAGGTTTTGTTGTGACACACCCCATAACACGTATGATTGATCTTTATTTTCGTCTTTTCCCTTTGATATTACGTAGCGGCCATTATCCTGCAAGCGGATGTTAGCATAGTGCCCGGTGGCTATAAACTCGCAATCCAGTTTATCGGCACGTTTTAAAAGCGCTTCCCATTTAATATAGGTATTACACAGCACGCATGGGTTAGGGGTGCGGCCCGCCAGGTATTCGTCAACAAAGTTATCGATCACAAAATCGCCAAACTCGTTGCGGATATCCAGGATATAATGCGGGAAGCCATAACCCACCGCCAAAGCACGGGCATCATTAATACTATCCAGACTGCAGCAGCCGGTTTCTTTTGAGCTGCCGCCGGCAGATGCATAGTCCCATGTTTTCATGGTGAGGCCAATTACCTCATAACCCTGCTCATGCAGCATAACCGCCGCTACCGAGCTATCAACCCCGCCGCTCATGGCCACCAATATTCTACCGTGCTTACTCATTATGGGTGCAAAGATAGTGATTAGTTGATTAGTGGTGTTTTTGGTGAGTGAATTTGGCTTTTGGGTGACGGTTTAGGAGTGGGCGAGGGGATAGGGTTGTGTGTGTTGTAACGCAGCAGGTGGGGTGTTACACCCTGCTCCAGGGGTGCTACACTTATATGATGTATTTGATTAGGTAATCTTTGCAAGTGTTTGGATAATAATATTATTTTCTTTTTAGTTAAGGTTGAATTAGACTCTTAAAATTCAAAATTCAGGTATATTCCGGCGCGAGTATGTGGCGTTGGGTGCAGCGCGTCTGAGTACTCGTGCCCCGCCTGTCATTCGCCTTTGCATGCGAAAGACTATTGCGGGTTACCGGGATTGATAGACATAATATTGGCCGATCCGAAGATTATATAAGGCACGAGTACGCCGCCCGCTTGCCTGCGCTGCATACTCGCGCCGGAATGGTGATTAGTTGATTAGTGGTGATTTGATTGGGTGAATTTGGCTTTTGGGTGACGTTGGGCTATTTAAGCGTGACGCTTAAATTTGTTTGCATCCAAGCGTGCCGCTTGGATGGGCGGAGAATGTTGGGATCATCAGGAATGCCTTATGTATAAAGGACCATTTAAGTCTGTAACTGATGACGATGGCCATGAGTTCATCAGAGGTCAAAACGCGGCTGTTTGCCGAAAAACATTTGAAATTTTTAAAAATGCTGTTTATAAAGATTATTTTTATTTTATTCAACCGAATGTAGTTATTGCAGACAAAGACGTCAATGCTTTTGATTGTTCAAATACTATAAATATTAGAAGCGTAAAAGAATTAAAAGGATCAGTTTCTCGGAGTAGTTGTGACTCAGTATCCGACTGTTGTTAAAAATCTACTTTTGGTTTAATAGACATGATAGAGAGCCATCGATACCAGGTTGGAGCGTAACGCAAATTTAAAAGTAATGTAATATATTATTTATTTTGGTTTTTAAAAATTGTAATGATTGATTTAATAAGTGAAAAGAATTGGCCTAGTATTAGTTCAATTTATGAGGAAGGTATTACTACGGGGAATGCTACTTTTGAGCAAACAGTTCCAAGTTGGGAAAAATGGATTTCTAATAAGATAAGAGCCTGCAGTATTTACCTTACATCTGAAAAGGAAATTATAGGGTGGGGAGCCTTAAGCAAAATCTCGGACAGAGAGGTTTATTCAGGTGTGGCTGAGGTTAGTGTTTATATTAAAAAGGAATTTTGCAAGAAAGGATATGGCTTTCAAATCCTCCAGAAAATTATTGAACTTTCTGAAGAAAACAATATTTGGACTCTTCAAGCGGGGATATTTCCAGAAAACGTAGCAAGTATTAATCTTCATAAAAAATGCGGGTTTAGATTAATAGGACGAAGAGAAAAAATAGGCAAAATGAATGATCAATGGCGAGATACTGTATTAATGGAGAGAAGGAGTGAGCTATTATAGGCTAATAACATAATTTGATCAATAATTCCGCCTGTCCAAGCGTGCCGCTTGGACACACAAAAATTTAATCGTCCCGCTTAAATCAAAACGAATATTTATTAATTTCAGCAAAAAAAGCAACCTGAACTATGTCACGAAATGCATCGTATGAAGAGCTCTATTTTGTCACCTTAACCGAAGTTGACTTAGATAGACGTGACTGGATAGCAGGAACAAAGAATCAACACGCATGGTAGATTTTAAAAGGAACTTTAGGAAATTACTCCCTTATGATAGGGAAGAGTACTTAGATTTTTTGGGTTATCGTTTTTATACATACACCGAATGGTACGGCGTATCATTCCAGTTACCAGGCGGCTATGAGGGAAGAAAAATAGGTTTAACGGAATACATTGAAGCGTATGGGAAATGGTTTAGGAACATAATTGTGCAGCTGGACAATGGTTTTTCCTGGATAGTAAATCACGATAGGTATGATAATATTTGGTTTCCTTACGAGGAGCAGACCGTGCCCTCATTACGCTTATTATTCAAACAAAATAATATTCCGAATAATTTTAAGGGAGCTTTAGTATTGACAACAGACGATCTGTTGAAATATTCAGCGGATATTATTATATATCCATTTTCTGTAATACAAGAAGATAATGTGTGCTACAATGATTTAGATATCTCACATAGTGAATTACCAATCATTATAAAAATATCCGCTCATGGTAATATTGATTTATTGAGTACCGATAAAGCATTTTTAAAAGAAATTGCGGAAAAGAATCGTTTGCCCTATTTTATTATAATGGAATAGCGAGGTACAACATTATAGCAATCACCTGTTAGTCCGGATTTATAATCCCGGACCAACGTGGGATGGGCACGACCTTACTTGAACAACGACAGATCAACAATTCCACCCATAACCCGGTAACCCAGCTCGCTTGGATGCAGGTAATCGCCAGATTGGTTGGCCGGTAGGATGGTCGCCTCATCGGCTGGATCCCTGATAGCTTTGTCGAAATCTATAACGGCGTCAAAATGTCCGCTGGTGCGGATCCATTTATTCACCGCGTTGCGTGCCGCGTCCTTGTAACCGGTGTAATAAAATGAACGCTTAACGGGCGTAATGGTAGCGCCATACACCTTCATACCCTTCGCATGCGCTTTGGTAATCATTTCATCGTACGCGGCAATGAGTTTATTTGCAACATCTGCAGCACTGGTACTGTCCCTTGTAGCGCCAATGTCATTTATGCCCTCAAATATAACCAGCCAGCGAACGCCTGACTGCTGAAGTACCTCTCTGTCAAACCGGTCGAGCCCGGAAGGGCCAAAACCTGCCCTAAGCACGCAATTGCCGCCAATACCCATATTAAGCACGCCTACCTGTTTGGTAGCGTTGTTTTTGAGCAAAGCCATCTCTAAAATGTCCGGCCACCGGTTTTGCTTATCGGTGCCCGATCCGTTCCCATCGGTAATAGAATCACCAAAAACAGCTACAGCTCCCGCAGGCTTTGATGCTTCCACGTCAATACCTGTTATTGTGTACCAATGTTTGGTTGTAACAGCGTCCTTAAAATCGGCATCCGGTGCAGCATGTTCGCCTGCAAGCAGGTACGAAGTAGTAAATGATCCGGGATGCCCGGTCATCGTTGCAGATGTTTCTCCATAATAAATTGTAATGGCAACCTCCATTCTCGGTTTCAGATCAAACGCAAGCGGGTCAGAAACAATGTCGGTACCGGGCTCCATGGTAATTTCTTGGCCGCCCTTAAATTTTAAGGTTTTAGCTGTGGATTGATCAATTTTGTTGCCGCCGGTTGAAACGGCTATCTGTACGGCCTTCATGGTAACCGGGCTTTTGCCGAATTGGTTGGAGAACTTTAACCGCAGCCTTTTTCCGCCTATGGAAACACAAACCACCTGGCGTAATGTGTTATTGCTGAGGCCGGGGGCAGGCGGCATATTTCGTGCTTCAACTGCCTGGAGCCCCGTACCCCAGGTACCTACCCAAACTTTCGCCTGGGCGGGCTGCTCAGATGAGTAAGTATAGTCCGAGAAACCCGACAAAGTAAGCGTACAGAGTAATAGGCACAGCACAGACATTACTTTAAACGGACTTTGGGTTGAAAAGAATCTTTTCAAAAATACCGGGCGCGGATTTAATTGTTTATTATGCATGGCAAGCGAATGTAATTGACTGCAATATAATGCCTAAGCCGGAAAAATTGAAGTTTTATTATTAAAGTTACAAAAGGGAAGATGTTCGCCTACGTCAGTCGGGATTAATAATTAGGAGTGTTCGAAAGATTGGTTACTATCAAAACTCCTTCCTCGGGGAAGGGTGCGACAGGTCGTGAAATGGCGGGAAGGGGTTTAACAAGGTGGCTAAACCCCTCCCTACACCCTCCCAGGTGAGGGAATCGCACCAGCCGCCGCTTCTTTTTAAATTTTCCGAACACTCCCTGCCCGTCCAAGCGTGCCGCTTGGACACACAAAAATTTAAGCGTCCCGCTTAAATCAAGCGAATATTATTAATTTCAGCAAAAAAATAAAACCTGTGCCATGTCACGCAATGCATCGTATGATGAACTTTATTTTGTCACCATAACCGTGGTTGACTGGATAGATGTGTTTACACGGCGTTATTACTGCGATTTTATAGTTGAAAATCTGGAATACTGCCAAAAACACCTGCACCTAAATATATATGCCTATGTGATAATGACCAACCATTTACATTTGGTTGCCGATGTTTCAGAAGGTTCGCTGGGCAATGTGTTAGGCAGATTTAAAAGTCACACTTCAAAAAAGATCTTCGAGATGATCGCCAATAACGCGCAAGAGAGCAAGCGCGATTGGATGATCAGAGCTTTTGAACGCGCCGGAAGGTATAATCCGCTAAATGAAGGTCATCAGTTTTGGCAGAATGGCAACTATCCGGTTTCGCTATTTTCGCCTGCGGTAATAGATCAGAAAATAGATTATATTCACGAGAACCCCGTTAGGGCGGGCTTTGTCGGATCTGCCCATGAATATTGGTATAGTAGTGCTAATCCGGAGAGTCCGTTAAAAATAATTTATTAATTTTAATTTAAGCGGGACGCTTAAATTGGTTGGCATCCAAGCGAGACGCTTGGACGGGCGGTGAGCTAATCCGGAGAGTCCGTTAAAAATAATTTATTAGTTTTAATTTAAGCGGGACGCTTAAAT
>Ga0164241_10001340_pt1 | contig 31130 bp, 24 predicted proteins | sample OricomyardsoilBY_FD_108780 | JGI IMG/M metagenome (GOLD analysis project Ga0164241, IMG submission 108780) | Backyard soil microbial communities from Emeryville, California, USA - Original compost - Back yard soil (BY) | ecosystem: Environmental > Terrestrial > Soil > Unclassified | place: USA... | reverse complement strand
CGGAAGTTCGTGACGCTGCCGGCACCGCCGTGCGCGGAGTGCGTGACGTCGCCGAGAAGCGCGCCGCAGGGAAGTAGTCGGTCGGCGAGCGCGTTAGCCAACCAAAGCGGCACACGAGCGGCGCGAGTTCGACAACTTGAAAGGGTGTAGTTTGTCCATGGGGTCCGCGCTCCAGTCATTCATCAATCCGCAGTCGCTTCGCTTTTCGGATGCGGCGCTCTCGCATTGCGAGATACCGCTCGGCGGAGTCGTGCGCGACAGTCACGCGCACCTCTATCTTCGAACCGCGTTGGAGCGGTCGCTGCTGAGCGATCCACATCCAACGACCTCGCTGCTGAGCGAGGTCCAGGACGCGCGGTCGCCGGTGATCGCGCGCTTCGAGCACGGTGATGGGTCGCTCGAACAGCGACTGGAATCGGGCACGCGAAATCCAGGCGGCCTTCCGCTGCCGTTCTTATGGTCGGTGCGCGTCGTCAACGAGGCAGCGGCGGCGCTCGATCACCACCACCAGCTCGGTATCTCTAGCGCAGTCGAGCTCAGTCCGCGCGGTATCATCACCTTGCAAGGGTCGACACGCCTGAACGCGGCGATTCTCGAGCCGCGCGCAAAACTCCCGAACCTTCGCGAGCCGCATCGTCTCTCTCTCGCCATGACGCTCGCCTCCTGCTTGGGGGCGAATGCACCTCGGCGCCTGGGATTGACTCGACCGCTCTTGCCAGCGTCGGTCATCCAATTCGTCGATGGCGCTGCTGCTCGTGCCCGTCATGACAGCACCTGGCAGAGCGAGCGCCGAATGTTGAAACAGCAGCAACGCCGCTTGCAAGGGCCACACTTTTCGAATGGTGTGCCGCTGCAATACTCGCCACGCGAGCTGTGCTCTCATCAGTTGAGTTTGTTACCCGTCCTATTTCGACTCGAAGGTCGGGCGGCGGTCGAATCTTTCTTTGTCCAGGCCAGGGGTGAGGCGCTCGAATTCGAGGAGCTGCGTGCAGCGCTCGACTTGTGGCGCCGTGAGCGAACACTTCTCCCGGGCTCGCCGCTGTCGAGGTCTGCCACCCTCGAACGCGCGAAAATCGACGAGGACGTCGCGTCACGAGCGCGCGTTGCGCAGGCTCGTTTCGAGTTCGAGCGGCGCGACGCACGAGCTGCGCTGTTGCTTGCGATCGACGCCGTGCAAGCCACGCCCGACTCGCCCGAGGCTTGGTTGCTACTCGCAGAAATTCGCAGCTCGACCTGTTCAGGTTCGCAGGCTCTGTGCCTTTCGGAGGCGATTTGTGCTTCACGCGGGGCAGCGGATGTGATCGAGCAAGTGCTGCGTCAGCTCGGAATGCACGACCCGCGCCGGCTTGCGGCCTATTTTAGGGTTCATGGTGACCACGTGCTCGCCGACTTTCTGGAGCCGCCGCCGCGCTGGCAAGCGCCCAGCCAACTGCAGCATTGAAGCCCTTTCACGAGAGCATGATTCCGAAAACGTTGCACTTCGTTTGGCTCGGCGCGAGCTTTCCTTGGCTCAATGCGCTGGCCATCGTTTCTGCTGCGGAGTGCGGTGGCTTCGAACGCATCGTGCTGCATACGGATTGCGCGCCCGAGGTGGTCGTCGCGCACGCGGGGCTCCGCCGCTTGTCGATGCTCGAACTACGAACGATCGACGTGCCGGCCATGGCCCGCGCCGCGGGGCGAAGGGTCGAGCCCGTGATGGCGCTGTATGAAGCGATGACCAGCCTCGCCGCGCGCTCGGATGTGTTGCGTGCGCTGATCCTCGAGGGGGAAGGAGGCGTTTACCTCGACATGGACACGGTCACCGTCGCATCGTTCGAACCACTACTGACGCGCGTCGCGGCTTTCGTCGGGCAAGAACGGATCTGTTTTCCCAACTGGACTTTCGAGCGGCCCGGAACCACGCGCGTGATTCGCGCGTATGCACTGGCCGTGGCTCGCTATCTCCTCGCCAGCGCTCCTCGTGGCTATCGCGCGTTCGGGGTGATTGCAGAGCACTACGCGCTCGCGGTGAACAACGCCGTGCTCGGAGCTGAGCCGCATCACCCGCTCATCGAAGCCTATATCGACGGAATGCTGGCGCTGCCGCTCGAGCGAGCCGCTCGTCGCTACGCGATTGGCCCGCACTTGCTCGCGCGAGTGTGCCGTCAATTTCAGAATCGAGATGCGAGCTTGGCGCTGCTGGGTTCGTCGGTGTTCTATCCACTTTCCCCGGTCATCTCCGAGCATTGGTGGCGCTCGACTCGGCTGCCCGCGCTCAAGGACGTCTTGTCCGAGGATACGCTCGTGGTCCATTGGTACGCCTCAGTGCGCAGCAAGAAGCTCGCAGGTCAGGTCGACGCCGAATACGTCCGTTCGCACCGAGACAGCCAGCTCTTCTCGCGCTTGGCTGCCCGCTATTTGCACGCATGCTAGTGCCCGAACGTGCTCAGTGCATGCTCGACGAAGCGCTCACCGAGCGCTTGCCAGCCGAATTGGGCCGCGTGTGCGCGGTCACTCGCCGAAAGCGCGCCGAGTCCGTTGCCCTGAATGGTTCGCACGATCGCATTTGCAAATTCGGCGTCGCTCTCGGCACGCAAGTAGTGGCGGCTGCTCACGAGTGAAAAGCCGCGTGCGCCGAGCTCCGTACTGATCAATGGAATTCCGGCGGCCAGGGCTTCGATTGTCTTCAGCGAGCTGCCGGCGCCGTGGATCACCGGATTGACGAACACGCGGTCTTCGAGCAGGTGTGGCGCCACGTCAGCGACGCGTCCCAGCAATCGCACGGGACCTCTCGCGTTGCGCGCGGCTCGGGAGAGCGTGGCTGACACCGGCCCGCCAACGATCTTGAGTGGCAAGGTTGGCAGCGCTTGCCACACTCGAGGCATGATCGCTCCGATCAACCGCAGCGCAGCGGCTGAGTTCGGCGAATGATGCAGCGAGCCAACGAACAACGCGCCGCCGTGCCGGCCGTCAGGCGCCGCGTGCTGCAATCGTTCGAGATCGGCTCCATTGTGCACCACCAGCGGTAGCCGTAGCCCATCAGCGCTCGAAGCACGATGTGGAGCCATGAGCGCCGCATCTTCGTCGCTCACGCACGTAATTGACGACGCATCACGCCAGACGGCTTGCTCCCACCGCTCGAACGAAGCGAGGTTCTTGGCACTGTCTTGCGCCCTTCGTGCGTTGGAACGAGCGAGGTCCCCAAAAAATCGACTTTCGATATTGTGCTCGTCGAGTAACCACGGAAGGCCGAGCGACTGTGCGCCCAAGGCCGCCCATGAATGCGACACGATGACCCCGTCGAACGGCGTCCGTGCGTGCGCGCGTGCAACCGCTCGCCAGAGACTGGCGGGGCTACCTCGACGAACGCGATTCGGAACGCTAGGCTCCCGACGCGGGCGCGTCAGCCAACGCGGGTCATAGTCGCGACCCAACCAGCGAGTCGCGAAAAAGCCGAGTTCATGGCTGCGCACTCGAGGTAGCTCCCAGAGCTCGCCGCGCGCGAACAAATGCAGCTGAGCCTCTCGAGCCAACGCCGCGGCCAATCGCTGCTGCCGGATCGCTCCGCCACTGGCGGCGGGCTCTGGCAAGTAGGGCGTCACCCAAGCAAGGCGCATCGAACTCTTAGAGCGCTGCGAGCTCGCGAAACGCGGACACCATTCGAGCCCCGATATTCGCGACGTCGATTGACCGCACGTGCTCTCCCTGAGTGCGCTCGGGGAGCTCGGAGACGCTGGCGAGCGTTGCTCTCAAAGTGTCCGGTGTGAGCTCGCCACGAAAGGTGTGGACCCAAGGCGCGCCAAAGTCGCGCGCCAAATCGACGCCAGCCCCGTGGTGAGGAACCAACACCGGGCGGTCGAAGGAGAGCGCCAAGAGTGCCGTACCGCTGTTCAGGATCTCTCGATACGGTTCCACGACGAGATCGGTCGCTCGAAAGAACGATTGCGCCTTGCTCGAGTCGATGTACTCGAGATGAAAGCGTACGCGCGGGTCGCCCGCGGCGATCTCGCGGAACTCGCGCTCGACTGCGGGCGCGCGCGGTTTACCCGCGACCACTACTGTCCACGGTTCTGCCGGCGCTGCGCGCAGTGCGCGCAAGAGCGCAGGCACGTTCTTGTATTCGTACATTCTGCCGAACGCGAGCAGCACCTTGCCGTCGCCCGGGAGCCCCAGATCTGCGCGCGCTTTGGCGCGATCAGTGGTGTCGACGTATTGGCCGCGATAGTGCGGGTGCGGTACGATCCACGCGGGCACTCGATCGAGACCGTCGAAACGTTTGCGCGCAGCGGCCAGGCCGGCGTCGGTGAGCGCAACAACGCCGTCGAGTTCTGCGATGAAACGCCGCCAAAATCGCTTTTCGAAGTGTCGGTGTCGATGCTCGTGCGCGTTCAAGTTGTGGATGGTCCAAAGTAGCTTTGCGCCCTGGCTACGCGCATAGCGTGCGGCGAGCAGCAGGCTCTCGGTCGTGGGCAGCGCTTCGATCAGCGTGTGATCGAAAACCGATTCAGGCCAATGAACGTGCAACACGTCCCAGCGTCCGAGTGGCGCGCGATACGGCCGGTACTCGACGACCTCGAGCCCTGCGCGCTCGACCTCTCGGTACAGCAGCGAAGTGTATGGGTTGTGCTTGAAACTCGAGTGCGCGGGCCGCGCCAAGATGCGTAGCGGCCTTGCCGTCCGTGCGATCACGGCGGGAGTATTCGTGAGCCGGGCTGTTCGCGCAACTGTCACCTGACGTTGCTCGAATCTGCTTCGACTCGTTGTGCGTCCGTTATAAGTCAGTCCGCGTATGCCGGAGATCGACGCAGTACTTCCGCTGTTGCCTCGTGATTTCGAGCGTTTCACGATTTTGGCGCGTTCTTTGGAACGATTCATGAGCGACCTAGGACAGTTGTTCGTCGTCGTTCCTGACCGATTTCATGCGGAGCTGGCGCGCTTGCTCGAGCCATACGGCCGACGACTTCCCATGCGCGTCATCAAGGAGCAGCAATGGGTCCCGGAAATGCCACAACTTCGTCACTTGCCGGGTTGGTACAAGCAGCAACTCGTCAAGTTGGCGTCGGCCGAGTACGTGACCAGCGATTTCTTTCTGACGCTCGACGCTGACGTCGTGTGCACCCGCCCTGTCTCGTATCAGAAGCTGGTGATCGCCGGTCGCGCTCCGTGCCACGCGATCCCGGTGTGCGATCACCCGCAGTGGTACCTCGGTTCCGAAGCGGTGCTCGATTTGAGCGCCAAACGGCAGAACATCCTGCACAACGTGACCCCCTGCGTGATGTCCCGCGAAGGGACGCTGGAGCTGATCGCGCACCTCAATCAAGTCGCGCTCGCTCGGCCCTATTCGAGCGGATTTCGAGGCTTGCAGCAGCGACTCTTCTTCACCCTGCACCGCCTCGGTCGCCATCGGGCGCAGCCTCCGTGGCGCGGCTGGTTGGGCTCCTCGCGTCCTTGGGCGGAATACGCGACCTACTTCACGTTTCTCGAAGCCACCGGGCGCTACGATCGCTTCCACTTCGACAGTGAGCGATGCGTTTACGACATCGAGCGCAGCGTCTGGGTGAAGAAGTTTCCGATCGAGACGATGGATCCGGAACCGCTGTTTCGATTGGACGGGCCGCCGTACTTCGTGGTGATTCAGTCGAACAGCGGCATCGACGCAAAGCGCACTTGGCGCGTGCTCGAGCCGTGGCTCGGGCCTGCACCTTTGCACCTCGGTATCCAGTGAAGATCGCACACCTGCTAGTGACCGGCGGCTGGGGTGGCGCGGAGCGACTGGCGTGTGCGCTCGCCAAGCGCGCCCAGCGAGAAGGTCATTTGGTTTCGGTGGACGCTGCGCCGTTGGCGCAACCGGGGCTCGCTCGCGAAAGTTTTTCCGGCGCTGGCAGCGAACGTACTCTGCGCAGTTGGGCGAGAGGAGCGCGAGAGCGGCTCCTGGCGTTCGCGCCCGATCTCGTGCACGCGCATCTGTCTACGCCAGCGTTTGCTGCTACTGGTGTGTTGGCGGCGCACGGCTTTCCGAGCCTAGTCAGCTTGCACTTGTTGCCCGAAAAGAGCTGGCCCAACGACTTTCTCGTTCCCTTGCCTAGTTACCTGACGCTGCTTGCCGGGGCGCACGCGGGTCCTCGCTGGCAGTTGGTAGCGGTTAGCCAATGCGATCGGTCACGTTTGAGTCCGTGGTTCGGTCGGGGTGTTCGCGCAGTACCGAACGCACCGCTCGACACGCTCGACACGCTCGACACGCTCGACACGACCGATGACTCCGATCGAGCGTTCGTGGGTGCACCCCTCAAGCTGTTGTGCGTCGGGCGCTTGGTGGCCCAAAAGGGGATCGAACGCTTGCTCGGCGCGCTCGGATCGCCTAGGTTTGCGAACCTCGACTTCCGCTTGCTGCTAGTCGGGGATGGAGAGCAGCGGGCCGAGTTGCAAACCATTGCCAAGCGCCCAGGTCTCGGCGCGCGCGTGCAATTCATTGGCTCCTCGCACTGGCAACGCGCGGCCAAGAGTGCAGATCTGTTGATCTGTCCGAGCTACTACGAGGGCATGCCGCTGGTGCCCATGGAGGGGGTGCTGAGCGGCTGCCCCGTCGTCGCTTCGTCGATCCCTGCGCATCGTGAGCTGTTTGGCTCGGTCCCCGGCTCGCTGTTGCCCGAACGCGAGCGCGACTGGCCGGCATTCTTGCTGGCCCTGCTCTCCGAGCCAGAGCGGTGCAAAGAGCTCGGCCGCGCGCAGCGCAGGTTGGCTCCGCGTTTCACTTTCGACCGGATGTGGGATGGCTACCAGCGACTGTACCTAGAACTGACGGGCGCTAGGTCAAAGCGCCTTGAGTCTGAGCTGAAGCAGCAAGCCGCGTGCGCGTCCGAGCGCCATCGCGCGTAGCTCGCGATCGAGCGTGCAGGTGATGCTTCCGAAGCTTGCGAGCGCCAGCGCGAGCCACGCAAGTAAGGAAGCCCACCCGACAACGTGCGGCGAAATGAGCCTGCCCATGACAGCAAGCCCAAGCGCGGCAACGAGTAACCCTCGCAACTTTGGAAATAGCTCGAGGTCGGGCAATTTGTTGCGAAGCGCGAAATACATAGCGAGGGGAGAGAAGATCAAGTGCACGAAGAACCCGCAAGCAAACGCGAATGGAGTACTCGAGATCGTGGTTGCCAATAGGGTCGCGCCCCAGTTGAGCAGGGCCGCGAACAAGTTGATCCTGAAAAGCGTTGGTACGTCGCCCAACGCGGTGAGCGCCGCATCCGAGATCCAGCACACGAAATTGACGCAGAAGCCGAGGGAGTAGAGGTATAGCGGAGCGAGCGAGCTAGACCACTGCGGACCGTAAACGATTCCAATCACAGTCGGCGCGCTGCCCGCGAAGAGACCAAAGAAGAAGAACGTCGGGATCGCCGCGAGCTGAATCGCCGTGGAGTACTCGCGCACGAACGCGCGCGGATTGGTCTGTAGTCGACACAGATAGGGAAAGTAGACGCGCCGCACCACGCCTACCAAATTGCTCGGAAACCATGCGGTGTTCTGTGCAAATTGAAGAACACCGAGCGCGTTCTTGCCGAGGCGCGCCCCGACCAATAACGGGGTCACCGCATCGTTCGCATAGCCAACGATCTGAGTGCCTTGAAAGGCGCTTCCGAAGCGAAGCAGCGCGCGGATTTTTGCCCAACGAAACATGAACTTCGGCCTCCACGGCTGCACGAGGTGGGAAAGCAGCGCGACCAACGCGGCCTGCCCGATCGTTGCCCAAACGAGAGCCGCCGCGCCTGCGTTGCGCAAGGCGAGCAAGACGGCGGTTCCATAGAAGGTGAGGGTGCCCAAGAATTCGAGCGTGCCAACCCAGCCGAAGCGCACGTCGCGCTCCAAAAGCAGAAAAGGCACGGACTGCAACATGGAGAGCGCGAGGCTCAGCGTCAAACCGGGAAGCAACCATTCACTACCCGGAGGCAATGACGGCCAAATCGAGCGCAGTGACGGGACCGCGCAAAAGCTCAGCGCGACCAGAAGGACGCCGAGCCCCAGCTGAAACCACCACAAACTCGAAAGCTCTGCCTCGTCCGGCTGCTCGTGTTTTTGCACTAGCGCCGCGCCAAGCCCCGTATCGGACACGAGTCGAAAGAACGACATCGCAAAGTGCAGGATCCCGAAGATGCCGTAGTCCCCGGGGTTCAACTTGCGAGCCAAGAACACGTTGGCCCCGAGCACGACCAAATTCTGGAGGCCCGAGCGGATCGCGAGCAGCGTGACGCCAGAACGCGCGTTCTGCTTCAGCCCAGCTTCACGCGCACTTTGCTCTTCCGACACCGAACGCACCTACGACGTGAACGCACCTATACAGAACAGCGTGCGCGAGCAATGTGACGTTTGCATGGCCGGATGGCTCTGCACAGGCGCATCGACGTTGGGCAGGTTAGCGTCCAGAAGAAAATCATGATCCAGCGCTGCGTCGAGCGGATGGCGGACTCTTGCGGGCGTCGTCCGTGGTGGGTCGTACTCCTGGGCCTAGTTTTTGCGATCGCGTCTTGGGGCTACGCTTCGCGCCTCGAGCTGCATACCGATTTGCTCGAGCTGTTGCCCCGCGAAAGCCCAGGGTTTCGCACTTTCGAGCGGCAGTTGGGCCGGCTCGGAGGAGGCGCGACTCTGCTCGTGATCATCGAGTCACCCGAGCGCGAGGCCAATCGCCGGTTCATCGATGAGCTCGGGGCGCGGCTCACGGATCAGAAGCGGCGCGACGAGTCGTGTCGAACGACCTGCGTCGCGTCGGCGTGTTCCGCGTGCCCCAAGTCGCTGATGGCGCGCATCGAGTTCACCACGCGGGATATCCACGAATACTTCCAACGAAATCGCTGGCTGTACGCGTCCGAGGCCGATCTCGAACGCGCTGATGCGGAGGTGGACGAAGCGATCGCCAAGCGTAGCGGCCTGGTGGAAGATGTAGAGGCCGAGCCCGAACCGCAAAGCGGCTCGCCGGGAAGCGAACGTAAGGGGGGCTCGGATCCGGAGGCCGTCGTCGAGCAAGCTGAAACGCGCTTTTCGAACGCGGAAGCGAAGCTCAATCCGGCTCCGGGCGGCTACTTCGAAACGCCGGACGGGGAGAGCGCCGGTTTGCGCATCGTGGCCAATTCCAATGCACTGGGGGACTTATCCGGCGATCGCTTGCTGCATCAGGTTCAAGAGCTGGTGCAAGCGATGAATCCGCAGAGCTATCAAGCAAATGCGCGTGTCGGCTTCGCTGGAGACATTCCGAATTCGCTTGCCGAGCGCAATTCACTCGCCTCGGACGCGGTCTGGGCCACGTTGGCCGCGCTGTTCTTGGTCTTGCTTGGCATCGGCGTGTACTTCCGATCCGTCGTTTCTGTCGGAATCATCGGTCTGCCAGCGCTAATCGGCGTTGGTGGTGCGTACGCTTTCGCGGCCGCCGCATACGGCTACGTGAATAGTACGGGGGCATTCCTGGGCGCCATTATCCTCGGCAACGGCGTCAACTACCCGATCGTGCTCGTGTCGCGGTACCAGGAGTTCGTTGCCGCTGGGCAAGCGCCGGCGGAAGCACGGCGGACGGCGGTTTGGAACGCGTTCCGCGCCGAGTTGGTCGGCGCTGCCGTTGCGAGCATTGCCTACGGCTCGCTGACCGTAACGCGATTCCGCGGCTTCAACCAATTCGGAGCCATCGGTTGCGTGGGCATGTTGTTCGTGTGGGTCACGACCATCCTGGTCGTGCCCGCACTGCTCGCGATTCATCAACGCTTTACCGACTCGCGGCAGCAGAGCTCATTGATTCGAGCCCGCGCGGCCGGTCCTTTTGGTCTGGCGGTGGCGCGCTTCGGTTTCCGATATCGGCTGCCCATCGTGCTGATTTCAGCCGCCGCGTTCGTGGCGATGCTCGCGACTCTGCCGAAATTTTTGGCTGATCCGTGGGAGTATAACTTCGATCGCTTGGGCTCTCGCGGCAGCAAGTCCGGAGGGCCCGCGACCTGGTCGGTCAAAGCCGAGCGAGTCTTTGGCGGAAAAAGCAACGTCGGTGGCGCTTCGATGTTGGCGGATACCGCGGAACAGGCGCTACAGATCAAAGCAGAGATCCTACGCGAGGACCAAGCAGACCCCCGTGGGCGGCTGATTCAAGACGTGACGGTCGTGCAAGACTTCTTGCCGGGGTCAGCGCTCGAGCAGACGCGAAAGGTGGAGCTCATCACCCGCTTTCGAGCTCACTTCACGCCCCGAGTGCTGGCTTCGTTGAGTCCGGAGGATCGGCGGCGAGTCGAGAATCTACTTCCGCCGGCGGACTTGCGCGTTCTGTTCCCAGAGGATTTGCCGAGCCTGGTCCGGACGCAATTCGTCGACCGTGCCGGAAAAATCGGGGCCGTGTTCTACGTTCGTTACCGAAACAACGTCGTGTTGTCCGACGGACGAAACCTGTTGCGCATGGCGGCGCTGACCGACGACATCGATTTGCCCGACGGCTCCAAAGCTCAGACCGCGAGCCGCGCCACCATCTTCGCGGAAATGATTCGGTCCATGCGCCGTGACGGCCCGTTCGCGAGCGTGTGCGCATTGGGCGCCGTGACCTTGGTCGTGCTGCTCGCGACCCGTGAGGTGCTCGGACTGGTTGTCGTGCTTGGGGCTCTACTTTTCGGAGTGGTTTCGATGTTGGGCTTGGCGGCGCTCACGGGCGACCGCCTGAACTTTCTGAACTTCATCGCCATCCCGATCACGTTGGGCATTGGTTGCGAGTATCCTTTCAATGTCTTCGATCGGTCACGCCTGCTCAACGGCGATGTCTCAGGAGCGGTATCACGTGCGGGCATGGCAGTGTTGCTCTGCAGCTACACCACGGTGATTGGCTACGGTTCGCTGCTCTTCGCGGATAGTCAGGCCCTGCAATCATTTGGTCGCCTAGCGATTTCTGGTGAAATCGCGTGCGTGGTGGCGGCATTGTTGCTCTTGCCAGCGGTGCTCCATTTCGTGCACGCCCGCAGGCGACACGATGTCTTCATCGCCGAGCCTCGCTCAGGTCACTGAGCGATCGTTCGCGTGTCATCCTGCGTGGTGCGCATGCAACCGTCGCGGAATGCGAACGGTAGATTTTCGTGAATGCAACAATGGTGGACTGTGAATTGCTTCAAGCTCTCTCGCGCTTCGTCATGAATTGACGAGCAGCTCAAAGAGCAACAGATCCCAAGCGCCGGGCGCCTTGCCGCGCCCAACGATGACAATTCGCGTTTTCGATCACGAAAGCGACACGAGGGCTCTCCTCGGCTCGCTGCCATTCGCGACGCCCATGCCAGTTCAGGATTCCGATCATATGCGCGATATCAACGGCGAGTTCGTAAGCGAGCCGTCTCCGCAGTCTGGTTTTCCGCTCGCAGCGACTCGACCCTTCGAGCGCTTGCGATCGCCATCTGGAGGTCCCCTCAAAGTCGCAATTTTGAGCGACTTCGTGCGCGTTTCGTACGCGAATGGCGCCGTGTTCCAGACGCGAAGCCTGTACCGCAGCCTGCGCGAGTGTGGTCACGAAGTCACAGTCATCGGACCGTGTGACCCTGAGGCACACCCTTCCGAGTTAGCGCCCGGTACCATTCAAGTCCCTAGCCGGCCGATGAAAGCCTACCCGGGTCTCCACTTGCCGTTCCCTCTGGATCCCCAATTGTTCGATGCGTCGCGTTGGGACTTCGACATCGTCTTTGCGCAGACGACCTCGCTCTTGGCGGATTTCGGCGTGTGGCTCCGGAAGATGAAGGGGATCCCGCTCTTGTGCGTGAACACCACGCACCTTCCTGCCGCGTACGAGGTGCTGTTGCCGAGTTCACTTTCGGCAGTGCCCGGGGTTCGAGGGGGGCTCGAGTTCTTCTTGCGCCGACCGTGCGAGCAGCTCTTCTGCGACATCTACAACGAGAGTGACGGCCTGGTCGTGCTGAGTGACGGTCTCGAGAACTATTGGCGCGAACGCGGCGTTCGCGTACCAGTGCACGTCATTCCTCGGGCGATTTCGGGCGACACTTTCGACGCTGCGCGTGGCCCAGATCCGTATGCGCGGATTTTGGCGGAAGCCGGGCTGAGCGAAAACCTGACGCGGTTGATCTGCGCGGGCCGTCACAGTCGTGAAAAGTGCCAAGATCGGGCGATTCGGATCTTTGCGCAGCACGTGCTTCCGCACGCTCCGGACACGGTGTTGTTCATGGTCGGGACCGGTCCAGATTCGGCCTACTACCGACAAGTGGCCGTCGAGCTCGGCGTACAGAACCGTGTGCTCTTTACGGGAGAGGTCCCGTTTTCGGCGATGCCTGACTACTACGAGCACGCGGACATTTTCGTGCACACCTCGCTCAGTGAAACATTCGGCAACGTGCTCGGTGAGGCACTCTGGTCAGGCCTCGCGGTGGTGGCGATGGCAGACGGCATGGGCGCAAGTTCGCAGGTCGTGCATCGTCAGAACGGTTACCTGTTGTCTCCCGACGCGCCAAATACGGAAGCTGCCGACGCGCGCTTCGGTGCCGCGGTGGTCTCGTTGGTGACTGACGCACTCACGCGGCGCCGGCTCGGGCGCGAGGCTGCCCGCATCGCACGTATGCGCAACGCGCCGCTCGTCGTCGAGCAGAAGATTGCGGAAGCGTTCGATGCAGCGCGTCGCCATGTCGAAAAGACGATTCGCCGTCCCGGAGTCGAACGCTCGCGGGTGCTGCAGCTCGCCACTACGGTCAAGCACGCCCAACGTTGGGCGCTGGTCATGGGCGGACTACTGCTGAGCGGGCGATTGCGGAAGGCGCACGCTGGAGTGGACTTGAGTACTTCGATTCACCCTAAATTTGCCTGAAAAGCAGCGCCGATGCGCATCGCCGATATCACGGAGTTCTACGCGCCGACCGGAGGCGTCCGAAATCACCTGACGACCAAAGGGCGTGTCCTTCGCGAGCACGGGCACGAGCACCTAGTGGTTGCGCCTGGTCGGCGTCACTCGAGCGAGCCGTTGGATGGCCACGTGACTCAAGGGGCGGGTTCCGCGCACGTCGTTCAGGTGAAAGGTCCGACGCTTCCGTACGATTCGAACTACCAATTGCTGTGGCGCTTCGACCGCGTGCATCGCGCACTGAGCGACTTCAATCCAGAAGTCCTTTCGCTCAACTCGCTGTACATGGCGACGCTCGCGCTCAAAACCATGCCGAGGCAACTGTCGCCGTTGCTGACCATCTTTTGGCACGCGGATTTCATCGACACTTATTTGCGTCCGCGAATCCCTCGAGCTGTCTCGAAGCGCGTGGGGGATGCACTGGTCGAGCCGCTCTGGGCCGCGGTGCGTCGGGTCGCCAGTCTCTCGGCGGCGACGCTGGTTGCGAGCAGGAATCAGGAGCAAAAGCTGCGCGAGCATGGCGTCGAACGGGTGAGGTTCGTGCCATTTGGCATCGATCGCAGCGTGTTCCGTCCGGATCGCGCGAGCGCTTCCGTTCGTGCCGAACTCCTGGGCGATCGCTCGGGTGCGCGTTTGTTGGTCGGGGTGGGCCGTTTGGCAGGAGAAAAGCGCTGGGACAACGTGATCCACGCGGTGCAACGCTTGCGCGGGAAGGAACAGGTCCGCTTGGTCATCTTCGGTGAGGGACCCGAACTCGAGCGTCTGCGCGCGCTCGCCGATCCTGCGGTCGTTTCCCTCTTCGGTCCTGAGCGCGACCGAAACAGGCTCGCTGCCGTGATGGCCTCGGCGGACCTATTCGTGCACGGGGGCGCGTACGAGACCTACGGTTTCAGCGTGGCAGAGGCGATGGCGAGCGGGCTACCCGTCGTCGTGCCAGCGTCTGGTGCGGTGCTGGACTTGATCGAGCCAAGTTCGTCGGAGACCTTTGCGCCTGCCAGTGTAGAAGGCTGCGCGGCTGCGCTCGAGCGGGTGCTTGGATCAGAGTTCGAGCGCTACCGCAGTTGCGCTCACTCCGCCGCCGAACGGGTCCCCGACAGTCGAAAGCAAATCCTCGAGCTCGTGCGGATCTACGAGGAGCTCAAAGGTGCTTTGCGAGCTGCGTGAAGGGGGCGATCGACGGATGCCCAACGGCGAAGCTGCTGTTCCGAAGGCGTGACTCAGAACGCGAGGCGAAAACCGAGACCGCGCGGCGTCGAGCCGAAAGACTGGCGATCGAGCGCAGCGTGACGCGACCCGCTCATGCTCGCGGGCGGCGGCATGTCACGTACGTCCGGCGGTGGATCGGGCGTGAAACTCACGCTCGCCTTGTCCGAGCGGTAAGTGATGAAGAAGATCGCGGTCGCGCCCGCGAGCACACCGGCGCCGATATAAGCGGTGCTCTTCGGCCCTCCCGCTGCGGCGACGGTAATGAACACGCCGCCGATGATTCCGCCGATGTTCAAGGAGAGCCACGCTCCGGAGCGAGTGCCCTCGTACGACTCGTACGCGCCATGCAGCGTGCCTGGTTGGCGCAGGGTCACCGAATCGCGCGCCTCGACTCCGTTGAGCTTGAGCTTGTACTCACCTGGCAGCAAATGCGCGTCACAAGGGGAGATGCACCAAGTGGATTTATCGCGCCCGGACTTGGCTTGCGCGGAGAACGTGAGCGGCGCGCCTTGATTGCGCATGTAGACGCGCACGGGGGTGGGGGCAGCAGGGGTTGACGCTGGCGCGCTCTGGGCCAGCGCCACGCTGGGATAGACGACGCTTGCCACGCCGAGCAACCCGCGAACGACGAACGACATGCGCCGGGGTGTACTCTGAAGCCTGTCCGTCGACAACGCCCGGCGGGTCAAACGCCCGGAAGAATCACTCTCCCCACATTGCCCAGCCAAGCAACTCCGCAGTTGCGAGCGCGGCGGCCGCCTCTTTGGCTCCGACGGGTCGCGCTTCGTGCCCCGTGCGGTAGGTCATCAGGCGCTCGAGCGCTTGGTCGATGGTGAGCCGCTCTGGAATCAGCGTCGACACGTAAATCAGCGACGCGGGCGCAGAGCCCCGTTCTCGCGGGTGGCGCACCGCCTCCGCGCGAGGGCCAGGAATGAGACGCTTCTTGCCATCGGGCAGCAGGGTTCTCGGTTCGCCTTTGGCGCGTACGATCGCGCCGGCCATCATCGGACTCGCGAGGTCGAGATCGAGCGGAAACTCGACTCGTTGTGGGGCGGTGCCGCGGTAGAAGGTGACGAGTCCTTCGGACCAGCCGCACAGGGTGGCCACGCGATCGCGACCTTGGTCGCGGATCGCGCGGAAGACGTCCACCGCGTCGACCATGCCGATGCCGATCAGTGTGTCGCCCAGGCGACCTCCGTAGTTGGACAAGGTGCCGAGCGCGGTGTCGAGTTGTTCGCGAGTCAGGCGCCCGCGCCGGACGAGGTACTCACCCAGCAGCTCTTCACGATCCGACGAAGCCACGTGAAGCAGGCGCCCTTTGTCGAGATAGATCTCTTTGCGGCTACCGCTCCCGCCGTTCGCGCCGCGTTCCACGAACAGCGCGCCGCTTTCGCCCTTTTGTCGCATGTGCGCGAGCACACCGAGCATCGGCGTGTCTTTGAGCAGCACCTGGTAATCCGGAATGCCGGGTTCGAAGAGCCGATTGGTGGTCGCCGTGGTCGACGGCAAGAGGTGGCGTCCGAGCTCGTGAATATCGCGAATGAAGCGATATTCCTGCCCCATCAGCGACACCTCGTCATCGCCCGAGAGATCGCCGGTGGCGATCATTTCGATCAGCTTCGAGAAGGGCAGACCCACGATGGTTTGGCCATCGGGGCGACGCACGTTGGATAGCGACAGCGTGGGCGGCGGGTCACTGCGCGGCGCTGGCTCTCTCACCGCCTGCATACTGCCGCTGCTGCGGGCGCGGACCGCGCGCATGCGCTGCACCGAGTCACGCACTTGGCCCTCGATTTGACGCGCGAGCTGACTCGAATCTTTTGCCCAGTTGACCCACTCGGCGAGCGTGACTTGTAACTCCTCTGGGGAGGGTTGTTCGAATTCACTGAGTGCGGCCGCCAGCTCTGCCGCGTCTTGGAAGCGCGCATCCGGATCGCGAGCGAGCCCCTTCTCACACAATTCGAGCACACCTTCGGGCAAGCTTGCTGCGGCCTGGCGCAACGGGCCGATGTTCACGTCGCGAATGGCGAGCAATACGGCGAGCTGCCCGCTGCCGGGAAACACGCGCTCGCCAATCAGCATCTCACCGAACACAGCGGTCAACGCGAACAGGTCAGCGCGGTGATCGAATGGTTCACCGGCGACTTGCTCGGGGGCCAGGTAGCCGAACTTGCCCTTGAGGCCCACGCTCGGTTGCGCCGGTTTCACGCGTTGCTCGAAGCGAGCAATGCCGAAATCGCCCAGTTTGATCTGCCCGTCTATCGACAGATAAATGTTCGAGGGTGTCACGTCGCGGTGGACGATGTGCAGGGCATTGCCTTCGGCGTCGTGTGCCGTGTGCACGGCAGACAGGGCGCTGGCCACGCGCATGGCGATGAACGCCGCCAGGCCCGGCGGGAACTTTCGTTGGTCGGCGTCGGCCCGCCGGAGCAGGCGGTACAGGTCGACACCCTCCACGTATTCCATGGCCAGGTACGGTTCATCACCGACCATGCCGGCACCGAATACGTTGACGACGTTGCGGTGTACGACCGCCCGGTGCAGCGCAGCTTCACGTTCGAGGGCGTCGAAATCGCCACCCTCGCGCGCGGCGCGCAGTAGCTTCTTCACCACCAGGTGCGGTGCGGGTTGAACTCCGATTTTCGGGCGCGCCAGGAATACCTCCGCGCTTCCGCCGACGGCGATGCGCCGTTCCAGCACGAATGGCCCGAATGGTTGCTGGGCCCCGGCCCCTTTGCGGTCGGTTGCCACAGCGCTCCATTAGAGCGGCTTTCGGGCAATCGGGACAGTGAAAAGGAGTTCCCGCGGCTGCTCGTGCTTCGTGCTCGCGGGCCCCGCGAACTTGCCGCATTTTGAGCGCCAAGCCGACACCAGCTCGGCATTCATCTCAAGACTCGGACGACAGGGGGGCGTGTAGGTAGCGCGTCTTCCGGCCGGGCGTTTTGCCGATTGGTCTCAGGAATCGCTCACCGACCCGCTGTCTCCGTCCGAGAAAGTGATAAAGGGCGCTCATGACGCGCGCGCTTGGTCTTTTCCTTCGGTTCGCGCTGATAGTCATTTGTGCCTCGCTCGCGGGTAGCTGCAAGTGCAGCCCTGAAGCCGCTAGCGTGCCGCCGAAGTCGCCCACGGTGCGCTTGTATCTGGTGTCGTCGCCTGCTGGCGCACTCGAGCCGTGTGGTTGCGTGAAGGACATGCTCGGTGGCGTCGATCACTTGGCCGCGTTCGTGAAGCAACAATCGGCCGACGCGCCTCACAGCGCGTTGCTCGGCGCAGGTCCGCTGTTCTTCATGAACACCGCGCTCAACCCCGAGCGTGCGACACAAGACGAGTGGAAGGCTGACGCGCTGGCGCGCTCGCTCGGGGCTGCAGGTCTGCGCGCTTGGGCGCCAGGCGCAAATGATTGGGCAGCCGGAGCCAAAACTTTCGAAACGCTCGCCAAGGCCGCCGGTGCGGTCCCGCTCGCCTCGAACCTGCAGGGCGCGTCGACGCAGGCGACGCGCGTGTTCGAGATGGGCGGAGCGAAGGTCGGCGTTGCAGGCGTGAGCCTGCCGCTATACGAGACCAAACTGCCGCCCGGCATCAGCGCACTCGACACGCTGAGCGAACTCAAGAAAGCCAAAGTCACGCTGGATGACCAAGGCGTACGAGTCCGGATCCTGCTCACGGCCATGCCGCGTGGTGACGCGCTGCGCCTGATCGATCAGGTGCCAGGCTTTCAAGTGTTGGTGATCGGGAAACCGTTCGACCAAGGCGAGAGCAACGATCGCCCGACTCCGCCCGAGGTGGTCGGCTCGACGCTGGTCGTGGAAGCGCCGAACCACCTGCAAGCGATGGGCGTCGTGGACCTGTTCGTGCGCGACGACAAATACGAGTTCGCAGACGGCTCGAACACCGCTGCAGCCTCGGAGCGCGAAAGTCTCACCGCGCGTATCGCGGAACTCGACGCGCGGCTCGCTGCTGCCAACAACGCGGGCAAGACGTCCGAAGCCGATTTGGCGGCGCGCCGCGTGGATCTCGAGCACATGAAAGCGCAGCTCAAGGAGCTTTCGGCGCCGAATGTTCCGACGAAGGGCAGCTTCTTTCAGTACCGCTTGGTCGAAGTCCGGGACAACCTCGGCCGCGAGCAGGCAGTGCAGACGTTGATGGATGGCTACTATCAACGAGTCAACGAGCACAATCGCGATGTCTTCAAAGACAAGTTGCCTCTTCCGGCTCCGGAAGGGCAGAGCCACTACGTGGGCGTGGACACGTGCAGCACGTGTCACAAGAGCGAGCGCGAGTTCTGGAACCTCACGCAGCACGCCGCAGCTTACGCAACGCTCTCTTCAGCACACAAAGAGTTCAATCTCGATTGCGTGAGTTGCCACGTGACCGGTTACGACAAACCGGGTGGCTCCACAGTGGTTCACGTCGAGAAGCTGACCAACGTGCAATGCGAGGTCTGTCACGGTCCAGGTTCACGCCACGTCGACGCGCCGCTGGAGGGCAAGATCGTTGCCTCTCCAGATCCAAGCTTGTGCGCAGCGCAGTGCCATCATCCACCGCACGTCAAAGCAGACTGGAGCGCGATTGCTTCATGGCCAAAGATCGTCGGACCCGGGCATCAGAAAGCCAAGGCACCGGCCGACGCGCCCAAGAAGTGAGTGTGGCGGCGCATGAGGAGAGTTGAGGAAGTGAGTTAAGGAACCGATTTCACATCGGTAAAAGTGCGCTAATTTACAGCCTTACAGAACTTTCCAGCCGGGACGTTCGCTGTCCATGGACTAATCCGCCAGGATTGCGGATCAGATTTTTGAGCGCGTGTCGAGAGTTGTGGCTGACTCGATGGGCCCGAGTTACTTTGATGCCCGATGACCCACGACGAATCCGCTCACGACGACTCTGAAGATCGTTTCTACGTGCAATTCGATTCGCGCGAGGTCGAGCTGATGACGCTCGACGAGATTCAAGGCGCGTTCGAGGCCGGGCAGATCCACGAGAACACGTTCTTGTGTCGCGAGGGCGACAGCGAATGGATCACGCTCGCCGTCGTTGCCGGTTTGGGTGAAGAAGAGCCCGAGGCGGAGGCTGAAGCCGCGCCCGTGGTCGAGCGCCGCCCGGCAATGCCGGAGCGCCGGCCGGAAATGGCCAACGTTGGCGAGACTCGCCCACCGATGCCGGAACGCCGGCCGGAGCCGGTCAATGCTGGCGAGACCCGCCCGCCGATGCCGCAGCGTCGTCCGGAGATGAACACCCAGCCGGCCGCGCGCTTCCAGCCGCAGTCCGTGCCGCCAGTCGCGCCGAGCGCGCCCGCACCGTCGTTGAGCTTCGCGCCGGTCACGAGCAACGTAGAGCCCGCGGGGCTCGATTTCGACGAGCTGTCGATGCGCCCGAAGCGCCGCTGGGGCCTGGTGCTCGCTGCCGCCGCGGTTTTGGCAGTTGCCGGTGGCGGCACCGTGTTCGCGCTCAACGGCAGCGCGATGGCCTCCGCTATTCCGGACAAGGCTGCCCTCGAGGCGGCTGCCAGCCACAGCCAGGCATCGCTCACGCTCTCGAATATCCAGGCCAAGCCGGTCGAAACGACGGCCCCCGTGGCCGCTCCTACACCCGCTCCGGAACCGACTCCGGCCCCGGCTGCCGAAGCTCCCAAGAGCAACGGCCTGACCGAGGACATGAAGCAAGCCCTACTCGCGCAGGACAAGGTGAAGGAGTCCAAGAAAGCCAAGAAGGGCAAGGGCCGCGCCGCTGCTTCGGGGTCCGCCCCGCGCAAGGGCGGCAAGGTCGCAAGCTCCGGCGGCTTCAAGTCCGGCGGCAGCGCGTACGACCCGCTCAACGGCAAGCTCTGAGTTACTCGGCCGCCTAGCTCCGCCCCTAGGCGGCCATCGTCAGTAGCCGGTCTGAATCACTGCTTCGGCGCGAGAGCGACGAGGCAGTGATAGGCCGCGTACTTGTACGAATCAGCGAGCGTCGGGTAGTTGAACACCATGTCGATGAACACGTCGACCGTCGCACCGAGATGAATCGCCGTCTGCCCGATGTGCACGAGCTCGGTCGCTCGTTCGCCGATCACGTGCACGCCGATCAACTTGCGTGATTTGGCGTCGACGATGAGCTTGGTGATGCCCTCCAAATCGCCGGTGATCTTGCCGCGCGCGTTGTTCTCGAACAGTCCGCGACCGCACACGTAGTCGATCTGCTTTTGTTTGCAGGTCTCCTCGGTTTCACCGTACGAGCTGACTTCGGGGATGGTGTAGATGCCGTAGGGCATCTCGGCGGCGACGGCTTGCTTGTAGCTGAAGCCGAACGCGTGGCACATCGCGACCCGGCCTTGCTCCATCGACACGGAAGCCAACGCGGGAAAGCCAATCACGTCGCCCGCGGCGTAGATGCTCGGAACCGTCGTGCGGAACTGACTGTCGACCGGGATGTACCCACGAGAATCGGCGGCAAGCCCGACCGTTTCGAGTCCCAGATCCGAAACGCGACCGGTACGCCCCGCTGCGAAGAGCAGCTGTTGGTTTTCGATCGTTCGCCCGTCACTGAGCGTCGTGACCACGCCATTGGCTGAACGCACGACCGTGGTCCAGCGTTGGCCCTGCACCAAGACGATCCCAAGCTTGAGCATGGCGGCTTTGAGCCGAGCCACGATCTCCGCGTCCAAGAACGGAAGGATCTCCGAGCGAGCGTCGACCAGCGTGATGCCGACGCCCAATGCCGCGAACATGCACGCATACTCGCAGCCAATCACGCCTCCACCCAAGATCGTCATTGAAGTCGGCAAATCGTGGATGGTCAGGATCTCGTCGCTGTCGTGGATCCAATCGTCGGCGAAGTCGATGTCCGGTGGGCGATGGGGCCTCGAGCCTGTCGCGAGTAAAATGACGTCGGCACGGAGTCGCCGTTCACCGGTGGATGACGCAACGGAGACGGTGTGCGCATCGACCAAGCGCCCGTGCCCTTGCACGTATTGGACGTCGTGCTGCGCTAGGTTTTTGCGAAAGGAGCGCGACTCAGCGGCGGCGATCGCATTCTTGCGCGACATCAGGCGTGGCAACGTGGCGTTGCGATCGAGCTCCAACGCGACGCCGTACAGTTCACGCGCTCGATAACCCGAGAGGTAGAGCGCCGTTTCTCGAAGAGTCTTGCTGGGCAAAGTTCCCGTGTGCACGGCCGCGCCGCCCGGCTCCGGCTCGCACTCGACGATGGCCACTCGCTTCTTGAAATAGGCCGTCTGCGCGGCCGCTTTCTCGCCCGCAGGGCCTGCACCAATCACGACCAAATCGAAATGTTCGAGCTCGGACACGCTTTCGAGCTTATCCGCAGTCGATCGTGAGCTCTAGCCACATCGATGTAGGTGTAGGGAAATTGCGGCATATTCTTCGGTGTTAGAGTGGCCGTTCTGAGGTGTCGATGAAGCCAGCCGAGCAGGTCGCCGATCCATTCATCCGGGTCGAGCTATTCAGGGTGGGCACCACCAAGGTGACGCCAACGACATTGGTGATCGCGTTGCTCATCATCTTGATGAGCTTGTTGTGCTCGCGTGTCTTCCGCGCGGGCATGCGGCGCTTCTTTCAGCGCAGCGGGCTTGCGCCAACGGGTCATGCCGGGGCCATCGAGCGGCTCGTGCACTACGCGATCGTGCTGCTCGGCGTCCTGGTGGCGATGCGCACGACCGGAATTCGGCTCGACGCGCTGTTTGCCGCGGGCGCCGTGTTCGCCGTCGGCTTCGGTTTCGCGATGCAGAACATCGCCCAGAACTTCGTGTCGGGGGTGATCTTGCTGTTCGAGCGCACGATCAAGCCGGGCGACGTAATCGAGGTCGGCGGGCAGATCGTCAAAGTTCAGCAGATGAGCATTCGCGCCACGATCGTGCGCACCTTGGATGAAGAAGACGTGATTGTCCCGAATTCCTCGCTGGTGCAATCGAACGTGAAGAACTTCACGCTCGAAGACAACATCTACCGAGTGCGCGTGACCGTGGGCGTCTCCTACAACTCGGACGTGCCCAAGGTGAAGGCGGTGCTCGACAGCTGTGCGCGTGCCATGGACTATCGAGAAAAAGGCTATGAGCCGCGCGTGCTCTTGCTGGGTTTCGGCGCGTCCGCGCTGGAGTTCGAGGCTTCGGTTTGGATGCGCGACCCGTGGAACCACCGCATCGCCAGCTCGAAATTGAGGGAAGCGATTTGGCTCGCGTTCAAGGAGCATCAAATCAACATCGCGTTCCCGCAAGTGGACGTGCACTTCGATTCGCCAGTCGCCGAGAGCTTGCGGCTACTCTCGGCGCCCAAAGCGACGACCGCCGCATAGCTTCCGGCTAGGCGTCAGCCGTCATCACGCGGTTGCGCCCGCCGTGTTTCGCCGCGTAGAGCGCGCTGTCTGCGCGCGCAATCAAAGCCTTCATGGTGCCGGCGCAGCCTGGGCCGCACACCGAAGCAACGCCGAAGCTCGACGTCACTTTGAACGGGCCGCTGGGTCCGGGAATGTTGAGCTCTTCAATCGTCTTGCGCAGGCGTTCGGCCGCGATCTTGCCGCCCACCAAATTGCTGCCAGGCAAAATCAGCAAGAACTCTTCGCCCCCGTAGCGAGCCGCTAGATCGCCACCGCGCAGCTTCGAGCCGAAGACACGCCCGACGACGCGCAGGACTTCGTCGCCCGTCAGGTGACCGTGGGTGTCGTTGACCTTTTTGAAAAAGTCGATGTCGCTGAGCACGATCGTGAGCCAAGTTTGGTCGCGCTCGGCGCGAGACAAATCGCGGAGCAGCGCGTCTTCCAGTGCGCGCTTGTTGGCCAAGCCAGTCAACGCGTCGGTCGAAGCCAAGCGAATGAGCTGTGTGTTGGCTTCTTGCAGTTGCTTGCCGAGCAGTTCCTTTTCAGCGAGCAACGACTCCAGCCGGCGCACGGCGGCGTCGTAGTTCTGGGTCATCTCTAGCAAACTGCGATTCACGTCGACCAAAATGCCCTCGACGCTCTGCTGTGGGCCAACATCGCGATCGAACGCGGTGGCCGCAGCGACCACCAGCTCAGGCAAACTCTTCAGCGCGGCCTGCGCGTCGTCTTGGCTCAAGCCCAGCGCCAGCACGGCGTCGATCGCAGCTCGGCGATTTTGCACTGGATCGCCGCCCTCCCAAATCGCCGCTAAGCGCTCCGCGGCCCAAGCGACCCGCGACGAAAGCGCTTCCGGTGGCGAATCTGCGTGATGCTCGCGCACTGCAGCTTCGACGTGAGGCGGAAGCATGAAGGTCGCCGCCAGCGCGGCTCCCGCGACCGGGTGCTCTGGCAGTCCAGCGGCGCGCTCGTGCATGATGCGGTGGAGCGCCGGCAACCGAGCCACCTCGGCCGCGCCCTCGAGATCCTCGCGTGCGCGCGAGAGCAAGCCCACCTCGAGGAACAGGCCGGTCGTGAAAAACTCATCGACTTCCTTCTGACCGAGCTGCTGCGCCAACAACTGCGAAGCAACCGCGCGACGGAGCGAGTTGCCGAGCAAAGTCCGCCCGGCTTCACCCACCGGAACCATATCGGACAACGCCAAACTCATGCCGATGCCGCGAAGGCCGCGGATCCCGACCATCGACACTGCTTGCCGTACGTCCGAAACGTTTCGCTGCACGCCGAACGCGGGACTGTTGACGACCGCGATGATCCGCAAAGCAAACCCCGGATCGCTCGCCGCAAGCTTCGTCAGCTCGGGGAGCGATGCCTCGGGCGCCAAGGATTCGCGCACGATCTGCAGCGCAATCAGCGACAGCGGCGCTTTGCTTTGCGGCTTCCCGTTTCGTGTGGCGTGCGCGTTCATGAGCGTTCAGGGACCGCGCGTGACGCGCCGGTCGAGCTCCAATCGAACTTCAATACGGCCGCCCTTAGACGCGGGCTAAGGGCGATAAAAGCGGCAAATCGCGACAATGAGCGGCGCCGGAAGCCGCGGGACCGCTGGAGAGGGCGCCCGCTCTAGCTCGCGTCTTTTTTACTACCCAAAGACAGCCGCTCGCCGATGATGCGCCGCAGCGCGAGCAGGTCGTAGCGCGCCGGGCGATCATCATCGGACAGGTTCGCCACGTCTTGCGCGATGCCGTCCACGACTGCTCGAGGCTTTTCAGGCACCTTGAGGGCCTCGCCCAGTTTGGCGAGCGCCGCCTGCTCGGCAGCCGTCACCACGCCGTCGAGCCGCGTGATCCACGCGGCCACCCCATAAACGAACAGCCGATCTTCCTTGGACAGATTTTTGCGATCGATCACGCCGATGTCGATCGGCTTCTCGGTGGCTTCTTCGATCTCGGCGATCTCATCGATGTCGAGGCCTTCTTCCAATGCGGTGCGCACGATCGCGTCGGCTTCGTCTTGATCGAGCTGCCCGTCAGCCCAGCCCACGGCAGCAAGCGCCAAGTACACATCGCGACCCAGTCTGGTCTTCTGATCCGTCATGTGAACCTCCGAGAACCAGAACCCATAACACAGTTCGTAGGGCGCTCAGAGAGGGAGGGGAGGTGGGCGATCGAGGGCCAGCATCGCACCTCGAAGCGCCGCGGGTTTCCCGCCCCTCGACGCCGAAGGCTTTGACGGCCTGCGACTTGGCGCGTGACCATCAACAAAAATTCTCCTTCTTGCTCGAGCAGCCTCAGAAACGAGTTTCGAACGCGATTCGGTTTTGCGTGGCTCGGTCGCGTTTGCGCTACACTCGGGCGCGTGGTTCAAGTCCTCTACTTCGCCGCGCTGCGTGACCTGCTCGGGCTGCATGAGGAAGCGCTGGAGCTCCCCGAACAGGTGCGCACAGTCGCCGAGTTCGTCCGGCACCTGCAAAGCGTGCGCCCTGCGCTGAACGGCAAATTAGCCTCGGTGCGCGTCGCCTTGGACGAAGCTTTCGCCGCAGATTCCGACAGTTTGAGCAACGTGCGCACGATCGCGCTGATTCCGCCCGTTGCTGGCGGCTGAGCGTTGCTCGCACCTGAACGCGAGGCTAGGCTCTCGCCCCGGTGCCAGCCCCATTGCCATTCGAATTCCGCGTCGGAGCCGACGAAAATGGGCTCGGTGCCCGCCTTGGTCCACTCGTCGTCACCGCGGTGCTCGCACGAGTGAACGAACGCGGTCGTCGCACCCTCAGCCGCAAACTCCCGCAAGCGATTCGCGCTGATTTGGACGACTCGAAGCGGCTGATGTCGCACACGGACGTCGCTCTCGGTGAAGCGTGGGCCCGCGCGCTCGCTGGAGGAACGGTGAATTCCCCAGCAGAGTTGTTCGAGCGCCTCTCGCTCGAGGGCTCGAGCAAACTGAAAAAGCGCTGTGAATCACACGTCGCTGGTCAATGCTGGAACGCGCAGAAAGAGGCCTTCCAGGCCGAAGCCGCAGACGTGCGGCGCGTGGCGAAGCATCGCGAGGCGCTCGCCGAGCGCGGCGTCGAACTGCTGAGCGTGCGCAGCAGCGTCGTTTGCACCAAGCAGCTGAACGATGCCAAACAACGAGGCACGAACCGCTTCGTCGCAGATCTGAATGCGATGGAGGATTTGGTTCTCGAGCTACGCGCCAAAGCCGGCGGCGACATCGAAGCCGTGTGCGGAAAAGTGGGCGGCATCGCCGAATACTCCAAATTCTTCGGCCCGCTCTCGGGGCGGCTGCACGCGATCTTGGTCGAAGGGCGCGCGCGCAGCGGCTATCGGTTTCCGGGGCTCGGTGAGCTGCACTTCGTGCGTGACGCCGACGCGGCGGACCCATTGGTAAGCCTCGCTTCGCTGGTCGGCAAATACGTGCGCGAACTGTTCATGTCGCGCATCGGCCAGCACTACGCCGATGAGCATTCAGAAGAGAAGCGCCCGAGCGGCTATCACGATCCGGTCACCGCAGACTTCGTAGTCCGCTCCAGCGCCTTGCGCCGAACCCGCAAGATCCCGGATCACTGCTTCGAGCGCGAACGCGCCGGTGATGCGCTGGATGGAGCTTAATTCGTGAGCGATCGTCCGTCGCAACGCATTCTGCGCGGACCGCTGGGACTCGAGGTGCTGCGCTTCGGCGCGCCGCTCGCGCTCGGCATGGGATTGCAGACGGCGTTCAACCTCGTCGATGCCTTCATCATCTCGCGTTTGGGCGGAGCCACCACGGGCCCGGCGCTCGGCGCAATCGGCATTTGCGATCAGCTGTCGGCCCTCGGAACCATCGTGAGCTATGGCCTGAGCGTCGCGACCGCCACGCTGATCAGCCGAAAGGTTGGCGAACGCGATCAGGAGGCCGTGCGGGAGGTTGCCTGGCAATCCCTGATCGTGATTACCGCGCTCTCGTTGTTCTTCGGAATTTTTGGCGGGCTTGGCGCCGGGTTCGTGCTGCGCGACTTGGTCGGTGCCAAAGGCGAAGTCGCCAATCTGGGCGTGCCCTACTTGCGTGTGATGCTCGGAGGCTCGTTCACGATCTTCATGCTGATGCACTTGGTCAGCTTGCAGCGCGCGCTCGGCAGCAGCAAAACACCCGTGGGGTTGCTGATCGCGTCCAACGTGATCAATCTGATCTTGGCCGTGGTCATGGTCTACGGCCCCGGTGATTCGCCCGGAATTTTGGCTTGGGGCAGGCCCATTGCGCGCTTTTTCGGCGTCCCGCGCATGGGCTTGATGGGCGCCGCGTGGGCGACTTTGATCGCGCGCTTCGTGGTGCTCGTGCCCTTGTTTGCGATTTTGATGAAGCGCTTCGGCTTGTTTTTGCCGAAATCACGCATGGTCGCGCAGCGTGAAATCATCGGAGCGATCGTCAAGCTTGGCTGGCCTTCGAGCGCGCAGCTCGTGGTGAGGATCATGGCGATGCTGGTGACGCACTCACTCGTGGCGCGCGCGTTTACCACGCCGACGGATCAAAGCGCGACCACCGCGCTGGGCATCGTTTTTCGATTGGAGACGATGGCGTTGTTCGTCGGCTTGGGCTGGGGCAGCGCGGCGCAAACTTTCGTTGGCCAGAACCTGGGCGCGCAGAACCCGGAGCGCGCAAAATTGAGCGGTTGGTACGCAGCCTTCTGCAATGCGGCGATGATGGGTGCGCTCGCCATCGTGTACGCGGTGTATGGCTCGAGCATCGTCGGTTTCTTCGATTCGGCTCCCGAGGTGCTTCGGCCTGCGCTGAGTTATATCCGGTGGGTCGGCGCGAGCTATGTCGGTTTGGGGATCGGCATTGTGCTCGGCTCGGCGATCCAGGGCGCGGGCGCGACGCTCCGCGCGTTGTTGCTCGATACGCTGGTAATCGTCGGGTTTCAGCTGCCGATGAGCATTATTTTCGTATTGTCCGAGCGCGCCACGTATATCGGGCTTTGGCAGATTGTGGCGCTGACGTATTGCTTGTTCGCGTTGGTGTACGTGATCAGCTATCGGCGTGGGCGGTTTTTGAACGCGACGCCCGCGTCGTTTGCGTGAGCGCGTCTGAATCGTTCGGCGACCCGAGTTGCTGATCCAAACGCACTTAGGTGACGTCTCCCCCGCGTTTCAGGAAACATCGCGGAAGCCCCAAGCCAATGGCAGGACGACTTTTGACTTGGGTGGCTCCACGAACGGAACATCCACAACCTAAAGGTTGTGGCTACGCCGTCGGGCGACTGTTCTCTCGATCGCGACCACGATGCGGCTGTCGGGTGCTCGTCAGGACAACGCGGCTGATGCGCGCTGGTACCCGACTCCGCCGGACGCTACCAGGCGGCACCCGCGGCGCAGTGTTCGCGCGGTGCCGCCTGGCGCACCGTCACCATCGCCGCAATCAATCGGCGCTGGGGACGATCAACACTTGTCGATCGGCTTGTCGCAGTTGCGCGGTCCGCAGCCCGTTGGATAGAGCAGGCCGTCGACGCAAGTGACGACTTGCGTGCAGATCAACTTGGGATTGCAGGTTGGGGTGCAGGCCACTTGTACGCAAATTCCACCGCAGTCAGCGCCTCCCCTGCACGGACTACAGTCGTCCCTCGGGTCGTCCACGCATTGGAAGCCGGCAGGACACGGCAACCCCGCAAATCCTCCACATTGGATCAGTCTCGGTTTCGGCACGGGGATCGGGACCGCAAGCTCGTTCCCCGTCTGTTCTGTCGGCTCAGTCCCGCTCCCGGGATCTGTCCCCGCACATGCGGCCAACAGTGCCGCGCTCCACGCCAAGATCGCGCATCCAACCCACCGTCTCGAATGAGCCATGCTTCCTCCTCGCTGTTTGGAATGAACGCTTCGGTCTGCACGATGCGCCGAGAGCGTTCGATCTCGTGACCATCAGACTACTAGCTGCCTGCTCTCGTTCCGTCCAGGGCTGCGCCAGCGTCTGAACGCCCAGCGAGTTCACAATTGTGGCGCCGACGCTTCGTGACTTCTGTCGATTTCCGCCGCAAGAGGTGCGCGCTCGGACGCGCTAGTGTTGTTCCAAACACTACGATGCTGTTGCCGTGCCTCCATTGTCGACCAGTATCGAGCGCCAAAATCTCCCAGCTCGGGATGCGTTGCTGACCCACGAACACGCTTCGGCGTGGGAGCGGAAGCACTGCCACTCTTGATCGAGCCTCGTTGGCTTGATTGCAACACCCCGCGTCGAATGCGACCATTCCGCCTCATGAGCGTTTCTTGTTGCCTATTACGTTTTTCAAACCTCGAGTTCGCTGAGCTAGAGCGTCTTCTGACCGAAGACAAAACAACCGCCTATGGAGCACAACTGAACGTGAAAATCCGATGAAACCGTTGTGCATCCGGCGAATGGCTGGCTGCGCTACAACCGCTTTCGGAGGACGCCCTTGCCGCGAGCGCGGCTTGTCTGCATAACTGTCGGGGATGAAGTTTTTTCGGGTCGGGTTCTGGGGGAGGTTGGGGTGCGTGCTGGTCGGGGGGGTGCTCACTGCATGCGGGAACTCCGAAAGCGGCTCTCAGCACGCCGGTGCGGGTGCAGACAGCGGCGGCGCGAGCAGTGGGGCGTCACCGGGCGGCTCAAGCAGCGCTGGTTCAGTGAGCGGCGTCAGCGGGACGAGCGGCGTCGGCGGTATGAGCGGCGTCAGCGGCAATGTGAACGCGGGGGCGAGCGCGGCGGGCAGTGCAGCCATGACGAAGTACGAGGCGTGTGTCACGTACATGAACGCGCAGTGCAACAAGCGCTACCTCGAATGTCGGGGTTTCGACACCAAGGCTGATCCTTGCCCAGCATTCATGCGTTGGTGTCCGGACTTCTTGTTTTCCGAGGGCTCACAGCTGGATATTCCCAGCGTGCTCGCTTGCGCTGAAACTTGGCGCCACTACTCCTGCGATTTGCTCAACAAAGGTTTCGATCCCGATTGCGGGTTAGCGAGCGGCACGCGCGCGTTGGGCGAGCCCTGCAAGTACGGGAGACAATGTCAGTCGAACGAGTGCGCAGCGAAGCGGGGTGTGGATAACGCCCGGCTCGAATGCGGGCAATGTGTCCCAGTGGGTGGCGCAGGTGATCCCTGCGATGATGGTTCGTTCGCCTGCGGCGATGGTTACGAGTGCACGGGTAGCGGCTGCCAGTCTTCGCTGCAGTTCGATCTAGCCGACGGCGCGGTGTGCCAGAGGTACGCTCAGTGCCACGGTCTGTCGCTCTGTTTCCCTGCGAGCGATGGGATGATGCGCTGTCAGCCGCAACGCAAAGCGGGGGAAGACTGCAGCAACGGCGCGTACTGTGAGTCCGGCACGATTTGCGGTAACGACAAGCTGTGTCAAGTGCAGCTCCCCGCCAAACTTGGTGAGTCGTGTGCCGACCGTCCTTGTGCGCCTGACGGGTGGTGTACTTACTCGACGACCGCCGCCGATCAGCTGGTGTGCGTCGCAAAAATGAAAGTCGGCGAGTCGTGTCAGGTGCAGGATCGGGATCAGGATCTGGTCGGAAACTGTGGCGCCGGACTGAGCTGTTTCTGCGCAGGCACGCCTTGCACGCCGACCTGCCTGTATGAACGGCGTGAGGGCGACACCTGTGGAGACGCGCTCTCGTTTTGCGTCCCGGGGACGACGTGTGATTCAGGCAAGTGTGTCGGCGTGGAGCTGCAGGGTCTGGCTAAAGCAGCCTGTGGACAATAGCCGGTCAGTCCCCCGGCGCGCTCTCGGTGAAAGCGTGCCGGGCCGCGGGGCCTGCCGTTGATTTCGCCTGCAAACGCGCAATATCGCTGGTCGCGTGACCCGTTTTCCGCCAGATGGGTACTGAAGAGAGCGGGCAAAAATGCCACCGGGATCTCCTCGAAAATTTGCCGTCGTTCGAGGCGGAAAGCAGGCTGACGCGCCCCGTGAGCTTTTTCACGACGATTGGGGGGCTTTGGCGCGCGCGGCGGGGGCGGGCGACGCGCAAGCCATGCGCACGTTCCTGCTCACCGCCGGCCCCCACATCCTGCGGGTGGTCAGACGCCTGCTCGGCAGTCACCATCCGGATGTGGAAGACGTGGCGCAAGAATGTGCGTTCGCGCTCGTCGACGCCTTGCCGTCGTTTCGTGGCGAGTGCAGCGCGATCCATTTCGTGTGCCGGATTTCGCTGCTCACGGGCATCAACACACGCCGCCGTCTGCGAGCCGCCAAGCGCGCACACGAGCGCGAGGGCGAGGGTGATGACGCGCTCGAGGCCGTGGCTTGTGCGAGCCCCAGACCTGACGAGCGGTTTTCGTCGCGGCTAATCGAGGACGTCGTTCGAGATTTGTTCAATACGTTGCCGATCGAGCAGGCTGAAGCGCTCGCGTTGCATTGCGTGCTCGGATACACGTTGGCGGAAATGGCGAGCAGCAGTGGGATTTCTGCCGATACCTGGAAGAGCCGCTTGCGTTTGGCCAAACAGTCGCTGCGACGCCGCGTGCTCGCGGATCCGCGAGCGCTGGAGTTGCTTGCGCCCTGGGAAGGGGATTCATGAGCGTTTCTGACGTGGACGATCTGCTCGTTCGAGCGCGGCGCAACTTGCTTTCGCCCGGCGAAAAGCGCGAGCTCGAACCCACGCTCGACTCGCTGCCTGAAGCGCGGCTCTTGCTCCGCGCTGGACTGGCTTTCGACGACCAGGCGTCGGCTTTGGCCGGGGACGAAGAGCTGGTCGCCGCGCTGGCGCGTAGGGCGGAGGCGTATGCGAAGGCCCGCACGGGCCAGAACACGCGCGCGCCGCGCGCGACGGTGGGCAGACAACGCCGCGCGCGGCGCAATCTCTGGCTCACCGCGGCAGCCTCGTT
>Ga0164241_10001339_pt1 | contig 31137 bp, 24 predicted proteins | sample OricomyardsoilBY_FD_108780 | JGI IMG/M metagenome (GOLD analysis project Ga0164241, IMG submission 108780) | Backyard soil microbial communities from Emeryville, California, USA - Original compost - Back yard soil (BY) | ecosystem: Environmental > Terrestrial > Soil > Unclassified | place: USA... | reverse complement strand
CGCGCTACGAGGCGCTGATGCTGCTCTTCTACAGCCGCACCGGCTCGCTGCCGCTGGGCAAGATCGGCGACCGGCTGCAGGTCCACCGCACGAGCGTCACCAACCTCGTCGACGGGCTCGAGAAGCTCGGGCTCGTCGAGCGCTCGCCGCACCCGACCGACCGCCGCACGACGCTGGCGACGATCACGCCCGCGGGGCGCGAGGCGGCGTCGGCGGCGACCGAGGCGCTCAACGCCGATCGGTTCGGCACGGCGCCGCTGGGGACGGCCGAGCTCGACGCGCTGACCGACCTGCTGCGCCGGCTGCGGATCGACGCCGACGACTTCGTCGGGCCGTAGGCGCGGCCCGAAGCGTGGGACCATCTCTCCATGGACTCTCACGACGAGATATGCGATATTCCGACTATCGTGAATGCTCCCACTTCCGCCGCCTCCGAGCGTGACGCCTCCTTCACCACGCTGAGCGGCGAGCCGATCAAGCCGCTCTACACCGAGGCCGACCTCCCCGACCCCGAGCAGATCGGGCGCCCGGGCGAGTACCCGTTCACGCGCGGGGTCTACGACACGATGTACCGGGGCCGCCTGTGGACGACGCGGCAGTTCGCCGGCTTCGGCACCGCCGAGGAGACGAACGAGCGCTTCCGCTACCTGCTCGCCCACGGGCAGACGGGCCTGTCGACCGCGTTCGACATGCCGTCGCTGATGGGCCACGACTCCGACCATCCGCGCTCGCTGGGCGAGGTCGGGCGCGAGGGCTGCGCGGTCGACACGGTCGACGACATGCAGACGATGTTCCAGGGCATCGACCTCGGCGAGGTCACGGTGTCGATGACGATCAACGCGCCGGCGGCGATCATGCTCGCCTTCTACGTCGTCGCGGCGGAGCGTCAGGGCATCCCGCCGGAGCGGCTCGGCGGCACGATCCAGGCCGACATCCTCAAGGAGTACATCGCCCAGAAGGAGTGGTGCTTCCCGATCGACCCGGCGATGCGCCTGCTCGGCGACATGATCGAGCACTCCTCGAAGACCATGCCGCGCTGGAACTCGGTGTCGGTGTCCGGCTACCACATCCGCGAGGCCGGATCGACGGCGGCGCAGGAGCTGGCGTTCACGCTCAAGGACGGGCTCACGTACGTCGAGGAGGCGGTCGAGCGGGGGCTCGACGTCGACGACTTCGCGCCCCGGCTGTCGTTCTTCTTCAACGCCCAGATCGACTTCTTCGAGGAGATCGCGAAGTACCGCGCCGCGCGCCGGATCTGGGCGCGCGAGCTGCGCGAGACGTTCGGGGCGAAGAACCCGAAGTCGTGGCTGATGCGCTTCCACACGCAGACGGCGGGCGTCTCGCTGACCGCCCAGCAGCCGCTGAACAACATCGTCCGGACCGCGATCGAGGCGCTCGCCGGCGTGCTCGGCGGGACCCAGTCGCTGCACACGAACTCCTACGACGAGGCGCTCGCGCTGCCGACCGAGGACGCCGTCCGGATTGCGCTGCGCACCCAGCAGATCATCGCCCACGAGACCGGCGTCGCGAACACCGCCGACCCGCTCGGCGGCTCGTACTTCGTCGAGGCGCTGACCGACGAGATGGAGCGCCAGGCCTACGACTACTTCGCCAAGATCGACGAGCTCGGCGGGATGGTCGCGGCGGTCAAGCAGAACTACCCGCAGCGCGAGATCGCCGACGCCTCCTACGAGCTGCAGGGCGAGATCGACCACGGCCGCCGGATCGTCGTCGGCGTCAACGCCTACACCGAGGGCGACGACGGCCAGACCCCGATCCTCCACATCGACCCGGCGCTCGAGCGCAAGCAGGTCGGCTCGCTCCAGGCCGTTCGCGCGCGGCGCGACGGCGCGGCGGTCGAGCGCTCCCTGGCCGAGATCCGCACGGTCGCCGGCGGTGGCGGCAACCTGATGCCGCCGATGATCGAGGCCGCGCGCGTCCACGCGAGCGAGGGCGAGATCATCGAGGCGCTCCAGGACGTCTGGGGTGCCTACACGGAGACCCCCGTCTTCTAGCTACGATCCCGCCTCTTCGACCGGGAGGCAGAAGATGAGCTTGCGGGAGGCGCCGTCGCTGGACGGCCGCCGCGTTCTGATCACGGGTGCCGCGCGCGGCATCGGCGCGGCGCTGGCGCTGCGGTTGCACGAGCGCGGGGCGCGCGTCGCGTTGGCCGGGCTGGAGGAGGAGCGGCTGGCCGAGATCGCGGTGCGCTGCGGCGGTGCGTACTGGGCGCCGTGCGACGTCACCGACCGCGAGGCCGTCGACGCGGCGGTCGAGGGCGCGGTGGACGCGCTCGGCGGGCTCGACGTGGTGGTCGCGAACGCGGGGGTCGCGGCGCAGCTCCCGCTCGTCGGCGGCGACCCCGCGGTGATGGAGCGCACGATCGCCGTCAACGTGATGGGCGTCTACCACACGCTGCGCGCGGCGGGCCCGCACATCAGCCACGAGCGCGGGTACGCGCTGCCGATCGCCTCGGTCGGGGCGGTCGTCCACCTGCCGCTGATGGGCGCTTACAGCGCCTCGAAGGCGGCGGTCGAGGCGCTCGGCAACACGCTGCGGATCGAGCTGCGGCCGTCCGGCGCGCGGGTCGGCGTCGGCTACTTCGCCGAGATCGACACCGACATGACGGCGCGCGGGTTCGGGACGGAGGCGGCCGCGAAGCTGACCGCCGGCCTCAAGCCGTTCCTGCGCGTCGCTCGCCTCGAGGTCGCGATCGACGCGCTCGAGCGGGGGATCGCGCGGCGGTCGCGGCGCGTGGTCGCGCCCTCGTACGTCGCGCCGCTGCTGCCGTTGCGGATGCTCGCCCAGCCGTTCGTCGACCGCGCGGTGCAGCGCCACCTGGCCGCGGCCCTGGAGATCGCGCGCGCCGAGCACGCGCCGCTGACCACCGCCCAGCCGGAGCGCGTGGGGTCGTGACGGGCGCGCCGCGGATCGGCCCGGGCGGCCGGCGCGAGGTCGGCCTGCCGATCTGGGCGTTCGGGCGGATCGCGGGGCGGGTGACCGGGACCGGGCCGCCGAACCTGTTCATGACGCTCGGCCGCCACCGCGGCCTGTTCCGCGGCTGGCTGTTCTTCGCCTCGCGGCTGATGCCGGGCGGCAAGCTGCCGCGCCGCGAGACCGAGCTCGTGATCCTGCGCGTCGCGCACCTCCGTGAGTGCCCGTACGAGTACGACCACCACGTGCACCTCGGCCGCCGCGCCGGCGTGACGGAGCAGGACCTCCAGCGGGTGCTCGAGGGTCCGGAGGCGGCGGGCTGGACGCCGCGCGAGCGCGCGATCCTCGGCGCGGTCGACGAGCTGCACGCCACGGGCGACCTCGCCGACGACGCGTGGGCGGCGCTGCGCGCCCAGCTCGACGAGCGCCTGACGATCGAGCTCCTGATGCTCGTCGGCCACTACGAGATGCTGGCCACGACGATCAACACGCTGCGCGTCGTGCCCGACGCGCAGCGGTGACCGGCTCTCCTCCGCTCAGCTGAAGCGCTTGACGAACGCCAGCGCGGTGTCGGCGACCTCGCGCCAGCCGCTGTCGATCGTCAGCGCGTGACCGCGGCCCTTCATCTCCACGATCTCGGTCACGCCCTCGTTGCGCTTCTGCTTCTTGTAGGACGCGTTGGCGATCGCCCACGGGACGGTGTTGTCCTTCTCGCCGGAGATCAGCAGCAGTGGCCCGCGCTTGGGGTTCTTGCTGTCGACCTTGGCCTCGGTCCACGGGTTGAGGTTCGCGGTCGCGGCCTGGAAGAGCGGCGCGCCGGCGGCCGGGACCGCGTAGGCGTCGTAGAGCTCCTTGGCCTCGTCCTCGCTGACGGCGTTGGCGAACCCGAAGCGGAACTGGTCGTAGGTCAGCGGCACCGCGCGGTTGCGGTTGGCGGGGTTGCCGAGGACCGGCGACGACGACTTCAGCGCCGAGATCGGCAGCGGCAGCACGCCGCGGAACGGCGCCGGGTCGATCGCGACCGACACCTTCGACAGCCCGCGCCCCGCGACGATCTGCGTGAGCAGCCCGCCGAACGAGTGGCCGACGACGGCCGGCTTCTTCTTCAGCCGGCCGATGACCTCGCCGAAGTGGTCGGCGACCTGCCCGACGGTCTTGCCGGCGAACACCTCGGGGTGCTCGTTGGCCTCCTCGACGGTCTCGGGATCGTCCGGCCAGCCCGGCGTCAGCGCCGTGTAGCCGGCCTCCTCGAACACCGTGGCCCAGCGGTCCCAGCTGCTCGGCAGCAGCCACAGGCCGTGGATGAACACGACCGGCCGGAGCCCGGTCGCGTTGGCACGCTCGATCTGCTCGGCTTCGTGCTCGGTGATGGCGGGGGCGGCGGCGGTCGTCATGCGTGATTCCCGTGTGAGGAGGTTGCGCTGCGGTCGCGCTCGACGCTAACGCCGGTCGGATAGCCGGTCAAGCCCCTCCCGACGATGTTTCACACGCCCCGCCGGGCCCGGGGAAAGGGCCTCACGCCGATGGGACGCCCAGCGCCTTCGCGCCGATGCCGAGCTGGGCCGTTGCGCTGCCCGCCGAGATCGCCGGCCCGACGCGTTGTGAGAGGCGCCGTGCGCCTACTTGCCGAAGATCTTGTCGTAGCACCGCCCGGACGCCTTGCGCTGCGCCGTCGTGCTCGTGACGAGCTTGTCGCATTTCGCGACGGCGCGTGTGCGGGCCGTGGACATCCAGCGGTAGACGACCGAGGCGTTGCCCACGGAGTACACGTCGTCGGTGCGACGGTCGATCACCACGGTGCGCGGCTTCATCGCGGTACGACTCGTCCCGGTGGCGACGAGCGCCGTCAGGAGCTTGCCCGTCGGCGAGTACTTGAGGATCCGGCCCGCGTCTTCGTCGACCTCGAACAGGTTGTCGGCCGAGTCGACGGCGATGGCCTGGGCGGACATCGTGGTGGCCCACTGGCCGATCGGCTCGCCCTGGGGTGAGAACTTGCGGATCTGGCCGGCTCCGCACGTATCCGGCGAGTCGACTCCGGCTCGGCAGTCGACGGAGAGGTAGACGTTCCCCGTCGGGCCGACGGCGAGAGCGTGCACGCCGTCGTCAACGCCGACTCCGATGTCGAAGAGCACGGCGCCGGTGGGGGATATCTTCAGCAGGCGTTCGCCCTGCTTGGAGATGGGAACGGGTGAGGAGTCGTCGTCGCCCGCGGGCGAACCGCGCTCCTCACTGTTCTCGTAGTGCTCGTAGAAGCCGGTCGAGTAGAGGTTCCCACTGGGATCGAAGGCGAGCTCGCCGAACGTGAACGCCTCACCGGTCCCCGTCGCGAGGTCGGCGAACCCGGGGTACGCGATGAAGGTTCCCGTCGGCTTGCCCGTCGCGAGCGACAGCGTCTCGACGGCGTGGCGTCCGCCGAGGTCGCCATTGACGACGTGGTAGATCTTGCCGGACGGCCCGATGACCCCGTAGACGGCCGTCGACAGGAGCGGCGTCTCCGACGGGAGGCCGCGCGGGCTGAACTTGCGCACATCGCCGGCGTTCCGACCCTGTGTGCCCTGGACGTAGAGGTTGCCCTGGGGATCGAGCAGCACGTGGCTGTCCACCCGGATCGGGTTCTTGCTGATGATGTCGGCGATCTGCGACAGCGCCGTCTTCAGCTCCTTACCGGTGCGGGCGCTGAAGAACGTCGGCGCGACCGGGACGTCGCGGGCCGACCAGCTCCATCCGTCGAAGTCGACACGGTCGTAGAGCCTGTAGCTCGACGGCGCAGCCGCGGAAAGCGCTGGTGTCGCGAGCGCGACGACGCCGGCGAGCAGCATGACCGAAGCCCAGGATCGTGCCAGCAAGGAGCCGTCCCGCCCTACGTGGGCCAGCAGCATCGTCAGGGTCGTCATCGTTCACTCCGGCTCGGTGGACAGCGGAAATCGACCAGACACGTCACGACATCGGAAGAGCCGACCGTACCGACGCCGTGACGCTCGGTCTACTCAGCCGCAGCCGGTGTTGTTGCCGCAGCTCGAGCACGTGTAGCAGGAGCCGGTGCGCTGCATCATGCCGCCGCACTGGCCGCACGCGGGGCCGAGGTCGAGGCCGAGGCCGAGCTTGGCCGGGACGACGGGCGGGCTGTCGGTCAGCGCCGCCGCGGCCGCGCGGGTGGTCGCGGGCTTCGGGATCGAGGCGTCGGCGCCGCTCTTCTTCGCGCCGCCGTTGCCGTTGCCGGCCTTCGCGCCGCCGTTGCCTCCGCCGTTGGACGGGCCCGCGGTGTCGGACTGGGTGATCGAGAGGCCCGCGTTCTGCGCGGACTGCCGGGCGCGGACCTCGGCGGTCATGATGCCGAGCTCCTCCTGCGTGTCGGCGTCGAGGAACCGCGACGCCAGCCAGCGCATGATGTAGTCGGGCATCGACTTCGCGAACGGGATCTCCGGGTTCTGGGTGATCCCCTCCGGCTCGAAGCGCATGTACGCGAACTTCTGCACGAGGGTCTCGAGCGGCACGCCGTACTGAAGCGAGATCGAGATCGCCGTCGGGAACGAGTTCATCATGCCGCGGAGGGTCGAGCCCTCCTTGCCGATGTCGGTGAGGAAGATCTCCCCGACCGTGCCGTCCTCGTACATGCCGGCGGTGATGTAGCCCTCGTGGCCGCCGATCGAGAACTTGTGGGTGATCGACTGGCGCTCGCGCGGCATCCGGTGGCGGGCGGGACCCTCGGCGCCGGCGACGGCCTTGGCCACCGCCTCCTCGACGGCGCGCTCGACGAGCGCGTCGACGTCCTCCTGGGAGAGGGCGCCCTCGGCGGTGACCGCGGCGGGCTTCGACTCCTGCGCGTCGGTGCGCAGCGCCTGTGCCGTCTTCGAGCCGTCGCGGTAGATCGCGAGCGCCTTGATGCCGAGCCGCCACGCCTGGACGTAGGCGTCGGCGATGTCCTCGACCGTCGACTCGTTGGGCATGTTGACCGTCTTGGAGATCGCGCCCGAGATGAACGGCTGGACGGCGCCCATCATCTTGATGTGGCCCATGTGCGAGATCGCCCGCGACCCGACGGCGACGTCGAAGACCGGCAGGTGCTCGTCGAGCAGGCCGGGAGCGCCGACGATCGTGTTGTGCTCGGCGACGAACGCCTCGATCTGCTCGATCTGCGGCTCGTCGTAGCCGAGCGTGCGGAGCGCCATCGGGATCGTCCGGTTGGCGATCGTCATGCTGCCGCCGCCGACGAGCTCCTTGAACTTCACGAGCGAGAAGTCGGGCTCGACGCCGGTCGTGTCGCAGTCCATGAGGAACGAGATCGTCCCGGTCGGCGCGAGCACCGTCGCCTGCGCGTTGCGGTAGCCGTAGACGTCGCCGGTGGCGACCGCCTCGTCCCACACCTGGCGTGCGGCCGCGAGCAGCGGCGCGTCGTGCGCCACGGCCTCCGGGATCGCGTACGACGCGTCGCGGTGCATCCGCATGACGTTGTTGTGCGCCTCGCGGTTGAGCTCGTAGTGCTCGTACGGGCCGACGGCCGCGGCGATCCGGGCGGAGCCCAGGTACGCGCGACCGGTCATCAGGGCGGTGATCGCGGCGGCGGCCGCGCGGCCCTCGTCGGAGTCGTACGGCATGCCGTTGGACATCAGGTAGGCGCCGAGGTTCGCGTAGCCGAGGCCGAGCTGGCGGAACGCGCGGGCGTTCTTGCCGATCTCCTCGGTCGGGTAGCTCGACGGGCCGACGACGATCTCCTGCGCGAGGTAGACGATGTCGATCGCGTGGTTGAACGTCGCGACGTCGAAGCTGCCGTCGGGCCGGCGGAACTTCATGAGGTTCAGCGACGCGAGGTTGCACGCGCTGTCGTCGACGTGCATGTACTCCGAGCACGGGTTCGACGCGTTGATGCGCCCCGACTTCGGCGACGTGTGCCACTCGTTGATCGTCGTGTCGTACTGGACGCCCGGGTCGGCGCAGCGCCACGCGGCCTCGGCGATCTCGCGCATGAGCTCGCGCGCCGACATCGGCTCGCCGATCGGCTCGCCCGTCGCGCGGGAGAGCGTGCGCCACTCCTCGTCGTTCTCGACGGCCTTCATGAAGGCCTCGGTCACGCGCACCGAGTTGTTCGCGTTCTGGTATTGGATCGAGGTGAAGCCGTCACCGTCGATCGACATGTCGAACCCGGCGTCGCGCAGCGCGGCCGCCTTGTCCTCCTCCTTGGCCTTGCACCAGATGAACTCGCGGATGTCCGGGTGGTCGACGTCGAGGACGACCATCTTGGCCGCGCGCCGCGTCTTGCCGCCGGACTTGATCGTGCCGGCCCAGGAGTCGGCGCCGCGCATGAACGAGACGGGACCGCTCGCGGTGCCGCCCTTGCTCAGCGGCTCCATCGACCCGCGGATCTTCGAGAGGTTGATCCCGGAGCCGGAGCCGCCGCGGAAGATCTTGCCCTCCTTGGTGTTCCACGCGAGGATCGAGTCCATCGTGTCCTCGACGGACAGGATGAAGCAGGCGGAGCACTGTGGGTTCTCCTCGAACCCGACGTTGAACCAGACCGGCGAGTTGAAGGCCGCCAGCTGGTGGAGCAGGATGTAGGTGAGCTCGGCCTCGAAGGTGTCGCCGTCCTCGGGCGTCGCGAAGTACCCGCGCGCACGACCCCAGTCGGCGATCGTGCCCGAGACACGACCGATCATCTGCTTGACGCTGTGCTCGCGGGCCGGCGTGTCGAGCTGGCCGCGGAAGTACTTCTGGGCGACGATGTTCGTGGCGTTCTGCGACCACGTCTTCGGGAACTCGACGTCCTTCTGCTCGAAGGCCACGCGGTCGCCGTGACCGATCCTGGCGTCCCGGGTCTCCCACTCGACGGTGTCGAAGGGATGGGTCTCCGGACTCGTGAACATTCGCCTGACGGACAGCGCCTCACCGGCACGGATGTCATCGATGAGTGCGGTCTGCGGCGTGACTTCCACGGGTCCTTCTCCTCTTTGCTGGGGGCCGTTTCCCGCTGATTACGGCGCCTCCGGGCTGATTTAGCGGGTAACAGCAGATTGTCCGCTTCATGTCGGACGGAACGGGGCCGAACCGAATCTGGAGCCCTCGAGAACAGTCGAAAGCGCCCTCTCCAAGGATAGGGACGGGGCGGACGGACGGGGACGGTTGACCCCGCGTGCTGCGCGAAAATCCGCGGGGTCAGGCGGGCGACGGCGGGACGCGCTCGTCGAGGTGCGCGAGCACCCGCCGGAGCATGTCGACGAACGGGTCGCGCTCGGCCGGCTCGAGGCCGCCGAGGAAGCTCGTCAGGTGCCGCTGGCCGTCCACCGCGAGCTCGTCGAACCGGCGGCGGCCCGCGGCGGTCAGCTCGAGCGCGTAGCGCCGGCGGTCGCTCTCGTCGCGCCGCCGCTCGACCGACCCGTCGGCCTCGAGCGAGTCGACGATCCCGACGCAGTCGCTGGGATCCCAGCCGAGGCGGCGCGAGATGTCGGCCTGCGACTGCGGCCCGAATTCGACCAGGCACGCGACGACGCAGATCCGCCCGAGCTGCGGCCCGCGCGGGGAGGTCTCCGCCGCGCGCCGGCCCGCGCGGAGGATCTGGATCATCAGGAACGGCGGAGAGCGGAGGAGGACCTCCGGGAGGGCGAGCGGGTCGCTGGACATATTCGTTGGACGATCCCTATGATTGGCCGCGACCCATGAACGATCATCTTAGCTACGACCCGGACGCCGCGGTGTCGGCCCGGGGCCTCGTCAAGCGCTACGGCGACATCGAGGCCGTCGCCGGCGTCGACTTCGACGTCGCCCGCGGCGAGACGTTCGGCTTCCTCGGCCCCAACGGCGCCGGCAAGTCGACCACCATCAAGATGCTGTGCACGCTCGTCGACCCGACGGCGGGAGGCGCGCGCGTCGCCGGCCACGAGGTCGCGAGCGAGCGCCTCGAGGTGCGCCGCCGGATCGGGCTCGTGTTCCAGGACTCGACGCTCGACGGCTACCTCACCGCCGAGGAGAACCTCAGCTTCCACGCGCAGCTGTACGGGATGCCGCGCGCGACGACCGCCGCGCGGATCGACGACGTCCTCGAGATCGTCGCGCTGACCGACCGCCGCGGCGACCGCGTGCTGACGTTCAGCGGCGGCATGAAGCGCCGCCTGGAGATCGCCCGCGGGCTGCTGCACGCGCCGCAGGTGCTGTTCCTCGACGAGCCGACGATCGGCCTCGACCCGCAGACGCGCGCCTCGATCTGGGAGTACGTCGCCGACCTCAAGCGCCGCGAGGACGTCACGATCTTCCTGACGACGCACTACATGGACGAGGCCGAGCAGTGCGACCGGATCGCGATCATGGACGCCGGCAAGGTCCTGGTCGTCGACACGCCCGCCGCGCTGAAGGACGGCGTCGGCGCCGACCGCGTGCGGATCGCGACCCACGACGACGAGGCCGCGATCGTCGCGCTGCGCGAGAAGTTCGACCTCGAGGCGGCGATCCACGAGGGCGAGGTCACGTTCCACGTGCGCGACGGCGAGCAGTTCGTGCCGCGGCTGTTCGCGGAGCTGGGGATCGGGATCCGCTCGGTCGCGGTCGCGCGGCCATCGCTCGACGACGTCTTCATGAGCTGGACCGGTCGCACGATCCGCGACACCGAAGCCGCCGACCCGCGACGCGCCATGGCGCGCATGATGGGGCCGCGCTGATGGCCGCCTCCGCCGGTGCCACCGTGGTGCTTCCCGCGCGCGGGCTGCGCGCCGACCTCTCCGCGATCTGGGTCGTCTGGAAGCGCGAGCTGATCACCAGCTTCCGCAACCGCTGGCGGCTCGTGATGGCGCTCGTCCAGCCGCTGCTGTTCCTGTTCGTGCTCGGCAACGGCCTGCAGACGGTCGCCTCCGGCTCGATCGGCGGCTTCAGCTTCAAGACGTTCCTGTTCCCCGGCGTGCTCGCGACCGCGGTCTTCATGCCCGCGCTGTTCTCGGCCGGCTCGATCGTCTTCGACCGCGAGTTCGGCTTCATGCGCGAGATGATGGTCGCGCCGATCCGGCGCTCGTCGATCGTGATCGGCAAGTGCCTCGGCGGCGCGACGGTCGCGTCCGTGCAGGGGGTGCTGGTCCTCGCGCTCGCCGGCGCCGCGCACGTGCCCTACGACATCCCGATGCTGCTGGCGCTGCTCGGCGAGATGCTGCTGCTGAGCACGGCGCTCGTCGCGTTCGGGACGATGCTCGCGGCCGGGATCACGCAGTTCATGTCGTTCCAGGCGCTGATGCAGACCGTGATGTTCCCGCTCGTGTTCCTCAGCGGCACGCTGTTCCCGCAGTCGGGGCTGCCGGGCTGGCTCGAGGTGGTCACGAAGCTCGACCCGCTCAGCTACGCGGTCGATCCGCTGCGGCGGACCGTCTTCAACGCGGTCGACGCGCCGGACAGCGTGCGGTCGGTGCTCGATCCCGGGATCCACTGGTGGGGCTGGGCGGTCCCGATGGGGCTCGAGCTGGCGATCGTCGCCGCGACCGGGCTGCTGATGCTCGCGATCGCCGTGTGGCGGTTCGAGCGGATCGAGTAGGAGACCGACCCGCCCGCCCCCGCTCAGCGCCCGAAGCGGACCCAGTCGGTGAACTCGGCCCAGGTCGCGCTCGCGCGCCAGCCGGCCTCGGCGAGCGCGTGGCGGCCGGAGCGGGCCCAGGCCGGGTCCCAGGCGAACCAGCGGGCGGCGGCGTAGAGCAGGCCGCCGAGCGCGAGCAGGCCGCCGACGATCGCCAGCAGGATCACGACGGCGGGTGCACCGGCGTCGCTGGACTCGTCGCTCGCGGCGGACTTCGCGATCGCGCCGTCCGCGGCGGCGGGGTCGGCGGTCGGGTCGGCGGCGGGGGCGGGCGTGGTGGTCGGCGCCGGAGCCGCGGCGGCGGGATCGGCCGTCGTCGCCGCGGGGTCGGTCGTGGCCGCGCCCGCGCCCGCGGCGGCGGTGGGGGTGGTCGTCGCCGGAGCGGCCGCGGCGGTGGTCGTCGCGGTCGTGGTGGCCGCCGCACAGCCGTTGCCGGCGCGCTTCTCGGTGGCCGCGTCGAGGGCGTCCGGGAAGTCCGGGGCGTAGGCCTCGATGTCGCTGGGGACCTGGCTCTTGGCCTTCTTGAGCTCGGCCGCCGAGTACCGGCAGGCGTCGATCGCGCCGTCCTTCTGGTAGTCGGCGTAGAGCTTGTCGAACGTGTCCGCGTGCGCCGCGGGAGCGGCGAGCAGGGTCAGCGCGAGCGCAGCGACCAGGGATGTGCGGCGGGCTGCCATCGACTCGATAACGCTAGCGAGGGGGTGGTGGTTGCGCGTCAGCCGTTGACGAGATGGAGGAAGCCGAAGATCAGCGCGGCGCCCGCGGCGACGCCGATCAGCAGCATCAGCATCCCCATCATCCGCTCGGACGGCAGGAAGCGCGACTCGGCGCGCCGGCGCGGCGGGCGGTGGCGCGGGAGGGTCGTGACGCGCTGCTGGGCGGCGCGGCGCGCCGGGAGCTCGGAGGCCGGGACGCGGCGCGGGGCGCGCGCCTCGCGGTCGCGCAGGCGCTTGGCGGCCTGCTCGGCGCCGCCGGCGGCCTCCGCCTCGGCGTCGGCCCGCGCGCGGGCACGCTCGGCCTCGACGTGCTCGTCACGGTCGGCGCGGGCCTGCTCGGCCGCGGCGAGCTCCGCCTCGACGTGCCGGGCGGCGGCCTCGCGCGTCTCCTGCTCGGCGAAGCGGGCGGCCTGGCGCGCGTCCTCGACCTCGATCGCCACCTCGGCGCCGAGGTGGCTCAGCTCGGCGATCCGGGCCTCGAGCGCGGCGCGGCCGGCGGCGATCGCCTCGGCTTCGGTGCGGGCCTGCGCGGCGGCGTGCAGGGCCTCGTCGAGACGCTCCTCGAAGTGGGCGCGGGCGGCCGCCTCGGCGTCGGCGCTGCGCTCGGCGGCGCCGAGGAGGGCGTCGCGCTCGGCGGCGAACGCCTCGGCGCGGGCGCGCTCGGTGGCCTCGGTGTGGGCGACCTCCTCGACCTCGGTCGCGTAGCGCTCGAGGTCGGCGATCCGGGCGTGGAGGGCGCCGGCGTCCTGGTCGCCGGCGGCGATGGCCTCGGTGAGCCGCTGCTGCTCGGCGCGCGCGGCCTCGAGCTCCGCCTCGAGGCGCGCGACCGCCGACCCGGCGCCTTCGCTGCGGGCGACGACGTGGGCGGCGGCCTCGTGCGCGGTGCGTTCGAGGAACGCGGCGCGCTCGTGGGCGGCCTCGAGCTGGGCGCGCAGCTCGGCGAGCGCGGGCTCGGGATCGCCGTGGGTGGCGACCTCGGCCTCGAGCGCGGCGATCCGCGCCTGGGCGGCGGCGGTCGCGGCGGCCACGGCCTGCTCGACCTGGTCGGAGAGGCTCGTCGCGCGGGCGTGCTCGTCGCGGGTGACCTCGAGCTCCTCCTGGAGCACGGCGAACGCGGCCCGCGCCTCGTCGCGCTCGGCGACGAGGATCTCGCGCTGGGCGGAGAGGGCGTCGTCGCGCTCCGCGGTGAGGGCGGCGAGGGCGGCTTCGTGCTTGGCGGCGAGGGCGTCGCGCTCCGCGGCGAGGGCGGCCCGCGCGTCGTCGCGTTCGGCGGCGGCTGCGGTCAGCGTGGCTTGGCGCTCGCTCTGCGCGGCGGCGAGCGTGGCCTCGTGCTCGCGGCGCGCCTCGGCCAGCTCGGCTTCATGGTCGGCGGCCAGGGTCGAGAGCGCGGCCTCGTGCTCGCTCCGCGCCTCCGCGACCGCGGTCTCGGCCGCCGCGGTCATCTCCGCCGCGCGCGCCTGGACCGCGGCGAGGCGGGTCTCGAAGTCGTCGCGGTCGCCGGACGAGGTCGCGGCGGCGGTCTCCAGCCGCGAGGCGAGGTCGTCGCGCTGCGCGGTCAGGGCGTCGAGGCGGGACAGGAGCTCGTCGTGGCGCGTGCCGGCGTCGGCCAGCTCGGCGGCCATCCGGCGGACGCGCTCCTCGGCCTCGGCGACCAAGGCGCCGTCGCGCTCGGCGCGCTCGGCCGCGGCGTTGGCGGCGGCCTCGAGCTCGGTGGCGCGGCGCTCGGCGGCGACCGCGCGCTCGCGGGCCTCGGCGGTGCGCGCCTCGAGCGTCCCGACCTGCGCCTCGAGCTCCGCGGACCGCGCGTCGAGCTGCGCCGCGCGCTGCGAGAGCTGCAGCGACTGCGTGCGGAGGTCGGCTTCCGTGGCGGCCGCGGTCCCAGCCGCCTGCCGCGCCTCCTCGGCCGCGCGCTCGGCGGCGGCCAGCGTGGACCGGAGCCCCGCGGCGTCGACCTCGGCCGCCCGCAGCTGCTCGGTGAGCTCGGCGGCCTTCGCGTTCGCCTCGGCGACCCGTGCCTCGGCGCGCGCGGTCCAGTCGGCGAGCTGGGCGCGGAGCCTGTCGGCCTCGGTGGTGTCGGCGGCCCGGGCCTCGGCGGCCTCGGCGCGGGCGACGGCGTCGGCGAGCTGCGCGCCGAGCGCGTCCACGGCGGTGGTGTCGGCGGCGCGCGCCTCGGCGGCCTCGAGCCGCGCGCGGAGGTCGTCGGTCGTGTCGGCCGCCTGCGCCTCGGCCGCCTCGGCGCGGGCGACGGCGTCGGCCAGCTCCACGCGGAGCGCGTCCACGGCGGTGGTGTCGGCCGCCCGCGCCTCGGCGGCCTCGAGCCGCGCGCGGAGGTCGTCGAGCTCGCGGGTCTCGGCCGCGCGCGCCTCGGCGGCCTTCAGGCGCCCGGTCGTCTCGTCGAGCTTGGCCCGCAGGACGTCGGCCTCGGTCGTGTCGGCCGCGCGGACCTCGGCGGCCTTCAGGCGCATCGTGGTCTCGGTGAGCTGCGCGCGGAGGTCGTCGGCCTCGGTGGTGTCGGCGGCGCGCTCCTCGGCGACCTCGGCACGAGCGACGGTGGCGGCGAGCTGCGTGCGGAGCTGGTCGGCGACCGACGTGTCCGCCGCGCGCATCTCCGCGCTCGCGAGCCGCGCGGTGAGGTCGTTGAGCTGGGAGCGGAGCTCGTCGCGCTCGGTGGTGTCGGCGGCCCGCTCCTCGGCGTCGGCGAGCTGCGCCCGCAGCGCCTCGGTCGTGTCCGCGGCGCGCGCCTCCGCCTCGGCCAGCCGCGCTGTGAGCGCGTCGCGCTCGGCCGCCAGCGCGGTGACCTCCTCGGCCCCGCGGCGGCGCTCGGCCTCCAGCGCCTGGACCGCGGTCTCGCGGCGCTCGCCCTCGGCGTCGAGCCGTGCCTGGAGCTGCTCGTGCGCGTGCGCCGCCTCGCGCGCCGCGGCGTCGGCCTCGGCCCCGGCGGCGGTCAGGGCGTCGAGCTGCGCCTCCAGCGCCGCGACCTCCTCGGCCCGCGCCGCGGCGGCCTCCTCCGCGCGCTCGCGGACGATCCGCTCGCTGCGCATCCGCTCCTCGGCGGTCGCGCGCGCGGCCTGCTCGGCCTCGAGCTGCTCCTGGAGCGCGGCCATCGCGGCACGGCGCTCGCTGCGGCGGAGGTCCTCCAGCGAGCCGCCGCCCCCGGCGCTCCGCGCCCGCGCGGCCGCGACCTTGGTCTCCTCCGGCCGCGGGAGGTCGGAGAGGATGCCGCGGCCGGCGTCGAGGGCGAAGGCCGGCCGGCCCGTGGCGACCAGTTCCGCCGGCGCCGAGTACGCGGCGCGCCACAGCTCGCCCTCGGGTCCGGCCAGCGGCGCGGCGTCGTCAGGCCCGGGAAGCGGGGCGAGGCGGTGGGTCCGGCGGCCGTCGTCGACCGTGAGCATCGGGGCGGGCAGCCGCTCGCGCGCCGCCGAGCGCCAGCGGCCGGACACGCGCAGCAGGACGGTCCCCGGCGCGGCCGCGATGTGCTGGAAGGACTCGACCTCGAATTCTGCTGGCAACGCGGGCGATTCTCTCAATCCCGGGGCAGGAGGTCGCGGACTTGCACCAGGGCTTGCCGAACGAGATCGTCGGGCGGAGCGAGGGCGTCGAGCACGCGGATGCGCTCGGGCTCGGCGGCCGCGAGCTCGTCGTAGGCGGCGGCGATCGTCGCGAAGAACGAGTCGGCCTCGAGCTCGAGCCGGTCGGGGGCCTCGTTGCGGCCCGAGGCCCGCGCCCGCCCGCCCGCGGGATCGATCCGCAGCAGGAGCGTCCGGTCCGGCACGAGGCCGCCGCACGCGAGCTCGTTGATCGCCCGCACCGCCTCGACGCCGAGCCCGCGCCCGGCGCCCTGGTAGGCCAGCGACGAGTCGACGAAGCGGTCGAGGAGCACCCAGCGCCCGGCGTCCAGCAGCGGCCGCAGCCGCGACGCCACGAGCTGCGCCCGCGCGGCGGCGTAGAGCAGCGCCTCGGCGCGCGGGTCGACCTCGAGCGCCGGGTCCTTGACCAGCTCGCGGATCCGCTCGGACAGCTCGACGCCGCCGGGCTCGCGCAGCAGCTCGGCCTCGACGCCGTGCTCGCGCAGGGCAGCGGCGAGCCCCGCCGCGAGCGTCGTCTTGCCGGCTCCGTCGATGCCCTCGATCGTCACGAGCACGGTGCGAACCCTAGTCCGGGACCTCGCCCGCGGTCCGGGGGTACATTCAGTCCGACCGTGCTCCCCGGGACCGAACAGCACCCCCACGCCCGCGCCGTGCTGTCCGCGGCGCTCCCGCCGACCGGCTCGCCCAGCCACGCGTACCTGTTCCACGGGCCCGCGGGGAGCGGCAAGGCGGCGGTCGCGCGCGCGTTCGCGTCGGTCCTGCTCGCCGAGGGCGCGACCGACCCGGCCAACGTCGCCCACCGCATCGAGTCCGGCGTGCACCCGGACCTGACGTGGGTCAAGCCGAGCTCCTCCGCCGGGATCCTCGTCGGCGACGTCGACGACGCGGTCGTCCTCGCCGCCACGCGCACCCCGTTCGAGTCGCGCCGGCGCGTGTTCGTCATCGAGCGCGCCGACGAGCTCAACGACCAGGCCGCCAACCGGATGCTCAAGACGCTCGAGGAGCCGCCGCCGTTCGCGCACCTGATCCTGCTCACCAACCGCGGCGCGAACGTCCTGCCGACGATCGCCAGTCGCTGCCAGCACGTGCGCTTCGACGCGCCGTCGTCGGCGGCGATCGCCGACCGGCTCGGGCGCCACGGAATCGGCGGGGTGGTCGCCCAGACCTGCGCGCGGCTCGCCCTCGGCGACGTGGAGCGCGCGCTGCGCCTCGCGCTCGGCGACGGCCCGGCGCTGCGCGCGGACGCCGAGGCGATGGCCCGCGGGATGATCGCCAACCGGCTCGCCACGGAGCCGTGGCAGGCGCTGCTCGAGCAGGCCCGCGCGGCGGGCGAGGTCGCGGCGGGCGACGTCCGTGGCCGCGTCGAGGCCGACCTCGACCTGCTCCCGAAGAAGGAGCGCAAGAAGGCCGAGCGCGAAGGGGAGGAGCAGGCCAAGCGCGCGAGCCGCCGGGCGAGCTCCCAGGCGCTCGACCAGGGACTCCAGCTGATCGGCCTCTGGCTGCGTGACGTCGCGTGCGTGTGCGACGGCGCCGAGGAGGTCGTCCACCACGTCGACCGCCTGCCCGCGCTGCGCGAGGACGCCGCCGAGTCCGACGCCCATCGCCTCCGCTCCGGCGTCCTGCTCGTCGACGACACGCGGATCTCGCTCGCGCTGAACCCGACGGAGGAGCTGGCCCTCGAGGGCCTCGCCTACCGGGTCGCGCGCGAGCTCACCGCCGGCTGAGCGCCTGCAGGGCGCCGCGGGCCAGCGCCATCAGCAGGGCGTCGTTGGCGCCCTCGCCGATCTGGGTCTGCGGCGCGTCGCGGCGCAGGCGCGCGAGCTCGGCGTCGGCGGTGTAGGAGCGGCTCGCCGCGAGCCGCGCGGCGACGTCGACCGCCCACACCGCGGCGTCCGAGCAGACGATCTTGGCCGCGGTCGCGACGTCGCCCTTGTCGGGCAGGTCGTGGTCGATCGCCGCGGCCGCGCGGGCGACGACCGCCTCGCACGCGATCAGCCGCGCGCGCAGCTCGCCGAGCCGGACCTGCGCGTGGGTGTGGTCGCCGAGGACGCCGTCGCCGATCTCGCGCCCGACCGCCTCGCGGATCGCGCACGCGAGCGCTCGGTCGACGATCCCCAGCGCGCGGCAGGCGACGTTCACGCGCCCGACCTCGAGCGCGTCGAGCATCTGGCGGGCGCCGAGGCCGAGGCCGTGCTTGTCGCCGCCCAGGATCTCCGCCCCGGGCGCCGCGTGGCCGGCGAAGACGTACGCGGCGGACTCGACGCCGCGGTAGCCGATCTTGTCGAGGTCCTCGACGCGCCAGGTCTCGCTCCCGCGGCCGTCGGCCGGGAGCACGACGCAGGACGGGCGGTCGCTCCCCTCGACCTGGAGCATCATGAAGACGACCTCCGAGGAGGCGCCGCCGGCGACCCAGCGCTTGCGGCCGTCGAGCGTCAGCCCGCCGCCGGCCCGCGGCGCGGCGCTCGTCTCCAGGCGCCCGAGGTCGCTGCCGGCCTGCGGCTCGGTGATCGAGAACGACGCGAGCGCGCTCCCGTCGGCGAACCGCGGCAGCCAGCGCGCGCGCTGCTCCTCGGTGCCGTGGCGCAGCAGCAGCGTGGTCGCGAGGCCGGTTGGGTTGACCGCGCCGGTGAGCGAGATCCAGCCCTGCGAGAGCGTCCGCCAGACGGGGACGAGCTCGGCGACGGCCAGGCCCGGGCCGCCGTAGGCGGCCGGCACGAGCGCGCCGGGGATCCCCAGCTCCGCGATCCGCTCCCAGACCTCGTCGGGCAGCCGGTCCTCGCGGTCCCACTCCGCGACGCCCGGCAGGACCACGGTGTCGATCAGCACGCGGGTCGCCGCGAGCAGGTCGACGGCCGCGGGCCGCTCGGCGCTCACGTGATGACGTTCGTCGCCGCGAGGAGGATCAGGAGCGAGCCGGCGATCAGGCGGTAGATGACGAACACGCGCACCGTATGCCCCGTCAGCCACTTGAGCAACCACGCGATCGAGGCGTAGCCGACGACGAACGCGAGGATCGTGGCCAGCACGGTCGACGCGGTGCCGGGCCCGCCGCCGTCGCCGACGTGGCGCAGCTCGAAGAGGCCGGAGAGCACGACCGCGGGGACGCTCAGCAGGAACGAGAAGCGCGCCGCGGCGGCGCGGTCGAGGCCGAGGAACAGGCCGGCGGTGATCGTCGCGCCCGAGCGCGACACGCCCGGGACGAGCGCCGCCGCCTGGGCGAGGCCGATGATCGCCGCGTCCCTGCGCGTGAGCGACTCGACGCCGCGGTCCTGGCGCCCCGCGGCGTCGGCGCGGCCGAGCAGCAGGCCCATCAGGATCAGCGTCACGCCGATCAGCTCGAGCGTGCGGAACTCGTTCTCGATCGGGTCCTTGAACGCGAGGCCGAGGATCCCGATGGGGATCGTGCCGAGGATCAGGTACCAGCCGAGCCGCGAGTCCAGCGTGCCGCGCTTGGCGGGGTCGCGCAGCCCGGCCAGCCAGGCACGCGCGATGTTCCAGAGGTCGTGGCGGAAGTAGATGAGGACCGCGGCCATCGTGCCGAGCTGGATCACGGCCGTGAACGCCGCGCCGGGGTCCTCCCAGCCGAAGACGGCGGGGACCACCCGGAGGTGACCGGACGAGGAGATCGGCAGGAACTCGGTGAGGCCCTGCACGATGCCGAGGACGATGGCCTGCAGGGCGTCGATGGTCCGAGACCCTACTCATGGGCCCTGACCGCCGGCCCGCGACGGCCTCAGGCGATCGGGCCGAGCCGCGGCGTCAGGCCGTGCAGCTCGAAGGCGAGGAAGCGCGAGAACTGGCGGTGGTCCGGGCCGTGGAAGTCGGCCGAGCCGGTGGTCAGCAGGCCGTGGCGCTCGGCGGCGGCGACCGCGACCTCGGTCTCCTCGCGGGTGTGGGTGACGTAGAACGCCTCGACGCCGTCGATCCCCATGCCCGCGAAGCGCGCGATCGCGGCCTCGACGTCGGCCGGCGCGTCGACGTCCCAGAACGGGTGCGCCCAGACGGCGACCCCGCCGGCGGCGTGGATCAGCGCGATCGCCTCCTCGACGGTCGGCGTCGTGCGCGGCCGGAACCCGGGGGTGCCGGGGATCAGGTAGCGCTCGATGAACGCGCCGACGTCGTCGAGCTCCTCGGCGGCCATGCGCTCCCGGTTGGCCGGGTGCGCGAGCACCGCGGCGGCGAGGTGCGGGCGGCCGATCGGCTTGCCGGACGCGCGGCGGCGGTCGAACTCCGCCTCCTCGAGCTCGAGCCCGTTCGCGCGCAGCGCGGCGATCATCCTGTCCGCGCGGGTGGAGCGGTCGTCGCGGAACGCCTCGAGCGCCGCGAGGAACGCGGGGTCGTGGTGGTCCATGCCGTAGCCGAGGATGTGGAGGTCGTCGTAGACCCCGTCGACCGAGGACAGCTCCGTCGCCGGGACGATCCGGATCCCGCCCAGCTCCGCGGCCGCCGCGATCGCCTTGTCGACGCCGCCGACCGTGTCGTGGTCGGTCAGCGCCAGGACGCGGACGCCCGCCTGCTTGGCCCGGGCGACCACCTCGGCCGGAGGCAGCGAGCCGTCGGAGTGCAGGGAATGCGACTGGAGGTCGAAGTCGGGCACGAGGTGGTGGAGAATGACGGATATGCGATACGGCGTCTTGACCGGTGGCGGCGACTGTCCGGGGCTGAACGCCGTGATCCGCGCGATCGTCCGCAAGGGCATCGGGGTGCACGGCGCGGAGCTGATCGGGTTCCGGGGCGGCTGGAAGGGCGTCCTCGAGAACGACACGATGCCGCTCGACCTCGTGTCGACCCGCGGCATCCTGCCCCGCGGCGGGACGATCATCGGCACGTCGCGGACGAACGTGTTCAAGCGCGACGACGGGCCCGAGATGGTCGCGCGGACGTTCTCGGACGCGGGGCTCGACGGCCTGATCGCGATCGGCGGCGAGGACACCCTCGGCGCCGCCAACCGCCTGCACGCCGAGCACGGCCTCCCGGTCCTGGGCGTGCCGAAGACGATCGACAACGACCTCGGCGCGACCGACGTGACGTTCGGCTTCGACACCGCGCTGCACGTCGCCAGCGCCGCGATCGACCGCCTGCACACGACCGCGGAGTCGCACAACCGGATCCTCGTCTGCGAGGTGATGGGCCGCCACGCCGGCTGGATCGCGCTGCACGCGGGCGTCTCCGGCGGCGCCGACGTGATCCTGATCCCCGAGCAGCCGTTCGACATCGACGAGGTCTGCGACCGCCTGCGCCGCCGCCACTCGCGCGGGTCGCTGTTCTCGATCGTGGTCGTCTCCGAGGGCGCGATGCCGAAGGAGGGCACGATGGCGACCGTCGAGGAGCGCACCGACGAGTTCGGCCACGTCCGCCTCGGCGGCATCGGCCAGCGCGTCGAGCTGGAGATCGAGGCGCGCACCGGCTACGAGACCCGCACCACCGTCCTCGGCCACATCCAGCGCGGCGGCACCCCCACCGCGTTCGACCGCGTCCTCGCGACCCGCTTCGGCCTCGCCGCGATCGACGCGGCCGCGGCCGGCCGCTGGGGCACGATGCCGGCGCTGCGCGGCACCGAGATCGAGCTCGTCGCCCTCGCCGACGCGGTCCGCGAGCTGAAGACCGTCCCGCCGGAGTACTACGCGCAGTTCGAGGCCCTGCTCGGCTGACGCCTCGCGCGCGACCCACTACGATGTCTCGTCCCCGCCGACGTAGCTCAGCTGGTAGAGCACTTCATTCGTAATGAAGGGGTCCCCGGTTCGAGTCCGGGCGTCGGCTTCGTCGGAGGCTCCGCGAACGCGGGGCACGAGGGAGACGATCAGGAACGAGACCAGCGTGGCTCGCCTCGCTTCCTAATGACGATAGGCGCCCTGATCGCTAGAGTGATCTCTAGCCACGCCGGGGGATCTATCTCTGCTCTGCCCTCGTCCGTGCCCTTCCAGAGTTGGGAAGACGGTGGGAAGCGTGCTTGACAGCCGCACGACCAGTCGACTTCATCGCGCCGGGATGGCCGCTGCCGCCCCTTGGGAAGTCGCGTCGTGACACCCAAGAGACGGCTGCCGGATGCTCAGACCCTCGCCGATCAGGATCAGACGATGGCCGACGCCGACCAGACGACGTCGGATCTCGACCAGACGGCGGTCGACATCGACCAGACGCACTCCGATCGTGATCAGGTGGCGTCGGATCGGGACCAGCATGCGTCGGATCTCGACCAGGCGATCAGCGATGGCTCCGATGATGAGACGGGACGCGAACGCAGTAGACGCGCAAGGCAGCAGAGCTCCGCCGAGCGCGACTCGACGTCGCACGCACGGTCGGAGACCGCACGCATTCGGGACGAGTCCGCACTGCTTCGCGATCAGATGGCCGACAACCGGGATGCGGCGGCCGCGATCCGCGATCGTCTCGCTGCGAGCCTGGACGCCGAGATCGAGAAGCTCTCTCGATCGGACATCGAGAAGGACGGGGACTTGCTGCCCGACGTCGATCTCGTGGCGCGCGCGGCGGGCGACCGCAGACGCGCCGCCGAAGATCGCGAGCGAGCCTCGGCGAGCCGGGAACGTGCTGCGGGACATCGCGAGGCCGGTGCCGTCGATCGTGACCGCGCCGCGGCGGATCGGAGTGCCGCGGCGCTCGATCGCGACGCCTCCGCGGCGGAGTTCGCGCAGGAGGGCCTCGATCACCTGACCGGCGCTCTCGGTCGTGGGATGGGTCTTGCCGCGATCCGGCGGGAGTTGGACCGAACCACCCGCAGCGACGAGCCGTTCGTCGTCGCGTTCGTCGACGTCGACGGACTCAAGGCGGTGAACGACGCCGAAGGGCACGCCGCCGGGGACGAGCTGCTCTGCCACGTCGCGAAGGCGATCTCCGCGAAGCTGCGCTCCTACGACGTGGTGGCGCGTCTCGGTGGGGACGAGTTCGTGTGCTCGCTCTCCGGCCAGGACATCGACACGGCCGTCGAGCGCTTCGGTGTCATCTCCGCGCACCTGGCCGATGTCGCGCCCGGGACAACCTTCACGGTCGGGTTCGCCCAGCGACAGGCCGGCGACTCCGTCGACGACCTGATCCATCGCGCTGACACGGCGATGATGGACGTACGGCGCCCACGGCCGTGAGGCCGGCTCCCGGCCCCGGCGACGGGCCATCCGGCTTCTGGCAGGCGACCCTCGATGCGCTCTCGGACAGCGTCGCGGTGCTCGACGAGGTCGGTGGCATCGTGGCCGTCAACCGTGCGTGGCGAAGCTTCGCGGAGGCCAACGACGGCGGCGGCCGCGTGGGTGTCGACTACCTGGCCGTCTGTGACCGAGCATCGGTCGACGAGCCGACCGCTGCTGATGTCGCCGCCGGCCTACGCGCGGTCATCGCCGGTGCGTGCACGGCGTTCGAGCGTGTGTACGCGTGCCATGCGCCGTGGCAGCAGCGGTGGTTCTCGATGCGTGCCGCCGCGTTCGATGCCGACGAGCGTCGATACGTCATCGTCACGCATCAGGACGTCAGCGCGCTGCACGAGGCTGAGCGCGTCAGCAGCGAGCGGGCCGAGCTGCTCGACGTGGTCGACACCGCGGTGATCGCGACAGACGCCTTTGGCTCCGTGACGGCCTGGAACGGCGGGGCGGAGCGCGTGATCGGCTGGACTGCCGAGGAAGCGGTCGGCCGCCAGATCACGGAGCTCGCGGTCCAGCCCTCCAACCTTCAGGAGGCCGCCGAGATCCGTGCCTCGGTCCGTGCGACCGGTCGCTGGGACGGCCGCTTCGAGGTCACGCGCAAGGACGGCTCGCACTTCCCCGGCCTTGTCACCAACGTCGCGATCCACGCAGCCGACGGCACGTTCGCGGGCGTCGTAGGAGCGCTGGTCGACCTGACCGCGAGCGTCGTCGCCGAACGGCGGCTTCGTGGTGCCCGGGACTTCCTGGCGACGGTCACCCACACCATGCCCGACGGCCTGGTCGTGCTCGACGGGGAGGGCCGGGTGACGCTGGTCAACGAGGGCGTCGTCAAGATGCTCGGGTGGAGCGAGGCTGAGCTTCTGGGCGAGCTCAAGCACGAGATGATCCACACGCTGCGTCCTGACGGGACGTCGCATCCGAGCGCCGAGTGTCCGATCACGCTGGCGCGCCAGGCCGGAACGTCGGTGCGTGTCGACGATGACACGTTCCAGTGCCGAGACGGATCGTTCCTGCCGGTCGCCTACTCCGCCGCCTCGTTCATCACCGAGTCGGGAGAGAGCGGGTCGGTGGTCGTCTTCAACGACATCACCGAGCGCAAGGCGCAGGATCTTCGAACGCGTCGCGAGCTCGCCGAGCTGACCTGGGTGGGCCACATTCGCGACGCGCTCAGGGAGGACCGCTTCGTCCTCTACGCACAGCCGATCGTGGATGTCGGGACAGGCGCGACGGTGCAGCACGAACTGCTCGTGAGGATGCTCGGAGCCGAAGGCGAGGTGATCCCGCCCGGAACGTTCCTTCCGGTTGCCGAGCAGTACGGCCTCATCGCGGCGATCGACGCTCGCGTCCTCGAGATGGCGCTTCCGTTCGCCGCCTCGGGGCATGCGATCGCGATCAACCTGTCAGCGGATTCGATCAGCGACGCCGGGCTCTTCCGGCTCTTCGAGGCGCACCTCAAGGTGCTTTGCGTCGACGCTCGTCTCGTGGTGATCGAGATCACCGAGACGGCGCTCATCGAGAACGAAGCCGTGGCCCGGACGTTCATCGAGAAGGTCCGGGGCCTCGGCTGCGGGGTCGCGCTCGACGACTTCGGGACGGGATACGGGAACCTTCGCTCGCTCAAGCACCTGCCCGTGACGCTCGTGAAGATCGACAAGGAGTTCGTCACGGATCTGGGCGAGGCGGCCGCAGACGTCAACGGGCAGGTCACCGAGGCGATCGTGAGGCTGGCCGCAGGCCTGGGGCAGCAGACGGTCGGCGAAGGCGTGGAGACGCTCGGGGCGCTCGAGGCTCTCCGCAGGCTCGGCGTCGACTTCGCGCAGGGCTACTACTTCGGCCGTCCGGCACCGGCCGCCGAGACGTTCCAGGCCATCGCACAGTGCCGCGGGGCGCTCTGACGTCTATCCGAGCCGGCGTCGAGGGCCGGGACGACGACGGGGACTCTGATGCAGCCCCAGCGACCCTTCGTGACCAAGGGGTTCCCGGTTCGGGTCCGGGCGTCGGCTTCGTCGCGCTGGCGGAGCTTGGGGACGGCTGTTGCAAGCGTCGAGGTGGGTCTGCGTAGGGTCGTCCCAGATGATGGATGACGACGAGAGACGGGCCTTGGGGCGGCAGCATTTGAGGCGGGCGGCGTATGCGTTCGGCGCCACTGGCCTGGTAGTGCTTCTCGCGGGCGTGGTCAACGGCGAGATCGCTCAGGTAGCCGTGGGTGCCGCGATAGCGATCCTCTGCTGGGCCTTGGCTCGAAGCGTCGCGCGGTGACTCTCGATCGGGCCGTCCGGATCGGCGCTCTCGCTCCGCTGACTCAGCCCGGCTGGGTCGAGGCGGGCCGGCATCTGCTCGCCGGGCTCGAGCTCGCCGTTCGCGACGCCAACGACGCCGGCGGGATCGGCGGAAGGCCACTCGAGCTGGTGGTCCGGGACACCGCGGCCGATCCGCAGCGGGCCGCGGCGGCCGTGGACGAGCTGGATCGCCTGGGTGTGTTGGCCCTGGCGGGGGAGTACCACAGCGTCGTCGCTCGCGCCGCCGCCGTGAGGGCCGACGCCCTGGGGCTGCCGTTCCTCTGCTCGTCGGCGGTGCTCGACGCGCTGATCGAGCAGCCGACGGACTGGGTCGCGCGCCTCGCCCCGGCGCAGTCCCATGGCTGGCGGATCTACGTGGACTTCCTCCTCGGCGCGGGCCACCGTCGCGTCGCCGTGGCGGCCGAGTCGAGCGTCTACTGGGCGTCCGGGATCCGCGTCCTGCGGGACTGCCTCGCTCCGCGCGGCGGCACCGTCGTCGAGCTCGACGTGGGCGCGCTCGCTCCCGCCGCCGTGTGCGACGAGCTCGTCGACAGCCGTGCGACAGCCCTCCTTCTTCTGGTCGGCCATCCAGAGCCGGCGGTGTCGATCGTCAGGGCCGTCCGCGGCGACCCACGTCTCGCCGAGATGCTGATCGGCGCTCCGGCCGGGCAACCGGAGCTCCCCGGCTGGGCGACGTCGCTGGGCGATGACGGCGCCGCGATCCCGTTCCTGCGCTACCGGCCCGAGCGCCTCAGCCCACTCGGCGCGCGGGTCGAGACGGCCCTCCGGGAGCGGCTGGCCGAAGCGCCGTCCTTCGTCGCCTTCGAGGGCTACGACACGATCGCCGTCCTCGCCGACATGCTGCGTTCCCACGGCACGGACCGGGCGCGCATCGCCGCGTCCTGGGCGCGCGTCGCCCTCGAAGGCACCCGCGGGCCGATCGGGTTCTCCCGAACGCCGGGCATCGGCGTCTGGCAATGGGCTTGGGCGCCGGTCCAGGTCGTCGATCGGGATCCGGCGGACCCCGATCGCCTTCGGATCCTTCGCTCCGGCTGAGAGGGCGCGGAGGCTCGGCTGCTCCTCAGCCGTCGCGCCTGAGCAGCGGGCGAAGATGCGGCCCAGCGCGGCCTCGCGATGATCGACGCCGGCGCCGTGCAGGCGACGAGCGGAGCACCACTGCCGTGCTCGGCGTAGTGCAAGGTCACATCACGGATCCGGCACTCCACTGCCGACACCGTAATGAGCGCGGCCGAGCGACGTCGTTCAAATGTGTGAGGGGGCGGTTCGCCTCCGCCCGCCGGTATCGCTCCTGACCGGGCAACGCCGACGATCAGGAGGAGCAGTGATGTCGACATCGTTACCGCCTCGCGGTACCGTCAGCGAGGTGAGCGAACCGCTGCACCTGACGGTCGTCTTCGAGGACGGCGGCGAGGGATGGGTCACCGCGACCATTCCCGAGGTGCAGGGTGTCGTCAGCCAGGGCCGGACCCGTGAGGAGGCGCGCGAGAACGTTCGCGACGCGCTTCGCGAGGTGCTGCTCTACCGACTCGGCGTGCCCGCCGAGAAGACCGAGCTGACGGACGCCAGCGAACCGCTCGATCTCATCATCGCGTGAAGCGCCGCGCTCTGGAGCGCCATCTCAACGCGTGTGGCGCTCGGAGGGTTCGTGAGGGCTCCGAGCACACCGTGTGGGGTCTCGGCGACGAACCGGTGCGGATCGCGTCGGTGCCGCGACACAGTGAGATCGCGCCCGGGACGGCACGCAGCATCTGCAAGAAGCTCGGCGTCCCGGTTCCCCGCAGCGTGACCTGAGATGACGCCAGCTACCCCGGCGCAGTCCGTGCCAATGGACAAGGGAAGAAGGCGCCCACCCGCCTCTCTCCACTTCCACTTTATATCGCAGAAGAGGCCCTCATGAGGCCTTGGGTCGTGCCCCATAATCGCCCGCCGCAGGCCAAAACGCAGGGCAAACGGGAGAGCGAGATGCGGGTGACCGAGCATGCTGTGGCGATCGTCGGAGGGGGTCCGGCGGGGATGATGCTGGCGGCCGAGCTGGCGTTGGCGAAGGTCGACGTCGCGGTGGTCGAGCGGCGTCCCGACCACGGGCTCGCCGGCTCGCGGGCCGGCGGCCTTCTCACGCGCACGATCGAGGTGCTCGACCAGCGTGGCGTCGCCGATCGGTTCCTGGCGGAGGGGACGACGCATCAGGCGATGCCGTTCGGGACGGCGATGCTGGACATGAGCGACCTGCCGACGCGCCACCCGTACTACCTGGGGATCTTCCAGAACGCGATCGAGCGGATCATGGCCGCGTGGATCGCCGAGCTCCCGGTGCGCGTCTACCACGGAAGCGAGGTGACGGGCTTCGCGCAGGACGACACCGGCGTCGATGTCGAGCTCGCGGACGGCCGGTCGCTGCGAGCTGGGTACCTCGTCGGGTGCGACGGCGGGCGCAGCCTGATCCGCAAGGCCGCCGGCATCGACTTCCCGGGGTGGGATCCGACGAGGAGCAACCTGATCGCCGAGGTCGAGATGACCGAGGAGCCGCCGGAGGGCGTCCGCCACGACGCGACCGGCATCCACGCCCTCGGCCGGATGGAGGACGGCAGGACGTTCCGCCTCGTCGTGACCGAGCCGCGGATCGAATCGGGCGGCGAGCCCACCCTCGCCGACCTGAGGGAGGTGCTCGTCACGGTGTACGGCACCGACTTCGGGGTCCACAGCCCCACGTGGATCTCCCGGTTCACCGACACGACCCGGCAGGCCGCGGCGTACCGCGCGGGCCGGGTCCTCCTCGCCGGCGACGCGGCGCACGTGCACTACCCGGTGGGAGGGCAGGGCCTCAGCCTCGGCGTGCAGGACGCGGTGAACCTGGGGTGGAAGCTCGCGCAGGTGGCCGGCGGGACGTCCCCGGAGAGCCTCCTGGACACCTACCACGCCGAGCGCCATCCGGTCGTCGCCCGCGTCCTCCGGCATACGATGGCGCTGGGCGCGCTCCAGCGCCGGGACGAGCGCATGCAGGCGCTGGTCGACCTGGTGTCGGAGCTCGCGGTCATGGACGAGCCTCGCCACCGGCTCGTCGGGATCGGCTCCGGGCTGGACATCCGCTACGACCTGGGCGAGGGCCATCCGCTGCTCGGCCGCCGGATGCCCGATCTGGACCTCGTGACGGCCGGCGGCCCGCTCCGCGTGTACGAGCTGCTGCACGACGCCAAGCCGGTGCTGCTCGACCTCGGCGAGCCCGGCGGCTTCGACACGGCTCCCTGGGTCGGCCGGGTCCAGCGGATCGACGCGCGCTACGACGGGGAGTGGGAGCTTCCGGTGCTCGGCGCGGTCACCGCTCCCACCGCCGTCCTGATCCGCCCGGACGGATACGTCGCCTGGGTGGGAGACGGCACCGACCTGGGACTCGCCGAAGCGCTGACCACCTGGTTCGGACCGCCAGGCGTCGGGCGTTGGGCATAGGGTCAGGCGATGCGTGCACCCCTGCGCCGGCTCGTCGCCCAGCCTTCGCGGTCGCGCCGCGCTGCCGCCCGGGTTCTCGCGGCGTTGGCGTTGAGCGCCTTCGCCGGTCTGGGCATGGGCGCGGTCGAGCCGGCCGCGGCCGCTACCTCTCCGATCCTTCTCAACGCCGGTTCGGCGGACAAGCCCGTCGAACCGACCGTCTTCGCGTCCTATCGAGACGGCAGCAAGGACAGCCGCGACCCGACGTACGTGCACGAGCTGGAGTGGAGCTCGTGGGGGCAGGCCGAAGCCTCGGGGTCCGGCAGCGTCCGTTCCCTGGGCAGCGACGAAGCGAGTGCCGTAGCCGTCACGCTCAGCGCCGTCAAGACGTGTGGCGGCTTCTCCGTCTACACCCACTACGCGCTCACGCTGGCCGAGGGGGCCAAGCGGCCGAAGGGCTGGCCGCGGGGTCAGAGCGGCGACTTTCCCTGCCTGGTCAACGCCGGCGCGTACTACCCGAGCTTCAACCGTCGCAGCGCCGACGCCGGTGGCTGCCAGTTCCGTGGCCTGGGCCTGCCGAGCCAGACTCCGTCCAGCTTCATCGTCGACCTCCCGAGCTTCGAGTGGAAGCCGGCGCTGGACTACAACGTCTTCTGCCGGATGCAGTGGAAGGGCTGGGGCAAGTCCTCGGTCACCGGCACGGGAGTGTTCCGCGACGGCCTCCGGCAGTGGGGCGTCAAGGTCGAGCTCAGCCGCCTGGCCTGGTGCCCTCAGCTCACCGTCACCTACACCAGGGCGACGATGACCAGGTACGGAGACCCGGAGACGATCACGGGCCACGGCAACATCACCCGCGCCGAGGCCGACCACCTGCGCCACAACGTCGGCCGCAAGGGCATCAAGACCCAGCGCTTCCGCCAGACGGTTCCGAAGAGCTGGGGCTGCCGGACGATCTGAGCCCGTCAGGCCCGCGGGGTGACGATCGGGAAGCTCGGGGTGAACTGGTCGAGCAGGCCGAGGATCTCCGCGAACGCGTCCGGGCGCCCGTCGACGCGGACGTCGGTCGGCGGCTCGACGCCCTCGGCTCCCGACGCCAGCAGCAGGAGCGCGGTGAACGCGCCGCGGGTGAGCGTGATCGTCGCGTCGGCGTCGTCGTCCAGGCGCCCTTCGACGTGCCCGAGCGTGCCGTTGCCGAGCCGCAGCACGTAGCGCTCGCCGGTGTCGGTGAAGTGCCAGTTGACGAGGATCCGGCGGTCGCCGGCGCGCGGGCCGTCGAGCCGCACGCCGAGGAACTGGAAGATCAGCCCGACCGGCATCGCCGCGACGAACGAGCTGGGGACGGACCGCTCGGCGGCGCGGATCCCGTGGCGCAGCTCCTGTGCGCCGCTGAGGTAGAAGTCCCGCCACGGCCCCGACTCGGCCTGGAAGCCGAGGCGCTCGAGGACGTCGGCCTGCAGCTCCCGGGCCTCCGCGTTGTCCGGCTCGGCGAACACGACCTGGTCGACGACCTGCGCGACCCAGCGCAGGTCGCCGGCGGCGGCATCCTCGCGCGCGCGGGCCAGCACCGCGGCGCTGCCGCCCATGTAGGCGACCGTGCGCCGCGCGGTCTCGACCGGCGGCAGCGGGTGCAGGGTCGCCGGGTTGCCGTCGAACCAGCCGAGGTAGCGCTGGTAGACGGCCTTGACGTTGTGGCTGACCGTGCCGTAGAAGCCGCGCGTGCTCAGCTCCGCGGCGAACGCCTCCGGCAGCTCGAAGCGCTCGGCGATCTCCTCGGCCGTGTAGCCGTGGTTGGCCCAGCGGAGGGTCTGGTCGTGCAGGTAGCGGTAGAGGTCGCGCTGGATCGCGAGGAACGCCGCGATGTCCGCGCGCCCCCAGCGCGGCCAGTGATGGCCCGCGAACACGACGTCGGAGACCGCCCCGAAGCGCTCGAGCGCCTCGTCGATCAGCACGCTCCAGCGCAGCGCGTCGCGCACCGGTGCGCCCCGCGGCGTGTAGAGGTTGTGCATCGTGCACGTGCAGTTCTCGGCCATGCACAGCGCCCGCAGCGCCGGGATGTGGAAGTTCATCTCGGCCGGCGCCTCGGTGTCCGGCGTGAGGTGGAAGTCGAACCGCAGCCCGTCGAGCTCGAGCGTCGTGCGGTCGGGCGTGACGCTCTCGGTCGGCGCCAGGAACGACGGCATCGCGCGCGGGATCCCGCGGCCGAGGCCGGAGTCGACGTGGCCGCGCGGGCCGGGCTCGAGGAGGCTCCCGTACATGTACTGCGCGCGCCGCGCCATCGCGTTGCCGGCGAGGACGTTCTCGGAGATCGCCGCCTCGGTGAAGCCCTCGGGCGCGATCACGCGGACGCGCCCCGCCGCGACGTCCTCGGCGGAGACGACGCCCAGCGCTCCGCCGAAGTGGTCGACGTGCGAGTGCGTGTAGATCACGGTCGTGACCGGCCGCTCCCCGAGGTGGCGCTGCGCGAGCGCCAGCGCGGCCGCCGCGGTCTCG